>Ga0075425_100003147_pt1 | contig 16733 bp, 16 predicted proteins | sample SoiMethybrSBSTD4_FD_75300 | JGI IMG/M metagenome (GOLD analysis project Ga0075425, IMG submission 75300) | Bulk soil microbial communities from a Populus tree surrounding site in Tennessee, USA - Soil MetaG P. TD hybrid SBSTD4 | ecosystem: Environmental > Terrestrial > Soil > Tree plantation... | reverse complement strand
GCGCGAGACCGACCCCGCCCGCACGCCCGTGGTCGTCGACGGGCTGCGCACTCCCTTCGGCCGCTACGCCGGCGCCCTGCGCGAAGCTCGCCCCGACGACCTCGCCGCCGACGTCATCCGGGCGCTTCTGGAGCGCACGGGGGTCGAGCCGGGCGCCGTCGACGACGTGATCCTTGGTGCCGCGAACCAGGCGGGCGAGGACAACCGCAATGTCGGGCGGATGGCCGCGCTCCTGGCCGGGATGCCGATCGAGGTGGCGGGACAGACCGTAAACCGGCTCTGCGGATCGGGGATGCAGGCGGTCATCGCCGCAGCGCACGCCATCACGGCCGGCGACGGCGACCTCTTCGTCGCGGGCGGCGTCGAGTCGATGACCCGCGCCCCGTTCGTGCTGGCCAAGCCGTCAGCTGCCTTCCCGCGCGGCGAGCAGACGCTCTACGACACGACGCTCGGCTGGCGATTCACGAACCCTCGACTGGCCGATGCCTACTACCCGTACTCGATGGGCGAGACCGCCGAGAACGTGGTCGAGCGATGCGGTGTCAGCCGCGAGGACCAGGACGCATTTGCGCTGACCTCGCACCAGCGCTGGGCCGCAGCCGATGCCGCCGGTCGCTTCGCCGACGAGGTGATCCCCGTCGAGGTTCCTGCGGCCAAGGGCACGACTGTTCGCGTCGAGCGCGACGAGCACCCGCGGCCCGACACCACGCTCGAGCAGCTGGCCGCACTGAAGCCAGCCTTCAAGAAGGACGCGTCGGGCTCCGTGACCGCCGGCAACTCATCGGGCATCAACGATGGAGCGGCAGCCCTGCTCGTCACGTCCGAGGCCCGCGCCCGTGAGCTCGGCCTGAAGCCGATGGCCCGCCTGGTCGCCAGTGCCGTGGCGGGCGTCGACCCTGCAACGATGGGCCTCGGCCCGATTCCCGCCTCCCGCAAGGCGCTCGACCGCGCTGGGCTCACCGTCGGCGACATGGACCTGGTCGAGCTGAACGAGGCCTTCGCGGCGCAGGCCCTTCCGGTCATGCGCGAGCTGGAGCTCGACCCCGAGAAGGTCAACGTGAACGGCGGGGCGATCGCCATCGGGCATCCGCTGGGAGCCTCGGGCGCTCGCCTGGTGGCGACGCTGCTCCACGAGATGCGGCGCCGCGGCGCGCGCTATGGCCTCGCGACGATGTGCATCGGCGTCGGGCAGGGAATCGCATCGGTCTGGGAATCGGTCGAGTAGGCCCTACCCGAGCTTGAGCTGCGGCAGGACTTTCTCGCCGAAGGCGGCGATGAACTCGGACTGATTGCGGCCAACGTTGTGGAGATGGACCTCGTCGAAGCCCATGTCGACGAGGTGCTGCAGGTGGGCGGCATGCTCGTCGAGGTCGGCCGAGATGAGGACCCGGTTCGCGAAGTTCTCGGCCCGCACGAGCTTGGCGAGGTTGGCGAAGTCCTCTGGGTTACGGATGTCCTGCTTGGGAAACGGCATTCCCCCGTTCGGCCACTCCCGCACGGCGTTCGCCTCCGCCTCTTCATGGGTCGGCGCCCATGAGACGTGGATCTGGAGCAACTTGGGCATTGAGGTTGGGTCCTTGCCCGCTGCGACCGCGCCCTCGGCGAACTTCTCCCACAGCATGTGGATCTTTTCGTCTGCCGCGCCGACGGTGATCATCCCGTCCGCGTGGCGGCCGGTGCGCTTGGCGTTGATCGGGCCGGCAGTCGCGACGTAGATCGGGACGGGCTTCTCGGGCCGGGTATAGAGCCTCGCCGACAAGAGCTCGAAGTACTCGCCGTCGTGCTTCACGACCTCACCAGTGAAGAGCTGGTTGATCAGGTCGATCGCCTCGAAGAGCATGTGGCTGCGGACGCCGATCTCGGGCCACTCGCCGCCGATGATGTGCTCGTTCAGCGCCTCTCCAGCCCCCAGCCCGAGCCAGAAGCGGCCGGGATACATGGCGCCCAGCGTGGCGGCGGCGTGGGCGATGACGGCGGGGTGGTAGCGGAATCCGGGCGTGGTCACTGCCACGCCGAACGGCAGCGTCGTACGTTGGCCCAGGGCGCCCATGAAGGCCCACGCGAAGGCGGCGTTGCCCTGCTCCGGCGTCCAGGGGTGGAAGTGCTCGCTCACCATGAACCCGGCGCCGAAGCCGGCCCCCTCGGCCTCCTCGCACCAGGTCAGCAGGTCCGTGGGGTGGAACTGCTCGAGCATCGCGGCATAGCCGATCTTCGTCACCCGCCTAGCCTACTCGCGCGCACAAACGAAGAGGCCGCCCTGTGCGAGTCAGGAGCGGCCTCTGTGCAAGGGGCGATCAGAGGTCAGGTCGACGTCGTCCCCGAGTCAGATTGGTTCTCCTGGCCTTCGCCACCGCGCCAGAACGGCCCGCCGTGGCCACGGATGAGGTGCGGGAAGTTCCCGGATGCCAGGGCGGCGTCGAGGTTCTTCAGGAAGGTGTCTTCGCGTGCCTGCTCGATCTTCCCGGCCTTCACGAGCTTGTCGAGGTTCGTCTTGGCGGCGTCGTGGATCGCCTTCGTGACGCTGGCGTAGGTCTTGCCCTGGGCCGCGGCCACGTCCTTCAGCGATTTGCCGCTGCGGAGCGCCTGGATCAGCGCGGACGGCTGCATCCCGAGCGCATCGGCGGCGGTGCTCAGCAGGTCGACCCCAAGCTCAACCTTGCCGAGGTGCTGGCCGAAGCCGATGAAGCCGTGCCCGAGAAGGCGGCAGGCATCCCCGGTGAAGTCGTCGATCTGCTTCTTCAGCGCCGTGGCGCGGTCAGCGGAGATGTCGCCGTTCGCGACGGCGGCGTCGATCGTCGCCTTGGTCGCGGCCTTCGCCGCTGGCAGCAGGTCGGAGACCGAGACGCCCAGCTCCTTCGCAAAGGCAGCCTTCCACGTGTCGCAGTAGGCAGCCTTGTCCGCGGTGTTCACCGTTGAGCTGAGCGGGTTAACGGTTGGGCCGCCTGCGGCGAAGACGGCGTTGATCAGGGTCCCGCCCACGAGCATCGCGGCAACGAAGCCGCCGGCAATGCCCAGGGTCCTCAGGTTTTTCATCGGTCTGTCAGTCCTCGTTGGATCGTCGCTGGTGCGACCGCGTTGCCGTGCAGGATGGGGGGCGGAGGTGAAGATCGCGTCAAGATCGGCGCCTGGACTCTTCACATCCTCTGAATCAGGTGCGGGCTAGGATGCGCCGATGGACCGGCCCCGGATCCTGATCGTCGAGGACGAGCCGCAGCTGCGCGGGCTGCTGCGCCTCTACCTGGAGCGGGCCGGGTACCTCGTGACCGACGTCGGCGATGGCACGGCGGCCCTCGATACGTTCAAGGCATCGGGTGCCGATCTCGTCATCCTGGACCTGATGCTGCCCGGCCTCCAGGGCGAGGCCGTGCTCGAAGCGCTCCGCGAGGATGGCGATGTGCCGATCCTCATCACGTCCGCAAAGCGGTCGGATGCCGAGCGGATCGCCGGCCTGCGACTCGGAGCCGATGACTACCTGGCCAAGCCATTCAACCCGCATGAGCTGACCGCGCGCGTCGCTGCGATCCTGCGTCGGACGCGGCCGGAGGCTGCGGAGGACGCCGCGCTCCTCTCCCTGGGGGAGGGGCGGGTGGTCCTGGACCCTGGATCGCGCCGATTCACGCTTGCGGACGGCGCGACCGGGAGGCTGACGCCGGGCGAGGCGGCGCTCCTCGTGGCGCTGGCGCGGCGCCCCGGCGCGGTCGTGGCCCGCGAGCAGCTGCTGGAGGTCGTCGCGCGGCGGCCGGACGAGGTCTACGAGCGGGTCGTCGACGTCCATGTCGCCAACCTGCGACGCAAGCTCGGCGACGATGCCGGCGCCCCGTGGCTGATTGAGACGATCCCGTCAACGGGGTACCGCCTCGTGGCGGGGCGGGACTGACCGATGGCCGCCGCACCGTCCGACCGCATGCCCCTCAGCCTGCGGCTGGCCCTGATGCTCTCTGGAGCGGTCCTGATCGTGCTGCTGATCGCCGGAGTGGCGGTCAATCGTGTCGTGAGTGGCTCTCTCGAGCACGAGCTGAGTGCGGCGGACCGCGACCGGATCACGCTTGTGGCGGGCGCGATCGGCGAGGTGAACCTCGACCAGCCACGGGCCAAGATGGCGGTGCAGCTCGTCCTGCGGCGGATCGCCAATGCGATGCACGCCCGGGCGCAGCTGGTAGGGGCCGATGGCTCGACCCTCGTCGACGTCGGCCACGCGCCGCCAGGCGCGACGACCCAGACCATCTCCGAGCCGATCCCCGGCTCGGGAGCCCAGCTCCTCATCGACGTGCCGCGGGCAGCCAGCGGCTTCCTGCGGGTCTTCAACGTGACGCTGCTGGTGGTTGGCGTGCTCGCCATCCTCGCCGTGGTGCTCACGTCGCTCTATCTCTCTGGGAGGGTGACGCAGCCGCTTCGCAACGTCACGGACGCGGCCCAGCGACTGGGCGCCGGCGATCTGACGGCGCGCGCCAGCGGCGGGAACGATCGGGAGTCGGCCGAGCTGGCGAGCGCCTTCAACACCATGGCCGAGCGAGTCGAGCGCTCCGAGATGCTCCGCCGCCGCGCCGCGTCCGATATGGCACACGACCTCGCCACCCCGGCCACCGTGCTCGAGTCGCAGCTCCAGGCGATCGTGGACGGGGTCATGCCGAAGACGAAGGCCAACCTGGAGGCGGCGCGGGCGTCGGCATCGGCACTGGGCAGCGTGATCGTGCAGCTGGGGGAGCTGGCGTCAGCCGAGGCCGCCCCCCTCCAGGCGCGGCCCGGGCGGATCGAGGTGGCGAAGACGCTGGCCGAGGCTGCCCAGGCGCTCGATGGTTTGTACCGCGCGCGCGGGGTAAGCCTCCAGGTTGAGCCGGGCCCGTCAGGCCTGGCCGCTTGGGCCGATCCTGCCCACGTCGGCCGCGCGCTGCGCAACGTGATGACGAATGCGGCCCAGCACACGCCCGCGGGCAAGCTGGTCCGTGTCGTGGCCGGGGCGTCCGGAGGCGGCGATCGGGTCGAGATCCGCGTGATTGATCAGGGACCTGGCATCCCCGAGGCTGATCTTCCGCACATCTTCGAGCGCTTCTACCGCGCTGACGCGTCGCGGACAGGTCACTCGGGGGCCGGCGCGGGGATCGGTCTCACCATCGCCCGGGAGCTCATCGTGGCCAATGGGGGATCGATCTGGATTGAACGGTCCACCGCAGACGGGTCGGTGGTCGTACTCAGCCTGCCAGCCAAGGGGTAGCGAGAAGGGCGCGCCGGAAACGGCACGCCCTTCTCCATGTCGACCTGACGGCTACTGCTCGTCAGGCGGGACCTGATGCGGGACCTGCACGGTTGGAGCAGCCGCGCCGCCCTCACGGAGCTGCGCTGCGGTTCCGCCCTGGGCCCCGACATTTGCGGTTGGAGCAGCCGCGCCGCCCTCACGGAGCTGCGCTGCGGTTCCGCCCTGGGCCCCGAGACTTACTGAGCTGAGACTGCCCTCTCGCAGGCCTGCGGAGGTGTCCATCCACACGGCATTGCTCTGCGTTCCAGCCTGGGACTGGCCCACATTGGCGTTGGGAGCCAGCTCACTGAGCCCGATGCCGAGCGTGAGCGTGGCCGTCAGCGCGCCGGCCGCGATGAGCTCATTACGGAAGTGTCGTGCCTGTCCCGCATCCGGGAAGTGGATGCTGATCGCGTGCCCCTCGACGTCGTTGTCGTCGGTTGAGGCAAGCACGAGCACAGCGGTGTCGCCGAGCGAGTGCCCTTCGACGTCGGTGTCGGGCGGGATGCGGAGCCGCACCGAGATCGGACCACCCTGGCCGAGCTTGGAACGGATCGAGCCTTCGCCCGCTGCTGAGGTGAACTTCACCTCGCGCATGTTGCTGTTGATGCCGGCCGGTATCTCCGGCCCGCCCTGCGGTGAACCCATGGCCTTTTCCTCCTGGTGTTTGATAGAGCCGTTGCAGGAAGGTTAGGCGCCTCGGCCTGCCGCGCCTAGATCGCACGTGACTGCGCCGATGTCTGGTGCGTGACAGCAATGCCACTTGGGTATCCTCCGGGCGTGACGTCGTTGCTGGAACGCATGGGGCGTATCGGCGCTGATCCGAACGACGACGGGGAAACGCGCCAGCGCAAGGCGCTGCTGGTCTACCTGGCGTTCCTCATCCTGCCGATCTCCCTCGTCTGGGGCACCCTCTACCTTGCCCTGGGCGCGGTAGCGGGCGTGGTGGCGTTCGGGTACTTCGTCATTTCCGTGGCGTCCATCGGCCTGTTCGCCGTCACGCGGAACTTCGACCTGCTGCTGCGAATCCAGCTGCTGGACATCACCCTGGCGACGACCCTCTCCATGTGGCCGACGGGCGGGTTCCTGGCGTCGGGGGCGGTAGGCCTGTGGGGCATCCTGGGGCCGATGGGCGCGCTCGTCTTCGGCAGCGTCCGATCGTCGATCCGGTGGTTCGTGCTCTTTGCGGTTGCATTCCTGGGGGCGGGCATCGCGGGCATCCTGACCGGCGGCTTGTCCACCCTGCCGACGTGGTTCAGCAGCACGATGCTGGCGCTCAACGTGGTCGTGGGAGGCGGCGTGGCCTTTCTCCTGCTGGCGGTCTTCGCTCAGCAGCGGGCGAATGCCCAGGAGCGCGCGGATTCACTGCTGCTGAACATCCTGCCCCGCTCGATCGCCGAGAAGCTCAAAGCCAAGCCGCAAATGATCGCGGACCAGTTCAGCGCCGCTTCGATCCTCTTCGCCGATGTCGTCGACTTCACGCCGATGGCCGATCACAACTCGCCGGCCGCTGTGGTCGAGATGCTGGACCAGCTGTTCGGCCATTTCGACGAGCTGGCCGAGCGGTACGACCTGGAGAAGATCAAGACGATCGGTGACTGCTACATGGTCGCCGCCGGCATTCCCTCACCGCGGCAGGACCACGCGCGGGCCCTCGCCCTGGTGGCGCTCGACATGCTGGACGCGGTTCGTGAGAACGGGGCCATGGGGAAGCTCGGATTCGAGCTGCGCATCGGCATCAACTCCGGGCCGGTAGTGGCAGGGGTCATCGGCCGCAAACGATTCCTGTATGACCTGTGGGGCGACGCGGTGAACATCGCCAGCCGGATGCAGACCGAGGGGACGCCCGGGTCCATCCAGATCACGGGGCCGACGTACGAGCTGCTGAAGGACGAGTTCGTGTGCGAGCCCCGAGGCACGATCGCGGTCAAGGGGAAGGGCGACATGGAGACCTGGTACCTGGTGGGGAGGCGCGGGGAGGGTGCCGCCGTCGCGTCGCCCGCACGGTTCGATCCTCTCGTCGTCCAGGATCGCAAGGTCTAGGGGGCCTGATGGCCACCCGCATGTGGTCCGCAGCCGTCAGCTGGATTGGCGACAGGTTCGCTGGAGCTGCGGCGAGCTCGACCTGCCGGAAGTGAGGATCGGCAGTGGGCTCGCGGTCACGCCGCGAGCCCACTGCCTTGCAGGACGTCAGTCCGACTGTCGGACGTCGGTATGCGTGGTCGTGGTGGTCCGTGTCTCGCCGGTCTCGCGCGGAGTCTCGTCGACGGTGACGGTGTCCCCGTGCTGATTGACCATCGTAGTGTGCTCGGGCTCCGGCTTCGGTGGGTCCACCTTGTCGTACGTGGTGGTCACCTTCTCTTCTTCAACGTGCGTCATGAGTGGGTACCTCGCTTGAGGGCCGCAGGTCGTGCGGCGTGGGTCCACTCTCGGAGGCCGGCCGTGTCGCTGGAGTCACCGGCACGCCGCTCAGCCTTCCATTCGTCTATCACGGGGGCTCGTCAGTCGGGGGATTCGTTCCAGCGCTCGATCACCGGCATCTTGTGCTCCCAGCCAAGCACGGAAAGCGTCGCAGTCGACAGGGCGAATCGGCTGCCGAGCTGCGGTTCGAGCTCCAGCCAGCGAGCCGCCAGGACGCGCAGCATGTGGCCATGCCCGAAGCACAGGGTGTCGCCTGGCGCCAACCGGGCATGCTCCACGATGCGGTCGGCCCGTATAGCGACCTCCGCGATCGTCTCACCCTCCTGCGGGCCATCGCCCCAGAGCGACCAGCCCGGCCGGTCCATCTGGATCTCCGACGTGGTTCTGCCCTCGTCGCGACCGTAGTCCCATTCACGCAGGTCGTCGGTGATGGTCGCGAGGTCGCCGAACCCTGTGATTCGCGCTGTCTCCGCGGCCCGTGACATCGGGCTCGTCAAGACCTCCGCGAAGCGCTGTCCGGTGAGCCGTGCAGCCAGCGCGACAGCCTGGGTGCGGCCTGCCTCGGTCAGCGGGATGTCGGTTCGGCTCGTATGGCGGCCGAGCCGCGACCAATCGGTCTCGCCGTGTCGTACGAGCCAGAGACGGGGGCGTGCGGCGGGGTCCCGGTTCACTGTCCCTGCTCCAGCTCGTCGCGGAGGGCGGCCAGGACCTCCAGGTGGGCCCGATCGCGCGCCCTGCCCGATGCGCGCTTCATCGCCATCAGGTCCTCAAGCGCGGCGACCGGGACCCTGACCTCGCCCAGGTCGAGCTCGGTGGCGTTGCGGGCCAGCTCCTCGTATCCGCTGGAACCGGCGGGGGTGCCGAGGATGTCGAGGTCGCCGGCATCGGTCACGAAGGTGAAGGCGTCGCCACGGGCCAACGTATCGGCGTCGAGGCGGAAGGGGAGACTGTCAGGGGCGTCACGCAGGGTGGCGTGCAGCTCCCGCAGCGCGGCGGCGAGCCGTTCGAGGTTGGCACGGTCCCGCGCGTAGCAGACGTCGACGTCGACGGTGAGGATCGTCGAGCCGAGCAGCTTGCCGGCGAACCCGCCGATCAGCACGTAGCGGACACCATGGCGGTTCAGCGTCTGGAAGGCGCGGATCGGGTCGAAGTCGCGCGGCGTCACGCGTTGCGCGGTACCAGACGGGCGGCGACACGTGCCTCACGGATGGCTAGCGCGGCGCGGGCGGCGGGACTCATCTGCAGCCGGTCGCGGATGAGGGAGCGGTCCTCGTCAGCCCCGGTGATGGGGGAGAGCTCGAGGTCTGCGCCCGCTGCGCGGAGGAGGTGGCGGAGGTTCTCGAGCGTTGGGTTGAGATGCCCGGTCTCGATCCGTCCCACCGTCGACTGGGGGACGCCGGCGGCGGCCGCCAGCTGGCGCTGGCTCAGCCCGGCTCGACGGCGCGCGTGACGAAGGAGGGTTCCTGCTCGCATGGCGGAATCATAGCATCCTGATAGCGGATACGCTATCGCCATTCGATGGTGCACGTACGACTAGGGGCCGGTCAGCTCCCAGCTCTTGGGACGAGCGAGCCCGAGCCAGTCGCTGCGCAGGATCGACATGAGGTGCACGTCGTGATGCGCCCCGCGATGGAAGCGGCTGTTGCGCAGGACCGCATCGGTCTGGAATCCGGCCTTCTCGTAGGAGCGGATGGCCCGCGTGTTGTAGTCGAAGACCTCCAGCTCGATCCGCTCGAGCCGCAGCTCGCCGAATCCAAGGTCGACGAGGGCATTCAGCGCATCGGTCCCGTAGCCCTGGCCGAGATATCGCCGGTCGCCGATGAAGATGCCGACGATCCCGCTCCCGTTGACCTTGTCGACGTCGCGCAGGAAGACGGTGCCGATGCTCTGGTCGGTGCCGAGCAGGCAGATCGAGTAGCCGTAGCTGTTCTCCTCGGTGCGGGAGAAGAGCTTGGTGGCGAAGCGCTCGGCGCCGGCCCTGCTCATCGGCGTCTTGGCGCCCAGGAAGTGCCCGACCTCGGCGTCGCCGGCGTACCCGGAGTCATCGATGACGTCCGACGGCTCGCTGGGCCGCAGCCAGACCTTCTCGCCGCGGATCATGGGGCGCGGGTTTGGAGGCGTTGCGCTGGCGCGGTCGGCGAGGTCCTCGGAGGGTGCGTCGGTCACCGCGGCATGATACCGGCGGGGTTTTGGCTGGTTGCGCCGCGGGTGTCCGCCGCGTACCGTGGCCGGCACCATGGACCCCGTGCCCGATCCCTCCCTGGAGGCCTTCGCCAGCCGCTTCCCGGAGGGCTGGTGGGGCTACCACTGGAGCCCGCCAAGGCCGATGAGCCCGATCGAGCTGGTTGCCTCCGGCAGCCTCGACGCGCGCCTCATGGCGACGCTGTGGGCGGTCATGGCGCGACGACGGAGCGTCATGCTCGCGTCTGAGGCGCCGATGGCCGGCAAGACGACGACGCTCTCAGCCCTGGTGGACTTCCTTCCCGTTGGGACCGTCGGAGTCTTCCTGCGCGGCTGGCGGACCGACTTCGAGTGGACCGCCGAGATCGGTCCGGAGCGCGGCTACATGCTCATCAACGAGCTGAGCGACCACCTCCCGATCTACGTCTGGGGGCCGAATGCGCGGGGCGCGCTCGAGCTGGCGGGCCGGGGCTACGGGCTCGGCGCGACGATGCACGCCGATTCCCTGGGCGAGGCCCTTGACCTGCTGCGCGTCCAGCTGCGCGCCGCTGACGCCGACCTGGCCGGCCTGGCGATCTACCTGCAGTACTCGGCCTACCGCACGCCGGCGGGGATGTATCGGCGCGTCGAGGAGGCGTGGCACCTTCGCCTCGATGACGACGGCGAGCTGGCGCCGGTTCGCCTCGCGACCCTCGAGGGCGGGCGCTCGCCCTCGCTGACCGGGGCGCAGCGCGACCCGGTGCCTCCCTTCCTGCGCGGCGACGGCGGTCGGCGGAAACGGGTGCTGACGCATGACGGGGCCGCGTACGCGGTGCTTGCCGCGACGCTGGGGATGAGCGCCGCCACGCTCGAGGCTGAGATCGCTGCCCGGGCTGACTTCCTTGCCGCGCTCGATGACCGCGGCATCTGCGATCCTGTCTCCGTGGCCCAGGCCGTGGCCGCCTATCCGACCCTTCCCGGAGGAGCCTCAGCGTGACCGACCTTCGCGACCGACCGACGATCTCCTCCCTGGGGGAGCTGCGTGCCTCCGGGTATCGGCCGCGCACGGTGAAGGAGGAGATGCGCGCGAACCTGGTCGACCGGCTTCGCCGCGGCGAGCCGCTGCTGCCGGGGATCATCGGCTACGACGAGACGGTCCTTCCCCAGATCGAGAACGCGATCCTGGCGGGCCAGGACATCATCCTGCTGGGGGAGCGCGGCCAGGCGAAGAGCCGCATCGCCCGCTCGCTGATCGGCCTCCTCGACGCGTGGGTCCCTGCTGTGGCGGGCGCTGAGCTTCACGACGACCCGATGCGACCGGTCAGCCCGTTCGCGATGACGCTCGTCGCGGAGCGCGGCGACGAGACGCCGATCACCTGGGTCGCCGCCGCCGACCGGTACGGCGAGAAGCTGGCGACACCGGACATCACGATCGCCGACCTGGTTGGCGAGGTCGATCCGGTCAAGGTGGCCGAGGGGCGCTACCTCTCCGATGAGCTGACGATCCACTATGGCTTGCTGCCGCGCACGAACCGCGGCATCTTCGCGCTCAACGAGCTCCCCGACCTTGCCGAGCGGATCCAGGTCGGCCTCCTCAACCTGATGGAAGAGCGAGACGTCCAGATTCGCGGCTACAAGGTGCGCCTCAACCTCGACATGTTCGTCGTTGCATCGGCCAACCCCGAGGACTACACCTCGCGGGGCAGGATCATCACGCCGCTGAAGGACCGATTTGGGGCGCAGATCCGGACCCACTACCCCGAGGATCCGGAGACCGAAATCGCCATCATGGAGGCCGAGTGGCTCGTCTTCGACGACGAGACCGCGACCTCGGTGCCGGTGCAGGTGCCGGGCTTCATGAAGGAAGTGGTCGCCGAGCTGTCGCAGCTCGCCCGGCGCTCGTCGGAGGTCTCGCAGCGCTCCGGGGTGTCGGTACGGGTCACGATCGCCAACCACGAGACCCTCGTCGCCGCCGCCCTGAAGCGCGCCGTGCGGCTCGGGGAGCCGGTCGCTGCTCCCCGGGTGAGTGACCTCGGGGCGATCGTGGCCTCGACCGCCGGCAAGATCGAGCTCGAGACGCTGGGCGACGAGACGCGCGAGGAGAAGGTGATCGAGAAGCTCGTCCAGCGCGCGGTCGTCAACGTCTTCAACCGCCACTTCTCCCTCAGTGAGCTGGCGCCGCTCGTCGAGCGGTTCGAGGCCGGCGCCGAGGTCGAGGTCGGCGAGGCGGTCGCCTCGGACGCCCTGCAGCAGCTGACGTCGGAGCTCCCCGAGCTGAACCGGGCAGTCGGTCGCCTCAACGTCGGCGAGTCGGCCGCCGGCATGGCGAGCGGCGTCGAGTTCGTCCTCGAGGGCCTGCACCTCAACCGGCGGCTGAACAAGGAGCGTCGAGGCGGCGGCGTCCGCTACGCCCGCTAGGCTCGGGCAGTGACCCTCTACCGCTACGCGCGCTGGGACGGCAGCCAGAACCTCCCGCCCTTCGACGCCGACGACGTCCTGGAGGCCCTCTCTGACGACATCCTGGCCGAGGGGGACATCCGACGGGCGCTGCAGCGGCTCATGCAGCGCGGGATGCGGGGGACACGGGGCGGCGACGTGCCGGGGCTGCGGCGCATCGTCGAGCAGCTGCGCGAACGGCGAGCGGCCGAGCTGGAGCGGTCGCATCTCGACGGGGTCCTCGACAAGGTGGCCGAGCGCCTCGCAGCGATCGTCGAACAGGAGCGGGCCGGGATCGAACGACGCATCCACGAGGCCGAGCAGCGGGCGCTCGACGCCGCTCCCGGCGAGGCGCAGGAGCAGGCGCGGCTCGCCGAGCAGGTGCTCAATCGGGCCGCGCAACAGCGGCGGGATCGCCTCGACGGCCTTCCGCAGGATCTTGCCGGGCGGCTCTCCGCCCTGCGTGACTACGAGTTCATGGACGCGGGCGCTCGCGACGCTTTCAACGCGCTCACCGACGTGCTGCGCCAGCAGCTGCTGCAGCCGTTCTTCCAGGGCCTTAAGGAGGGCGTCGCCGGCATCTCGCCAGAGGACCTCGACGGCGTCCGCGCCATGGTCCGCGACCTGAATCGGCTCCTCGAGAAGCACGCCTCCGGATCCGACACGCGCCCGGACTTCGATGCCTTCATGGCGCGCCACGGGCATTACTTCCCACCCGGGATCGAGAATGTCGACCAGCTGATCGACCACCTGCATCGGCAGGCCTCGCGGATGGCGTCGCTCATGGCGTCGCTCTCACCGGAGATGCGCAGCGAGCTGCAGACGATGATGGACGAGCTCCTGCGCGACGACCGGCTGCGCTGGGACATGGCTCGCCTCGCCGGCACGCTCCAGGCGCTGCGTCCCGACCAATCATTCGGTGAGCCGTACCCGTTCAGCGGCGACGAGCCGCTGGGGCTCCCCGAGGCGCTGGCCGCAATCGACCGGCAGCAGCGCTTCGATGCGATGGAGGAGGAGCTGCTCGCCGCTCGCGATCCAGACGCGCTCGAGCAGATCGACGCCGACGCGCTCCGTGACCTCGGCGGCGATGATGCGACCGGCGACCTGGAGCAGCTGCAGGCGCTGACCAGGGCGCTCGAGGAGGCCGGCTACCTCGAGCGCGGCGACGGCCAGCTGGAGCTCACGCCTCGCGCCGCCAGGAAGCTGGGGATGCGGGCGCTGACCGACATCTTCAGCCGACTCCGCCGCGAGTCGCTGGGGGGCCATCCACTGCCATCGGCGGGGAGCGGCGGGGAGCAGACCGACGAGACGAAGTCCTTCGAGTACGGCGACGCGTTCGCCGTTGACCTCAACCGGACGCTCTTCAACGCCATGGCCCGCCGTGGTCCCGGGACCCCGGTCTTGCTGACGCCCGATGACTTCGAGGTGCATCGGTCCGAGGAGGCGACGGTGAGCTCCACGGTGCTGCTCCTCGACATGAGCCGCTCGATGCTCCTCCGCGGCTGCTCAACAGCAGCCAAGCGCGTGGCGATGGCGCTCCACACGCTCATTCACACGAAGTACCCCCGTGATCGGCTCTATGTCGTCGGCTTCGCGTACTACGCCCGCCAGATCAAGCCGGAGGCGATCGCCACCCTGTCGCCCTACGAGTTCGAGTACGGCACCAACCTCCAGCACGCGCTGATCATCGCCAGGCAGCTTCTCGGACGCCGCAGCGGCGGCAACAAGGAGATCGTGGTCATCACCGACGGGGAGCCGACCGCCCACATCGCCAACGGGCAGGTCGAGTTCGCCTACCCGCCCACGATGCGCACGATGCAGTCGACGCTGCGCGAGGTGGGCCGCGCGACCCGCGAGGGGATCGTCATCAACACGTTCATGCTCGAGCGCTCCCGCTACCTCTCCGAGTTCGTCGACCTGATGAGCCGCATCAATCGTGGGCGGGCGTTCTACGTCGAGCCGGAGCACCTGGGCGAGTACGTCCTGGTCGACTACGTCAGCAAGAAGCGCAAGCGGGTCGCGTGACCGCTCCTGCGCGGGCGGGGCTCGCCGTCGAGGCGCGCGGCCTGACCAAGCGCTACCGGGATACCGTCGCCCTCGACGGCCTCGATCTCGAGGTCGAGGAGGGCCACGTCTTCGGGCTGCTTGGCCCGAACGGCGCCGGCAAGACGACCGCGGTGAAGATCCTGCTGGGGCTGACGCATGCCGACTCCGGGGCCGCGCTTCTGCTCGGAACTCCGATCGAGGAGCCGACATCTCGGCAGCGGGTCGGCTACCTGCCAGAGCTCTTCCGCTATCCAGGGTGGCAGAGCGCGCGCGAGGTCCTCGTCCACCACCTCCGCCTCGCGGGGATCCCTGGAGCCCGATGGGCTCGCGAGATCGACGGGGCGCTGCGCAATGCCGACCTGGCTGACCGCGCAGAGAGCCGCGTCAGCACGTTCAGCAAGGGGATGACCCAGCGGCTCGGGCTGGCAGTGGCCCTGATCGGCGCGCCGGCGCTGGTCATCCTCGATGAGCCGACGACCGCGCTCGACCCGATCGGGCGGCTCGAGCTGCGCGAGATCATTCGCGGGTTGCGCGACGCGGGGACGACGGTCCTTCTCAACTCGCACCAGCTTGCGGAGGTCGAGCAGGTCTGCGACCGCGTCGCGATCATCCACCACGGCAGGCTCCAGGTGAGCGGGGCACTCTCTGAGCTGCTCCTGCCCGGTGGGGTGCGGATCCGTGCGACAGGGATCCCCGGCGAGGCGCTGGCGAGGCTCCGCGCCGATCACGAGGTGACCGAGGACGGTGCCTGGCTGCGGATCGCCGGGGCGCCCGAGGAGGCGATCCCCGGCATGGTGTCCGCCATCGTCCAGGGCGGGGGCGAGGTCTATGGGGTCGAGCTCCTGCAGCCGACTCTCGAGGAGCGCTTCCGCCAGCTGGTAGCCGGGCCGTGAGCACCGCGCTCACGACGCTGCGCGCCACCCTTCGCGAGGGAATCCGTCGCCGGCTGCTGCTCGCCATGTTCGGGCTCTCGGCGGTCGCCGTGCTGCTGACGGCATGGGGCTACAGCCAGCTCGGCAACCTCCCGGCGGGCCGCAACGGCCCGCTCGACCCGCAGCAGATCCAGCTGATCGCGTCACAGCTGCTGATCCTGGTCATGTTCCTGTTCAGCTTCGTCCTCTCGCTCTCGGCGGTCTTCGCGGCCGCGCCCTCGGTCGCCGGCGAGCTGGAGAGCGGCGAGGCGCTCGCCGTCCTGGCGAGACCGATCCGGCGGCGTGACGTGCTGATAGGGAAGTGGCTGGGGCTCTGCCTGGTGATCGTGATCTATGCGCTGCTGGCGACAGCCATCGAGCTGGGGGCGGCGCTGGCCACCACCGGCTACCTGCCGCCGCACCCGGTCGAGGCGGCGCTCTACCTCGCCGGCGTGGGGCTGACGATGCTGACCGTCACGCTCCTCCTCAGCACGAGGCTGGCCCCGTCGACGGCCGGAATCGTCGCCATGCTCCTGTTCGGACTGGCGTGGCTGGCGGGCGTGATCGGCGGGATCGGCATCGCGCTCGGCGATCCGGTGACCGGGGTCGTGGGGGACATCGGCCGCATCGTCATCCCATCCGACGGGCTCTGGCGCGGCGCGCTCTTCAGCCTCGAGCCGCCCGCGGTGCTCATCGGCGCCGCCGGGGCAGGGCCGGAGCTGGCCGCGTTCCCGTTCTTCGCCGCTGCCCCGCCGCCGCTCCTCTACCTGGCCTGGGCGGTCGTGTGGAACATCGGCGCCTTCATCCTCGCCGCCTTCAGCCTCGAGCGGCGGGATCTCTAGATGGCAAGGCCGATGAAGGTTGGCGTCCAGCTGCCAGAGGTCGAGTACGTCGCGCGCTGGCCGCAGCTGCGGGAGATGGCGCAGACGGCCGAGGCCATCGGGCTCGACTCGATCTGGGTCGGCGACCATCTCCTGTACCGGGGCGATGGCAAGCCGCCACGCGGGCCGTGGGAGGCGTGGACGATGCTCGCCGCCGTTGCCGCAGTGACCGAGAGAGTCGAGCTGGGGCCCCTCGTGGCGCCGACCAGCTTCCGCAACCCCGCACTCCTCGCCAAGCAGGCCGCCACGCTGGATGAGATCAGCGGCGGCCGGCTGATCCTGGGCCTCGGAGCCGGCTGGAACGAGGCGGAATATCGGGCCTATGGCTTCGAGTTCGACCATCGGGTCAGCCGGTTCGAGGAGGCCTTCACGATCATCCGCTTGCTCCTGCGCGACGGCCGATGCGACTTCCACGGCAAATATTTCGACCTCGACGACTGCGAGCTACTGCCACGCGGACCCCGGCCGCAGGGGCCACCGCTGATGATCGGCTCGATCGGGGAGCGGATGCTGGGCATCGCACTCCCGCACGCCGATGCCTGGAATGCCTGGTTCAGCTGGTTTGGCAACACGCCGGCCGGCTATCGGGAGATGCGCGACGCGATCGACGCCGCCTGCCAGGCCGCGGGCCGCGACCCGGCCGAG
>Ga0075425_100003146_pt1 | contig 16736 bp, 13 predicted proteins | sample SoiMethybrSBSTD4_FD_75300 | JGI IMG/M metagenome (GOLD analysis project Ga0075425, IMG submission 75300) | Bulk soil microbial communities from a Populus tree surrounding site in Tennessee, USA - Soil MetaG P. TD hybrid SBSTD4 | ecosystem: Environmental > Terrestrial > Soil > Tree plantation... | reverse complement strand
GGGCTGCTGCGCGCGCTGGACATCGTCGAGGTGAATCCGATCCTCGACGATCGCAACACGACCGCGATCCTCGGCGCGGAGCTCGCCTCGTCGGCGCTCGGCCAGAAGATCATTTGAGCCCCGACTCCGGCGCGACATTCGGATTGTTGCGGCGATCCCGCATGCGCGACAGACCACACCGGGTCGCAACATCCGAGTACTTGTGAGGTGTGGAGAAGCAGGAGTGCAGGAGGGACGGCAGATTTTTGGGTTTCAGAGCGTGTGATAGCGAGGAAGAATAGAAACCGCCTCCCTTTCCTCTTGGCCTCCTGTTGATCCAGACGTGGCAGTTACCCGTCTGCCGCGCCCCGAAGCGAGCGGCCGCAATCACCAGAGCGGCCGCAGTCACCCACCCGCTGCGATCACTGCCTCAGCCACCCGCCGCGCGTCCACGATGCAGTCCGGAATGCCCACCGAGCGGAACCCGCTGCCGGCGGTGAAGATCCCGTGCGGGTTGACGCGACGTTCGATCTCCGCCACGCGATCGAGATGGCCCACGGTGTGCTGCGCGCCGGCGTTGCGCCAGCGGTAGACCCGCGACAGCGACGGCTCGGCGTCGATGCCGAGGACCAGGCGCAGATCGCGGCGGACGATGGCGACGAGCTCGGCGTCGGGCAGCGACGCCGCGTCGGGATCGTGCGCGCCCCCGAGGAAGACGCGCAGCAGCACGCGATCGGCGGGCGCCCGCGACGCCCACTTCGACGACACCCAGGTGCAGGCGGTGATGCGCACGTCGCTGTGCCGGCGCGCGACGACGAAGCCGGTGCCGGAGAGAGGATGTGCGATCGCCGCGCGCGGCCAGCCGAGCGCGACGCTGGCGGTGGAGACGTAGGGGACCTGCGCGCACAACCGCGACGCCTCCTCGTCGAGCGGGGCCAGCAGCGACGCGGCCACGAACGCCGGCGCCGCGATGATCACCGGCTGCCGCGCCGTCCTGACCTGGTCGAGCTGCCAGACCGGCGTCTCCAGGCGGATCGTGCCTGGAGGGAGGCGCTCTTCCAGCGCGCGCACCAGTGCGCCCATGCCGCCGCGCAGCGACGCGAACCCTTTAATCTCGCCGATCGACGGCTGCACGCCGCTGGTCGCGACCGCGGACGGCTCGCTCGCGGCGCGCAGGCCGGCCGTCACCGATCCGTGCTCGCGCTCCAGGTCGAGCAGCCGCGGAAACAGCGAGCGCATCGACAGCTGATCGATGTCGCCCGCGTGGATGCCGCCGAGCAGCGGCTGCGCGATCAGATCGACCGTCTCCGGCCCGAAGCGGCGCCGGAAGAACGACGCCACCGATTCGTCGCCGTCGGCGTCGCGGCGCGGCACGCCCGGCTCCGCCCCCATCCGCGCCCGCGCCTCGTCAGAGAGAAGGTCGTAGCGCAGCAGCGCGTCGTTGTTCAGAGGAATGCCGAGGAACGACGGCCTCGGCAGCGCGAAGAGCGTTTCGCCGCGCAAGACGAACGCGACGCCAGGCGGACGCACGGTCTGCACCTCGCCCTCGAGCCCGAGATCGCGGATCAGTTCCAGACCCGCCGGTTTCGATCCCAGCACGGCGTCGGGCCCCGCTTCGATCGTGAACCCTTCGCTGTGCTCGGTGCGGATCAGCCCGCCGATCCGCGGCGACGCCTCGAAGATGACCGGCCGCGCGCCGCGGCGGTGCACTTCGCAGGCCGCGACGAGGCCGGTGATCCCCGCTCCGATGATCGCGACGTCGCGCATGGCAGGAGGCTTTAGGCTTTGGGCTTTGGGCTTTGGGTTGGGCTTTGGGCTGTGGGGAAGGCGTGAACGTGTTTGGCCAGCGCCTGCACGTGCTCCAGGTTGGTGTTCGGCAGGATGCCGTGCCCGAGGTTGAAGATGTGGCCCGGACGGCCCGCCGCGCGCCGCAGCACGTCGTCGGCCGCGGCCAGCAGCGAATCGAGCGGCGCGAGCAGCCGCGTCGGATCGAGATTGCCCTGGATGCCGCGGTCGTGGCCGATCGTCTGCCACGCCTCGTCGAGCGGCTGGCGCCAGTCGACGCCGAGCACGTCGCCGCCCGCTTCGCGGATTTCTTTCAGGATGGCCGTGGTGTTGACGCCGAAGTGGATGAGCGGCACGCCGCTGTCCTTGACCGCGTCGAACACCTTGCGGCTGTGCGGCATCGCGAACTCGCGGTAGTCGGCGCGCGACAGCTGGCCGACCCACGAGTCGAACACCTGGATCGCCTGCGCCCCCGCGTCCACCTGCGCGCGGAGGTAGTCGCCCATCAGCGTGGCGAAGCGGTCGCAGAGCGCGTGCCACGCGGCCGGCTGCTCGTACATGAACTGCTTCGTCCGCGCGTAGGTCGTCGACGGGCCCCCTTCGATCGCGTAGGCCGCCATGGTGAACGGCGCGCCGCCGAAGCCGATCAGCGGCACCTTGTCCTGCAGCTCTTTCCGCAGCAGCCCGATCGTCTTCAGCACGTGGCCGAGCCCTTCGCGCGGCTCGAAGCGGTGCAGCCGCTTCACGTCGTCGGCGTGCCGGATCGGCTGCGCGATGGCTGGACCTTCACCCTTGACGAAGTCGAACTCCAGCCCCATCGGCGTGAAGGGCAGGAGGAGGTCGGAGAAGAGGATCGCCGCGTCGACGTCGATGACCTCGACCGGCTGCATCGTGACCGCCACCGCCAGCTCGGGATGGCGGCAGATCTCGAGCAGCGAATAGCGCTGGCGCAGCGCGCGGTAGTCCGCCATGTAGCGCCCGGCCTGGCGCATGAACCACACGGGCGTTCGATCGACGGGCTCGCGGCGGCAGGCGCGAAGGAAGCGGTCGTTCACTCGGCGACGAGCGTCTTGGCGAGGGCGATCAGATCCTCGAGCCAGAGCGGCTTGAAGCGGATCGACGCGCCGAGCGACTTCAACTCGTTCTGAATCGGATCCGACAGGAAGTAGTCGCCGGTGACGATGGCGACGGGGATGTCGACGAGATGGGGACGCGCCCGCACCATGCGCAGGAACTGCAGGCCGTTGGTGATCGGCATCCGCATGTCCAGGATGATCGCGTGCGGCCGGACGTGGTCGGCGAGCTCGAGGCCGGCCTCCGCGTTGATGGCGGTCGCGACTTCGAAACCCTCGAGCTTCAGCATCCGAGCGAACGTATCGGCGACCGATCGATCGTCGTCTACGATGAGGATTGTTTTCGTCGCGGACTCGGCGAGGGGGCTCTCGGCCGGGGCAATCACCGCATCATAATGAAGGTAAAAGGGATGTGCGTCAAGCGGCAGGGCTAGGTCCCTTGACAAAGATCTATGCATGAGTCGTCAATGTGCGTTACGATTGCCGGTTCCCCGGAGGCGACTTGAGTCCGATTCTGGTGAGGCCTGTCAGAGAGCAACTCGAGCACGATCGCATCATCCGGCTTCTGCAGGCAAAGCTGAAGCGGAAACACGAAGTCGCTGTAAACGTTGGGGATGAACAGACTGCCGGTGTGAAGGTCGGCCCCGGCCAGATGTTTCCGGACCTCGTGTTGACGTCCCAGGACAAAGGTCACCGCCTCGAGGGGCTGATCGAAGTCGAGACGGGTGAATCAGTCAACCACCTGGAGGCCATGGCCCAGTGGGCGCACTTCGGCCGTGTGCGCGCTCCCTTTCATTTATACGTACCGGCCACGGCCGTGGACATCGCCCGCCGCCTGGTGACCGAAAACGCCGTCGTGGTCTCCGAGCTCTGGAGCTACCACGCCATGGGCGATCAAACGCGGTTCACGCTGGTGCATAGGAATACAAAGGATACGAAGGAAGCGAAGGATACGAAGGAGCCGAAGGAGCCGAAGGAGCCGAAGGAGCCGAAGGAGCCGAAGGAGCCGAAAGAGGCTAAAGAGCCGAAGGAACCTGCCGCGAAAGCCGCGAAGCCGGCAGCGGCGAAAACCGCAGCGGCGAAACCCGCGGCGAAGGCTCCAAGTAAGGCGCCGGCCAGGGCTCCCGTCAAGGCCAAGGCCGCCAGGTCGAAACCGGGCAAGTCCGCCAAGCCTGCGAAGAAAAAACTCAAGGGGCGCTAACTGGCTCACCTCCGCTTCAGCCGCGACCGCCGCGGCTACGAGACCACCGCGCTGGTGCACGCCGGCGGACGCCGCCGCGGCAAGGGGCAGCGTCTTCTTTACTGGTTCAGAACCCCGCCGGGCGTGCGGGTCGGCCGCTCGCCGATCGACGAAGACGCGATCCGGCTCCTCGAGCAGCACAACCCGGACGTGGAGTTCGACTGGACCCGGATCCTGAAAGACCCGCAGCCCGCGGAGCCGCCGCGGCGCGAGGCGCGCCCGCCGCGCGACGGACGCGATCGGCGCAGGGAGGATCGGCCGCGCCCGAGGCCGTCCGAGCCCGTGCCGGCGGCTTCAGCGCCGCCCGTCCCCGTGCCGGAGTTCGTGGAGTCTCCCGACGAGATCGACGTCGAAGACGCCGGGATCCCCGGCGTCGGCGAGTCGTCCGTCCGCGAAGAGGCCCCGCCCGCGCTCTCGTACGTCGAGGAAGCGGCGGCGCAGCTCGAGTCGATCGAGCCTGAAGCGGCCGGGGAAGCGGAAGAGCCGGGCGGCGATCCAGGCGATGAAGACGTCCGGCCGTTCGCGGCCCCTCCGCTGGCATCCGCGGACGAGGGATCCGCCTCGTATCAGCGCCTCGGCGCGGAGGGGCTCGGGCGCCTGCGTGCGCGATACGCCGAAGTGATGGCGCGCATCACCGAGCAATCGGTGGATGACGAGGCGAAGGAACAGCTGAAGGCACGGGCGGAGCGTCTTAACCCGGACGGCTGGGTCACTGCGGACGAGGTGGCGGCCGCGCTCGAGCAGTACGAAGTGGTCTTCGAGGAACTGCGCGCCCTGGTCGGGCGCGACCCGCGGCGGCACCGACGCCGCCGGCGATAACGGACTTATAATCAGGTTCTATGCGTAAGTACTTCGTTGCGCTAGCTCTCTGCGCCCTCGGTGCAGGGCTGACGGCCGCCCCGCAGCAGCCGCCGCCGCAGCAACCGCCGCAGCAGCCGCCCGCCCAGCCCCCGAAGGCGGAGGGGGTGCTCACGCCGCAGCGGGCGCCCGACGTCATCCGCCGCAGTGTCGATCTGATCACGCAGGACGTCATCGTCCGCGACACGCAGGGGCAGTTCGTCGCCGATCTGTCGAAGGCCGACTTCGAGATCTACGAGGACGGCGTCCCGCAGAATCTCGTCACGTTCGTGCTGACGCATGGCGGGCGCGTCATCAACGACATCAGCGCGCCGCCGCCGCCGGTGCAGGAAGGCATCCTGCTGCCGCCGCCGCGCCCGACCAACGACGCGTCCGGGCGCATCTTCCTGATCTTCGTCGACGATCTCCACATGGACTTCCGGAACACCGGCCGCATCCGCGACCTGTTCAAGAAGATCTCGAAGGAGCTGGTGCACGACGGCGATCTCTTCGGCATCGTCTCGACCGGACCGTCCTCGATCGAGCAGGACATGACCTACGACCGCAAGCGGCTCGACGAGGCGATCAGCAAGATCGCGGGCAACGGGCTGAAGCCGTCGGAGATCATCGAGACGCCCGACGGGTCGCAGGGGCCGCCGGAAGTGCGCTACCGCGCCCACGTCGCGTTCTCGACCGCGTACGACATCCTCCAGAAGATGGAGCAGATCCACAACCGCCGGAAGGCCTTCATCTACGTGAGCAACGGCTACGACTTCGATCCGTTCTCGAAGTCGCGCGCCAAGGCGGCCAACGAGCGCTACTCGAACATGATGGGCAGCAATGCCGACGGCAGCGGCAGCAGCGACGGATCGAGCAGCAGCTCCGACGTCAACCCGTTCTCGAAATCGGGGAACGAGTTCGCCGCGGCGGATCTGGCCGCCGAGCTCTCGGAGCTGACGCGCGAGGCCAACCGCGCCAACGTCACGATGTACACCATCGACCCGCGAGGCCTCGTGGGCGGGCCCGACCTCGACGAGACGACGCTCGATACGATGGACTGGCAGGATCACATCCGCGAGACGCAGAGCAGCCTGCGCGTGATTGCCGAGCTCACCGGCGGCTACGCCGTCGTGAACTCGAACGACTTCGACAAGGCGCTCAAGCGGATCGACGCCGAAACGAGCGACTACTACGTTTTGGGTTACTACTCCAGTAATCCGGATCCCCTCAAGAAGCGGCGTACAATCGAGATCAAGGTGAAGCGGCCCGGCAAGTACGATCTGAACTACAAAACGTCGTATACGCTGCGGCCGCCGCCGGTCGTAAAGGGCTCATCGAAATAGAGAAAGGGCCGCCTGCGGGCGGCCCTTTTTTCATCCACGTCACACCAGTCCTGCTATACTTTTTCCGCCTTTTTCCGGTTCGCTCAATACAACACAGGCAAGTGGGAGAATCACTGATGAAATTGCGTACCAAGGCCGTTTGGAGCCTGGCGGTAGCGTGCTGCATGGCGCTGCTGCTGGCGAGTCCTGCGGCGGCGCAGACGATCACGACCGGCAACATCACCGGCACGATCAGCGACGCCCAGGGCGGCGTTCTTCCTGGTGCGACCGTCACGGCGCTGCATACCGACACGGGCACCAGCTACGAGGCGGTCACCGGTACAGACGGCCGCTTCACCATCCTCAACGTCCGCGTCGGCACCTACACGGTTGCCGTGAACATGAGCGGCTTCAAGGATCAGAAGCAGGAGAAGGTCGCCGTCGAGCTCGGCGCCGAGCGTACCGTCGACTTCAAGCTGCAGCTCGCGTCGGTCAGTGAAACCGTGGACGTCGTCGCGACCGCGCCGGCGATCGATCTCTCCCGCGCCGGCACCGCCGACAACATTCCCAACGAAGTGAAGGAAGCGCTGCCGACGATCACGCGCAGCCTGACCGACATCGTCCGCATCAGCCCGATGTTCAACTCGCAGGGCGGCGGTGGCGGCGACGGCGCGTCAGTGGTCTCGGTGGCCGGCAACAGCTACCGCTACAACAACCTGCAGATCGACGGCGCCGTGAACAACGATCTGTTCGGCCTCGCGGGCTCCGCCGGCACGCCGGGCGGCACCGCCGAGACGACGCCGATCAGCCTCGACGCGATCCAGGAAATCCAGCTCGTCGTCTCCCCCTATGACGTGCGGCAGGGCGGCTTCTCGGGCGGCGGCATCAACGCCATCACCAAGAGCGGCACCAACACGCTGCACGGCACCGGCTTCTTCTTCGGCCGCAACCAGGACTGGGTGGGCAAGGGCACGACCAACACCAAGATCTCGACGCTGAAGGACAAGCAGGGCGGCGGCAGCCTCGGCGGCCCGATCATGAAGAACAAGGCGTTCTTCTTCGGCACCGCCGACTACGCGCGCAAGGAGCGCCCGGTGGGCTTCTCGGTCAACGAGGGCGGCCAGACCCCCCCGGCCGGCAGCGCGGACCTGGTGAATCGTTTCGTCAGCGACCTGAAGACGCTGTACGGCTACACCGTCCCGGGCGATCCGCTCGGCGAGTTCGCCAAGGACACCAACAGCGACAAGTACTTCATCCGCGGCGACTTCAACGTGGCCAAGGGGCACCAGCTCACCGTGCGCCACAACTACATCGACGCGATGAACGACATCAGCTCGGCATCGCTCGGCACGTCACAGGGCAGCCCCTACCGCCTGCCCGACGCCTACTATCGCTACTTCAGCACGACGAATTCGACTGTCGGCCAGCTGAACTCGCAGCTGGGGCGCGGCGTCAACGAGCTGCGCCTGACGTATACGCGGATCCGCGATCATCGCGGCAACCCGGTTGACGCGGCGCAGTTCCCGCAGGTCACGGTGCAGCTCGGGACGACGCCGGCGTTCTTCGCCGTCGCCGGCACCGAGCAGTTCTCGCACCGCAACGCGATCGACCAGGACATCATCGAGCTGAACGACGCCTACACTGTGCTCAAAGGCACGCACACGCTGACCGTGGGCACGCACAACGAGTTCCTCGACCTGTCGAACCTGTTCATCCGCGACAACTTCGGCACCTACTTCTTCAACAGCCTGGCGAACTTCGAGGCCGGTGTCGGGCAGCAGTACGATCACAGCTTCTCGGCGACCAGCGATCCGCTGCAGCCCGCGGCCTTCAAGGTGCGGCAGTGGGGCTTCTACGCCGGCGACCAGTGGCGCGTGCGGCCGAACGTCACGCTGACCTACGGCGCGCGCATCGACGCGCCGAGGTATCCCACGAAGCCCAGCGCGAACCCGCTGGCCGTGTCGACGTTCGGCTTTGCCACCGACGTGGTGCCGAACCAGGTGCAGATCTCGCCGCGCGCCGGCTTCAACTGGGATCTGAAAGGCACCGGCACCGAGCAGGTCCGCGGCGGCATCGGCCTCTTCACCGGCCGCCCGGCCTACGTGTGGATCTCGAACCAGTTCGGCAACACCGGCATCGACTTCACGCGCATCGGCGCCTCGAACAACGCCGCCAACCGCATTCCGTTCGTCGCCGATCCGCTGAACCAGCCGACGACGGTCAGCGGCGCGACGGCGGGGAGCTTCAGCAACGAGATCGACATGATCGATCCCGACTTCAAGTACCCGACGGTGCTGCGCGGCAACGTCGGCTACGACCGCCAGATGTTCGGCGGGTGGACGGGCACGTTCGACTTCGTCTGGTCGAACACGATCAACGACATCGCCTACTCGAACCTGAACTTCGGCGCGGCGTCGGGCGTCACCGGCATCGGCGGGCGTCCCTTCTTCGTGCGCCAGGTGCCGTCGCTGAGCGACGCGATCCTGCTCCGCAACACCAACGAGGGCTACACCTGGAACCTGGCGTATGAAATGCGCCGCGCCTTCCGGAACGGCTTCTACGTCAACGGCTCGTACTCGTACGGCCGCGCCTACTCGATCATGGACGGCACGTCCGACCAGGCGGCGTCGAACTGGGGCAACGTCTACACCCCGGGCGATCCGAACAACGTGCCGCTGGCGCGCTCGAACTTCGATCCGGGCCACCGCTTCAACCTGACGACGAGCTACAACGTTCCGTTCTTCAAGTCGGTGCAGCCGGTCGTCTCGATGTTCTACTCGGGGCAGTCGGGCCGCCCCTACACGCTGACCTACGGCAACGACGTGAACGGCGACAACCGTACGACCAACGACCTGGTCTACGTCCCGACGGCCACGGATCCGCTGACCTACACGGGCGGCACCTACAGCGACCTGCTGTCGTACCTGAACGGCGATCCCTGCCTGGCGTCCTTCATCGGGCAGATCATCCCGCGCAATGCCTGCCGCGCGCCGTGGCAGAACACGCTCGACGCGCGCTTCGCGGTGCAGCTGCCCTACAAGCGCTACCGCACCGAGCTGACGGTCGACGTCCTGAACATGATCAACGTGTTCGATGCGAAGAGCGGGCTGTTCCAGTTCGAGAACTTCGGCCAGGACACGCGCATCCGCACGGTGCCGTCGCCGCCGACGGCGTCGAATCCGGTGACCGGCTACAACATCGGCTTGCTGACCACGTCGAACTTCACGCGGTTCCTGCGCGACGATCTCCGCTCGCGCTGGCAGGTGCAGCTCGGCGCGCGCGTGCGCTTCTAGCGCGCGCCGAACCGCCGACACTGAAAGCCCGGGCCGCTCACGCGGCCCGGGCTTTTTTATTGGTCGAGCGCCGCCTTCACTCGCGCGACCGCCTCGTCCAGATAGTGAGGATCGATCTCAATCCCGACGAAGTCGATACCCAGGGCCGCGGCCGCCAGGGCCGAGTTGCCGAGGCCGAGAAACGGATCGAGGAGGACCTTCGTCCGCTCGAGGCCGTGGAGGCGGACGCAGTACTCGGGGACGCGGGGAGGGAAGGTCGCGGGGTGCGGGCGGTCTTTGTCGCGGTTCTGGATCGTCTCGTAGGGGATGAACCAGGCGTTGCCGCGGCAGCGGCGGTTGCCGGCGGCGGCGCGCCAGCGGCCGATGTTGGACTCGTCCTGGTACTTCACGCCGATGGCGCGGCGATCGAGGGGGGTGCGCCCGGCGGGCGTGAAGTGGAAGATGAACTCGTGGCAGTCGTTGACGAAGCGGTCGCTGTTGATCGGCTTGTAGTGCCCGACGTTCAGGTCCCGGGTCAGCCCGGCGTTGGCGCCGGCGGCGTCCTGGTCGATGGCGATCGACTTGATCCAGTGGATGGTGTTCTGGAGCTGGAGGTGCGGGCGCGCCGCCTGCGCCACGTCCATCGCGGTCCACGGGTCGGTGGGCTTGGCGCCGACGTTCAGGAAGAGCGAACCCTCCGGCGCGAGCGTCCTGCCGGCCGCCTCGATCCACGCCCCGGTCCAGTCCAGATACCGTTCGCGCGGCAGCGTGTCGTCATAGCTTCGGTAGCGCACGCCGAGGTTGTAGGGAGGCGACGTGACGATTACAGAAATCGACCCGGGCGTGAGAGAACGGAGCACGTCGAGGCAGTCACCGAGATAGAACCGCAGCGTGCCGCGTCGGGTGTCAATCTGTCTGTGGGGCTGCGGAAGCCGGGCCGGTTTCGTGACGGATTTCGGAAGCCGTTCCGGCTTCCGGGCTAAGGGCATTCAGAAATGGTAGCTGCCAATCGTTGGCAGCCGACAGAATTTTGTCTGCCGCCGGGGATACTTTTTGTCTTTTCTGCTCGTGGGCGCCCGCTAACTGGCGTGGGCGATCGGGAGCGGCGCGTGCGAGGCGCCGAAGCGCGCCGGCGCCAGCGTGTGATTGCGGCGATGCGTCGCGTGCATGCACTCGCTGCCTTTTTCCTCGACGTACGTGACTTCGCGGTGCGTTGCGACCTCACGGTACTTTCCGGTTACGCAGCCGCAGGCGAGCGTCGTGAACCCGAGCAACCTTACAAGACTCATCATGGTGCCCCTCCGCCGTCGAACGGTTCAGCAATCCCTGTACCGTTGAGTTGACGGAGAAAGCGTCTGGATTTGTTCCGGATTCGATGCGGCGCGAATGGAAACCTGTCAAGCGCGCGCCATCCGTTGAATTGTTTCCGACGGCAGCTTGGATTTTTTCGGATCAGAGCGCGTTGCGGATCGCTTCGAAGCGCTCGAGATCCTGCAGCCGCTGCTTCGACGCGCGGCTGCGCGCCGTCCCGATGTGGATCGCGAGCACCAGGTGGAGGAGCCCGCCGACGATCAGCTCCAGCAGCGTGCCGCCGATCGCCACGGGCAGGTAGTTCAGTACCGTGGCCATCAGGAAGATGTTGCTGAACAGGGCGTCGGGCCCGCGGCCGGGGAAGCGCTGGCCGAAGGCCATCGCGACGTGCTCCCAGCCGCCGGCCGGCTCGTGGAATACCTGGATGTAGCGGCCGATCCGCTCCACGTTGATGTGGAGCGCGTAGATGGACTCGAACCCCGCCGCGAGCACCAGCAGGGGGAGCAGTGCCGCAATCGGCAGCTGGATCGCCGCCATCGTGGCTACGGCGGCTCCCGCCCAGACGCCCAATGTCAGCGGAAGAAGGACCATGCGGACCGTGCCGCGCTCCCGGATGGTGGCGCGCAGCGCGGCAAACTCTTCGTCGTGATGCGTCATCGATCTATCGAATCGCCCGTCCCGCGCCGAAAATAACACATTCGGCCCGCGGCGCCCGACACGGGAATGTGGTGTTGCGAGGAAACAGTAGCGCTGGAACGCATTTTGTAGTACAGCACATCAGAACGTACGGGGCGCGTCCATTCGGCGGCTCTGCCGCGGAGGTGGCCAGGCCGGCGACAACGACCACGGTTGAGGTCGATAAGTGGTTGCAACCGCTACGAGTTACTGTTACACTGCGGTTGTTCCACAGAAATTACCAAGGCGGTTGCTCCCAGCCGACCACTTGGCCGTACACGGAGGATTCGTGCGCTTGATCCGCCCGATGTTGGTCGCTCGTTTTGTCTCGACGCTGCTGGGCGTCGCCGTCTGTCTGCCGCTCTCGGCCCTCGAGGTCGACGCCGCGCAGAAGAAGCCGGCCGCCACGCGTCACACCTCAGCGACCACAAAGAAGAAGACGGCCTACTCGGCCACCGCCTCGAACGCCCGCAAGACGTCGCTCGCCCGCGCCCGCGCCTCGGCGCGCGCCCGCGAAGCCGCCCGGCTCGGCGCCCTCCGCCAGCTGCAGGAGGCGATGACGCCGCAGTTCAAGACCGACGCGAACGGGCAGACCGTTCCCGACGTCCGCGCGGCTGCCGCGATCATCTTCGACCCGGTCACCGGCCAGGTGCTTTACGAAGAGAACTCGCAGGACAAGCGATCGATCGCCAGCATCACCAAGGTGATGACCGCGCTCGTCTACCTCGAAGACAATCCCGACCTCAACCAGGAGGTCACCGTCGAGCGCAGCGACGTCTACGCCGCGTCCACCACGTATCTCAAGGCCAACGATCACATCACCGCCGGCGAGCTGCTGCACCTGCTGCTGATTCCGTCCGACAACGGCGCCGCCCGCGCCCTCGCGCGCAACTCGCACGGCGGCACCGCGTCGTTCGTCGAGCGCATGAACGAGAAGGCGATCGAGCTCGGCCTGCAGAACACCAGCTTCGCCGACCCGTCGGGTCTCAACGCCAACAACATGTCGTCGGCGTTCGATCTGTCGCACCTGATCACCTTCGCCGCGAGCGACGAGCGCATCGCGTCGATCATGCGCACGCCGACCTACACCGTCACCACCAACCGCCGCATGATCCCGATCCACAGCACCAACCACCTGCTGATGTCGGGCGACGTCGAAGTGATGGGCGGCAAGACCGGGTTCATCACCAAGTCGGGCTACTGCCTGGCGACGCTGCTGCGCCTCCCGCAGGGCAACCCGATCGCCGTCGTCGTGCTCGGCGCGCGCTCGAACAACGGCCGCTTCTGGGAGACGCGTCATCTCTTCAGCTGGCTGGAGACGAAGGCGTCGGAGCTGTTCAAGGATCAGTCGCCGAAGTAGTCGCCGGTAGCCAGTTTCCGGTTACCAGTTTCCCGTTGCCAGTTTTTGGGATCGGCGCTTCGCGCCGGTCCTTTTTTTTTAACCGTCAACCGCTAACCGTCAACCGTTAACCGTCAACCGCGAACCGCGAACCGCGAACCGTCAATCTCACCGATAGCCCCGTTGCACCGCGGCGGCGTCCAGCGGCAGCGTCGCGATCGCGTCGACCGCGGGCATCACCTGACGAGTGGCGTTGCGGCCGTCGAAGGCCTTCACGTAGCGCTGGCAGACGTCGCAGCCGTTCAGGCGATACCAGCCGTCGCGCGTGGCGAACGAGGTCATGCGATCGCGGTCGGTGTTGAGGCAGAACGGGCACTTGATGTGATCGAAGCGCCAGCGCGTGGTGCAGCGCGAGCAGATCAACATCCGCTCGGCGGCGGGCGTGATGATCGAGAAGTCGGGCTCGCCGCCGCAGAGCGGGCAGTTGCCGTGCGGCCAGCCGTGGAACGACGTGCGCGCCATCACCGCGTCGGCGCAGCGCGAGAGAAACGGCCGCATCGCCTGCAGCAGCAGCGGCTCGAGGCCGGCGATCTCCTCCGGCACGTCGCGGCCGCCGGCGACGAGGGGGCGCGCCGCCTCGTACCAGTCGCGCATCGCCGGCTGCAGCCGGTCGGCGTCGCGCGACAGCGCCTCCACCCGCCGATAGTCGTCGGTCTCGATCGCCTCGTGCGTGCGCATCGCGTCGGCGGTGGAGCGTACCAGGAAGCGCAGATCGCTCCAGTCGATCGGCACCTGCTCGAAGGTGAGCATCGGCTTTCCGTCCGACAGCACCTTCTCGATATGCGCCGCATCCAGGTTGATCGCCGGCAGCGGCACCCGCCCCTGGACTCGCCGCTGCAGCTGCAGCAGCTGGATCTGCAGATCGATCGCCTGACCCAGATCCGGCTGGTCTTCCTTCAACTGTCTCAACTCGATGATCTCGCGGGGTTCGGCGCGCTGGGGAGGAGAGGGGCGCTGGGGCTTTTCCTTTTCCACGGTCTGCATTCTAGTCAATGCGCGAACCGCGGCGCTATCTGCTCAGGTAGGTCGTCCGAACGATCCAAGCGATCGAACCTGTCTCATCCGATGCTCCGGATCGCGCCCGGGCATGGGACGGACAAAGTGTTGAAAACATTCCGATAAGTCCCGAATCCGGTATACTCCGCCGTGGGATTGGCGTATGCATCCACGCGCGTCCCGGGGAATGCTTTGAACCCTCAGTCCAACCGTGTACGGAGAGGAGCACAACTGTGACATTGAGGTCAACTCGATGGCGTGGGCCAACAGGCCGGGCCATGCTGCTCGCCCTGGCGGTCTCGCTGATCGCCCTGCCGGCGGCAGCGAACGACACTCCGGCGGCGTCGAAGGAGAAGCCGAAGGTCGGCAGCCAGGTGTCGTTGCGAGACGTTGCCAAGCGAGAAGCCGCGAAGACTGCCCTGACCTCGACGCCGGCGACCAGGTCGTCGCGACGCGCCGATCAGAGCAGCGGCACGCAGTCGACCAACTTCTTCAAGACCCGTCAAGGCGCGTTCGCCCTGGCGGTGATGGCGCTCGGCGGCGGGTACGCGATCTACTCGGCGAGCCACGACAAAATCAGTTCACCAGCCAAACAGTGAGGATCCGCACGATGACCAGATTGGTACGTCTTTATGCGCTCCTCGTGGCGCTGATCCTCGTCGCCGGCGTCGCTCACGCGCAGACGTCGGTCGGCACCATCGAAGGCACCGTGACGGACGAGCAGGGCGCGATCCTGCCGGGCGTGACGGCCACGCTGACCGGACCTCGCGGCGCACAGACCGTCGTCACCGACGAAAAGGGGCAGTACCGGTTCATCTCGGTGCAGCCCGGCAGCTACAAATTGAAGGTCGAGCTCGGCACGAGCTTCGCGGCGCAGACGCGCGACGTCGAGCTCGGTCTCGGCAAGACCGCGCTCGTCGACTTCACGCTGAAGGTCGCCTCGGTGTCCGAAGCGGTCACCGTCACCGGTGAAGCGCCGACCGTCGACGTCAGGGGCTCGTCGACCGAGACGAGCGTCTCGAACGCGATGCTGCAGATGACGCCGCTCTATTCCTCCACCGCGACCGGCCTGCTGAACGCGGCGCCCGGCATCAACAGCAGCTCGGCCTACGGCGGCCAGGGCGGCCTCGGCAACGCGCTGCTGCTCGACGGCGTCGACACGCGCGACCCGGAGGGCGGGTCGGCCTGGACGTTCTTCAACCAGAACCTGATCCAGGAGATCCAGATCGGCGGCCTCGGCGCACCGGCGGAATACGGCGGCTTCACCGGCGCGATCATCAACACCGTGACCAAGTCGGGCAGCAACGCGTTCTCCGGCCTGTTCTCGGTCCGCTACACCGACAAGGGCCTCTCGTCGAACAACGTCAGCGATGAGCAGCTCGCCGCGAACGCCAATCTGGGTCAGGGGGCCGTGCTGAGGAACCTGAAGGACTACACCGTCCAGATGGGCGGTCCGATCAAGACGAACAAGGCGTTCTTCTTCGCCAGCGTGCAGCGCTACTCGGCGCTGAGCGATCCCACCGGCCCCGTGGCCAACTCGCAGGACATCAGCCCGCGCTTCAACCTGAAGTTCACGCTGCAGCCGACGGCGAAGGACACCCTGATCCTGGGCACGCAGTACGACTCGTACAACGTGACCGGGCGCGTCGGGCGCTGGCCCTCGGCGCAGGCGCACGACAACCAGACGGTGAACGAGGACGCGCCGGAATGGGTCTACAACGCGCAGTGGCGCCGCGTCTTCGGCACCAGCTCGCTGTTCGAGGCCAAGGCGACCGGCTACTGGGGGTACTACTACCTGGATCCGATTGACCCGTCCCCGTACCTGTATGACGTCTCGACCGACACCTACCTGAGCGGCGGCGGCGGCGGACAGTACTATGCCGATCGCAGCCGGAACCAGCTGCAGGTATCGCTCACCAAGTACGCCGAGAAATTCGGCAACCACTCGTTCAAGTTCGGCGCCGAGATCGAGCGCAGCCACGTCCGCAGCCAGTATCAGCCGTACGGGCCGTCGGGCTTCTACATGTACCAGTCCGACGGCGTGCCCTACTACCTCGTGAGCTACAGCTACGACGTGCAGGGCGACAACCGCCGGACGTCGGGCTACGCGCAGGACCAGTGGGCCATGGGCCGCGCCACGCTCAACCTGGGGCTGCGGTTCGACCACATCCGCGGCTACAGCCCGGTACTGAAGGAGAACGTCTACACGCCGTCCACTTCGTGGGGCCCGCGCGTCGGCCTCTCCTACAACCTGACCAAGAACGACAACTCGGTGCTGAAGGCGTTCTGGGGCCGCTACTTCGAGGGGACGGCGAGCCTGTTCTATACGAACGCGACCCCGGGCATCGCGGATTACACGTTCACGCCGGTCGACAGCAACTTCCATCCGAATGGTCCGCCGGAGGTGATCATCCCGGCGCAGGTGTATGGCATCTCGTCCGACATGAAACATCCGCGGACCGACGAGTTCAACGTGTCGTACGAGCAGCAGTTGATGCGGGGCATGCGAATGACCGTCTCGGGGATCTGGCGGTTTGGCGATAACTTCATCAACAACGTCATCACCGGCGCGCAATGGAGCCCGACAACGCTGGTCAACGGCCTGACCAACCAGTCGTTCACCGCCTACAACTGGGTCAATCAGGCGGCCTCGAACGACTCGTTCGCGGTCCAGAACACCAAGGGCTTCTCGTACCTCGCGCCTGACGGGTCGGCCATCGGTACGCTCGATCCGCGCCGCACCTACAAGGGGCTGATGCTGGTGCTCTCGAACTCGTTGAGAAACCGTGTCGGCTACCAGTTGTCCTACGTGCTCTCGAAATCCGAGGGCAACGTCGACAACTCCGG
>Ga0075425_100003145_pt1 | contig 16737 bp, 21 predicted proteins | sample SoiMethybrSBSTD4_FD_75300 | JGI IMG/M metagenome (GOLD analysis project Ga0075425, IMG submission 75300) | Bulk soil microbial communities from a Populus tree surrounding site in Tennessee, USA - Soil MetaG P. TD hybrid SBSTD4 | ecosystem: Environmental > Terrestrial > Soil > Tree plantation... | reverse complement strand
CGGCAAGCGCCCGAACAATACCTCGGGCAGCCACCTCTGCGAGGGCTACACCCACGGCATGTCGATGGTGATCGAGAACGTGCGTCAGCTGCGCGGCACCGTGGACGACTACTGCCCGCGTGCCGCCGAGGGCGTGCACACGTACGACTACTCACCGGGCCATTGCCGTCAGGTCAAGGACGCCGAGATCACGATGAACCTCGGCTGGGCCATGCCCGCGACCGGCAGCGCCCTGATCATGCGTCACTAGCCGTGCGAGCCCAGATAAGGAGCTTCTGATGCCTCAGCCGGTGCAATACCGCGGCATGGCGCTGATCGTTCCCGACAACGACAGCGAGTGGAAGGAATTCTATGAGCACGCGCGCGCCCATCGGCTCGTCGCGCGCAAGTGCAAGGCGTGCGGGCTCATGCGCTACCCGCCGACGCACGCCTGCCCCTGGTGCATGGAGCTCGGGTGGACGTGGCACGAGGTATCTGGACGCGGGACGATCTATTCGTACGAGATCGTCGCCCACGCGATCCAGCCCGGCTTCAAGGAGATGACCCCCTACGCGGTGGTCCTGGTCGAGCTCGACGAGCAGCGCGGTCAGCCGACTCCGGACGAGGCGCTGCGGGTCATCGCGAACCTGGTCAAGCCGGACTTCACCGCCGAGGCCGAGGCGAACGTTCAGATCGGCCGCCGCGTGCGCGTGGTGTTCCAGGATCTCGCCGAGCACATGGCGTTGCCCCAGTTCACCCTGACCGACGAGCCTCCGGTCGGCCGCGTCTGGAGACTGCCGGAGTGAAATTCGGCCTGGGGCTCTCCGTTCAGCATCTGCCGGAGGAGCCGCAGGCCGTTCGCTTCCGCGAGCACGTCGAGCAGGTGCGGCTGGCGCGCGCCGTGGGCTTCAGCTCGATCTGGGCGAGCCAGCACTATCTATCCGATCCGTTCACCTACTTCCAGCCGATCCCGACGCTCGCGCGCCTCGCCGCCGACGCGCGCGGCATGATCCTCGGCACCGGCGTCCTCCTGCTGCCCCTGCATCATCCCGTCGAGATCGCCGAGCAGCTGGCGACCCTCGACGTCATTTCCGACGGCCGTCTGGTCTTCGGCGTCGGCCTCGGCTACCGCGACGTCGAAAATCGTGCGCTCGGACAGGATCCCAAGGATCGGGTCAGCCGTCTGGTCGAGGGGCTCGAGGTGGTCGAGCGGCTGTGGAGCGGTGAGCCGGTCAGCTACGACGGGAAACACTTCAAGCTGCAATCGACGCGGATCTCGATGCGCCCGATGCAGAGCCCCCGGCCGCCGGTGTGGCTGGCCGCCAACAGCGACGGCGGCGTTCGGCGCGCCGCGCGGCTGGGCGACGCGTGGATGATGAATCCGCACGCCACCATGGCGACGCTCGAGCGCCAGCTCGAGCTCTTTCGCCGAACGCGACACGAGCTCGGACGTCCACCGGCCATCGAGACGCCGCTGATCAAGGAATGCTATGTGGCGCCCGACACCGCGACTGCCTTCGCGGAAGCGGCGGCGTTCATCGGACCGAAGTACGGCGCGTACCGCCGCTGGGAGCAGGACAAGGCGCTGCCGCCGGGCGAGCGATTCGACGCGAACTTTGGCGAGCTCGCGCGCGACCGGTTCATCATCGGCGACCCGGCGCGCGTGGTCGAGGAGATCGCCCGCTGTCGAGAGCGGCTCGGCGTCACGACCATGATCTTCCGCGTCCAGTGGCCGGGCATGGACCAGGAAAAAGTCCTCCGCTCGATCCGGCTGCTCGGCCAGAAAGTGCTCCTGAAGTTCCTGTCGAGTTAGAGCAGTAAATTCACGAAAAGCATGTAAGTTTTACGTCGGCGTCACTGACGCGACAGGTTGGCGTTCGCATCCTGCGCTCACTTCGGCATTTCCGGCCTGGCACTGACCTTGCCTCCCTTGGGCCACGTGGAAGAACGGAAGAAGACACGGTCCTCCAGCTCGATCTGCTTCGGCTGCGGGATTACCCTGATAGCGCTCGTGCTCGTGTGGGCGCGACGCGCCTGGACGCAGACCGCGGGGGGCTCGTCGGATTGGGGTCACTTCGGCCGACTCGAGGGCCCCGTCACGATTCTTCTGATCGTGGCCGCCGGCCTCTTGCTCCTCATCGGCGTGATCGCCAAGATCCTGGACTTGCGGCTCAAGCGCGACGGCGAGGTCGTCGCGGTCAAGGGTGTCATCTCCGACGCGCTCGGCGGCGACCCCGAATTGTTCGAGCTGCCACTCACGGCGACTGTGCGAGTTCCGCTCTGGAGGGGATCGCCCGTCACCATCCGAGTGTTCGGCGAGGTTCCGTCGGGCGAGCTCAAACAAGCCGCGCTCCGCCGAGTCCAGCACACGGCCAAAGCGGAGCTGGCCGTCCGCGCCCGGATCAAGTCGCGGATCGGCGTGGCTCGGGCCGCGCCGAACCGACCGATCAGAACAACGCGATCGGGTTGACCGGCGAGCGCGTCGGGAAGACCCTGGCCGAGGCGGCGACGGCCGGCCGGCGCTCTGGCCGCTCAGAAAAACTCGAACGAGACGGGCTCACGCTCCATGCGGAGTCGCAGGTCCGCCATGAAGACGAGATACGGGTGCGCCCCGCGGGCCAGGAGCGCGTCGCGATCGCCCCGAAGAACCGCCGCGGCGTCCTCGGCATCGAGCTCGAGCTCGGCCATCGCGGCGGGCGCGTCCTTCACAAACCGCGCGCGAAACGCGTCGTCGGACTTGAGCGCAAAGAGGCAGCGGTTGAGCCGGTAGGCCGAGGCCGGCGGGAATCGGTAGTGAGGCTGATCGTTCACACCGGCCACTCGACGACCGCGTTGCCGTGATGCCACGAGGGCTCATAGCAGTAGAGGTCCGCCCTGGCGTCGCCGACGGCACCCAGCAAGGTCGCCCAGGTCCTGAGCTCGATGTTGCCCATCTTGTCGAGCTCTTCGCCGGTGATCGCCGCCAGCTCCCGGCCGTGTCCCGCTTTCAGCGATTCGAGCAGCCGGCGGTCGTACTCGAACTCCGGCGAGGCGTAGCGATCGGTGCCCGGAAAGTGGGACATGCCGCCCGACGCCATCAGGACCACTCGCTCCGGCCGCGATCGGAGTATCTCGCCGAGCGCCCGGCCCCACTCGTAGCAGCGACGCGGCGTGGGTTGAGGCGGGAGATAGACGTTCACGTGGAGCGGGACGATCGGCACGGCCGGCTCGGGCATCGTGAAATGTAACGGGACGTAGAACGCGTAGTCGAGCGGGGCGTGCTGGGTATAGAAGAGGTCGAAGCCGCGCTCGACGCCCTGCTCGACGACGGCCCGCGCCAGCGGCTCGTGGATCGGGAACCGGTAGCGATAGCGCCCGAACGTTCCCGCGCACTCGCGGCCGACGTAGACGGCGAGCGCCGGCACGGCGTCGAGAAAGAACGCCTCGACGTGGTCGCCGGCCACGATCGCGATGGCGTCGGCGCGGAGCGCTTCGAGCCGGCGCTTGACCCGCGCGAAGGCCGCATGGACGCGCAGGACGAGGTCGCGATCCTCGGTCCCGGGCCGGGCCAGCAGCTGGGGCGTGTGGGCGCACGCGAACGCGCCGACGAGCATCGCGTCAGTCCTCGGCCGCGGCCCCCACCGCGGCCGGGATACGCGGCGCCGTCACGCCGTGATTCTCCTGACGATCTCGTCGAACGCGCGGTCGGCGAGCGCCCTCACCTCTTCGCGCGTGAGCGGCTGAATCGGGTGCGCCACCACGACCGTCCGATAGTCGGCGGCGCCGAGCGCATCCGCCTGCGCGCGCGCGGCTCGGACGAACTCGGACGAGATCACCGTCGCCACCGGGACACCGTTGTCTTCGAAGAACACGCCGTCGTGCACACTGCACGTTGTGCACGACCCTCAGTCGGCGAGACCCTCGACGAGGACGTCGGTGGCGCCGACGATCTCCTGGCGGAGCGCATCGGGCGCGGGGCGCGCGAAGGTCGGCTTCTTCTTCCGGACGATAGTCTTCGCGCCCGTGCGCTCGCGCAGCAGCTCTTCGAGCCGGTCCAGCAGGTGATTGCCCTGCGCCTTCGAGATGTCGAGCAAGGTGATGACCTTGCCGTCGAGGCTCACGGGGCGTGACGCCGTCTTGCGGGGCACGGCGACCGAATCGGTCGGATCGAGATACTCGGTCATCGGTCAATCCTCCTGAAGACGAGATTCGAGCCCTTCGAGAACGTCCAGCCCGGCACGATCGCGGAAAACCGTCCGGCGGTGCCCCCGGCGACCATGACCTTGATGTGCTCGGGCGCGCGAAACTTCGGGATCCGCGTGGTCTCGCGATCCGGATCGCGATACTTCCCGAGCACGTGCGCGGGCAGGCCCTCGCCGCCGTCCCGCCCGGGGATGAGCTCGCGCACCGGCCACTGCAGTCGTTCGTGGAGCCAGCGGCGAACGTCGGCCTTCTTCCAGCCGGCGTCGCCGAGGATCTTCGCGTGCTCCGGCGAGAGCACGAGCAAGGTGTCCCCCCAGTGCGTCATCCGGTGATGAGAGATCACGGCCATGCTCGCGGCGATCGTCGGCATGAGGTCCTCGGGAGTACGGCTGCGCTGCGCGTAGACACCGAGCGGCGCGTCGGCGGCGAGAAGCGCGACGGTGCTCTGGTCGGACGCGAACCCGTGCTCGACCGCCAACGACTCCCACGGACTCTCTTCTTCGTGCTCACCGATGCAATATGCGTAGCGCCCGGGATGAGCGAGCGTCGACATGCTGACGTCGCCCGGCTTCGCCCCGCCGAGGTTCACACACACCAACCTCACCGCCCGGCCGATCGTCGCGTTGGCCCGCCAGCCTGGGCCGAACACGCCCGCCCCGGAATTGATCTCGAGCTTCGCGCGGATCGGGCCGTTGACGATCACGAGCGGCGACGGCGCATTCGTCGTCGCCGACACGCCGTGCAGGTCGAACGCTTCGTCACAGATCGCGTCGATCGCGGCGATCACGACCGGCAGGTACTCCGGGCGGCATCCGGCCATGACCGCGTTGATCGCGATCTTCTCGACGGTCGCGCGGCCGTAATTGGGCGGGACGAGGGCGATCAGCTCGTCGGCGGCGCGCCCCGACGCCGCGATCGCTCGCTCGACCAGGCGCCGGGTCGGCGGCACGACCGGGAGGCCGTCGGTGACGCCGCGGGCGAAGAGGCTTTCGATCGCATCAGCGTCGAGATCCGGGTCGGCCGGCGACATGCCACGAGGCTAACACAGGCGTGCGGGCCGTCGATGAGCCCGATCGTACTGCCGGGTCAGCGCGGCGAGACGGCGTCGGCGACTGCCGATGGAGTCGGACCGACGACGAGCGCCAGCGTCGCCGGATAGCCGTAGCGATGGACCGCCGCCGCGAGCAGCCCGAGCAGCACCGCGAGCACGAGCGCCGCGGCGAGAACGTGACGATACCGGCGCCGGACCATGAGAACTGTAGGGGTGAGCATCGCGAGCAGCGCCCCGCTGAGGACGATCGGCGCGAGCGTCGCGAGCTGGCCCACGCGCCACGCGATCATCACGATGAGGACGAGACCGAGCCCGGCGACCGTGATCACGCCTTCGCGCACGTGGCAGTACACGGTCTCGGGCGGCAGCCCGAGCATCAGGCGGCAGAGCCGCCGCTGCCGAGCCTCCTCCGGGGTCTCACGCCGCTTCCTGAGTAAGCGCACGACCTGATTGTCGTGCAAAGGGTGCACCACGGCCAGGTGTCGTCCAAATATCCGTAAATCAAGGCCGGCGCAGGGTTCGCCGGTGTTAGGGATGGTGGGATGACGACCATCGGACGCTCAGAAACTGAACAGGCCGATCGAGGGTGCCGAGGTTTCCGGATTCGCCCGCGCCGGCCACAGCCCGGTACACACCGCCGCAGATGTTGAGATGTCCTCCGCGGATGAAAAGATTCCGCCGTGCGCTCATCGGGGGAATCGCTGACCCGGGCTCCGGCGTCTCAATCGTTGTGATGATGAAGCGCATTGGGAGGACGAAGACAATGGCCAAGAGAATCTTGACACCTATCGACGGTAGTGAGGAAAGCACCACGATCGTTTCGACTGTCGCGGCGCTCGCGCGCGGCGCCGGCTCGACGGTCCGCCTGCTGAAAGTGTTCCCGGTTCCGGAGCATGTGGTCACCCCCGAGGGTCGCACGGTGGCGTACGTGGATCAGGAGATGGCGCGACTGACGGCGCTCGGTCTGGACGAGCTCGCCCACGTGGAAGCCGAGCTCGAGGGCATTCCGGTCGAGCGCGTCGTGCGGTTTGGCGAGCCGGCGGACGAGATTCGGCTCGAGGCCGAGGCCTTCAACGCCGATCTGGTGGCGCTCGCGACCAGCCGCCGCAACCGTCTGGCGGCCGCGCTGCGCCCGGGAGTGGTCGATCGCGTGATCCAGGAGGCGCCGGTTCCGACTCTGGTCCTGCGCGACTGAGCGTCGCGGCGGGGCGCCGCGACCTCGGCGCGCGTAGGCGCGCGGAGGCCGCGCGTTACGCGAGCATGTGCCGAACCATCTTGCTCTCGACCAGGTAGACCACCATCTCGGCGATGTTGGTCGCGTGGTCGGCCACGCGCTCGAGGAAACGCGAGACCAGGATGAGCCGGATGGCGCGGGGGATCGTCTTCGGGTCTTCCATCATATAGGTCAGGAGCTCGCGGAAGATCTGCTCCTTGAGCGCGTCGACGTCGGCGTCCTCGCCACAGACCCGGCGCGCGAGCTCCGTGTCACGGCTGACGAACGCGTCGAGGCTCTCCTTCACCATCCGCTGAGCCTTCTCCGCCATTCTCGGCAGATCCACGTACGGCTTGAGCTGGGGCTCCGGATTCAGCTCGATCGTCCGCTGGGCGATGTTGACTGCTTGATCACCGATGCGCTCCAGATCCGTCACGATCTTCATCGCGGTCGTGATGAATCGCAGGTCGCCGGCGGTCGGCTGGTGGAGCGCCAGCAGCTCCACACACTTCTCGTCGATCTCCACGTCGTAGGCGTTCACCTGCCGGTCGCGGTCGATGACCTCCTGGGCCAGATCGCTGTCCCGCTCCAGGAGCGCGCGCATCACGCGGCGGATCTGATCCTCGACCAGGCCGCCCATGGCCAGCAGAGTCTGCTTGAGGGCATCCAGCTCTTCGTGAAAATGGCGCTGCATAGTGTTCTCCGCTCTCAGCCGAACCGGCCGGTGATGTAGTCCTCGGTCCGTTTGTCGTGCGGATTCGTGAACAGCTGTCGCGTCACGTCGAATTCGACGAGCTCGCCGAGGAGGAAGAAGCCCGTCGACTCGGACACCCGCGCGGCCTGCTGCATATTGTGCGTGACGATGACGATCGTGAGCGTGCTCCGAAGCTCGAGAATCAGCTCCTCGATCTTGGCGGTCGCGATCGGATCGAGCGCCGAGCACGGCTCGTCCATCAGCAGGACCTCGGGCTCGACGGCCAGCGCCCGCGCGATACACACGCGCTGCTGCTGCCCGCCCGAGAGGCTCACGCCCGACTTGCCGAGCTGATCCTTCACTTCGTCCCAGAGCGCGGCCTGCCGGAGCGCCCGCTCCGCGGCCTCGTCCAGGACCGAGCGCTCGCGGACACCGCCGAGCCGCAGACCGGCCACCACGTTGTCGAAAACCGACATGGTCGGGAACGGGTTCGGCTTCTGGAACACCATGCCGATCTTGCGCCGGACCTGCACCGGATCGATGCCGGGCGCGTAGACGTCCATGCCTTCCACCCGTACGCTGCCGGTCACCCGCGCGCCGGGGACGACCTCGTGCATCCGGTTGAGACACCGGATGAACGTGGATTTACCGCAGCCGGAGGGGCCGATGACCGCGGTGACGGCCTTCGGCGCGATCGTGACACCGATCCCGTGCAGCACGTGCGCGTTCCCGAACCATGCGTTGAGGTCGCGGACGACGATCCCGTCGGCCATACGCTATCTTACCCCCGTGAAGCGGCCGCTCGTAGCGACGCGGGCCGCGAAGCTCACCACAAATACCAGGCCGATGAGCACGAGCGCTCCCGCCCAGGCCTGGCGGTGCCAGTCGTCGTACGGCGCGATCGCGTACGCGAAGATCTGAAGCGGCAGCGCCGCGATCGGCTGATCGAGCCCCTGATGCCAGAACCGGTTACCAAACGCCGTGAACAAGAGCGGCGCCGTCTCGCCCGCGACGCGAGCGATCGCCACCATGACGCCGGTGATGATGCCCGCGCGGGCGGTCCGCAGGACGACGCGCAACAGCACCTTCCACTCCGGGATACCGAGCGCCAGCCCCGCCTCCCGCAGTGAGGCGGGCACCAACCGCACGAGCTCCTCGCTGGTTCGTACCACGATCGGCAGCATGATCACCGCCAGGGCGAAGCCGCCGGCCAGCGCCGAAAAACGCCGCATCGGCAGGACGATGATCGTGTAGGCAAAGATCCCGACCACGATCGACGGCACGCCGTTGAGCACGTCGGCCAGGAACCGCGCCACCCACGGCAGGCGTCGGTCGCGCGACTCCGCGAGGTAGAGACCACCGAGGATGCCGATCGGCAGGCCGAGGATCGCGGCCAAGGTGAGGAGCATCAGCGTGCCGACGATCGCGTTCGCCATGCCCCCACCCACCTCGCCGACCGGCTTGGGCAGATGCGTGAAGAAATCGACGTTCACCGCCGACGCGCCCTGCCAGAGCAGGAACGCGAAGATCAGGAGCAGCGGGAGCACAACGAGGCCCGCCGCGGTGGCGGCCAGCGACGACATCACCACGTTCATGACGCGACGCGACCGGGGCGTCATTCGCGCACCACCTTGACCGGGCCGCCGACGGACCATACGAGTAGTCGCGCCAGCGCGTTGACGACGACGGTGACGACGAAGAGCAGCAGACCGATCTCGATCAGCGCCGCCAGATAGAGGTCGGATGTCGCTTCGGCGAACTCGTTGGCGATGACGCTGGCCATCGTGTAGCCCGGCGCGAACAGCGACAGCGCGACCTCCGGGCGATTGCCGATGACCATCGTCACCGCCATCGTCTCGCCCAGCGCGCGCCCGAGGCCGAGGAGGATCGCGCCGACGAGCCCCGAGCGGCCGTAGCGCAGGACCGCGATGCGCGTGGTCTCCCAGCGCGTGGCGCCGAGCGCGAGCGCGGCCTCGCGCTGGCTGGTTGGCACGGCCAGCAGCACCTCACGGCTCACCGCCGTGATGTACGGCACGATCATGATCGCCAGGATGATGCCCGCGGCGAGCATGCCGACGCCGTACGGCGGGCCCTGGAAGAGCGGTAAGAACCCCAAGGTCTTGCCGAGGGCCGGTTGCACCCAGACCCTCAAAAGGGGCGCCAGGACGAAGATGCCCCAGAGCCCGTAGATCACGCTCGGCACCGCCGCCACCAGCTCGACCAGGAAGGCGATCGGCGGGCGAATCCACGCCGGAGCGAGCTCGGCCAGATAGATGGCCGCGCCGATCCCGAGCGGTACTGCGATGAGCAGCGCGAGCAAGGACGAGAGCAGGGTGCCGTACACGAACGGGATCGCGCCGAACTGCTCGGCCACCGGATCCCAGGTCGAGGACGCCAGGAACCGCCAGCCGAAGGCGCGCATCGCGGGCCACGACGCATGGAGCATCGACGCGATCATGGCGAGGACGAGCAGGACGAGCGTCAGCGCGGCGGCCCGCATGACGAAGCGCAGGACCTGGTCGCCGAAGTTCCTCGGCGCCGCCTGCGCTTCGACCCGCGGAACCGCCGCGACGACCGCCATCAGGCGCTAGCGGGCCACCAGCAGAGGTTTGCCCTGGTAGGTGATCTGCTTGATCTTGGCCTCGATCTGCTTCACGACCGGTGTCGGGAGCGGGGCGTAGAGCAGGTCGTCGGCGTATTTCTGCCCTTCGTGGCTCATCCACCACAGGAACTTGGCGATCGCCCGGCCCTTCAGCTCGTTGGGCTGGTCCTTGTAGACGAGGAGCCACGTGAAGCTGGCGATCGGGTATGCCTCGTCACCGGGCGGGTTGGTGAGCGAGACACGGAAATCGTCCGGCATGTTCTTCGCCGCGCCGGCCGCGGCCGCCGTCGTGGACGCGATCGAGGGCGCGACGAACTTGTCGGCCGCGTTCTTCACCGCGGCGACCGGGAGATTGTTCTTCACCGCGTAGGCCAGCTCGACGTACCCGAGCGCGCCCGGCTGGTTCTTCACCTGGCCCGAGACGCCTTCGTTGCCCTTGCCGCCGAGCCCGACCGGCCAGTTCACTGACGTGCCGCGGCCGACCTTCTTGTCCCACTCGGAGCTGATCTTCGAGAGGTAGTCCACCCAGATGTAGGTGGTGCCGCTCCCGTCCGAGCGATGCACGACCACGATCGGCTGATCCGGCAGGGACACGCCGGCGTTGAGCGCGGCGATCTTCGCATCGTTCCACTTCGTGATCTTCCCGAGGAAGATGTCCGCGAGCACGTCGCCGGTGAACTTGAGCTTCGGGGAGCCCGGCAGGTTATAGGTCGCGACGACCGCGCCCATGACGGTGGGAATGTGCAGCAGCTCGGACGGAGCCGCCTTCAGCTGCTCGTCGTTCATGGGCCCGTCGGTCGCGCCGAAGTCGACCGTGCGCGCGGTCACCTGCTTGATGCCGCCGCCGCTGCCGATCGACTGGTAGTTGAACCGCACCTCCGGATCCACCTTCGTGTACTCGTCGAACCACTTCGAATAGATCGGATAGGGAAACGTCGCGCCGGCGCCATTGATCAAGGTCTGGGCCGCGGCCGGCTGCGCGAACGCGCTCGCGGCGAGTAACGACAGCGCCGTGATCCACGCAGTCTTCATCACTCTCCTCCTCAGTCGGTGTCTATGGTTACAGTCCGGTGTTGCGCGAAGGTTTCGACAGTGTTACGAATCTGCTACAAGAGTTACGGCTTGTCCTTGAAGCGGTAGCCCACACCTCTGACGGTCTCGATTCCAGGCTCCTCGAGCTTCGCGGCGGAGAACTTCCCGCGCAGGCGCGCCACATGGACGTCCACCGTCCGAGGCTCGACGAAGCCGTCGCGGCCCCAGACCATGTCGAGAAGCTCCTCGCGCCCGAAGACGCGACCGGGTGTTCCGACCAGGGTGGCCAGGAGCTCGAACTCCTTGGGGGTGAGCTCGACCTGGCGGCCCTTCATCCGAACCTCGAAGCGGTAGCGGTCGATCTCCAGATCGCCGACCTTGAGGCTGGCCTTCTTTTCCTTCCCGTCCGCCGGCCGGCCCCGACGGAGCACGGCGCGGATCCGAGCGATCAGCTCGCGGGGCGAGAACGGCTTGGTCACGTAGTCGTCCGCGCCGACCTCGAAGCCGAGGACCTTGTCCCCTTCCTCGACGCGGCCGCTGACCATGATCACGGGAATCTGTGCGAGGTCGGGGTCCTTCTTGAGCCGGCGGCATACCTCCCAGCCGTTCAGCTGGGGGACCATGATGTCGAGCAGGAGCACGTCGGGGCGATGCTCACGGGTCAGACGCAGCGCGTCGTTGCCGTTCGCGCTCAGGACCACGTCGTAGCCTTCCTTCGTGAGGTTGTAGCGGATCAGCTCAGCAACGTCCTGCTCGTCCTCGACGAGGAGCACCCGGCCGAGACGCTGGCGGCCCGGCTGACCGTTCCCGGGCAGAACTCGGCGCCGATCCGTGGTCATCATGTTGGCATTGACCTCCTGTGGGGTGCCCATGGCTCGCAAGGAGTGTTGGCTCGAGGGGGTTACGGGACGATGACGGACGGGTAAATCTTGGGTGACAGGTGCCCGACGGAGCCGAGAGGTCTCAGGCGGACAGGAGCTTGTCGATGACGCCGACGAGCCCGCCGAAATCGACTCCCCCGGTGACCTCGACCACCGCGACCCGACCGAATAGCTCGCGGAACGCTTCGCGCTCGGCGTCGGTCACCGGGGTGCCTGGAACACGGTCGAGGTCGAAGGCGCCGAGGTTCTTGTATACGAGCGGCAGGGCCGCGAGCGCTTCGGCGACCGAGAGCCGGCGGACGTCGAGCCCTCGCCCGTCCCGCCGCCACTTCAAGAGCACCAGGGCTTCCATGCGACCCCGCAGATCCACGGTGCCGGGGCCGTAGATGCTGTCGAGGTCCACGTCCGATTTCCGCTCGAGCTCCCACAGCTCACGCGCCGGCAGCGCGGCGAGCGCGGCGCGGTCGGCCGGCTCGAGCAGCACCGATAACCGCGGATGGCCGAGGAGCGTACCCGGGTTGACGCGGGGCTGCTTTGGATAGCCGAGCGCTTCCACCATGTCGGGCATGGGCTTGGCCAGGACGCGATCGTTCGAGAGACACCGGAAACCAGCCTCGACGAGATGGAGCGCGGAGGTGGACTTCCCAGCCCCGGGCGGACCGGCCAGCACCGCGGTGCGCCCGTCGCGCGACACGGCGGAGGCGTGGAGCAGCGCGTGTCCCCGGCGGAGCACGACCTTGGCGTAACAGTTGTTGACGAGGTTGATGCCCTGGTTCAGATTCGCGCGGATGTCGCCGGCCGCGAAGGCACCGCCGGGCCAGAGCGCCATCAGAACTCCCGTCGCTCGCTTGAGGATCAGGCGTCCGCCGGCGAATTCCTGTGTCGCCTCCTTCGGCCGCCGTCCCCCTTCCCGCGCGAGGTCCGCGAATTCGCCGGGGATCGGCAGAGCGCCCTGGATCAGACTGACTTCCGCCAGAGGCGGAGGTCCGCTGATCACATACGGACGGAAGTACGAGGCGAGCCGAGCCCGGACCTCGGGATCGTTGGTCTTGACCTGGATCGGCACCTCCGCGAAGCAGAGCGAGAGACTGTGCGGTGTCTCGATCGCCTCGATGAGAGATCGGGGGCTCAACGCCGGGCCTCGCGGAAGCGGCGCAGAACGACGTCGGCGAGCATCGGCGCCGCGTCGACGCCGCAGCCCTTCAACAGACCACGAAACCCGCCGAACGCGCTGACCTCGAGCACCTTGAAGCGTCCGTCCGGATCCTCGATGAGGTCGACACCCGTGAAGACCAGGCCGAAGTGCCGCGCGGCGGCGACGGCCATCGCCGCCGTCTCGGGCGCGATGTCCGCCTTCTCGTAGTGGCCGCCGGACAGGATCGTCGTCATCCACTGATCGCCGGCGGCAACTCGCCAGTAGGCGCCGATGCACTGTCCGTCGAGCACGGCCACGCCGAGGTCGCGTCCGGGATGCTTCACGAAGCGCTGGAGATAGAACGGTCCGAGGCCGCCGTCGCGATGCGACTCGAGCTCGCCGCGGAGCTCGCGCGTCGGCTCGAGCCGGCGCATGCCGCGGCCCTTCGAGGTGAACAACGGCTTGATCACGGCGGTGCCGAAGCGAGCGACGGCGGCCGCCGCTTCGTCGACGTCTTCCGTGATCGTCGTCGGCGGCACCGGCAGCCCCGCCCGGACGAGCTCCGCGGTCATGCGATAGCGGTTCACCGCGACGTGGAGGCAATCCGGGGCGCTCAACACCGGAACGCCCGCGGCCTCCAGGTGACGCAGCATGCCGATGCGCTCCTGGACACTCCAGCCGTCAGCGGTGTCGCCGAGCTTCTTGACGACGGCGCCGTCGAGCCCGTCGAGCGGCTCGCCGCGATGGAAGAGCCGCCGGTCGGGAAGTCGCAGGCTGCAGGCGGCGAGATCGACGACAGTGGCTTCCGTTCCGGAGGCGCGCAACGCGTCCGCCAGACGCTCGGTGGACCACGCGCCCGACTGGCCGACGACGGCGATCTTCACGCGGCGAGCGCGGTCGCGCGCTCGAGCAGCTGCACGCCCTGCAGGAAGATCGACCGGGCGAACTCGAAGTCGGTCACGACGCGACCCGAGGTGATGAACGAGCGCGCCTGCGAGAGTGTCAGCCGCGTCTCGAAGTGGTCGTCGCCGATCCGGCGGGCGAATTCGAGCGCGAACTCGCGGATGAGCTCGTTCAATCGCGCGAGGTCGGCGACCACGTGCTCGTCCTCGATCGGGTTGCGCACGTTCGAGACCAGGAGCACGCCGATATCTTGCAGGTAGTCGCCGAGACCGCTACGGTGCACGTCGATGAAGTGCACGCGGTCCGTCTCGGTATCGTAGACCACGTTGTTGGCGTTGAAGTCGCCGTGGAGCCGGACCGATACCGGCGGCGCCAGTGAGGCCTCGATCTCGGCGGCGCGGTCGAGCAGATCGGCCAGCGAGCCGTGGGCGATCCCGAACACGCGGCTCTCGCCGCCGCGCAAGGTCTCGAGCTTCGGGTGAAGCGCGTAGAGCTCGGGCAGTCGCTCGCGGATCTGCCGGGCGTAGTCGATTCGCGGCGGCTCCTTCACGAGCGTGATCGACCAGATGTCGCGGACGGTCTCGAGGAGCCGGCGCGTGGCGCGGACCTTGTCGTCCCAGCTCCGCGTGATGTAGATGTCGCGCAGCAGGCTTCCGCGCAGGAATTGGCCGAGGAACGACAGTCGCCCCTCCTCGCGATGGCGCGCCTTGACGTCGGGCACGAGCCCGGGAACGATCCGGTTCCACGCGTCCATCTCGCGGATCTCCTCGTCGATCTTCCGCTCGTCGCCTTCCTTCCAGATCAGCGGCTCGCTCTGGCCGACCGCGACCCGGCCGACGCGCGCGCCGCTGATCCCGCCCCAGATCTGACGGAAGTCGACCGCGGCCTCCCCGTGCGGGGCGAGGGCGCCGGCCACCTGCTCGAGGTGCAAGTACTGATGCAGCTTGAGCCGCTCACCGGTCAGGATGAAGAGCGTCGTCTCGCCGATGTTCAGGATCGAGTCGCCGATCCGCTCCAGGAATTTCGCGACGAAGAGGTTCGTGATCACGAACGCCGGGTCCTGATGCGCCTGCGCGAGGCGGCGAAACGCCTCTTGCAGCGCATCGCGGTACTGCCGGTCGAGCTCGACCTCGCAGCGGCAGGCGTGCTTGGCCTTGTCGGCGCTGGCGTCGGTGAACGCGGTGATCACCTCGTCGAGCGCGGCCAGCGCGACGCGCGCGGGCCCGGCCAGGTCGAACGGAATTGGACGCGCCTTGAGCCGCGAGACGTGCACCGCCTGCTCGGCGATGTTGACGGCGTAGTCACCGAGCTTCTCGAGGTTGAGCGCGACCCGGAAGACGCCGCGGAGCTGGCGCGAGCGCACGCCGTTGGGATCCTCGCCGGCGATGCGCTCGAAGCACTTCACCTCGATGAGACCGAGCAGGTTGTCGACCTGGTCGTCCTTCTGGGTGACTTGCTCGGCGAGCCGCGCGTCACGCTGGAAGAAGGCCGTCATGCCCCGGATCAGCTGCGACTGGACGAGCCTCGCCATCATGGCGAGGTCCTGGCCCAGGTCTTCGCGCAGGACACTAGTCACGGATCGCTCCGGGATCCGGGATCGGGTCGCGGGCGAAGCGGAGAACGGCTACGCGCGGGCCGGGCGCTGCTGCCCGACCGCCACGCGCAGCTCGGACGTCTTCGCCGCCGTCGAGCGCTTCCAGCCGATCTCGAGCTCGATGCGCCCCTTGCGCTCCTTCTGTTCCACCTTCAGCTCGAGCTTGACGTCGCTGGCGGGCGAGAGATGCACCGAGCGCTCGCCGGACTCGAGACTGATCTCACCCCGCTTGAGCCCGACGGCCAGCGACGTGAGATACTCCGCGATCTCCTCCGGCGACGCGATCCGGGCGAACTGAACGCTGTTCTTTGCCATCGTGAGCCCCTTTCGGCCTAGTCGTCGTCGTCGTCATCGTCCTTGGCGCGCTTCCAGGCGATGGCGATCTCGATCTTAGCCTTTCCCTTCTTCTCGCTCGCCTCGATCTCCATCGCGAGGTCGCCGTCTGGATAGACGGTGATCTCCTCCTCGCCCATGGAGAGCGACAGCGAGCGTGCCCGGATCCCGTCCGCGATGCGGTTCAGCGCGTCGGCGGCCTCCGAGGGCGTTGCGGCTCCTTCGAACTCGAACTCGCGGCTATCTCCCATCACGCTCTCCCCTTGCCGCAGCGACCCGGATCAGTGGACGCCTCGGCCATCGAAGCTTGACGCTGATGTGGTTCGCGCGCTTCCGCTGCTTGGCCTCGATCTTGAGAATCACGAACTCGGACGTCGCGAGCTGGATGTGCTGTTCTCCCACCGCGATCGTGAGCTCGCCCGCCAGGACCCCCTTGGCGAGCTGCGTCAGATAGAACGCCGCCGCGTCCCGGCGGGCACGACCCTGGAACTTCGCCGGAATCGCGGCGCCCACCTGCTCCCTCTGAGCCGGCCGTGCGAGCGTCGTCTCCGGCACGGCCGCTACGGCCTTCGTGCTGGCGGTTCGCGACTGACGCACTGCGAGCGGCTTCGCTACGATCTCGCCCCGGCCGGCCACCTCCCGGGGCATGCGTTACCGGCAGATCAGCTGCTTGCGGTCGACACTACAGGCCGCGGTGCTTCGCCGTCGAATACTCTGCCGTAACATTTTCGTAACAGCTTCGTAACGGTTTTCAGGGACTTAGCGCCCCTGACGCGGAGCGGAGTATAGGGGGATGTTGCAAAGCCCGTCAAGCCCTCTCTGATCGTCTTCAACACGGTCCCGATTCGGATCTCGTCCAGATGCATGAGCGTGTGGCGAACGCCGAGCTGGAGCCAGTGATGCGCGTCGCTCCCGGCGACGATCGGCAAGCCGAGCGCGCGCGCCTGGACGAGCAGCATCACTTCCGTCCCGAAATCCTTGCCGTTCACCTCGAGCGCATGCAGTCGCCGCAGATCGTCGATGCGGAATTTCCCGAGCTCCTTCTTCGGACGGAACATGTGAGCGCCGATTCGCGCGACGTCGAAGTACTCGCTGACGTCGAGGAACTCGCGAAGCGTCGGCTCGTAGCGATGCGACA
>Ga0075425_100003144_pt1 | contig 16738 bp, 16 predicted proteins | sample SoiMethybrSBSTD4_FD_75300 | JGI IMG/M metagenome (GOLD analysis project Ga0075425, IMG submission 75300) | Bulk soil microbial communities from a Populus tree surrounding site in Tennessee, USA - Soil MetaG P. TD hybrid SBSTD4 | ecosystem: Environmental > Terrestrial > Soil > Tree plantation... | reverse complement strand
TGATGTTCAGCGAATATAATCATCGCCCGTCCGAATGGCAATGACAATTCTGTGAACACGATTGTTTATCGAAATTGCGTTATGCTTGGCGCGTCATGAAACGCGCGAGGACCTACACGAAGGTGCGGCGCGCCGCGGCCGAGGAGGCGACGCGGGAGCGGATCGTCTCGGCGCTCATTGCGCTACATGAGGAAGTCGGGCCGGCCAGGACCACCGTCAGCGCCGTGGCGGAACGCGCCGGCGTGGAACGGCTGACTGTCTACCGCCACTTTCCGGACGAGCCGTCGATGCTTCGCGCCTGTTCGGCGCACTGGAACGCGCTGCATCCGCCGCCGGAGATGCGTCCCCCGACCGGCGACCCGCTCGCCGACGTTCGCCGCATGATCCTGCGGCTCTACGACTGGTACCGCACCAACGCGGCGATGCTCATTCAAATCACGGCCGACGCGCGGACGATGCCGGTGCTCGCGGAAATCATGGCGCCGTACGCGGACTATCTCGACCACGTCGCCGCGGAGCTCGACGGACGCTTTCCGCGACGAAATGCGCGACGCGCACAAACGATCCGCCATGCGCTCGAGCTCTCCACGTGGCGCTCGCTCGAGCGCATCGCCGGCGACGATCGCCATGCGGCCGCGCTCGCCGTGAGCTGGCTGAGCGCAAACTGAAGCGTTTCGCGCCCGCACCTTGCAATCGCCATGATTCGCAATGAGCGACGAGCCTGAACACGCCACCGGCCTGAACGACCCGCGTGCCGTCGAGATCCTCACCACCGAGCACTGGAGCCTTCTCTCCGCCCGCTCCCTCGGCTATCAGGAGATGTTCGGCCGCGCGACGATCTTCGTGACCATCCTCTCCGGCATCGTCATCGCGCTGACGCTCATGGCTCAGGCCACGGCATTCGGCCGCGACACGCTGCTCACCGCGCTGCTGCTCGTTTCCGTCGCGCTCTTCATCGGCCTGGCGACGTTCGTCCGCAGCGTCGCGATCAACTATGAGGATGCGGTGTGGGTCGCGGGCATGAAGCGATTGCGCGAGGCCTACGTGCAGATCGTTCCCGAGCTGAAACCGTTCTTCGTCGCGATACACGAAAAGCCTCTCGCGCATGGCGCGCCGCAGCACATGGCCAATCTCGCCAGCAGTCTCACGACGACGTCGAGCGTCATCGCCGCGCTGAACTCGATCCTCGCAGGCTCGTTCGCCGGCGACGTCGCCGCGCTCTGCGGCAGCGGTCTCGCGACGATCGTGATCAGCGGCGTCAGCGTCTCGCTCGTGTCGGCGGTTGCTCACGTGCGTTATGCGAGTCGCTTTCGACGGAAACATCCGCCGTCGTGAGTCCGGGCCTAAGATATCGGCCCATGCGCAAGCTGTTCTTCCTGCTCGTTCTCTGCGCGTCGTCCGCGTTCGCCGCGGGCATCACTCCGGCCGAATACGCCGCGCGCCGCGCCCGACTCGCATCGCAGATCGGAGCGAACGGGATCGTTTTCGTTTTCTCCGCGCCGGCCGCGCATCGCAACGGCGACGTCGATTACCCGTTTCGACAGAGCGACAACCTGCTGTACCTCACCGGGATCGACGAGCCGGAAACGACGCTCGTCCTGATGCCGGACGAGCCGAAGGAAATCCTCTTCGTGCGCGATCGCAATCCGCGGCAGGAGCTGTGGACGGGAAAGATTCCGACGCACGACGAACACTCCGCGATCAGCGGCGTGAAGATCGTCGAATCGGCCACGCGTGCCGCCGGTTTCCTGGGCGCCGCGATCGACGGCGCGCCGTACTCGTTCGGCAACGCGCAGGCGCCGCCGTATCAGCCACCCGCGTTCCCCGCGTTTTTGCGAGCAGTGCGCGATGGACGGGCCGAGGTGTGGGTGGCGTTTCCGTCGCGGCGGCGGGACGATCCGACGTCGGCCGAGCAGAAATTCGCGGCCGACGTCGCGCGCCGGTTTCCTGACGTGAAAGTGCGTGACGCGACGCCGCTTCTGCGCGCGATGCGCGTGCTCAAGAGTCCCGCCGAGATCGCGCGCCTCGAGCGCGCCATTCAGATCAGCGACGCCGGACAGAAAGCGGGGATGAAACGCGCCCTGACGGCGAGTCGCGAAAACGAAGTGCAGGCCACGATCGAGTTCACGTTTCGCGACATGGGCGCGTGCTGCCTGGGCTATCCGTCGATCGTCGCGTCGGGGAAGAACGCGACCACGCTGCACTACGTTCGCGACGACGCGCCGATCGCGCGCGGCGAACTGATGCTCGTCGACGTCGGCAGCGAAGTCGAGGGATACACGGCGGACGTGACGCGGACCTATCCGGCGAGCGGAAAATTCAGCGACGCGCAGCGCGCGATTTACGAAGCCGTCTTCAAAGCTCAGGAGGCGAGCATCGCGCTCATGCGTCCCGGCCACACCTTCCGCGAGATGAACGACAAGGCCGTCGAAATCCTCGGCGCCGAGCTCCTGAAGTTCGGTCTCATTTCGAAAAACGACCCAGCACAGATCCGCTGGTATCTGCCGTATCCGATCTCCCATCAGATCGGACTCGACGTCCACGACGTCGTCGAGCCGGGCACGCCGTTTCTCGAGAACATGGTCGTCACGAACGAGCCGGGCATCTACGTGCGCCGCGACGACGTGCAGTCGAGCGAGACCTTCACCGCGCTTCCTGCAGCAGAGCAGCAGTCGATTCGCGCCGCACTCGATCGCTACGACGGCATCGGCGTCCGCATCGAGGACGATCTGCTGATCACGGACGGCGCGCCGCGGCTTCTCTCGTCGAATTCGCCGCGCACCGTGGCCGCGATCGAGCAGTTTCTGAGCTCGCCTTGAGACCCCGCGTCGCGGCGATTCAGGAAAATTTCAATCCCGAATTCATGACCGCTTCATGACTCGGTTCCCGCACGGACCGATCCTCCGGCATCACAAACAGTGGAATGGAGGAAGTCATGGGCAGGAGATCATGGATCGGGTTTGTCGTCGTTCTGGGCCTTTGGTCGATCGCCGCGATTGCGGCGGATGTCCGCGTCAACGGCACGACGCTCGTCTTTGACGCGAAGATCGGCGAGGTCAACAGGGTCACGATCAACACGCGGGACAACAGCGTGTTCGATCCGGCGACGGGACAATTTCTCACGGGCGTGACCATCACTGACATCGGCGGCTCCGCGCTGACGGTGCAGGCTCCCTGTCGCAAAGTCTTCGACAAGGCATTTTGCAGCACCGATGTCACGCTCCTGCGAGCGGAGTTCCTCCTGGGGAACAAGGACGACACGGTGACGGAGGTCGTCCCCTTCGGCGCAACGTCTCTTCCGATGACCGTCGAGGGCGGACTCGGCAACGACACCATCACGGGCAGCCCCGACGCGGACACGCTCGATGGCGGCGATGGCAACGACATCATCAACGGCGGCCTCGGCAATGACGTGATTCGCGGCGGTCTCGGCGACGACACGCTCACGGGCGGCCCGGGCAGGGACAACATCGACGGCAACGCCGGTTCGGACACCATCAATGCCCAGGACGGCGACGTGGACACGATCAACTGCGGCATCGGCATCGACAAGCCGCTGGTGCGCGATCCAGGCGACACATTCAGCCGTTGCGAGCGGTAGCGCGGATTTGTAGACTCTGGCGATCGTGTTCAAAACCACGGTCGCCGTAACGCTCGCATTTGCGTTGCACGCGACGGTCGTGCGCGCCGATCCGGTGATCAGCGCGCACCCGCGACTGCTGCTGAGCGCGAGCGAAAAATCGCGGCTCATCGCAAAGAAAAACGCGAACGACCCCGCGTGGCTCGCATTGAAAGCGCGCGCAGACGTCTTTGCGTCGTACAGAGTCCTGCAATTCAAATACGCGAGTCGCAACGACGCGCCGGACGGAACGATTTACTACACGTATCAGGGCGAGGGCTGGTACGACGCGGCGCTGCCGCTGGCGTTTGCTTATCAAATGACCGGCGACACGCGCTACTCGAACAAATTGATCGAGCTCGCGCAGGAGATGATCCGCGCGCAGAGCGATCCCGATAACAATCCACCCACGGGTCTCGGTCCGATTCGTCCCGACAATTACTACCCGTCGCGCAATCTGATGTCGGTCCTCGCGTTCATCTACGACTTCTGCTACGACCAGCTCAGCGCGTCGCTCAAGTCGCAGATGGTCGCGCTGATGAACGCGTATTACGACGACGTGAGCGTCAGCGGATATCAGGCCCAGGATTACAGCTTCGCCGCGGACGGAAACTTCTTCGGAGGCCATCTCTACGGCGTCGCGCTGATGGGTTACGCGTCGTTCGGCGACAATCCTCGCGCCCAGGAGATGATCGAGTGGGCGCGCATCCGCTTCGACGGCACGCGCGGTTCGGCGGTCCCGCAATCGAAGATTCCCGATGCCTGGCGCACGCAGTCCTTCGAAGGCGGACAGCGTCCCGCGGTCTCGCGCGATTTCAACGGCCCGAACATCACCGGCAATCCGTTCAAGGGCGGCTTCGATTTTCAGGCGTGGTCGTACGGATCCGAGGAGTACGGGCGGATGATCGATTACATGCTGGTCGTGAAAAGCGCGACCGGCGAGGACATCATCACGCCGCATCTCGACTGGTTCTCGCAGATTCTCCGCGCCGAGAAACACGCGCTCTTTCCGAACCGCTTCATGATCGATCCGACCGGCGACTGGGGCGGATATCAGGGCGCGGTCATCAGCCGCGCACTTCCGATCCGCCTCGCGTATGTGCTCGCCGTCTCGACGGACGGGCCCGCCGCGCAGCATCTCGCGTATGCGGAGATCGCCGACTCGACGATTCCCGACGTGGAGGTCTTCAGTCCGCCGGAATGGGTCGACTTCTACTTCACGAACCTCTCGCGTCCGTCCGCGGAGCTCACGCTGCCGCCGTACTTCACGGCTTTCGGTCCGAGCTATCCGCAGGGCGCGCACAGTCCGGGCGGCACGAATGGCGCGATCCCCTACTTCATCATGCGCAGCGACTCGAGCGCGACCGCGACGTGGGCCTCGATCAAGATGGCCAATGAGTGGTTTGACGATCATCAGCACTACGACGCCGGTCACATGATCATCGCGCGCGGCAGCGACTATCTCCTCGTCAGCGCGACGGACTGGAAGACCGAGACCGATTCGAACGGCAACCCTCTTTACGGACGCTCCGGAATTCTCGGCACGTCATTACAGGCGCTCGAGGCCTCGCTGAACAACACGCTCTACTTCGATGACTTCGGCGACTTCCAGAGCCAGGAGGAAGGCGGAAGCGGCGGGCAGGTGGGCCTGGGCATCGATGAAATCGTGGCCGACGAGTTGAACGCCGATTACAGCTATGTGCGCGGCGATCTCTCGACCGCGTACAACCGCGCCGGCGAACAGAGCGACACGCCGAATCGCAGGCTCGATTTCTTCTATCGCAATTTTCTTTATCTGCGCGGCGCAAACGTCTTCGTCGTCTACGACCAGGTGCAGGCGAAGCCGTCGTCCAATGCGCGAGGCCCGTACAAGAAACAGATCCGCTGGCATCTGCCGGAAAAGCCCGCGATCACCGGCAAAACGGCACGACTCGATCACGGACAGTCGCGGCTCTACATCGACACGCTGCTGCCGGCGAACGCGAACGTCAAGACCGTCGACGAGTGGACGAATCCCGATCCGTGCGACGGCTCGATTCCGAGTTGTGTGCCGTTTGGAGCGAATGTCGCGACGTTCCGAATCGAAGTCAGCGATCCTCAGAATCCGTTATTCGTCCCGTTCCTGACCGTTTTGCAGCCGGGATCGAGCGGCAGCGCTGCGCCGAGTGACACGCAAATCGCGTCGCTCGATGGAAAGATGATCGGTGTGGAGATCGCGCAATCGAACCGGCGCAGCATCGTTCTCTTCAACAACCAGTCCGGCCAGGTCCCCGCACCGATTACGTCAACGTCGTATCGCGCACTCGCCTCGGGCGACGTCTCGCACACGCTCATGGGACTCGTTCCCGGCGCGCGCTACGCGGTGACGCTCACGGACGGCGTCGTGCGCGTCGACCAGAGCGCAAACGGAAGCAGGACCGCATCGGCGGCGGGCGTGCTGCACTTCACGTTGTCGTCGTCACCGGCCTCGACGCGGCGGCGCGCGTCGCGACATTAGCGTCATCCTGAGCGAAGCGAAGGAACTCTTCTGCGATGCCGTTGCGTCGAGGAGTTCCTTCGCTTCGCTCAGGATGACGAAACAAACGATCGATCGAGATCACCTACGTTTGCGCATCCGAGGAGCTTCATCGTGCGGATGACGTCCGTGCGAAGGATGTCGATCGCGCGCGCCACGCCGTCCGCGCCTGCGGCACCGAGTCCGTACGCGTACGCGCGGCCGACCAGCACCGCGCGCGCTCCGAGGCATAGCGCCTTTACGACGTCGCTTCCGCGGCGGATGCCGCTGTCGAGGAGGACTTCGATCTCACCGTTCACCGCCTCGAGAACTTCCGGCAGCATTTTCAACGTCGCCGCGACGCCGTCGAGCTGGCGTCCGCCGTGATTCGAAACGACGACGGCATTCACGCCGTGATCGATCGCCTGCCTCGCGTCGTCGGCCGTGTGCACGCCCTTCGCGATGATTGGTCCCTGCCACACTTCGCGAATCCATTTGAAGTCGTCCCACGAAATCTGGGCCTGCTCGAGACAGGTGCCGACGTCGGCGTACGGCATCGGTCCGTCGTTCAGAACGACGTTCGGAAACTTCATCAGACCGCCGTCGCGCAGATACGAGAGGAGCCATCGCGGCCGCGCGAGAAACTGAAAAACGTAAGGAAGCATCGTGAACGGCGCGCCGGACACGAGCTCCTTGACGCCGTTGCGCACGTCGCGCTCGCGCAACCCGACGACCGCGGTGTCGATCGTGACGACGAGCGCGGAGCATCCGGCGTTCTTCGCGCGCTCGATCCCGGCCGTGGCAACGTCGCGCCCTCCGATGATATAGAGCTGGTACCAGACCGGCCCGCGCGTCGCGGCTTTCACGTCGCTGACCGGACATCCCGACAGCGTCGACAGCGTGTAGATCGTGCCCGCCTCGCCCGCAACGCGCGCCGCCACTTCCTCGCCGCGCGGATAGAACATGCGCGAGCTGCCGACCGGCGCGAGGATCAGCGGCAGGTCGATGCTCTGGTCGAGGACGGTCGTTCGCAGATCGGCGTGAGGCGTGGCGACGGCGGAGCGAGGACGAAACGTGACGTCCTCGAACGCAGCCGAGTTCTCGCGCAGCGTCCACTCGGCATCCGCACCGCCGTCGATGTAGTCGAAAACGGCGCGCGGGAGACGCCGTTTCGCGGCGAGTCGCAGGTCGGCGATGTTGACGGCTTTCAAGGGGCCGCCATTTTATGCGCCACGTCAGCGCAGCGGATGCGCGCGAAAGAACGCCCACATCTCGCGCGTCGCATCGACGCTGTCACTCGTCCGTCCGACGAGCCATTGCGGCAACGGTCCGCCGCCCGGCCACGTGTGGCCGCCGTTGCGAATCGTGTAGAGCACGACCGATGCGTCGTCGGTGCAGTGCGTGAATTCGCGGCGCGAGACATCGGCGGCGATCGTCGACGACACCGGCTCGGCGCCGCAGCCGTTGCGCTTCGCCCACTTCCGCGCCCAGATCGGCATGCTCGGAAACACGCGATCCGACATCCACGACACCCCGCCGTCGTACGGAATCACCGGATCCGCGGTGCCGTGAAACGCGATCATCGGAACGGCGCGCGTGTCGCGGCACCAGCTCCACGGCAGCGTCTGCGCCGACGCGACGAGTCCCACCGCGGCGATGCGATCGGACAGCGTGCATGACAGAACGAACGACATGCCGCCGCCGTTCGACAGCCCGTTCGCGTAGATGCGTTTGCGATCGATGTTGTAGCTCGCTGCGATTTTGTCGATCAGCGCCGCAATGAATCGCACGTCGTGACTCAAACCGGATCCCGCATTGACGCGCCAGACCCTCGGACGCCCGCGATCGAGCCCCGACGGATAGACGACGATGAATCCCTCGCGCTCCGCGAGGCGATTCCAGCGGCTCACGCGCATCTGCTGCACGGGCCACCCGCCGGCGCCGTGCATGCTGATGACGAGCGGCGCCGGCTTCGATGCGTCGTACGTGCTCGGAACGTAGAGCAGGTACCTGCGATGTTCGCCCGCGACGTCGATCGCGCCGTTGTTGCGGTTGCGGACGCGAAACGCGATCAGGCCGGCGATCGCGAGCAGTGCCGGCAAAGCGATCAGCACGAGAATGAGCCGCTTCATCGGTGTCGATTCCACGCGAGCGCGAGCGGCGCCGCGGCGAGCCGCGTCAGCGGCACGGCGAGGATCGCTACGAACGCCAGAAGGTAGTGGCGAAGGATGACCGTCGGGAAAATCCAGACCAGCACGCCGTAAAGCGCGAACACGCTCGCGTTCCAGACGATCGCACCGATGAGGAGCAGACGATGGTCATCGAGACGCATCGCGATCCACATCGCAGCGGCGACTTTGATGCAAACGAGAACGGCGAGGAACCACGGGAAGCCGTTCCACGCCGCGCCCCACACGTCCTCGTCCGACGTGACCCATTGCGCGAGCGGGCCGAGGATCACGATGATCGCGAGCATCGCGAAGAGGCTCCCTTTGATCAGCCACTCGCGGCCGGTCATCCCGATGCAGAGGCTCTGCACGAGCTGCTTCCACGTTTCCGCGATGAGCACCGCGATGGCGAGCAGCACCATCACGATCGCGCGCGGCGTTCCCACGATCTCGATCAGCTGATGCATCCAGTCGAGCACCATCGCGTACGTGCCCGACCATCGCAGCGCGATCGGAATGGCGACGAGAACCAGCAGCCACGCGACGAGCGTGCTCTGCATCGTGACCTTCAGCTTCGCGGCGATGAGCGATCCATTCGACAAGGGCCGCGTCGTCACGAACGGCGTCAGACCGGACGTGCTGACCGTCGCCGCGACGAACGTCGCCATGAGCGGCGGCGTGGTCAGCGCGAGGAAGAGCGTCTCGAACACGATCACCTGCGTCTCCTTGAAAACGAACAGCAGACCGAGCTCGAACGGCAGCAGGATCGCGACGAGAAACGGCAGCGATCGTCCGTGCAAGCGCCACTCGAACCATCGCTGCGCTCGCGCCGGCGTCCGGGCTGCGGCGGCAATGCCGCCGCTTCCGAAGAGCGGCAGCTTGCGCTGCCGCAGTCCAGACCAGTGCGGCACATCGCCGCGTCGCGCGCGTGCGACGGCGAATCGCGCGACGAGAAACGCGAGCGGCACATGCGGCGCAACGATCGCGATCATCACCGCCTCGGACGCCTTCAACTCGAGCGCGACGAGCACGATCGTGTCGATGCACATCAGCCATAGCACAGTCACGATCACGCGCATGCCGGGCAGCGGATACGACATCCACGTCAGCGCCTGCGTCCACGCGAGCAGCGACGGCGCGAGGAGCAGCGGCCAGAAGATCGGTACGTCGACACCGGAGGGCCAGAGGCCGAGAAATCGCGTCGCGAGCCAGAGTCCCATCATCGCGATCGAGCCGTACAGCATTGGCCAGCCCGCAAGCGCGCTCGCCGTGAGCGGCAGCGTGAACATCCGCCTCGGATACATCGACTCGCGCGCGCCGATGTCGCCGGCCAGGCCGAACGTGAAGATCGCGAGGAAATACATGAACGTCGCGGTCATCGGAACGATCACCGCCCACGCGAAGCTCTCCGCGTCGTCATACGTGACGCGCTGGCCGCCCAGCACGATTCGGACGACCGCGAGCACGACGAGGTAACACGCCAGCGCGATCAGTCCGCGACGATGCCGCTGTCGAAACTCCCACGCGATCGCGAGTGCAGCGGTGCGCACGACTCACGCCCCTCCGGCGTGCGCGACGAACATCTCCTCGAGCGAACGGTGCGACTCGCGGATCGTCGCCAGCGGCTCGCTCAGCACGATCCGTCCACCACTGATCATCGTCACGTGATCCGCGACCTGCTCGACCTCTTCAAGAAGATGCGACGAGAAGAGCACCGTGCGCCCTTCGTCCGCGATCGTGCGGATGATCGCGCCGAGGATGTCGCGGCGAACGATCGGATCGAGACCGGACGACGGCTCATCGAGCACGAGCAGCTCCGGACGATACGCGAGCGCGACGAGCAGACCGGCGCGCGCCTTCTGTCCCTTCGAGAGCTGTTTGATCTTCGCGGACGGATCGAGCGCGAACGTCGTCCGCAGCTCTTCCGCATACGCGTCGTCCCAGCTCGGATAGAACGCGCGCGAGTAGTGAATGAGCTCCTCCACGCGCATCCATCCCGGCAGATCGTTCTCCTCGGACAGATATCCGATGCGGGACAACACGCCAACGGGATCGGCAACCGGATCGCGACCAAACACGCGCACCGAACCGCTCTCCGCGCGGAGCAGGCCGAGGATGTGGCGGATGAGCGTGGTCTTGCCGGCGCCGTTCGCGCCGACGAGTCCGTGAACGAGGCCACGCGAGACGGCGAGGCTCACCGAATCGAGAGCGGTCTTCGCACCGAACCGGCGCGTCAGCGCCGACACGGCGATCACGGCTTCACTGCTGGTCACGGTGAAACGAGTTTAATGCTTTTGGAGCGCCGGCCGGCTGGAGCCGGCGCTCCTGCTTTCTACTGAATGATGTTGTGCACTTCGATCCAGTCCGGCGCTCCAGGATCGACGCCGAGGTCCTGGAGGATCGGCATCAGCGTCGCGCCGAAGTTCTCGAAGTCCGCGCGCGATTCCCAGATGTCGGAGACGCGCAACGCGTCCTTCGGACCGAATGCGACGTGAAAGATCCGCCCTTTCGGCGAGCCCGCACCGGCGGCGTTGAGGCGTTGGATGATCTCGTCGTACTTCTGCTCGGAAATGGGTGTGGGTGGGACGAAGCGAACCACGAATGACATCGATCTCTCCCTTCAGTGAATCGAGTATACGAATCTGCTGCACAATCGGACGCCTCATGCGACGACTGCTTTTCGTTCTCTGCCTGCTCACCGGCTGTGCGACGCAGTACGACACCGTCATTCGCAACGCGATGATCTACGACGGCACCGGCGGCGCGGCGCAGCACGGCGACGTCGCGATCCTCGGCAACCGCATCGCCGCGGTCGGCGTCGTGAACGGTCACGGGAAAACGGAGATCGACGCGCACGGACTCGCCACCGCGCCGGGCTTCATCAACGTGATGAGTCAGGCCCAGGAAGCTCTCCTCGCCGACGGCCGCGCGATGTCCGACGTGAAGCAGGGCGTCACGACGGAGATCTTCGGCGAAGGCGAGTCGATGGGACCGCTCACGCCGGCGATGAAGAAGGAGTATGTCGCGCTGCAGAGCGACATCCGCTACGACATCGACTGGACCACCCTCGGCGAATACCTGCAATCGCTGACGCGCCGCGGCGTCTCCGTCAACGTCGGCTCGTTCCTCGGCGCCGCCACGCCGCGCGTCTACGTGCTCGGCCGCGAGAATCGCGCGCCGACCGCGCCGGAGCTCGAGCGGATGCGCGCGGTCGTGCGTCAGGCGATGCAGGATGGCGCGTTCGGCGTTGCGTCGGCACTGATCTACGCGCCTGGTGCTTATGCGAAAACCGACGAGCTGATCGAGCTGTGCAAGGCCGCGAAACCGTTCGGCGGCATGTACATCTCGCACATGCGCAGCGAAGGCAACCGTCTCGTCGAAGGGGTCGACGAACTGATCACCATCGCCCGCGACGCCGGCGTTCCCGCCGAGATCTACCACCTCAAAGCCGCGGGTCAGACGAACTGGCCGAAGATGGAGACGGTGATCGCCCGCGTGAACGCCGCGCGCGCGAGCGGACTGCACATCACCGCGGACATGTACACGTACACCGCCGGCGCGACGGGACTCGATGCCGCGATGCCGACGTGGGTGCAGGCAGGTGGCTATGACGCGTGGCGCGCGCGTCTGATGGATCCAGCGACGCGCGCGAAAGTCATCGAGGAGATGCGCGCGCCGAGCGATCAGTGGGAAAGCCTCCTGCGCCTCGCCGGAAGTCCCGAGAACGTGCGTCTCATCGGATTCAAAAACGAAGCGCTGAAGCCTCTGACCGGAAAGACGCTCGCCGATGTGGCGCGCATGCGGAACGTGTCGGCGGAGGATGCGGCGATCGATCTCGTGATCGAGGACGGCAGCCGCGTCGGCACGATTACTTCCTGATGTCCGACGACAACCTCCGCCGCCAGATCGCCGAGCCGTGGGTGTCATTCGGCTCCGACGCGGAGGCGTCGGCGCCGGAGGGCGTGTTCCTGAAGTCGAGCGCGCATCCCCGCGCCTACGGCAACTTCGCGAATCTCCTCGGCAAATTCGTGCGCGACGAGAAAGTGATCGCGCTTCCGGAAGCCGTCCGCCGCCTCACCTCGCTGCCCGCGCAAAACCTCGGCATCACCGATCGCGGCACGCTGCGCAAAGGCGCGTTCGCAGACGTCGTCGTGTTCGATCCGGAAACCATCGCCGCGCGATCGACGTACGACAATCCAAAACAGTACGCGACCGGCGTCCTGCATGTGTTCGTCAACGGCGTGCAGATCCTGCGCGACGGCGAGCACACCGGCGCGAAACCGGGAGAGGTCGTTCGAAGGCACTGATGGATTTTCACGGCTACCGCGTCGACGGCGTGCACCGCACGATCGCGACTCCGCAGGGTCGTCTGATCCGACTCGAGCCGAAGGCCTTCGATCTTCTTCTCTACTTCGCGCAGCATCCGGAAGAAACGCTCAGCCGCGAGCAGCTGATCGCCGACGTGTGGGGCGGCAAGTTCGTGACCGACGATGCGGTGATGGTCGCGGTCTATGCGCTGCGCCAGGCGTTCGACGACGACTCGCGCGCGCCGCGGTTCATCGAAACGATTCGCGGCCGCGGCTATCGATGGATTGCGAAAGAAAGCGTTGCACCTCTCACCCCGGCCATCTCAGCGCCAAGCGGGGCGAGGGGGCACAGAGTGTTCACGATCGCCGCTGCGATGCTCATCGCGACCGGTTTCGCGGCGCTCGTGTGGGCCGTGCTGCGGCCGTCGCGGCCGATGCCGTCGATGAAGCGCGCGGCGGAGCTTGTGCGCGCGAACGCGCGCGGCGTGTTCTTCAGCGAGCGCACGACCCGCAGGGATCTGGAACAGGCGCGCGACGAGTTCCGCGACGCGATCCGCATCGACGATCGATTCGCCGAGCCGCACGCCGCGCTCGCGCAGGTGTGCGTCCGTCTGATCGAGATCGCCGCACCGGATGCGAAAGCGAACGAAGCGGAAGCGCGGCGCGAAGCGGCGCGCGCGATGGGGCTCGCGCCGGAGCTCTCGCTGTCGCACGCCGCGCTGGCAACGATTCAGTTCGTGCTCGATCGCGATGCCGTCGCAGCGGAGCACAGCTATCGCCACGCGATCGAGCTCGACCCGATGCTTCCCGGCATCCGCCGCCGTTACTCCTACCTCCTCGGCGCCCGCGGCCGCTTCAGCGAAGCGATCGAGCAGGCGCAGAACGCGGTCGAGCTGGATCCGACGTCCGCGACCGCGTTGAGCGATCTCGGGTGGTCGCACGTCATCGCCGGCCAGCTCGCCGACGCGGAGCTCGACTATCGCGACGCGATCGCTCTCGATTCTGACAACGGCACGATGCACATCGCCCTCGGCTACTGCTTCGAGCTCGAGCAGAAGCCGCTTGCGGCGATGCAGGAGTACCGCCGCGCGATGCAACTGCTCGCGGTTCCGGACGACTTCATCGCGCGATGCGACCGCGCGTTCGCTGCGAACGGGCTGCGCGGCGTCGGCGAGGTCTGGATCGAGCGCTTCAGCACGCGCAAGGACTTCCCGCGATTCCTCCTCGCGTTTTATGCGGCTCGCGCCGGGCACACCGCGCAGGCGATGGATTACCTCCGCGAGGCGACGCTGCGGCGCGAGCCGGGAACGATCTGGCTCGCGGTGCATCCCGCGTTCAAGTCGCTGCGCGATCAGCGCGAGTTCACGACGTTCGTCGCGTCGTCGTTCCAGACGAGGTGAGTCCCGCCCGCGACGACGAACGTGCTCTTGTCGTTCACGCCGAGGGCGTTTTTCGGAACGCCGACCATCACCGTGCGATCGCCATCCATCGCGAGCTGCACATCTGACGTGATCTTCGAGAAACGCTGGCCGCGCGCGCCGTCGTCATCGGTCACGCCCACACGTCCGAAGTAACGATCGCCGTCGCGCGTGATCCACGCCGTCACGAGTCGATCGAAACGCGCCGTCGATCCAACGCCCCACCATTTCATTCCGGTGGCGGGATCGCCGCTGCGATTGACGACGATGTTCGTTCCGAACGACTTCGGCAGCGCGTCGTGAAAGGTGATGCGATACCAGAGGCGATCGCCGCTCTCCGCGCGATCGACCGCGACCACGTCGGGATTCGTCGCGCTCTTGCCGTCGCCAACCGCGTCGGTGAGAAACGGTTGCCACGTCACCGCAGGCGCGGAAACGAAATGCTTTTCGACGACGCTCTCCGCGACCCAGTTGCCGAGGACAAAATCGGGACGCTGTTTGACGAGCGACGCGGCCAGCGCGCGCATGGCGTCGGCGCGCGGATCGTCCGCCGCAAACCGCACCATGATCTTCATCGCGTGCGCCTCGGCATCCCACAAGCCGAACGGACGCCCGGTCGCGGCGCGATCGGCATCGAGCCGCGCCGCGAGGTCGTCAATGATCTGCACGCCTTCCGGATTCGCGGGCCCGAGCGGGTTCATCGCCTTCACGAGACCGTTCGAAAACGCGACGAGCGGCGACTTCGGATCGAGCTCGACTGCCTTCATGAATCGACTCGGATCGGGAGCGACCGGCTGTCCCGCCCTGGCGGCACTGCGCCGCAGCGCGGACGAGATCATCCACGCATCCGCGAACTGCGGATCGATCTCGATCGCGCGATCCGCGTACCGGATACCGGTCATCGCAATGCGACCCGCCGCCGCGGCATCGCGATAGGCGCTCAGCGACTCGAAGAATGCCGACAGCGCGACGAGGTAATGCGCATCGCGCTGTTCGTTCCGATCGGTCGCCTCGGCGGCGATCGGAATCAAACGTTCCCGCGCGAGACGCATCCCCTCCGCGTCATCGCGAAGGATGGCGTCCTCGAGCATGACCTTCGCCAGGCCGAGCTCGCGATCCGCGGCGCTGACGGGCAAAGCGACCGTGAAGAAGAGGAGAAAGAAGATCAGCAGGTATCGCATGCGCGCAAATGTCGCGCAGGGAGGGGGTTCGAAGCCTGAGGAAGTGCTGAGCGTTTGCTGAGGGTCAGGCCTTCACTTTTCACTTTCTCTACACGGAATGGAGAAAGTGAAAAGTGAAGGCCTGACCCTCACACCAACGAAATCGCCCGCTTGCCGAGCTTGCGCAGCACACTCGGATCGTTCCGCGCTTTCGCGAGGAGGATCGCTCCCTCGAAGTAGGCGACGATCGCCTCGGCGGCCTCATCGACGTCGACGCGTTTCGCGATCTCACCGCGCGCCTTTGCCTCCTTCAGCGCCGTGGCGATGAAGGAAGCGATGCCGGACAGCGCGGCGTCGGCGCGGCGCGCGAGCTTCGGCTCGGCGGTGCTCATCTCGATGGCGATGTTGCCGAACGGGCAGCCGAGGACCTTGCCGTTGTCGCGCTTGTTCGCGGTCTCAAACGTGGCGACCGCGGCGAAGAGACGCTCGATGCGCTCGAGCGGCGGGACTTCGGGATCGAACACGCCGCCCATCACGTGCGATTTGGCCATCGCATCGCGCTGCTCGAGCGCGGCGAGCATCAGCTCGCGCTTCGACGGGAAGAAGTAATAGAAGCTCCCCTTCTTCACGCCGGCCGCCGCGCAGACGTCGTCCACGCTGACGGCGTTGTAGCCGTGGCGGTGGACCAGATCCGCCATCGCGGTGATCAGTCGCTCGCTTGCGTCGCTCGTGCGTCCCATCTTTCCAATTCTGCCACTAGACAACCAGTCAACTATTTCGATAGTGTAGCGCAAAACGGAGGAAAGAACTCATGTCAGAACTCGATCGCCTCATCGAAGTGTGGGACGCCGAAGCCGCGAAGACGGCGAAGCTCCTTGCCTGCCTGCCCGTGGATCAGTACGACTTCCGCCCCGACGCCGGCGGCCGCTCGCTCGGCGAGCTCGCCTGGCATCTCGCCGAGGGAGACGCGTACATCTCGTACTTCATCGAGCAGAACGGCGCCATGACGCCGGCCACCCGTCCGCCGGGCATCGAGCGCCCGCGCAAGGTCGAAGAGCTCGCGTCCGGATTCGAGCGCGTGCATCGCGAGTCCGTCGAGCGCGTTCGCAAGCTGAAGCCGGAGGATCTCGATCGGAAGCTGAAGTTCTTCACGGGCGAGGAGCTGACGATCAGCGCGTTGCTGTGGAACTTCATGCTGCTGCACGGCGTGCATCACCGCGGACAGTTGTCGCTGATGTGCCGTCTCGCCGGAGGCGTTCCGAACGCCGTGTTCGGACCGACGCGCGAGCAGATGCCGCCGAAAGCGGCGTGATCGCCGGATAACTCGTCACGGCAACCACGTAGTCACCACCGTTCCTCCCCCTTCTCTCGCCTGCAGCCGCAGTTTTCCGCCGTGGGCCTCGACGATCTCGTTGCAGAGCGCGAGGCCGAGGCCGGTGCCGCCGGGCTTGGTCGAGTAGAAGGGGAGGAGCGCCTGGCGCATCACCTCCTCGCCCATCCCACGTCCGCGATCGACGACGCGCAGCACGGTGCCGTCCGCCGATCGCCAGATCACGACCGTCACTTCCTCCG
>Ga0075425_100003142_pt1 | contig 16742 bp, 20 predicted proteins | sample SoiMethybrSBSTD4_FD_75300 | JGI IMG/M metagenome (GOLD analysis project Ga0075425, IMG submission 75300) | Bulk soil microbial communities from a Populus tree surrounding site in Tennessee, USA - Soil MetaG P. TD hybrid SBSTD4 | ecosystem: Environmental > Terrestrial > Soil > Tree plantation... | reverse complement strand
GGGGGCGCTGCTGCTGTACGGCGCCCCCTTCTCGCGTCGCCGACAACCGTGAGGGAATGCCCACATCGGCCAAGCCGATCTTGCGAGTTTGCTGCCGGGCGCCCTGGCACGCTTCCTCGGTGGCCGTGCCCGAGCCGATCAGAGTCGAAGCGCCGTCGAGCAGGGCTGCGATGGCGTTGCTCGCCGAGTTCGCATCACTCGGAAAGCCGGATCTGGTGCCGCTCAACGGCGACCGCTGGGAGGTCCTCCTGAACGACTCCGTGCGGACGCCGATGGCCGACATCCTGCGCGCGGTCGAGGTATGGCTGACCGCCTGGAACACCGCCGAGACGACCGTCCACATCGGCGGGAAACCCCACCTCCTCGCCGCGCGGCCGCGGGGGTAAACCTACGCAGCCAGGGGTATAGTTCGATCTCCCCTAGGAAGGAGGAAGGGGGAAGGACATCCAGGGTCGTATCGTCGTCGCGGGTGCCTCGGCCGGCGGGGTGGAGGCACTTACGAGGTTTGTCCAGAAGCTGCCCGCCGAATTCGCCGCGCCGATCCTCGTCGTTCTCCACATCGCACCAACCGGAACGAGCGTGCTCCCGAGCATCCTTGGCCGAGCTGGGAAACTGCCGGCGAGGCACGCCGAAGACGGAATGCGGCTCGAGGCGGGCTGCATCGACGTCGCCCCACCCGATCGGCACCTTCTGGTGGAGGACGGCGTCCTTCGACTCGACCGCGGGCCGAAGGAGAACGGGCACCGTCCGGCGATTGATGCACTCTTCCGCAGCGCCGGACAACAGCTGGGGAAGCGTGCGATCGGGGTGATCCTGTCGGGCGTCCTCGATGACGGATCCGCCGGTCTGCGAAGCCTCCGGTTGCACGGCGGCGTCGCCATCGTCCAGGATCCCGAGGACGCCTTCTACGGCGGCATGCCGCAGCGCGCGATCGAGTACGCACACCCCGACTACGTCGTTTCTATCGACGAGATCGCCTCCATGCTGCCGGGCCTCGTCGGCCAGACAGACCTGCCGGCGCGGGAGCAGCGCAAGCCGGTAGCGTCGGGGTCGACTCCACGGGGCAACCCTCTCGGCGCGTCCGGGTTCACATGCCCCGAGTGCAACGGGGCGCTCTGGGAGGTCAGCGACGGCGAGCTGGTCCGCTACGAGTGCCGGGTGGGGCACGCGTACAGCGCCCACAGTCTGGTCGTCGAGCAGGCGGCCGCACTCGAGGCCGCGCTCTGGGGCTCCCTGCGGGCGCTCGAGGAACGTGCCGCCCTCGCACGCCGGCTTGGCGACCGCGCCGAGAGCCGCGGCAGCAGCAAGATGACGCACCTCTTCCTCGACCGCGCGACGGAGGCGGAGCGGCACGCCGCTACCGTCCGAGCCGTGCTGGATTCGATGGAAGCAGCTGCCGGTCCCCCCGAGGATGAGGAGGCGGCTTGACGAGCCAACCTCAGGAGGAGGACTTCGAGACGCTGCTCGCGTACATCAAGCGCGACCGCGGCTTCGACTTCGGCGGATACAAGCGTCCGAGCCTGATGCGGCGCGTCCGCCGCCGGATGGAGTCCCTCCACGTGGACACGTTCGGCGAGTACCTGGACTTCCTGCAGGCACACGACAACGAGTTCAACGAGCTCTTCAACACGATCCTGATCAACGTCACCGCCTTCTTCCGGGACTCGGACTCGTGGGACTACATCCGGGACGAGGTCGTCCCGAAGATCGTCGACCGCAAGGAGCGCGGGTCACAGATTCGAGTCCGGTCGACCGGTTGCGCAAGCGGTGAGGAGGCCTACACGATCGAGATGGTCTTCGGTGAGGTGCTCGGCGAGCGAGGCCTCAGCGAGCGCGTAAAGATCTACGCGACCGATATCGACAAGGACGCCCTGGCTCAGGGCCGGCACGGCGTCTATGCGCTCAAGGACGTCGAGCCGGTGCCCGAACCGCTGCGGGAGAAGTACTTCGAGCAGCAGGACGGCAGGTTCACCTTCCGGCGAGACATCCGGAGGTCGGTGATCTTCGGGCGCCACAATCTGATCGAGGACCCGCCGATCTCGCACATCGACTTCCTGGTCGCGCGCAACACGCTGATGTATCTGAGCCCGCAAAAGCAGGCGGCGATCCTCGCGAAGTTCCACTTCGCGCTGGGTGAAGGAGGGTTCCTGTTCCTCGGGAAATCGGAGCTGATGCTGACGCGGTCGAACCTGTTCGTGCCGCTCGACCTGAAGCGGCGGGTCTTTGCCCCCGTCCCACAGCCAGAACCCGTTCTGTTGCTGCAGCGCGCCGCTGGCAGCCCGGCGGAGAACACGGCGCACGGCGCAACCGACGCGATCGGCGAGGCCGGTTTCGAGAGCGCGCCGTTCGCCCAGCTGGTCGTCGACCGGAGCGGAACGCTGGCGATCGCGAACCAGCAGGCCCGGCGGACGTTCGGCATCAACCACGGCGACGTCGGCGCTTCCTTGTTCGACCTCGATATCTCCGTCCGGCCCGCGGAGCTGCGCCCCAAGATCGAGGAGGCGCAGCGCGAAGCTCGCGTCGTCCACCTCACCGACATCGAGTGGCGACGCGATCACGAGGTCCGGTACCTGGAAGTCCAGATCGCTCCGGTTACCGGCCGAACCGGGGAATCGCTCGGGGCGAGCGTCACGTTCTTGGACGTCACGGGATTCCGGGAGCTGACGAACACCGCTCGAGTCCACGAACCACGAGCTGGAGACCGCGTACGGGGAGCTCCAGGCGACCACGGAGGAGCTGGAGACGACGAACGAGGAGCTCCAGTCGACGAACGAGGAGCTCGAGTCGACGAACAAGGAGCTTCAGTCGACGAACGAGGAGCTGGAGACGATAAACGAGGAGCTTCAGTCGACCAACGAGGAAATGGAGACGATGAACGACGAGTACCGGTCGCAGACCGATGAGCTCGCGGAGGCCGCCTCGTTCCTCGAGTCGGTACTGTCGAGTCTGCAGTCGGCCGTCATCGTCGTCGACCTCGAGCTGGCGGTGGTCGTCTGGAACGATGGGGCAATGGACGCCTGGGGCCTTCGAGAGGACGAGGTGAAAACAGAGCACTTCCTCAATCTCGACATCGGTCTCCCCGTCGAGCAGCTGAGCAAGCCCATCCGTGCCTGCCTCGAGAGCGGCGAGTTGCAGTCGACCACGCTGGTGGCGACCAATCGCCGCGGCCGGCGGGTCGCCTGCACCGTCCGGTGTACCCCTCTACGCAGCAGCACCGATCAAATCGACGGAGTCATCATGGTCATGGACATGGCGGAGCAGTGAACGTGACCGAGAGCGAGACCCAACGTTTGCTCGATCTCTGCAACCGGCTGCGGCGCGAGAACGAGGAGCTCCGCCGGATTGCGGATCTGGAGCAGCGGAAGTACGTCGAGCTGTTCGAGTGGGCCCCCGACGCGTACGTCGTGACCGACGGGAAGGGGAGGATTGAGGATGCAAACCGTCGCGCCGAGGCACTGATCGGCGTCGCTCGACGCTTCCTTGTCGGCAAGCCCCTGTCGCTGTACTTCGAACGCGCCGCGAGCTTCATGAACGTCCTGCGTGCCGCCCAACACGAGAGCATCCTCGAGGAGCGCGACTTTCTGCTCCGCCCCCGTAGCGCCGAGCCGCTCGAGGTCGGGGTGACGGCACAGGCCGTTATCACGGATGACCGCCTGGCCGGAATCCGCTGGCTCATCCGCGACATCACCGCGCGTAAACAGGCAGAGGCGTCTGTCCGACGGCTGAACGTGGAGCTCGAAAATCGGGTCCGCGACCGCACGTCTGCCCTCGAGGTGGCCAACGAAGCGAAGGACGAGCTCCTCCAGGAGCTCGGCCGGCGTGCCCGCATCGAGCGAGAGTTCGTGACGAACGCCGCGCACGAGCTGCGAACGCCCGTGACGGCGATCGCGAGCGCGGTCGACGTGCTGCAGTCGGGCGCGAAAGATAGCCCGGGGGATCGAGACAGGTTCATCGCGCACATCGCCGACCAGTGCCATCGGCTGGAGCGCCTCAGCCACGCGCTGCTCGTGCTCGCGAGGGCCCAGATGGGGCAGGAGCAGCCGACTATGGAGCCGACCTCGCTCGCGCCGCTGCTCGAGGGCGTCGCCGCGGCGCTTCCGGCGAAGCCCGACGTGGAGGTGCGGGTCGAGTGCCGGCCGGACGTCGCCGCGCTCGCCAACCAAAACCTCCTCGAGCAAGCGCTGCTGAACGTCGCTGCGAACGCGGCGAAGTACGTCCACCGCGGCCGCATCGACCTCCGGTCGTCGGCCGTCGACGGACGCGTCGTCGTCGCGATCTCCGATACCGGCCCGGGCATGTCGACCGAGGATCGCGAGCGGGCCTTCGACCGCTTCCGGCGCGGAGACAGCGAGGCGGGGGACGGGTTCGGGCTCGGGCTTGCCATCGCCGCGCAGGCGGTGGAGGCGCTCGGCGGGGAGATCGAGCTCGATTCTGTGCCCGGGAAAGGCACCACGGTGCGCCTCGTGCTGCAGAGGGCCGGATGACCGGGCGCGTGCTGGTGGTCGACGACGAGCCCGCCATTGCCGACGCGGTTGCGTACGCGCTGAAAGAGGAGGGGTTCGAGGTCGCGACGCGCGGCGACGGCGAGTCGGCGGCAGCTGCGATCGAGGAGGACAGCTTCGACCTCGTCGTGCTCGACCTCCGCCTCCCGCGACTGTCGGGCATGGAGGTGTGCCGTCGGGCGCGGGCCCACAGCTCGGTTCCGATCCTCATGCTGACCGCGCGCGACGCCGAGGTCGACCGCGTCCTCGGCCTCGAGGTCGGGGCGGACGATTACGTGACGAAGCCGTTCTCGATGCCCGAGCTGCTCGCACGCGTTCGGGCGCTGCTGCGGCGCCGGGAGCTCGACCGCGCCCAGACGCGGCCGAGCTCGTACACCGTCGGCGATCTCGTTCTCGATCTCGAGGGGCAGCACGCGCGCATCGGCGACCGGACGGTTCACCTGACTGCGTCCGAGTTTCGGCTTCTGGCGCAGCTCGCCCGGGAGCCGGGCCGCGTCTTCACGCGGCGCGAGATCATGCAGCACCTCTGGCGGAGCAACTTCGTCGCCGACGAGCGGGCGTGCGACGTGCACGTCTCCAACGTCAGACGCAAGATCGAGGTGGATCCGGCGCACCCCCGCCGGCTCGTGACGGTGCGCGGCGTCGGCTACCAGCTGCTGCCGGCCGTCAGCGCTGCCGACTAGGCCGCCTGATCCCGCTTGATGAAGCTGATCGTGCCGTTCGCTTCCAGGATGCCCCACTCGACCTCGTCGATCGTGGCGATCTGCTGGGTGCGCATCTCCTCGGTGAGCTCGTCGAGCGAGAGACGTTCGCGGTTGAGATTGCGCTCGATGACTCCGCCACGTTCGATGAGAACGACGGGATTGCCCTCGAGCACCCGCCGGGCTCGCTTGGAGCGGAAGCTGAGGTACGCCGTTCCCACCTGAAGGACCGCGATCGTCGCGACGACGATCACAGCTCCGGTGACGGAGTAATCGTCCTGTGTGAGGCCTTGCTGGATGGCATCGCCGAGGACGATCAGCAGGATGAGGTCGAATGGCGACAGCGCCGCGAGCTCCCGTCGTCCCACGACGCGGGTGACCAGCACGAGAAACGCGTAGAGGACGATTGCTCTGAGGGCGAGGTCCATCCGCTTTCCTATTAGGGGAAGATCGTGATCGAGCGGCGCACCCGGAGGACCTGGCGGCCGTTCGCTACGAGTGACACGGATGCAGCCCGGTGCCCGACGTTCGTCGGGATCGTCTGGAACTGCATGTAAAGGGCGAACGTGTGCCCCGCGTCGATCGTGCCGAGATCGAGACTGAGCCGACCGTCGTTGCTCGTCTCGTTCACCGGGGACGGTTCGATCGTGTTGACGGACTGCCCCTCGAGCCAGCCCGGATCGAGGATCAGCGTCGCGCGGTTCAAGGTCGCCCGCGCGAAGATACGGAAGCGCGCCTGCCAGAGCAGGCCCCCGCGGACCCGTCCCGGCGCCTCGACCTGGAGCGTGGCGGCCGGAGCGGTTGCGGTGAGGGTCTCCGGGCGCTGCCCGAAGAGGTTGAACAGCGCCAGGATCGGCACCACCGCGAGCACCGCCACGAACCCGCGACGGATCCAGATCTCGTGGCGCCGGCCGGCGAGGTCGCGGTCTCGCCGGAGGACGACTCGGTCCGGGACGGAGCTCACGGCTGGGTCTCTGTTCGGGTGGAACCTCCCTACACCTTCAAAGGGCGCGCCGTCGTGCAGACGAGCACGTCCTCGAAGAACTCCCCGGCCCGCCGCCCCGTGCGGCGGTTGACGTGGCGGCGGAGCCTCTCCTCCAGCACGAGCCCGGCCCGTGCAAGGATCTGCGGGTAGAGCCGGCGCGAGTCATTGACCACGATCACCACCGGCGCACCGGGCTGCAAGAGCGCTTCTGCGCGCCGGAACGCCGCGGTCATGGCGACGACGTACTCCTCCAGCGCGCCGCGGCTCGTGCCGCGGGCGCCGGCGCCGATCTCGGCCGAACGACGATCCTCCAGCTGCAGGAGCTCGTATGCGTAGCGGTGCTGTTCGTGGTAGTCGATCAGCCCCGGGTACGGCGGCGACGTGATGATGCCCGCCGGCCGCAGGCGGCCGACCTCGACGGCCCGTGCGTCGCCGTGAACGACCTCGATCGTCCGCTCGGTTCGCACGGACGCGAACGCGTGCAGGCGCCGCATCGTGTCGGCGCTGTAGCGGCGGAGGAACTTCTGCGCCTCGTCGACCGGCCGGCAGGTGCGCTTGTGCTTGAGGCACCAGTACGGCGTCCGCATCGGCGTCCGGGGAAAGTCGAGGTCGAAGTGCGGCGTCAAGCGGGCTGAGCGGGCTGCACGGGAGAGGACGACGCGGGCGACGTCTGCCGCATCGCTGTCGAGCTCTTCAATCGCGCTCCGATACGAGAGCAGCTCGCCGAGCGCGCGCGGCGAATACCAGGTCTCGAGCCACGTCGTCGACTCGGCGCCCTCCGGCGGATGCAGCCGTGCGCGCTCCAGGGTGCCCCTCAAAGCGAGGTCGAGCGCGGCGAGCGAGTGGCGCGCCGTCTTCACGCGCGTGAGGAGGCAATTGAATGCGGAGATGTCGGCGCCGACGGCGTCGCAGCCGTAGACGTTCGCCTCGACGAGCGTCGTGCCCGAGCCCGCGAAGGGGTCGAAGACGCACTCGCCCGCGCGGAAGTGGCGCCGCAGGAAGACCTCGACGAGCTGCGGGATGAACTTCCCGAGATACGGATGGAGCGCATGCACGTGCTTCGTGCGCTCGACCTGCGGTAGCGCCGCCTCGGACCACGAGAGCTCGAGGTCGATCTCGGCGTAGAGGGCGGCTTGCGTCCTGCCGGTCACGGCGAGACTGTAGGCGCGCCCGAGGATGGACCGGGGGCCGGTGGCCGGCCCGGGGAGTTCCCCGGACCGGCCTCTGGCGGTCTACTTCGAGAACACCTGGAACTCGGCCGTGCGCACGGTCTGCGCCGCGCTTGCCGGTCCGGCAGTCGTGCAGTCGGTGTTGGCACGTGGGTCGCTGTCCTGCTCGCCCGCGAAGTCGGGGCCGCCGGTGCACTGGTTCGTGACGACGCGGAAGCGCACGTGCGTTGCCTTCGTCTTCGGGACGTCGAACGATCGGGTGATCAGCTCAGGCGCCCGCGGCCGCGGAGCGACCGACGGGAAGGCGTCGGCCGCGCTCGTGTAGATGAGCGTGAACTGACCGTCCTGCGAACAGTCGACCGCGCCCTTCGCCTCGCAGGTCAGCACCTGGAACTGGCGCAGCGCCGAGAAGCGGTTGTCTCCCGGCCCGATCATGGCGCTGACCTCGACGCGCGCGATCTGCTGGGCGGGCAGCGACGGATCCAGCCGCACGGTCACCTGCTTCCCGGCCGGGTCGCCGGTCGCCACCCACCGCGTGGCCTCGTTGTCGTCGATCAGGTTTCCGAGCGGCGAGCCGTCGCCGGTCGCGGTCGCCCCGCTCGAGGACGACGCGAGGTTCCTCGGCATGTTCACCGGGAGGTCCCGCACCTGGCCCGGAACGAAGGAGGCGCTGAACCGCGCCTCGCCGAAGCCGTCGCCGCGGGCGATGAACGTGTACGTGCCCGGGACGATCTTGAACGTGGCGGGGAGCGCCGTCGCCGGGTCCGTGTCGGCGATCGGTACCGCCCGCGCCTGGTAATCGCCTACGAAGAGCTGAACGGGGTGCCCGTCCGCGTCGCCGACGGCCTTGAACGACACGGTCGCGTTGTTCGCGTAGTCCGACTCGAAGCTCGGGGTCGGATCCTGGTCGAAGCGTCCGTTGCTGGACGCGCCCTTTCCGAAGCCGTAGCGGGCGAAGACGTTCCAGAGCAGGTCCCTGTTCGCGCCGGCAAAGCGCACAGCGTCCGCGGCGAGCAGCGCATCTCGCGCGTCCAGCATCGTCACGTCGCCGGTCGCCATCAGCAGCCAGGCGTCGTAGACGAGCTGGATCCAGCGCCGGTTACCGGGGCAGGAGGTGACAGGCGTCAACCCGTTTGCGCAGCTTTGCTGCAGCGCGGCGTCGCCTGCGCCGTACCGGTCGATCATCGCCTGCCGGATCGCCCAGTTGACGGCATTCCAGATCTCGCCGTCCGAGTGCACCTCGAAGCCGGCCGTGTCATAGCCGACGTCGGAGTAGTTGAGCGGGTTCTGGTTCAGGGGATAGTTCCGGATTCCGGCCTTGGGCTCGCCGGTCACGTAGGCGCCGACCGCCGTCGGGTTCTCGCCGTCGACGGGGACGTACCCGTACTCGCTGAGGTACTCCGTGGCGTCGAGATCCGACCAGCTTTCTCCCATCGCCCCGGACTGCGAGTTTCCGCCACCCCCGAGGTTCTGGTTCGGCCCGGCGACCATCCGGTTGGAAATCATGTGCGTGTACTCGTGGCCGATGACCGACATGTCGAAGTCGCCGTCGACGCACGGGGCGTAGAACGAGCCCGCGATCGGCTGCCAGAGGAACATGTTCGATGTCGGCGAGACGCCGTCCGGCGGTGAGTTCTGGTTCGCGTTGTCGCGTGACTGGAAGGCCGGCGGTCCGCCGACGATGCCGCCCTTCTGCGCGTTGCCGTGCTCGGGATCGCCCCCGAGGCCGGGCTTGCCGAAGTTGCTGACCTGCGCGTTCCAGGTCTCCTCCGTGAAGCCGAGCTTGTAGGCGAAGTCGTGCATGCGGTTGTGCATCGCGAACAGGTTCGCGTCGGCCGCGTCGATGTCGTTCCGCTGGGGTGACGTGAAAGCGGCCGGGTCGCATCCGATCGCGTGCCACTGGTTCGTCCACGCGTACGTGTAGTCGCGGGTCGGCGACGGCGTGGCGAAGTTCGTGCCCTGGTGGGCCCCCTGGTTGCTGTTCCAGTCTTCCGTCGCCTGGTCGTTGTTCCCACTTGTGGTGTTGGTGGGTAGATTGGTCAGCGGGTTCACGTCCCAGGCGAGCGGGGACGACGGATTCTGGAGCGCGAGGTCGCAGCCGGGCGTCGCCGTCCAGCACCAGAGCTGTCGCGTGTCGGTCGACGAGTAGTCGAGCGACGGATACCCGCGGAATGCGCGCCAGGTCGGGTCGTCGGTCAGATAGTCGACGGTGTTCTGCCGTACGAGCAGGCCGCCGGACCGAGCGTCGACGTACTCCGTGTACCCGACCGCATCGGCCGAATCCATGACGACGACCTCCCAGGCCGGAATGGCGCCGTCCTCCGGCGTCGGCACGGCGACGAGCCGAGCGTACTGCGGCTCCGAGAGCCCGTTGACGGAGAGCACGGTCCACGGCCCGTCCGTTCGGGCGACGCTGACGTCGGACGGCGAGGCGGTGGTGCCGACGTCGTTCGCGGCCCTGACGAAGGCCTCGGCCGCCGACAGCTGCGGGCTGCCGGTGAGCTGCTCGTCGCCCGCGATCGACGACGAGACGTAGGCGATCTTCCCGTCGACGACTCCGATCGCGACGAGGCCGTCGAAGCCCGTCGGCAGGTCGCCGAAGCGCTGCTGGAAGAGCACCGATCGGCCCGCACCAATCGGCGAGCTCGCGACCAGCTGCAGGTTGTCTACGGCGTCCGGCGAGAGCCGCATCGGATCGGCGTTCTGCTTCAACCACTGACGGGCGGCGTCCACCGGATTGCCGGACAGGCCGGTGGCGAGGTAGCTGCCGTAATCGATCAGCGACGCGGCGTCGCAAACTGGTTCCAACGCACGGTCGCCCCGTGCGTGGCCGCCTTTTGCGCCGGAGTCGGCGCACGCTTGCCGCGGCGGGTGTCGAGATCCGGAAGCCCGGGCTTGCCCTTGTCGCCCTGGAGAACGGGGTCGCCTCCCGTGTTCCCCCCGGGCGCCGCCGCTGCGGGCAATGCCAGCAGCCCAAGCGCGAGGAGCGCGGGCACGGCGACCAGGGACGCGCAGATAGAGGCGCGTCGTCGAAAGTCGAGCATCGTCTCTCCCTCCCTTCCGTTTGCGGCGGGGATTGTTCCAAGTGGGCTTATTCGATGGCAGGTGAAGTCGAACGCCACGCGGGAGAACGCATTCGCAAGCAGTGGTCGTCTGTGAGCGAATTCCTGGAGAACTTCCCTCGTTTCCGGGAAGAACGTCCTTATGGCTGTCAGAGAGACGAAACCGAGGGCGCACAAGCCTGCCAAGGTGGGCGGCGGCACTGCTCCCGTGCGGCCGCGGCTCGTCTTCTTCCACTCTCGCGCCTCGGGCCGGGCGCGCCGCGTCGATGGTTACGTCGCCAACGTGCTGCAGCGGCGCCGCAATCACGAGACGTTCCTGTTCCAGCGCGTGATCGTGGAGGAGCACCCGGAGCTGGCGGCTCGGTTCGGCGTCGACGGCGTGCCGACGCTGTTCGTGATCGAGGACAACCGCGTCCGCGCGCGGATCGACAACCCGCGCGGGACTCACGACCTCGAGCAGCTGCTGGCGCCGTGGCTGAAGCAGGCGCCGCGCGGCCCTGCGGCGGCGTAGCGCGAGTCGCAGGTATTAGCAAAAGTTAAGACAAAGGTCCCTGACTGCTGGGCATAAGGCTCGTCGTGGGGTTCTCCGCAACGACTGATGAGACGAGGCCCGGTGCCTACGCGGTCTCGCTCGAGGGCGATCTCGACCTGGGCGCGGCCGGTCGGCTGAAGAAGCTCCTCTTCGAGCTGATCTCCGACGGGGCGCACGAGATCGAGATCGATCTGAGGCGTGTCGCCCTTGTCGATGCAACCACGGCTGGCGTCCTGATCATCGCCGAGCGTGCGCTCCACCGGCGCGGCGGCACGCTGCGGCTCCGCGGGTGGGGCGTCGACGAGATGGATCGGCTCGCTGCGCTCACCGAGGAGACGACAACGAACGGACAGCGACCGCGCATCGTTTTCTTCTACCCACGAGGTTCGGAGCGGACGAAGCCGATCGAGGCCCTTGTCGCGAGCGTTCTGCGGCGGCACCGTCAGGCCACGTCGTTCCTCCTGCAGCGGGTCGAGATCGAGGAGCATCCCGACCTCGCCGCTCGCTTCGGCGTCGACGTGACACCGACGCTCTTCGTGGTGGAAGGCAAACACGTGCGTGCGCGGATCGCCGATCCGCGTGGCGCAGAGGCGCTCGAACGCGTGCTCGCACCCTGGCTTCGGCCGGGCAAGCGTGCCGTGACCTAATCAACAGCAACGAGGAGGCTCAGATGCCTGACGACGGCAAGCTGACGATCAAGCTCGGCGACTACATCGAAAACGCGCATGCGATGGAGACGAACGTGCTCCAGATGCTCGACTCGATGATCCGAACGACGAAGGACAAGCAGATCAAGCGCGACCTCCAGCTCCACAAGAAGCAGACACAGCGCCACGAAGAACGGCTCCGCGAGCGCCTCGAGGTCATGGGGCGTGGCCCGTCGACGCGGAAGGAGGCGCAGTCGATGATCGGTGCGCTCATGAAGGGTGTCGGCGACCAGGTGCGCGGCGACAAGGCGGGCAAGAGCGCGCGCGACCTCTGGGTCACCGAGCACATGGAGATCGCCGCCTACGAGCTTCTGGAACGGCTGGCCGAACGAGCCGGCGACACGCGGACGGCGACCGTCGCGCGCCAGAACAAGCGCGAAGAGGAAGCGATGGCCAGGAAGATCGCGGCCAAGTGGGACAAATTCGTCGATCTCTCGCTTGCCGAAGACGGAATCAAGGCGCCGAAGCCGAGGCGGCGGACAACCTCGCGGACGCGACCCACGCCGAGGACACGGTCGCGCAGCGCCTCGAGGTCGCGGCGCTAGGCGGCTAGGGGCGGAGGACGACCCTTCACCAGATCGTCCTGCGTGCCGTGCCGATCGCTCTCATGGACGCCCGCCCACACCGGTGAGCAGCTCGCGGACCCGAAGCGGCCCGCCCGCGTCCGGTGCGAGGACCGGCGTCGGAGCGCCGGTGCGGTGTCTCAGCCCCTGGACCAGCTCCACGAGTGCCTCGGTCGCCGTCCGGTGTGGTATCCAGCCGAGCTCGCGCCGCGCGCGCGTCGTATCTAGGATGGGTACGCCGAATGCGAGGTCGACCCAGCCCGGCGGCGTCGGCTGCATGCGGAGGCTCCAGGAGATCGAGGCGAGCATCCGGAGCAGGCGAGAGGAGACGCGCACCGGCCTCGCGCGCAGGACGCGCGCGATCGCCTGTCCGTCGAGGACGGGATCCGCGGCGATGTTGAAGGCGCCACGGGCGTCCGACAGGATCGCCCTGCGATAGGCGTCGCCGACGTCGAGCGAGTGCACCGCCTGGAAGCGGAAGCGCGGATGCTCGGGGACGAGCGGGACCGCGCCCGGCCGGACGAGCGGGCTGGGGAGGAAGGGCCCGGCAAAGAGGCGACGGATGCCCTCGGCGGCGTCACGCTTGAACGTCAGCCCCGGACGGAGCCTGACGACGCGAAGCTCCGGCCGCTCCCGTTCGAGGCGGTCGAGGCGTCGCTCGACTTCGGCCTTGTGGCGCGAGTAGAAGCTCGTCGGAATCCCTGTGACGGGCCAGTCCTCGCCGACGCGCCGGTCCTTCGGCCCGGGGCCGTAGGCGCCGGAGGACGAGGCATAGATGAGCGCCGGAACGCCTGCGGCGGCAACCGCGCGGAAGACGCTCATCGACCCGTCGACGTTGGTCCGCCAGAGCGTTGCCGCGTCGTGCGACGGCTGGATCGCCCACGCGAGGTGCACGACGGCGTCGGCGCCGAGGAAATGCGGCTCGAGCTCGTCCCGAACGATGTCTGCCTCCACCCACGTCGTCTTCGGAAACGAGGCCGACGGCCGCCGCCGGGCGATGCCGAGCACCTCTCCGACCTCGGGTTCGCCGGCAAGACAGGCGAGCAGGCTCGTTCCGACGTTGCCGCTCGCTCCCACGACCACGATTCGCATCACGACCCCTTTCGTCGAAGCTCAAACGTTCCGAACTGGCGGCCGCAAAAGGTCGCGCGGCCGCGGAAACCGTCTGCGGCGGGCTCGAGCTCGTCCACGAAGCCGCGAAGCGGCGACCGGTAGCGGAGCCGAAGCCCGTCGACGGTGAAGGGAAAGCCTGGAAGCGGGCCGATCGCGGTCTCGCCACGCGCTCCGAGAATCCGCTTCCGAACGCCCACGAGGGGTGGCAGAAGACCGCCCGTGCGGCGAACGTTCCACAGCCCTTCGAGGTCTCGAACGCGCTCTCCCACAGGTCTCTCTCGTGCTCGCCGTCGACGTCGCCCAAACACGCCCTCGCCCGCTTGTTCTTCGCCGTGCGGTCGTCTTCCACGCGGCCGCCGCCAAGGAGACGGGTGGTCAGTCGACCGGAGGCGTAAGAAATGACACGGCGGGAAAGCACCGCGCTATGCAATCCACGTTGTCGTTGTGGTCACGTGGATCGATCCTGTCGATCGCATCCGAGGGATCGATTCTCTCCGTCGGTTCGTCGGGGTCGGTCCTGTCCCTGGCGTCGGTAGGCTCGCTGGCCAGCGCGTTTTCGGTCGGGTCGGCCGGCTCGGTCGCGTCCTTGCTCTCGGCAGGGTCGCTCGCCTCGGCGCTCTCGGCGGGCTCGCGCGCGAGGATCCTCGGCCGGAAGGCTGGACAAGGTCAGCGGCTGGCCGTCGCCGGCGCACTGATCGGCGCCGCGCTCGGCGTGGCGTTCATGCCGGCACGGTCGTAGCCGGCGCTCGGGTTGCGGCCATGCTCGGGCCCGAAGCGCGCCCAAATCGGGACCTCCGAGAAGAAGGACCGCGCCGCGCTCGTCGAGCTCGGTGAGGCCCCGTAGAAGCGGGGCTGCGTGAGCGAGGGCGGCGGAGGCGTCCGCCACCGCTTCGCCGATCGTCGTGTCCCGCGCGCTCCTCGAGCCGACCGGCTACTTGCGCGAGCTCGTACGCTGCGCTTGCGAGTCCTGGTCTTCCGCTCGCTCCGGGCCCTCGGGCCGACGCAGCAGCAGGCGCTCCCCCCGGGCCCGTGTTCGATCGTCGATCTCAACCAGATTCATCTGCGGATCACGGCCGACCCGAACGGCGGCATTCTCGGGAGCCTTTTGTGCTCCATCACAAAACCCGCCTCCAACAACCACGTAAAAGGCGGAAACCGGAAGGTTCTCGAGGAGGCCCCTCCGGTCCGCGGGGCGAAGGCTCGGCCGTTCTGCTGTCGTGTTTTGGCGACCGCTAATTCCGGGCATCAACGTCCGTAGCCACTGACATGCAAGCTCCCGAAAGGGGTTCCACGATGGGCGACAAGACCGACCGTGCAAAGGGGAAAGCCAAGGAGGCGGCGGGGCACGCGACGGGCGACGAGGGCCTGAAGCGCCAAGGTCGTCTCGACCAGGAGAAGGGTCATCTCAAGAAAGCCGGTGAAGGGGTGAAGGACGCCGTCAAGAAGGCGACCTAGCTCGAAGTCAAAGGAGAAAAGTGGCCGCGGCTGTCGGATGACGGCCGCGGCCTTTTTCTTACTGTTCTTCCGCTTCTTCCTCGTCGTCGGAGCGCGATTGGTCCGCCTCCGACTCCTCGGATTCGTCGCCGCCGGACATGACTCGGCTGCCGACCGCGCCTGCTGCAGCGCCGAGCGCTGCGCCGGCCGCCGCCCCGATGGCGGCGTTCTTGGCGATGGAGGGCCCGGACTCGTCGTCCTGCGCCGGGTCTTCGCTTGCGTCCTGCTCGGGCTGTTCCTCTGCGTCGCCTCTCGGCTCCTCGGCCATTGAAATCCCTCCTTGGATTCGTTGATGTAATTGCCGCGTCCCCTGCCGTTCGTGGGCCGAAACGTCCCCGCGAGTTTCCGCGGGGCGGGCGGAGGACATAAGCAGCGCATGGCGATCGCCACCGATGGTCGAGGCACCAGCTCGAACTACCTCCAGCGCGCGCCGAGCCCGTCGGGGCTGGCGGACGTCCTGGACGTGATCCTGGACAAGGGGCTCGTGATCGACGCGTTCGTGCGCGTTTCCGTGATCGGGATCGAGGTGTTGACGATCGACGCGCGGATCGTGATCGCGAGCGTGGACACGTACCTGCGCTTCGCCGAGGCGGTCAACCGGCTGGACCTCAAGGAGACGGAGATGGCCGGCTTGCCCGAGCTCCGTGAGAAGGCCGCGGAGGAAGTCGGCGAACACAAGGTTGAGAAGGTCAAGGAGAAGATTCCCGGCGTCGGCGGTTCGGGCTCCTCGAAGCTCGGCGGGGCCGCCAAGGGCCTCGCGGCCGGCGCGGCAGTTGCCGGCGCGGCGGTAGCGGCGAAGAAGCTTTCAGAGCGCCGCGGTGACGGCGAGGACGAAGCGAACGAGGACGGAGACGAAGAATGAGGCGGTCTCGGCGGCGGAACCGCTGGCCGAAGGTGGGAATTCCGACGGCGGTCGGGGCGGGGATCGGCACGGCCGGGCTGATCGTCGAGCAGCGAACTGCCGGTGTCCGTGACGCCGTCTCGCAGCTCGCCGACAAGCTCCCGGACATCGCCCGGCAGGCCGCAGGGGCCGGCTCAACGCTGACCAGCTCGAGCAACGCCGCCGTGAGCGAGCGGCAAAGCGCAAGAAACGACACCAGCAACTGAAGACCTGAGAGGGGAACGCATGGCTGTTGCCACCCGAGGAACGAGCAGCAACTACCTGCAGCGCGCGCCGAGCCCGTCGGGGCTGGCGGACGTCTTAGACGTGATCCTGGACAAGGGGCTCGTGATCGACGCGTTCGTGCGCGTTTCCGTGATCGGGATCGAGGTGTTGACGATCGACGCACGGATCGTGATCGCGAGCGTGGACACGTACCTGCGCTTCGCCGAGGCGGTCAACCGGCTCGACCTCAAGCAGACCGAGATGGCCGGAATCGAGGAGCTCCGCGGCGGAGGAAGTAGCAAGCGGGAGGAGGCCAGGGGCGCGATTGAGGGCGCCAAAGACGCCCTTACCCCCGACAAGAAGGAGAAGGAGCGGTCCCGGTAGTCGCCGGCGGCGAGCAACGGGCAGCGGTCGATGAAACGGCCGGGATGGTCTACGTGTACGGCGTCGTCCGAAGCCGAGCGCTCGGTTCGCTCCCGGTCGAGGGAATTGCCGGCGGCTCCGTCGAGCTCGTCGAGGACGACGGGCTCGCGGCGATCGCGACACGCCTGCCGCCCGGGCGCCTGCGGGTGCGCAGGCGCGAGCTCAGTCGCCACCTCGGCGTGCTGCAAGAGGCGTTCGAGCAGACGACAGTGGTGCCGTGCGGCTTCGGCTTGGCGCTCGAGTCGAAGGACGCGGTCCGAGACGAGCTTCTCCGGCCGAGACGGGATCAGCTGCTCGCCGATCTCCGGCGCCTCGACGGCCGCTCACAGATCAACGTCAAGACCTCGTACGACGAGGAAGCTGTGCTGCGGGACATCGTGACGGGC
>Ga0075425_100003141_pt1 | contig 16744 bp, 16 predicted proteins | sample SoiMethybrSBSTD4_FD_75300 | JGI IMG/M metagenome (GOLD analysis project Ga0075425, IMG submission 75300) | Bulk soil microbial communities from a Populus tree surrounding site in Tennessee, USA - Soil MetaG P. TD hybrid SBSTD4 | ecosystem: Environmental > Terrestrial > Soil > Tree plantation... | reverse complement strand
GACCTTGTAAATGCTGGCTCTCGCGCCTCAGATACTCTCCGGCCTTTGGTGAAGAGGGCGGGGAGCCTGTCTCTCCCACAAGCTCACGGCTTCAGGGTGTCTCGGCTTCCCCGCGTCTTCTTCAACAACATACAAGGGTGGCGCGCAGCGACGGGTGAGGGGCGACGATGCCTTAACTGAAGGCCATTGATCCTGCGTCTTCGCGCGGGATTAACTACGATTCGGAATCGCGTGCGATGTAGCGCGCAACCGCCTCGACATCATTCCAGGCCGGAGTCGTCCACCTTACTGTCCAGCCCACCGAGTGATCCGCTGTTCGATCTCCTCGTCAGAAACGAAGTCGCCGTGATCCGACGCTTCGATTCCGCGATCGATCTTCTGCTGAACATAGATGTGGTACTGGATGTCCTCGTACGAGACTTCGTCCGGCAATGTCTCGAGCAACCGTCGAACCTCTTCCTTTGGAGCTGGCCTGGCCATGTTCGGTCCTCGCCCCCATTTTAGTTCGACTGCTGCGGCTTCCTCGTATCCACGAACTCCACCCCCACGCCCTCCCGTACGCGATGCGCGACTTCCACCGCGTCCCAGTTCGTGAGGCGGATGCATCCGTGTGAGGACGCGTAGCCGATCGAGTCGGGGTCCTTCGTGCCGTGAATGCCGAAATGCGGTTTCGACAGCGCGATCCACACCCGTCCGACCGGTGAGTTCGGGCCGGGCTTCAGCTGCGCTTCGGGATCGCTGTCCGGCACTTCGTGGAACAGCGTCGGCTGGTAGTGGAACTGCGGATCGAACGTGATCGCCTTCACCTCGGCGGTGTCGTGCGGCGACGGGTCGTACTTGGAGCCGAGGGTCGTCGGCGCGTGGAAGATCACGTTGCCCGAGGCGTCGTAGGCGTTGAACGTGTTGCCGGCGATCGAGATCACGATGCGCGCGATGTCGGGACGATCCTGCGTCACCGCGGCGCGCACGTTCGGCACCCAGATCTGTTCGCCCGCCACGAACTGCGCGTTGGGATTCAGCTGATCGAGGAAGTCGATCGTCGAGTGGAACATCTCCGCGAGCTTTTCCTTCTTCGACTCGTAGCAGAGGCAGTCGAGCTTCTCCTGCTCGTAAACGTCGTCGGGGATCGACGTGAACGGACCGTCGACGTCTTCCGGCGTGAGCGTGTGCTGCACGACCGCTGGCGTTGCGTTCGTCTCCGCGGCGAGCGTGCGGAAAGTCTGCTCATCGACAGCACCCGTCGCTCCGAGTCCGCGTCCGCGCTGATACCACCAGAGCGAGATCGCGGAGTTGCGGCCCCAACGGCCATCGAGCATGCCGACCGAAAAACCGGCGCGATCGAGATAGACCTGCGTCTTCAACACCGACGGTCCCGCGACGTCGCCCTGCAGCGGCACGACGACCGGCGCGTCATTGATCTGCGCGGCCTCGACGTGCTTGAACGTCTCCTTCGTTCCGGCGGGCGCGAAGATCACCTGGACTTCCCGGCGCTGCGCCGCTTGTTGCGCGGCCTGCTGCGCCGCCTGTTGCGCCGCCTGCTGGACCCGGAAGGTCTCGAGCCTGCGCCACTCCTCATCGAAGCGCTGCTTTTCGATCTGCGCCGGATCGTCGCGATCGCCGATGGGCACCGCGACGTCGATCGCGTTCTTCACTTTGGCCGCGACGTTCGAGGCCGCGTCCTTCGCCTTTTCCTTCGTCTCGACCGCCTCCTGCTTCGAACAGGCAATCCAATACACAACTGCAACAATCACCAGCGTTTTTCGCATCATCAGTCTGATACAAAGCAAGGTCGCTGCCGATGTACATCGTGAATTGCCACCGCTGTCGCATTCCGTTCGATGCGGAAATCGCGGCGGAATGCGATTGCCTCCAGCCGGTGCGCAGTTATCGCTGTCCGAGCTGTTCGGTCTGCTTCTGCGAGGCCGGCCAGCGCTACTTCGACAACTTCTGGCGCAACGCGTCGCCCGCGACCTGGGAACGGCGCCGCGCCGCGCGTCCGCGCGCGATGCCGGCCGACGTCAATGAACCTCCGGAGACGATCCAGCGTCCAGTGGTCCTGTTCGCCGACGACGATCCTGTCGGTCGTTTGATTGCCCGTCAGGTGATCGGCGCGCTCGGCTACGGCGTCATAGCCGCGAGCGACGGCCGTCAGGCGCTCGATCTCGCGCGGCGCTACGAGCCCGCGCTGATCATCACCGACGCGCTGATGCCGCTCCTCGACGGCCGCGAGATGAGCCGCGTCGTGAAGCAGGAGCGCCCCGCCACGAAAATCGTCGTCATCACCTCGGTTTACAAGGATGCGCGCTACAAACACGAGGCGCTGCGCTCGTTCCACGTCGACGAGTACCTGCAGAAGCCGATCAAGCCGGAAGATCTGAAGAAGGTCGTCGCGAAGTACCTGACTCGCTAAACTGCGCGCCGTGATCACGTACCTCAAGGTCCGCAATCTCGCGATCGTCGAGGAGCTCGCGATCGAGCCCGGCGCGGGACTGAACGTCCTCACCGGCGAGACGGGCGCGGGCAAGTCGCTGCTGATCGATTCGCTGGAGTTCCTGCGCGGCGCGCGCGGCTCGACGGAAATGATCCGCACCGGCAGCGATCGGATGACGGCCGAGGCGATTTTTCAACTGCCGAAGCGGATGCGGCGGCAGATCGAGGAGCTCGGAATCGATGCGGAGCTCGCGGCGGACGGGATCGAACTGATCGTGCGGCGAGAGATCGCGTCGGCCGGACGCGGCCGCGTGCTGATCAACGGCTCGCCGCTTTCGGTGCGGGAGCTCGGCGCGGCGATGGATGCCGTGCTCGAAATTCACGGCCAGCACGAATCGCATCAGCGCGTCGCAGGGCAGTCGTATCGCGAGTTGCTCGATGACTACGGCGGCCACAGCGAGCTCGCCGATGCGACGCGCGAGGCGCACGGCGAGTGGAAAGTCGCGGCGGATCAGCTCGAGGAGATGATCGCGGCGCAGCGCGATCGGACGCTGCAGCTCGATCTCCTCAAGTACCAGGTCGACGAGATCTCCGCGGCCAAGCTCGATCCCGCGGAAGAAGACGCGCTGCGCAACGAGCGCTCGAAGCTCGCCCACGCGCGCGAGATGCTCGAAGCCACCACGGGCGCCTTCGCGCTGGTCGACGAGGACGAGAGCTCCGCGCTGTCACAGCTAGGACGGGCGATGCATCTCCTGCAGCCGTTGTCGCGACAGATCAGCGAATTGCAGCAGATCTCCGACGAATTGCAGGACGTGCTCTATCGACTGCAGGAAGTCTCGCGCACGCTCGGAGGTCTCACCGAATCGGTGCGACTCGATCCCGCGCGGCTCGAGCAGGTCGAGGATCGCCTCGTGACCATCGAACGGCTCCGCAAGAAATACGGCGGCTCCGTCGAGGCCGTGCTCGAGCACCTCGGCCGCATTCAGGACGAATACGATCGCCTGCTCGACTACGAGGCCAGCGTCGAGAAACTGCAGCGCGCCGCGGAAACACGCTTCGCGGGGTTTCGCAAAACCGCGGAGAAGTTGTCTGCCGCACGAAAGAAGGCGGCGCGCGCGTTCGAGACCGCGATCCAGCGCGAGCTCAACGATCTCGCGATGGAGGGCACGCGCGTGAAGGTCGACGTCGAGACACGCGACGATGCGCCGTCATCGGACGGCTTCGACCGCGTCGAGATCCTGATCTCGCCGAATCGCGGCGAGGAGCCGCGCGCCATGCAGCGCATCGCCTCGGGCGGCGAGCTCTCGCGCATCCAGCTCGCCATCGCGGCGGCCCTGTTCAAGGCCTCGAATCGCTCCGCCGCCGCGACGCTCGTGTTCGACGAGATCGACGCGGGCATCGGCGGACGCGTCGCGGAAGTCGTCGGCCGCAAACTGCAGGAGTTGTCCGCGCGAAACCAGGTCATCTGCGTCACGCACCTCCCGCAGATCGCGAGCTTCGGCGCGACGCACTTCGTCGTCTGGAAGGAAGACGCGGCTGGCCACACCCGCGCCCGCGTGCGCCGCCTCGACGACCACGACGAGCGCGTTTCCGAAATCGCGCGCATGCTCGGCGGGGAACAGGTCACGAGCTCCGCGACCGCTCACGCGCGGGAGCTTCTGGCGCTGGCCACGAGAACGTAGCAATGAGGCATGAGGCATGGGGCATGAGTGCTGCGCTTCACGATGATCGTCGTGCAGCGGAGCACCCATGCCCCATGCCTCATGCCTCATGCCCGGACGGACCGGCGGGCGGATGAACATCGATGCCCTCGCGAAAACGCTTCTCGACGGCGGCGTCGTGCTGCTGCCGACCGATACGATTTACGGATTGCACGCGGTCGCGACGAACGACGTCGCGGTCGATCGGATCGCGGCGATCAAGGGTCGCGACGACACGAAGCCGTTCATCGTCCTCGCCTCCTCGATCGATCAGTTTCCGAAACTGGGGATCGCCGTCGATCCGGACCTCCTCGGTCGTCTCGCTTCCATCTGGCCCGCTCCCCTGACGGCCATCCTTCCGCTCGCGCGGCCGATCGCCGCGAGCCGCGGCGTGTCGACGCTCGCGGTGCGCATCCCCGATCTCGAATGGCTGCGCGAACTTACGGCTCGCACCGGTCCGCTCGTGTCGACGAGCGCGAATCGCAGCGGCTCTCCGGCCGCAACGCAGCCTTCCGACCTTGCACCCGATTTGCTCGAGACGATCGACGCAGTGGTCGACGCCGGCCCTCTTTCCGGCGAACCATCGGCGATTCTGGACCTTACCGGAGACCAGCCTCGGTTCCTCCGCGAGGGTCACCATTCGTTTACACAGTTTGTGTGGAAAACGCTGCGGAAATCGCTGTGAAAAACCGAAAAAGGCGCAAAAAACAAGGCCTTCTGAGCGCTTTGCACACAACGCTGTGCGTAAAAACATAAAGCGCTGAATCGAAACGCCTTACCTCAAGATGACCTCATCCATGTGCAGTTTGAAAATGTCTCTGGACCTTACAGACGGGCCCGGCTTAGTCACGTTTTGCGTCGCTCGGTAAGCCGGCGCAGTGCTTTACAGCCTCTTTACGCGTTTTGACACACTGTTCATGCGGTGCTGACGCCGCTTCTTACGGTTGAATCCGCTATTCGCGTTTGCACCACACGCAACGTTCGCGCGCTTCGCGCGCGGTGGTCGGTAGTCGGTTGTCGGTAGTCGGTGTTTGCGCCATGCGCGTCGCATGAACACCAACTACCGACCACCGACTACCGTCTACCGCGCGGAGCGCGAACAATCAGCGCAGGTAGGTCATCGCCAGCGTGGCCAGGCCGAGGAAGGAGAAGAAGCCGCCGACGTCGGTGCAGGTCGTGACGAAGATCGACGACGCGACCGCGGGATCGAAGCCGAAGCGCTCGAGGAGGAGCGGCACGATCCCGCCCGCCGCTCCGGCGATGAAGAGGTTGAAGCACATCGCGGCGAAGAGGATCCCGCCGAGAATCCAGTCGCCGGTCCAGAAGCCGACGATGAGAAAGGTGAGGAAGCCGTTCGCCGCGCCGGTCGCGAATCCGACCGACATCTCCTTCAGGATCGGACGCAGTCCCGAGCTCCAGTCGACTTCGCCGAGCGCGAGTCCGCGCACGAACACCGTCAGCGTCTGCGTTCCCGCATTGCCGCCCATGCCCGCGACGACCGGCATGAACGCCGCGAGCGCCGCCCACTTCTCGATCGTTCCCTGAAATGCGCGAACGACCGACGCCGCGACGAAAGCCGTGACGAGATTCACCGCCAGCCACGGGAAGCGCGTGCGGAAGGAATCGCGCGCGGACGTCGTCACGCGCTCGCTGATGTCGACGCCGGCGAGGTGGAGAAGATCTTCCTCCGCCTGTTCCTGAATCACGTCGAGCACGTCGTCGACGGTGACCACGCCGAGGAGCGTGTTCTGCAGATCGACGACAGGCATCGACAGGAGGTCGTACTTCGACACCAGCTGCGCGACTTCTTCCGGTGACGAGTCGATCTGCGTCCGCACGACGCTCTGGACCATGATGTCCTTGAGCTTCAATGCCTCGTCCGCGAGGATCAGGCTGCGCAGCGAGAGCACGCCGACGAGATGCTGATCGGCATCGACGCAATAAACGTAGAAAAACGAATCCTTGCGCGGGTACTGGCGAATGGCCTCGATCGCCTGCGCAACGGTGAGCTCCTCGTCGAGCGCGAGGAACTCGGTCGTCATCAGCGAGCCGGCGGTTTCCTCTTCGCCTTCGAGCAGCGACTCGAGCTTCGCGCCCTGCTGCGCGCCGAGGATCTCGAGGATGCGCGCGCGGCGCTCCTCGTCGAGGAAATCGAGAAGGTCCGCGGCGTCGTCGGATGCGGAGGAGCTGCAGATCGCGGCGACGGTCGTGTCGTCGAGCGCCTCGAGGATCTCGTTGAGGTCGCGCTCGTCGAGCTCGAGCAGGGCGCGCGCGGCTTTGCCTGCTTCGATGAGCAGCGAAAGGATCCGCTTGCGGTCTTCCTCGAGCAGCAGAGGCAGCACCGGCGTGATGTCGGCGGGCAGCGTTTTCTCGACGATTTTGCGCAGTTGCGGGTACGCGCCGTGACGAAGCAGCTTCGTCAGGAGCTGCTGATACGACCGCGCCGTGGGCGTGGTCGGCGGCGTCACCGGACGGTTCACCACAGGGCCGGCATCGTAACTTAGAATCCTCATCCCATGACCACCACGACCGCCCCCGAAACCACCACCGCGCCGGCCGCGCAAACCGACGTGCGCCGACAGTTCGTCAACTTCATGTTCTTCCGCGTCGATCGCGCGTATCGGGCGGAGTCCGCGGAGTTGAAAGCGCAGGCCAGGCATGAGCTCGGGGAGATCGTCGCGCGCTACAAGGAGTCGATGATCGTTCTGCCGTATTCGACGCTCGGACTGAAGGCCGGTGTCGACTTCATGCTCTGGCGCATCGGTTTCGACATCGATCCGTTTCAACAGATGGCCGCCGACATCAACAAGTCCATCCTCGGCCGCTGGCTCGACGTCCCGCATTCATTTCTGGCGATGACGAAGCACTCGCAGTACGTCGAGGAGCACGTGCACGAGGGACAGGAAGGGCGGCGGCTGCGCATCGTCCCCGGGAAGAAGCCGTTCCTCTTCGTCTACCCGTTCGTGAAGACACGCGACTGGTATCTGCTGCCGATGAGCGAGCGCCAGCGGATCATGGCCGAGCACATCGCGATCGGGCACAAGTACCCGCGCGTGAAGATCAACACGACCTACTCGTTCGGCCTCGACGATCAGGACTTCGTCGTCGCGTTCGAGTCCGACGTCGCCGACGAGTTCCTCGATCTCGTGCAGGAGCTGCGCGAAACGGAGTCGTCGAAGTACACCGTGCGCGACACGCCGATGTTCACCTGCCGGCGCGTCCCGACGATCGAGGACGTGCTGGCCGCGCTCGGCTGACGCGGCAGTCGCACAGGCTTACAGTCGCACAGTCGCACAGTCGCACAGTCGCACAGTCGCATAGTCACACCGCGCAACACTGTGAGACTTTGAGACTTTGAGCCTGTGAGACTCTGAGACTCCGAGGCTCATCGCCTGATCCCGAGCACGACGAGCATCCCCACCCCCGTCGCGAACACGCCTGCGCCGAGAACGACCAGCGTCGTCGCGAGGCCGCGCTGTTCGGCGACCAGTCCCGCGAGAAGATTGCCGAACGGCACGAACGCGAAGAACGCGAACGTGTACATGCTCAGCACGCGGCCGCGCATCGCGTCGGGGATGCGCTGCTGAATCGTGGTGTTGCAGAGCGCGATGCCGACGACGTTCGCGAGGCCGCAGATCGCGAGCATCCCCGCGACGATCCACGGGTCCTTCACGAATGCGATCGCGGTCAGCGTCACGCCGAACAGCAGCAGCGCGCCGGAGATCGTTCCGATACGCCGCTTCGGCGTGGACATCCCGAGCACGAGCGCGCCCGCGAACGCGCCGGCGCCGATCGCGCCGATGAGCCACGCGTTGCCCGTGCGGTCGTCCGCGAACAGGTGTCGCGCGAGCACCGGCATCAGCTGCACGTAGGGATAACCGAAGAGACTCGCCGACGCGACGACCGCGAGCAGCGTCAGCACGACACGATCGCGGCGGACGTAGCGAAGACCTTCCGCGAGACGCGTGAGGATCGCGCCCGCGCCATCCTCGCTGATGACCTGCCGCCGCGTGAGGCGGCCGAGGACGAAGATCAGCGGGAGAAACGAGATCGCGTTGAGGAAGAAGCACCAGAAGCTGCCCCACACCGACAGGGCGATGCCGGCGAGGGCGGGACCGATCGCGCGCGAGAGATTGAACTGCAGCGAGTTCATGGCGATGGCGTTCGGCAGGCGCTCGCGATCGTCGAGCAGATCGACGACCATCGCCTGCCACGCCGGCGCGGAGAACGACTGCGCGATGCCGACGACGAGCGCCGCGGCGACGATCTGCCAGACGGTGATGTGATTCAAACGGATGGCGATCGCGAGCCACAGTGCGCATCCCGCCTGCGCCCACTGCGACAGCGCAACGACGCGTTTCCGCTCGAGCTGGTCCGCGAGCACGCCGCCCGGCAACATCAGAAAAATCGCCGGCGCCGAGCCCGCGAACCCGACGAACCCGAGCAGAAACTCCGAATCGGTGAGCTTGTAGACCAGCCATCCCTGCGCGACGGTCTGCATCCACGACCCGATGTTGGAGACGAACTGCGTGAGCCAGAAGGCGCGGTAGTCGCGCTCGCGGAAGGCTTCGAACACCGCCGCGGATGATACGAACTTTTACTCCGTCGTCGCGCGCGGCGTGTTGCCGTTCGAAAGCGCCGTCATCCCCGCGAGCCCTCCCAGTCCCATCGTCTCGACCGCGCTCGACGGCACGATGACCATCGATCCTTTTTCCTTGATCGCTTCGTAGAGCATGTTCATCGCGCGGAGGTGCAGCGCGACGGGATGGTCGGCGTATTCGTTGCCCGCCTGCACGAAGCGCGAGGCGATCTCGGTCTCGGCGGTGCCGAGGATGATGCGGGCCTGGCGCTCGCGCTCGGCCTGCGCCTGACGGCTCATCGCGTCCTCGAGCTCCTGCGGGAGCTTCACGTCGCGGATCTCGACCGAGTGCACGGTGATGCCCCACGCGTTCGTCTTCTCATCGAGGATCTTGCGCAGTTCCTCGCCGAGGCGCTCGCGCTCGGTGATCATCGACGCGAGCTCGGCGCGGCCGATCGACTCGCGCAATGCGGTCTGCGCGGAGAGCGAGATCGCGGCGAAGTAGTCGGAGACTTCGAGCGCCGATTTCTGCGCGTCCCAGACGGTCCAGAAGACGATCGCGTCGACATTGACCGGCACTGTATCGCGCGTGAGCGCCGACTCCGCGGTGACGTCGGTGACGCGCACGCGCTGATCGATGAGGTGCGAGACCTCGTCCACGATCGGGATGATGAAGAAGAGGCCCGGCCCGCGCAGCGCGGTGAATTTGCCGAAGCGCAGGACGATGGCCTTCTCCCACTGATTCGCGATCTTGATGCCGAACAGCGCGAACGCGGCGAGCAGCGCGGATCCGAGGATTGCGATCGGCTGGGCCTTGCCGTCGGGAAGGATGGCGGCGGTAATCGTGCCGGCGACGAAGATGAGAACCGCGAGGGCGGCGCCGACGCCGCTGACGTAGCGGCGCGCGCCGCCGCGCAGGTTTTCTTCGCGGCGCGAGCCGCGCGGATTTTCATCGGGGCGCACGGTGTCGGCCGCGTTTTTCGATTGGGCGATGCGGGGAATGATCATGACTCTCTCCTCCGGGCCTTGCCGGCCCTCTCGACGAGCGCTTCGACAAGGGTCTCGATGCTGATCCCGAGCGCTTCTCCACTGGCGATGGTACGGTCCACGAGGTCGGCGACGGCCTTGCGCTTTTCGCGCGCCTTCGCGTCGGGACGGCGCGAGCTGATGAACGTGCCGGTGCCCTGCTGCGTGTCGACGATCCCGCGGATCTCCATCTCGCGATAGGCCTTGGCCACCGTGTTGAGGTTGACCGAAAGGTCCACCGCGAGCTGACGAACCGTGGGGAGTTGCGCGCCGGCCTTGAGGCGACCGTCGGCGACGGCGAGAAGCACCTGATCGATGATCTGCCGGTAGAACGGAACACCGGAAGACGAGTCGAGCCGGAAGAGCTGCGTCACGCGCTGTCCTCGTTCACTGTTGTCATAGTTAACTAGTACAATAGGTTCGAGGGAAGGGGTTGTCAAGATGTGGGCGAGTGGTTGAGTGGGCGAGTCGGCGAGGAGGCCTTGCCCACTCGCCTACTCGCCTACTCGCTCGTCCTCTCCCCGCTCCGTCCCTTCGATCACGGGCCGCTCCACTTCGTGCAGTCCGCCTTCGTACGTTCCGCCGCCCGAGGTGCCGAACACGCCGCCCTGGCCCTCGGGGATTCCGTAGCGGCCGGGGCCGCTGTGCGCGGCTTCGTCGTAGCCCGCGTTGGTCGGGTCGTCTTTTTCATGCGGCGGTGTTGCGCCTTCTGCTGTGTAGTCGATGTCGTCGTTCGCCATACTCTTCGAAAGTGCAAACGCTGCTCCCGGTCGACGAACACATCCGTGACATCGTGGCGCTCGTCCGCCGCGAGCGCACGGCCGTGATCGTCGCGCCGCCGGGCTCGGGCAAGACGACGCGTATCCCGCCCGCGCTGACGGAGCTCGGCCGCACGATCCTTTTGCAGCCGCGCCGCGTCGCCGCGCGTGCCCTCACGCGGCGCATCGCCTTCGAGCGCGGCTGGACCATCGGCGAGGAGATCGGCTGGCAGATTCGCTTCGAACGCCGCTTCAGCGATCGCACGCGATTGCTCGTCGCGACGGAAGGCATCCTCACCGCGCGTCTGCAATCCGATCCGCTCCTCTCCGACTTCGACGTCGTGATCCTCGACGAATTTCACGAGCGGAGCATTCATGCCGATCTCGCGCTCGCGCTCGTGCGACAGGCTTCTATTGCGAGAAGCGACCTCGCCGTTGTCGTGATGTCGGCGACGATCGACGCGACGCCGGTCGCGAACTTCCTCGATGCCAGAGTCATCGACATCGATGCGCGACGTTTTCCGGTCGAGATTCGATATGCACCCAACGTGACGATGGCCGCCGCGGTTCGCGAGGTCGCAAAAGACGCGACGGGTCACATCCTCTGCTTCCTTCCCGGCGCGCGCGAGATCGAGCGCACGAAGAACGAGCTGGCGATGCCGAACGTCTTCGCGCTGCACGGATCGCTCGACGTCGACGCCCAGGAGCGCGCACTCGCCCCATCGAGCGAACGAAAAATCATCCTCGCGACGAACGTCGCGGAGACCTCGCTCACCGTCGAGGGCGTGACCGACGTGATCGACTCCGGCCTGCAGAAAGTCCTCCGCTACGACGCCGAGAGCGCGGTCGATCATCTCGAGACGGAGCTGATCTCGCTCGACTCCGCCGATCAGCGCGCCGGCCGCGCGGGCCGCACCGCGCCGGGCCGCGCGACGCGTTTGTGGGACGAGCGGATGATTCTTCGCCCGCATCGCGAGGCCGAGGTGCGGCGCGTCGATCTCGCGTCGCCGGTGCTCGAGATCCTGGCGTGGGGAGGCGATCCGCTGACGTTCGAGTGGTTCGAGCGGCCGCCGCAACATCGCATCGAAGCGGCGATCGAATTGCTCGAACGCCTGGGTTTCGTCATCCTGAGCGAAGCGAAGGAACTCCACGGCGATGCTGTATCGCAGAAGAGGTCCTTCGCTTCGCTCAGGATGACGGCTCTGGGCGAGCAACTCCGTCATGTCCCGCTGCATCCGCGCCTCGCGCGCGTGCTGCACGACGCGGGCGAGAACGCGCTACGCGTCGTTGCATTGCTGTCCGAGGACGTGCGCAACATCGGCAGCGGCGACGTGCTCGCGCTCGCCGACTCGCCGCGACTCGATGCCGCCGCGCGCGAGCTGAAGCGCTTCGCGAAAGGAAAAGGCGACGTGCGCAGGGCGCTGCTCGCCGGCTATCCCGATCGCGTCGCCATGCGCCGCGCACCTCATTCCGAAAAACTTCTGCTGTCGAGCGGCACCGGCGCGGTCGTGCGAGAGCCGGGTCTCCTCGCCGGCGAGTGTCTCGTCGCGCTCGACGTCACCGGCGGACAGGAAGCGCTCGTGCGCATCGCGTCGCCCATCGAGCGCGAGTGGCTCGTCCCGACCCGCGAGGACGTCGTGCACACGCTGCGCGACGGCAAAGTGCGCGCGACGAAACGCGTCTGGTACGACAGCCTGCTGCTGAACGAGATCAACGTTCCGGTCGATCCGACCGAGGAGTGGCGGCTGCTCGAGGAAGAGAAAAAGAAGAACGTCGATCCCGCGCTGCAGCGCCGCATCGCATTCGCGGGCGGCGACGAAAAGCGCGTCCATCAGCTCGCGCCCGAGCACCTCGACCTGCCGAGCGGCCGCAGCGTGAAGCTCGACTATCGCGACGACGGCTCGGTCGTCGCCTCCGTCAAACTCCAGGAGCTCTTCGGCCTCGCCGAAACCCCGCGCCTCGGACCGCACGCCACGCCCGTCACGTTCGCGCTCCTCTCCCCCGCCGGCCGTCCGGTGCAGGTCACGCGCGATCTGAAGAGCTTCTGGAACAACGGCTACCAGGAAGTGCGCAAAGAGCTCCGCGCGCGCTATCCGAAGCATCCGTGGCCCGAGGATCCGTGGACGGCTGAACCGACGCATCGGGCGAGAAGGCGTTAGTCCGTTGGTCCGTTGGTCGGTTAGTCGGTTGGTCGGTTGGTCGGTTGGTCGGTTCGATGCCACCGACCAACGGACCAACCGACCAACGGACCAACCAAATAGAATCTCCGCGCCATGAAAACGCTCTTCGCGGCACTCACGATCATGATCGCCACCACCGCCACCGCCCAGACCACCCTCGAACAGGAGCTCGTCGCGAAATACGGCGAGGCGCAGCGCGCGCGCATTCAGCGCGGCATCAAACAGGTCCGCGATTTCTGGCGGAAGGAGGACGGCGACGAAGCGGCGCTCGGCGATTTCGTGCGCACGAACTTCGCCGGCGATCAGGCCACGCTCGACGCGCTCTTCAATCGCATGCAGTTCCTCTTCGAATCGCTCGACGGCCACATGGCCGAGATCTCCCGCGACTGGAAGTGGCAGTCCGATCTCGACCTCGGACCCGTCTATCCATTCGATGAAGTCACCGCCGGCTACGACCCGTCGGCGCACGTCGGCGACGATCTCTTCGAGAACAAAATCGCGTTCGTCGTCCTCCTCAACTTTCCGCTGACGACGCTCGACGAGCGTCTCGCGCAGGGCGAGACGTGGTCGCGGCGGCAGTGGGCCGAGACGAAGCTTGCGCAGCGTTTTTCGAAACGCATCCCGTCTGACGTCAATCTCGCCTTCGCGAAGGCATCCGCCGACGCGTCGCAGTACGTCGCGACCTACAACATCTGGATGCACCACGTCGTCGACGACAAAGGCATGCGGCTGTTCCCCGCGAATCTGCGCCTCCTCGAGCACTGGAATCTTCGCGACGAGATCAAGGCCGATTACAGCGACACAAAGAGCGGGCTCGCGAAACAGCGCACGATTCAGCGCGTCATGGAGCGCATCGTCGATCAATCGATCCCCGAGGAAGTCGTCGACAATCCGAAGCTCGATTGGAATCCGTTCACGAATACCGTGAAACCCGCCGCCGCGACGGACTCCGATCACGCATCGGAGCACAAGCCGGCGAAGTCGTCGCGTTATGCGGCGATTCTTCAGACGTTCCATGCCGCGAAGCTCGTCGATCCGTATTCGCCGACCGCGCCAACGCACATTCAGCGCAGTTTCGAGGAAGGCCGGCAAATCCCCGAGGCGCGAGTGAAGGCGATGCTGGAGGAAGTGCTCACGTCGCCGCTCGTGCCGCGCGTCGCGACCCTCATCGAGAAGCGCCTCGGCCGCAAGCTCGAGCCCTTCGACATCTGGTACAACGGATTCCGCTCGAGCGGCCGCTACACAGAAGAGCAGCTCAATGCGATCACGAAGAAACGTTATCCAACGGCTGCCGCGTACAAGGCCGACATTCCCAATCTTCTGCAGGGACTCGGATTTTCGAAGGATCGCGCGGAATCGCTCGCGGCGAACATCGAAGTCGATCCCGCGCGCGGCTCCGGTCACGCGCTCGGCTCATCGCGCCGCGGCGACAATCCGCGCCTGCGCACGCGCGTCGGCAGTGAAGGGATGGATTACAAAGGCTTCAACATCGCCGTCCACGAGATGGGCCACAATGTCGAACAGGTCAATTCGCTCAAATACATCGATTACTACACGCTGAGCGGCGTTCCCAATACCGCGTTCACCGAAGCGCTCGCCTTCGTGTTCCAGGCAAAGGATCTCGAGCTTCTCGGCCTCGCCAGTCCGACCGATGAAAGCCGCGCATTGCAGACCCTCAATGATTTCTGGGGCACATACGAGATCGCCGGCGTTGCGCTCGTCGACATGGGCATGTGGCACTGGATGTATGACCATCCCGATGCGACGCCCGATCAATTGCGCGACGCGGTCGTGCAGATTGCGAAGGACGTCTGGAACAAGTACTACGCGCCTGTTTTCAATAAACGCGACGTCATGCTCCTCGGCGTCTACGCGCACATGGTCAACAATTTCCTCTATCTGCCCGACTATCCGGTCGGCCACATGATTGCGCACCAGATCGAGGAACAGATCGCGAAGTCCGGCAACCTCGGCGCCGAATTCGAGCGCATGGCGCGCTACGGCAGCGTCACGCCCGATCAGTGGATGAAACAAGCGAGTGGCGCGCCGGTCGGAGCGGCGGCTCTGCTGCACGCGACGGAAAGCGCGCTGAACGTTGTGAAGTAGAGGGCGGAGGGCAGAGGGCGGAGGGCAGAGGGCGGAGGGCAGAAGTCACGGCGGGCTCTCCTGCCCTCCGCCCTCTGCCCTCCGCGCTCTCGTTTAATGCGTCGAGGTCGGCGCGGCGGGCGCTGCCGGAGCCGCCGGCGGCGCGGGCGGGCGCTGCGCGGCTTCGATGTTGATCGTGACGTGCACGTCATCGCCGAGGAGCGTGCCGCCCTGATCGAGGGCGCGATTCCAGACGATGCCGTAGTCCTTGCGATTGAGGGTCGTGTCGACCGCGAAGCCCGCCATCGGAATCCCGCGCGGACTCTTGCCCATGCCGAGCAGGCTCACGGGCAGCGTGACGCGCTTCGTGACGCCGTGCATCGTCAGGTCGCCGGTCACGTTGTAGAGGTCCTTCGTCGCGGTCTTCGCGATCGCCGTGCTCTTGAACGTGATGGTCGGGAACTTCTCGACGTCGAAGAAATCGGGGCTCTTCAGATGCTTGTCGCGGTTTTCGTTCGCGGTGTCGACGCTGGCCGCCTGGATCGTGAACTCGACCGACGACGCGCCGGGGTTGTCCGGGACGATGTTGATCGCCCCCTCGACGTCGCGGAAACGGCCCGGGACGTTGGTCATGAGGTGACGGATGGAAAACATGGCGCTCGAATGCGCCTTGTCGATGCTGTACGGCTGCTGCTGCGCGTCCTGCGCGAACAGGGACGCTGCGATCAGCGTCAGGGACAAAAACAGAATGCTGCGAAGTTTCATGAGCTCTCCTTTTGATTCAATGCTTCACGGGCACGGTCCAACAGCGCGATGAGCTGCGCCAATTCTTTTTCGGTGAGGACGGCGAGGGTGTGTTTCTCGCTTGTTTGCATCGGCGCGTCGAGACGGCCGAGAAGGCGGAGGCCGCCAGGCGTGATGCGGCAGAACACCTGACGGCGATCGTTCGGGCAGCGCTCGCGGATGACGAGCTTCTTGGTCTCGAGCCGGTCGATGAGCCGCGTGATGCCGGGCGTCTGCTCGATCATCCGATCCGCGATCTCCAGCGTCGGCAGTCCGCGCTCGCCCGCGCCGCGGAGGATGCGCAGCACGTTGTACTGCTGCGGCGTGATGCCATGCGGCTCGACGAGCGTCGCCACGGCGCGGCGCACCATGTCCGCGGTGCGCATGAGAGCAAGCGCCGCCTCCTGCGTCACCGAGGAGAAGGGCTTGTTCTGTTTGATCTCGAGCTGGAGGCGGCTTCCGGTCACAGGCCGCGTAGTCTACGCATCAATGGTTGACTAGTCAAGCAATTTGCCGTGGAAGTGTAATAACGTCGCCGACTCAATGCTCCCCTCCCGTCCGCACGCGCTCGCCACGACTCCGGTGCTCGTCGTCGCCGATCTGCAGCGCTCGATCGCGTTCTACACGAAGCTCGGATTCGTCGAGCCGGCGATGTGGGGCGAGCCTCCCTGCTTCGCGATGATGAATCGCGACGAGCTCGATCTGATGCTCAGCCTCGCCGAGGATCCGTCGCACGTGCGGCCGAACGGACCGCACGGCGTGTGGGACCTCTACATCAAAGTCGAGGATCTCGATGCCGAGCTCACCGCCCTCACCGACCTCGCCGTCCCGATCGACCATCCGATTCAATCGACCGAGTACGACATGCGCGAGCTGGAAGTCGTCGACCCGGATGGCTACCGGATCTGCTTCGGCGCGAACATGGAGATCGCGTAAAGGTTTAGGAGTGCGGCGGCGGGGCCGCCGCTTTGTGATCGCGAAACGAAAGCGGCGGCTTTGCCACCGCTCTCCTAAACCCATTGCCTTCAGTTAGCGCCGCGACCCCTCACCCGGCGCTTCGCGCCACCCTTGTATGTTGTTGCCGAAGACGCGGGGAAGCCGAGACACCCTGAAGCCGTGAGCTTGTGGGAGAGACAGGCTCCCCGCCCTCTTCACCAAAGGCCGGAGAGTATCTGAGGCGCGAGAGCCAGCATTTACAAGGTC
>Ga0075425_100003139_pt1 | contig 16747 bp, 16 predicted proteins | sample SoiMethybrSBSTD4_FD_75300 | JGI IMG/M metagenome (GOLD analysis project Ga0075425, IMG submission 75300) | Bulk soil microbial communities from a Populus tree surrounding site in Tennessee, USA - Soil MetaG P. TD hybrid SBSTD4 | ecosystem: Environmental > Terrestrial > Soil > Tree plantation... | reverse complement strand
CACGGCGGCGAGGTCCTCGTTAAATACGCGCCGCACGAGCTCGACAACTGGGCGCGGCCAGGATCGGGAATCGACGAGGGCGAGAATCTCAAGATAGCCGGTCCGGGCCTCCCTCAACGCTGCCGCGGACTGGGTCCGCGAGCCCGGGCTTACATAGTAGATGTAGTCGGCGCCTTCCACGAACGGATAGACGCCAGCGGCACAATGGAGATCGACGTTGAGGATGACATCCTCGGCAAACGCGATTTGCGGCCAACCTTGCGGGCATATGGCCCGGTGGAAGACCGGCGCGAACGGCATACGCAGCTCGCAGATATCCTCGACCGGTAGCTGGTCGTTGGCACAGCGTGGTCGCGCCACGCGCGTTGTGCGCGAAGCTGCGTGCACCTCGCGCGTCGGTCCGGTGGCTAGCCCGTGAAGCTCCACGAGCGGCAGTAGCCGCGCCAAGCGCTGAGGGCCGAAAACGTCATCGGCGTCGAGAGAAGCGATGATGTCGGCGCGCGCCTGGCTCAGCGCAATATTGCGGGCAAGCGAAGGGCCCGATTTGGGATTCGGCGTCCGGCACAACGTGACTGAGCACCCGGAGCGCAGCTCATCAGGCACCAGCGCCCAGTAATCGAGGTCGTCGTCGGCGCACAGCACAAGCTCAGCCACAACGCCTTGCTGGGCAAAGATAGACGCGATGGCTCGGCCGATCGTGGTCTGTGCGCGGTAGGCGGGCATGAGCACGCTGACATCAACCGCCATCGACCGTCCCCGCACCGCGTCGGCGATGGATGATGACGCCGACACCCTTCGCCTGCACAATGATCTCGGTCTTGCGCACATCGACAATGGCGCTCAGAACCCGCGCATCCGCCAATGCCTGGGTGGCCACCTCCTCCGCAAGGGTCTCCACGAGGTTGACGTGCCGCTTAGACGCCGCTCGCTCAATCAATCGGTCGACCAAGTCCGCGTAGGAAACGTGATCGCGAATGTCGTCCGAGCTCGGTGCTCCGGTATCGGCGACGAACATGTAGACCGTGATCGATACTTCTTGCGGCGCCAGCTTCTCGCGCTCGTGGACGCCGATGAAGAATGAAAGCCGCAAATCGTCGACGACGATGCAGCGCTGCCCAGCGGCAGGAACGATCGACGCGCTCGTCATGGGCATCGCACCTGTCATTCCCTGGGAAGGTCTTCAAAGGGGAACTTGATGAGGAGGTGCCGCCCCCCATCGATGGTGACGACCTGCCCAGTGATCGATGCCGTTTCGGCCAGCAGCGACACGGCGCGGCAGATCTCTTCAACCGACGGACCCACACCCAACGGTGTCCGGCTGTGCACCTGGCGAAACTGCTCCTCGGTCTGATCACCGCTGCGAAGCACGAGGCCTGGCGCGATGCCGTTGACGCGCGTCTTTGGCCACAAGCTCATGGCTAACATGCGGGTGGCATTGTGCAGCGCAAGCTTGCTCACGGTGTAGGAGAAGAAGTCGGGCGTCACCCCGGTCACTTTCTGGTCGAGCATGTTGATGACGCAGTTTTCCCGCGCGCACAGCCGGTGGAAGGCTCGGGTGAGCAGAATGGGCGATAGGGCGTTGATGCGCAGGTGTTCTTCCCACAGCGCCGGGCTCAATGTGGCAACCGTATCCTTCTTGAAGATCGAGGCACTGTTGACGAGCAATGCGGCGTGCGGAAAATCGCTGATGCACGCTTCTGCCAGGCGGTCGGCGGCGGCCGGATCGCTCAAGTCTGCGGCGTAGAGCCGACAATCGACGCCCAGGGACCGCGTCTGCGCCTGCAGGCTGAGGGCTTCCTTGAGCGAGGTGTTGTAGTGGGCGGCAATGTCCCACCCCTCGCCCGCCAAATGCGTGGCGATGGCCCGCCCGATGCGGCGGGCCGCGCCTGTGATGAGAGCCGCCCTGGTCCCCATGGCGATCCTGCTGAGCACTTTTCCTGCGCCGGCACTATAGGCAGTTCATCTTGTCAAAGACAGCCACAGGGCGCATCTAGGGCGCCATGGCTGAACCCCGAAGCCCCCTGCAGGCGACGGTTCTCGGCAAGCCCGCCGTATTGCCGGAGAGCCCAGACAAGGCGGTGCTTGACCGCGTGCCAAACCCGCATGCCGACACGGCCTATGCCGCCCGCTTCACCGCGCCGGAGTTCACGGCGCTGTGTCCGGTGACCGGCCAGCCAGACTTTGCGCATCTTGTCATCGACTACGTGCCGGACCGGTGGCTTGTGGAGTCCAAGTCGCTCAAGCTCTATCTGGGCTCCTTCCGCAACCACGGCGCCTTCCACGAGGACTGCACGGTGGCCATTGGCAAGCGCCTGGCCCAGCTCGTCGCGCCGCACTACTTGCGCATCGGTGGATATTGGTACCCGCGCGGCGGCATGCCGATCGACGTGTTCTGGCAAACGGGTACGTGTCCAAAAAGCGTGTGGTTGCCGGATCAGGGAGTGCCCCCCTATCGCGGACGCGGCTGAGAAACCACTTCACGCACCCGTGTGTGCAACCGCGCCGGGGTTCCGATAGTCTCAGTCCCGCCCAGCGTTTTGCTTTGGACCGGCCTTTCGCGACAACGGCTGGAGGGAGAAACGAAATGTGGATAACCGGCATTCCCAAATGGCTGCTCGTTGCAGCAGTGGGCCTGAGCATAGCCGTGTCCTCGCCGCAAGCGACGCTTGCCGCGGGTGACACCCCGTCCGAGCCCAAACCCAAACCTAAGTCCAAACCCAAGCCGAAACCGAAGCCGGCACCCAAGCAGGGGTCGCTCACGGACGATCAGATCTACAGCCTCGGCTATTGGCAAGCAAAGGACGGAAAGTATGCCGAGGCCTTGGTGACACTGCACCGGGCGGCCAATGCAGCCGATCCGCGCATCGAGACCATGATCGGCTTCTCGCTGCGCAAGCTCGGTCGCCTTGACGAGGCGATGGTGTCCTATCAGCGCGTGCTGGCCGCCTATCCCGAGCGTACGACGACGCGCCAGTACCTGGGCGAGGCGTTCCTGCAGATGGGCGAGCCCGAGAAGGCCAAAGAGCAGCTGGCTGAGATTGCCAAGCGCTGCGGTACGGCGTGCGAGGACTACCAGCTGCTGGTCGAGGCGATCGCCAAGTTCGAAAAGCAGAGGGGCTAAAGCGTAGGACTTGGCAACATCAATTTGGCCCCGCGCGCCTTGCGTGCGCGGGGCCGGCGGCGCTCGACAGCGTGTGCAGGAAGGCGACCAGATCGGCCTTCTCCCGCGCGGTCAGGCGCAGTCGGCGATTGATGTGCGGTGCCAGCGATGGCCGTCTCACGAGACGGCCGGCGTAGTGGTTAATGACCGCGGTCAGGTTGGCGAGCGATCCGTCGTGCATGTAGGGCGCGGTGCGCTCTAGCTCGCGCAGGCCCGGGGTCTTAAAGGCGGCGAGGCCGGGCATGCCGCCCGGCACCGCACCGCGCCCGGCATCCGGGCTTGCCAAGCCGATGTCATGAAAGCGGTCGTCGGTGAAGCGCCAGCCCACGTGACAAAGTACGCAACCGGCCTTGCCAACGAACAGGCCGAAGCCGCGCACCTCGGCCGGATCGAAGGCCTCGCCGTCGCCCTCAATCCACGCATCGAATCGCGTGGGTGGCGAGACGAGCGAGCGCACGTAGGAGGCCACCGCCTGCACAACCTGCTCGCGGGAGATGGCGGCGTGCCCGGGAAATGCCTGGTGAAACTGCCCAACCAATTCACCGTCCGCCTCGAGCCGGCGCAAGATGGTGGGCCAATCGCCGCGCATTTCCTGGGGCTCGACGATCGGCATGCCCACTTGCGTCTCAAGTGTGGGTGCCCGTCCATCCCAGAAGAAGTGCTTGCCCCAGGCGAGATTGAAGAGGGAGGGCGTGTTGCGTCGCAAGGGTGTGCCGGCGAGCCCGAGCGCGCGCCGGCGCCCATCCGTAAACGCCCGCGCCGGTTCATGGCAGCTCGTGCATGCGCGCTCGCGATTGCCTGAGAGCCGCACGTCCGAAAAGAGCCGCGCACCCAAGGCGATTTTGTCGGGCGTGAGCGGGTTCTCCGCAGAACCGGGCGGCGGACCATCGGGCCGTTGGAACATCTGCCGCCATGGACCCGCAACATCGGGATTTTGCGCGGTCGCCGGCGACGGCAGCATGCCGGCGAGGAGGCTCAGCATGAGGCCGGCGACGGCGCACGGAGTGGGGGTGCTGAGGAGGACGTGACCCTGAGGCATGCGTGGCGCCGGCGCAGCTGCGTGCCCCTAGGCCTAACATTTCAAGGGAATTTCGTCTGCAGCTGCCTTGGCGAGGCAAACGGCACGTCGTCGCGCTACAAGGCGACGCTCTTTTGGCCGGCTTGGCGCGACAAGAGCTTTACCGCACCCGAGCTGCGAGGCGCGCCATCACACCCTCCTGCCGCGGGTCGATCCAGGCGTAACCCTTCCCCACGGGACGGCCGGGAAAGAGCAACGTCATCGGATTGATGTGCGCACCCTTGCTGTTGCGCACCTCGTAGTGGACGTGGGGCCCCGTCGAATGCCCGGTGCTACCGAGCTGGCCCAACTTCTCGCCCTGATCCAGCATCTGGCCCACGCGCGATGTGATGCTTTGCAGATGACCGTAAAGATGGGTCCAGCCGTAGAGGTCTTGCGTGATCACAGCGTTGCCGTAGCCACCGCGCCACCCGGCGAACACCACCTTTTGCTGCGACGTGGTCGCCAAGACCGGGGAGCCGAGCTTGCCGCCGAGATCGATTGCGGGATGGCGCCGGCCGTCGTTGAACAGGCTCGTCACGTGCCCGCTTGCAAATGGCAGGATGAACTCCGGAGCCGTCACCGCCTCCTCGTCGGGCGGCACGGCCAACCCATCGCCGACGAGGCTAAACGGGTGCAGAACTTGCGACCGTGACATCGGCAGGCGCGGGGGCGCGCTACGCTGCCGTTTGGCGGCAAACAGGTGGGCATCCTCGATCAGCTGCGCGCCAAGCCCGTCAACACCCATGCGCTCGGCGAGCGTTTCCAACACCGGCATGGTCGCTCCTATGCGCTGCCTCTTTGGGTCGTTTTCCGTCAGCGGCGCGACAAGCGCCGGAGGATCGCCCACCTCCGGTGCCGAGAGCGGCTTTGGCAGGGCCGGCACGGGTGCCCATTCTAGGCTTGCCAATTGCACACCCCCGCGCGCGGCAAATTCCCCCAGCGCCCCGCCACGCAGCGGACCCCGGCCCGCAGCGAGAGGCGGCGCCAGCGCGGCGAAAGTGGAGGTGGCATCGGCCTCCACGTGAACCGCGGCCACCTCGATGTGCGCGACCGCCTCCGGCGTGATCTTGCCAAACACAGCCGGCGCGCGGATCGATGCCAGCTGCGCCCGGGTGGAATAGGCCGCAAACCAATATCCGCAGACCAAGGCCAATGCCGCCGCAACGACGCGGCCCGTCGACCCAACAGATTGTGTCATCCCTCGCTCCCCCCGTCTTGAAGGAGATCGGCGAGACCATCACGGCGTGATGGCGCCCCCCTCGGTCGGACGCGCAGATCACGTTCGTTGGCTCTGCCGTCGCCGGCACCACACCGCAGGCATGGCCTTCCTGACCACGCGGCGGGTCGTCGCGGGTGCGGCAAGAAAACGCAACGTGTTCTGGAACTTTTATCGGCGGATGCAGACGCCGTCTCACGCTCTGCAACCCCCGCGCGAAATGCAAGCCTGGACGCGGCCGGGAGGTTCAAGGACGTGCAGCGGGTCTACTGGCTTAGGCGGCCGTCGCCACCTCCCGGATCGCCCGCTTGCGATCCGGCGGCACGGCTTCGTTCGCAAGCATGGCAATGGCCTCGGCGAGCGGCAGCACCTGCTGCTGCTGGCCGCCAAGTCGCCGCAGCGACACGGTTTTCTCCTCGGCTTCGCGTTTGCCGACGACCAGCATGGCCGGCACCTTGGCCAGCGAATGCTCGCGCACTTTGTAATTGATCTTCTCGTTGCGCATATCGGCCTCCGCGCGCAGTCCGGCTTGCTTGAGGACTGCCAATACCTCCTCCGCATAGGCGTCCGCATCCGAGACGATGGTGCACACCTTGACCTGCACGGGTGCAAGCCAGAGCGGCAAATGTCCGGCGGTGCTCTCAAGCAGGATGCCGGCAAATCGCTCCATGGAGCCGAAGATGGCGCGGTGGATCATCACCGGGGTCTTCTTGTCGCCATCGGCATCGATGAAGAAGGCGCCGAACCGCTCAGGAAGGTTGAAGTCCACTTGGATGGTCCCGCACTGCCAGTCGCGACCGATGGCGTCGCGCAGGACGTACTCGAACTTGGGTCCATAGAAGGCGCCTTCGCCCGGATTGATGCCAGTTTTGACCTTGCCCGCCGATTGTTGTGCGATGCGGTCCAGCACGGCCGCCATCGCCGCTTCGGCGCGATCCCAGGCCGCATCTGAGCCGACGCGCTTCTCCGGCCTGGTCGACAGCTTGACCACCACCTCGGCAAACCCAAAATCGCGATAGATCGACAAGATCAGGTCATTCATGCTGAGGCATTCGCTGGCGAGCTGCGCCTCGGTGCAGAACACGTGTGCATCGTCCTGAGTGAAGCCGCGCACGCGCATCAGACCGTGCAGGGCGCCGGAGGGCTCGTAGCGGTGCACGATGCCAAACTCCGCCACGCGGTAAGGCAGTTCGCGGTATGAGCGAAGCCCGTGCTTGAAGATCTGGATGTGACCTGGGCAGTTCATCGGCTTGATGGCGAACTCACGCTCATCCTCGGTCACGGTGGTAAACATGTGCTCACGGAAGGTCTGCCAGTGTCCCGAAGTCTCCCACAAGGACTTGTCTAGGAGCTGCGGACCGTTCACCTCGCGGTAGCCTGCAGCGTTCTGACGTCGGCGCACGTAATTGATGAGGTTCTGGAACAGCTCCCAACCCTTCGGATGCCAGAACACGACCCCTGGGCCTTCTTCCTGAAAATGGAAGAGGTCCATCTCGCGGCCGAGCTTGCGATGGTCGCGTTTTTCGGCTTCCTCGAGCTGTTTGAGGTAGGCGGCGAGCTCCGGTTCGGTCGCCCAAGCGGTACCATAGATGCGCTGCAGCTTCGGCCCCTGCGCGTTGCCGCGCCAGTAGGAACCGGCAAAGTGGGTGATTTTGAAGGCCTTGCCGACCTGTCCGGTCGAAGTCATGTGTGGGCCGCGACAAAGATCGAGCCACGCACCCTGCTTATAGATTTTCAGGGCTTCACCCTCGGGGATCGCGTCGACGAGCTCGATCTTGAATAGCTCGCCCTTCTTTTTGAAGAAGTCCTTGGCCTGCTCGCGAGTCCAGAACTCCTTAGTGAAGGGCGCGTCACGATCGATGATCTCGCGCATTTTGGATTCAATCTTGGTGATGTCGTCGGGATGGAACGGCTCCTCCTTGGCGAAGTCGTAGAAGAAGCCGTTTTCGATGACCGGGCCGATGGTCACCTGTGTGCCGGGCCAAAGCGACTGCACGGCCTCTGCCATAACGTGGGCCGCGTCGTGCCGAATGAGTTCCAACGCCTCGGGATCGGTGCGTGTCAAGATCTTGACGGCAGCATCTTGTTCGATCGGATCAGCGAGGTCAGCTAGACGGCCGTCGACCACCATCGCCACGGCCTTTTTGGCGAGCGACTTGGAAATGGCCTGAGCCAGCGCCTTGCCGGCGATTCCTTTGGGAAAGGACCGCTTGGCACCGTCGGGAAATGTCAGGGTGATGTCGCTCATGCGCTCCTCCTCTCACTCGCTGCCAACCAAGCAGGTAAGGTGGACGTCCTCTCGCGGGCCGCGCAACAGCCTGCGAGCGAGCGAGCTTGTGCCCCCGCGCGTGCCGCCCTGTCAAGATGGCTCTGTGCTTGCCGATTTGCAGCCCGATCGACACCGGCCGATGCCGATGGTATGGCGCCGCAAGATGTCCCGCGAAAAGTGAAGCGGCGGTGCTTTTGCCGACCTGCAGCCGCTCGGCATCCAACTGGTCTTGATCCTCTGGCGCTTGCCGTCTTTGGCGCGATCATCCCGCTCTTTTTGGCTGGCGCCTTGGATGAGGGTGCGGACGAAGCCAACACCATCGATGCTTGTCGACCGGTGTCGGTGAAGTCCCAGGCATCATCCGTTGGCGGAACCTGCACCGAGCTGCCCGCTCCCCGGCCATTTTTAGGATGCTGGAACAGTGTGGAGATTAACTATCGCCACACTCAGATGCTGGCGCGCTACGCCCCGCAGATATACCGAATAGGGCATTGAGCTTGGTTGGCTTGCGCGTTCGAGTGAAGGATTGTCCCTTGCGCGCCGATGAGATCAGGAACGAGATTGTTGTCGCTGCACTCGTGATCCTTGTCACCCTGGTGGCGCTGCGCGTGGACCTTGTGATGTCGTGGTTGCCTGCAGACGTGCCGGCTGGGGCATCGACGGAACGCCTGAGCACGCCCAAGCGCGCACCAGTCGGCCCGAGCGAACGCGCATCGCGGAACGAGCCCCGCCGGGTCGATGAGCGGGCCGCGCCGGCCTCCTTCGACGTCGCCCGCATCGCCTCCGACGGACCGGCTGTCTTTGCTGGACGCGCGCCGGCCGCATGGAGCGTCACGATACTTGCCAACACCGAGCCGGTTGCGACGGTGAAGGCAGACAGCAACGGCGAATGGGCCGTGGTCATCGATCGCCGCTTCGCACCAGGCGATTATCGGTTGTCGCTGACGGCCAAATCCAGCGGGGTTGGCCAGGAACTGGTCGGCCAAAGCATGCGCGTCACGGTTGCATCGAGCGCACGTGCGCCGCTTTTGCACGCTGGCGCATCCGCCTCGCCCACGAGGGCGCCACAGACGTCGACCGAGCCGATACCGCCGACGCCAATGCCGATGCCGATCACGTTTGCATACGACAGCACGGACTTCACCCCCGTTGGACAAAAGGGAGCGGCCGCGCTAAGCGACTTTTTGCGCGAGCAGAAGCTTGCGTCTGCGACGCTGAGCGGTCATGCGGACGAGCGCGGCTCGGATGCGTACAACATGGAGTTGTCGCGGCGTCGGCTCGACAGCGTCGCCCGCTATCTGCGCGACTGTGGCTATGCCGGCAAGCTGGTGCTGGTACCCAAAGGCAGGAGCGAGCCGTTCCTCAGCTCCGAACGCTGGAAGCTCGCGCGCGAAGACGCCCGGCAGCTCGACCGGCGCGTTGAGTTGCACCTGGCGCCCTAAGGTTCACACCGAGCGCAATGGCTCCTGCGCTAGACAGGCTCGGCCGGACCCCCTATAAAGCCGCCGCCTCACGGGCCCTGACGGGCTGTTGCGGGCGCCCAGGTAGCTCAGTTGGTAGAGCACGTGACTGAAAATCACGGTGTCGGTGGTTCGATTCCGCCCCTGGGCACCATGATCCAGTCCGGCCATTGAAATCCCTCAACCTTTTGCCTGTTTTTCCCTCACTGGGGGGTTTTGTGGTGTCGAGGTGAGGGATTTTTGTTCGTGCTTCGATCGCACCAGTGTTGCATCGGTCGCAAGGCGTTTGCGCTCGGCGGCTTTCGTATAGCGCTCGGCCTCCTTTGCCGTCGCCCACCCGAAGATGGCCATGAGGTGGCTCGTGGTCGCACCATTCTCCGCAGCGATCGTCGCGCCGGCCTTGCGAAGTCCGTGAGCAGAGCAATGGTTCAAGCCAATAGCGCGGCACTGGCGGGCGAACCAATTGCCGAAGCCAGCAGCCGTGTAGGGTTTGCTGAACTCCGTCAGCAAGAACGTCATGTCGCCCGTTGGGCTGGCGTCAATGACAGCTTGAAGTTCGGCCAGCAATGGGATGTCGATGACGCGCGGCGCACGGTCGCGGTTCTTGTGCGCGGTGAACCTCAGGCGACCTTCGCGAACGTGCTGTTTGCCCAGCTGCACCACGTCGGATCGGCGTGCGCCAGTGTAGGCGAGGAGCGCCAGTGCTAAGCGCGTCTTCGTGCCGATTGGGTGCTCCGCCTCGAAGCGCTCAACTTCATCGACGGTCCAAGTGTGGAACCCGCCCATGTTCTTGGGTTTCAGGAAGGGCACGTCACGGGCCGGATTGCCGCCAATGCCTTGGATCGCATTGGTGGGATCGAGTGCCCATCGAAAGATGGCCCGGATAACCTTCACCCGCCCGTTGGCCGCTTCAGGATACTCCGCCTTGCGGTCCCTCAATATGTGAACCGCCTTCGGTGTGAACCTGGCGATGGGGCAGTCGGCAAGCGTCTCGATCGCCCCTGGCGCGATCGGCTCACCACACATGTGGTCGATGATCTGCCGCCGAACATGTTGCGTCCTTGGATCAAGGTTCCTGTATTCGACGGATTGCATGTACTGCTGACAGAGCCAGCGGAAGGTTCCCGGTTTGACGCTGTCACGGGGGACAGGCTTCAGCTTGCCTGCTGCGTGCTGCCGCAATAGCTCATGATAGCGCCTGTCGAATTCCTCGGTGCCCAGCTCTTCACGTATGCGCACACGCCGGCCGCGGCCGACGCGGAAGTACACGCGGCGATTGCCCCAGCGGTCTACCTCCAGATGGAGGTGCCGACGTCTCAACGCGAAGATCATGGCGGGCCCCTCGGTCACAGCGACATCTTTCCCCAAGGATCGTCGGCACCATCCTCGGTGTCCAGCGCTGTGATCGCCGCGTCGAGTTTGCGGATGTCCCACAACACTCGACCGTAGAGCCGGAAGGGCTTGGGCATCTTGGCTTCGGCAACGGCTTTTGTCGAACAGGGTGGGGCTTACGCCAACGTAGGCAGCGGCCTCGGGGCGAGAAAGACCACGGGGCATGCAGCCGTCCGGCAAAAGGCTGCGCTCGGCTCGCGTCTTTCTTCCATGGGATACGGGCAACATGGCTTCGGTGCCAGGCTGTCGCCCAGCTTCGCGCCCCGCTGCTGTCCCGTTCTCGCCCATGCCCAGCCGCGCTCAGCTTAACCCTCTGTCGCCAGCAGACGCCTCGATCCTGCTGCACGCCCTTGTCATGCTGCAGCCGAGCGCTTGACTGGCCGAGCGCCGCCGCGATCGCGCTTGGCGCAAAATTGCATCCTCTTGCGGATGCCGAGCACCCGCCGAAGAACGATTACCTCTGCATCCGTCGGGGCTCAAGGCAACCGCCACTCTTCGCCGAATTTATCGATTGTGCAGAAGGCAAGCCGGCGTTTGGTGGCGTAGGCGTCTAAGATGCCCATTTTACGTCTCCATGTGGGTTGGGACACTCACGAAACAACCGCCAACAGGTAGCTTGTGACGCGTTTCATGCGCGTTGACGCAGCGTGTTGCGCCCGTTGGGTTCTGGTCACGCACACCATGGGTCCAGTGGTCGAGGCCGCGCGCTCACTCGCAGCGCTGATCGAGCCAGGCGAACTATCTCCTCGTTGGACAGGCTGCATCCGTATTCGCCGCCGTGGCGTTCGACCACCCGCCTCGCTTTCCTGCAGAGATCGTCGTCGAGCGAAGACAAGAGGTCTCCAATGCGCTGACGGCTTTCGATCGCGGCCACCGCCTCGTCTCGCTGATCTGGTTTGAAGCACTCCGCAGGGATCGCATCGAGGCGGGCGAGGGTGAGGCAGCGCAACTTGTTGCTCACCTCGCCCCAGCCATCATCGCGCGCCAGGTAATCCTTGAGAAACTTGATCACCATGGCGTCTGGGATGATGCAATCAGGCGTTAACGGAACTCCGCCGATTTTACGATCGATGACATGGTCCGCACCCGGATCTCTCCAGCCTAGGAAGTGATCGAATGGCTGGATCATCAAGGAGCGGGGCGGCTGGCGATCATGCCTCGCCCGAGGGCGGGTGATTGGCTGCCTGATGAAATCGCTGGCTGGAAGACCGAACGTATCGACGCCTGGTGAGCCTACTGGAACAACACGAGGTTGCTGAGTTGGAACTCCATGAGGAACCAACATGTTGCAGGGCCAAGGATATTGAATTTGTTTCGTTCCCAATCCCGGATCGGGGTGTTCCAGAGTCCATGAGGGAGACTGAACGGCTCGTTCGCTGTCTCTCAGCTGCAGTTGCGGACGGAAAAGCCGTGGCTATTCACTACCGCGCAGGTATAGGACGCTCCTCATTGATTGCAGCGTGCGTGTTCGTACTCAACGGCTATGACGCCGATTCCGCCTTTGCTACTATAGCAAAGGCACGGGGTGTTGCGGTGCCTGATACAGAGATCCAGCGAGAGTGGGTGTCGCAATTTCAAGCGACCACCAGGTGACTTTGTGCTTCGTGCCTGCCGCTGTTGACCGACGTTGGACGTTATAGAGCATACCACCAGCGGGTGCTGCTTCATCGCGGACGTCGGCCTTCATGCGGGTCGTAATTGCCTCGCCGTCAATTGCTATGCTTGGGCACTCGATAATTGCCCATCTGGCTTTCCAATCTTGGATTTCGAGCGTGTTCTCATCAACCCATACAAGATTCATTCCATACGCTCGGTCGTCCCTAACAGCGCCGTAGGCTGACGCTACGCGGACGCCAGTAGCCGTTGGTGAAGATACCAGCCTCAAGCTGACGGCGTACCCAAAGCTGGTTGTGGCCCCGCCATTGTATTCATCAAGCAGAGCTTCGACACGCCCCGATGGGGATTTTGCGCGCGCAACTGTCGCGACTGTACCGCTGCTATCGGAACACCCGGCAAGGATCAGGAATACAATTGAACCAAGTGCCACTCTCGGTCTCACTGATCGCGCTCCTCCCTTCCTCAACGTGGCGACCAAACTATTTCTTCCCTTCGCTCGCACGCAACGCTGCCGCTATCGAATACAGGCGTTCCACGTCAGCCTTGGGCACTTTCCCCCGCTTCGCCCGTTGAAGCATCCGCACACATTCGCGGCGTGCTTCCTCCATCCGTTCGTCGCCATAGTGCTGAATGGCAAAGCGATGCAACTCGAACAGCGTAACTCGTCGTGTTGCCGCATACTCAATAAACGTGGCCAAAAGTGACCTGGTGATGGGTCTCTCCATGGGTACATCGCCATTCGCTCTTCCGCGGCCGTATGACAAGCCTCTTCGGGGTTCTTGTCACGTCTGTCACGCCCCAATCAGAATCCTCACAAGTTCCTCAAGCTGCAATGGCCCTTGACTTCGAACAAGGGATTTGTGCCGAGAGTACCACCTTGTTTTGGTCCATCTTTCCTGACTGTGTTATCCGATGCCTCCTACCTTCCTTCTGATCTTCTTCGTCCCCCCACTGGTGTTGGCCGTTGGCCTTATTGCGGCATCCATCATTCTTGCGAGGCGCGTCGGCTTAGTCGTCCCCTTTGCATTTGTCGCGACGTATGCCTTGGGCGTAGGTGCGGTGACCTTTCTCAACGTCGGTGTGTTTGATATGGCGGACCCCAAGTTCCGCGAGTTGTGGATGAAGTCTTGGTTGGAGATCTATTGGCCGCTGTGGAGCGTCCTCTTCGCGCCGAGTGCGATCTACGCACTACTGGCCACCTGGCTCTCGCGCCTAACGAAAGGCAAAGGGGCCGCGCTGATGCTCGGCCTGTTCCTGCTCCCTATTCTCGCGGCAATTGAAATTGCGTGGGTCCTCGATCCGTACATTGGGCGAAAAGGACCTTGGTTCCTCTTAGGCGCCTTCGCCTTCCTAAGCACAATCTTCGTCGCAATAGCCATGGTCGCGCGTGTACGTCGAAGACAAGACCAACCCGCTCTCTAGAAGGCTCCTGACGTAGCTGCGTGGGACTCCCAGAGTTCCGCGGGCCTTTCGCCCTGGCGGAGTCGTTTCCCCGTGATGGGACCCTGTGAAAAGTCTCCCGAAAGACATAGTGTGCATTCACGAATCGCTTAGTTCGGCCTTATGGCTTTGCTTACCTTACGCACCCGGCGGGCGTACCCGTCTGGGTCTACATGCGGGACGAATCCCCAGCTCGCTGCAGCCGGTCCGAAGTTCAGTCTATCCAAGCAGCACTGCTGCTACGTGTCGCGTGTTGCGAAGAGAAGCAAAGCGCGACGACGTTGGGACGGTATTGCGCAAACATTCCGCGCAGACCGCAGCCTGAGCGAGGAAGCTTCATACCAGCAATGCGTTGCTGCCTCTCTTAACGGGGTGGCTGTGTCGCGCGTTTCTTTCAACGTAAGCAGTATGGCGAACACGCTGCGTGCGCGCTTGGTCGAGGCGAGGTCATGGCACGGCGCCCTGAAGGCTATGTAAGGATGGTTCCCCATGAGCAAGGTGACCGTATTCGCTTTGATTGTCGCTGGATTGGGCATCGGCGTCTTCGCGATTGCTCCATCGGACAACTTTGGGGAGCAGCCCGAGGTGGCCCAGAGCCCAACGAGCGACCCTGGGGCGAGCGGAGGGATGCTGAGACCGGAAGTGCTCCGTTCACCTGTGGCCGAAGCATCAAGATTCTCATCTCCCGTTGTGATCACTGTAGCCCCACACATTGGTAAGTCGCGCATTCCGCAAGAACGCTTCGCTATTCCCAAAGATCGTGACGCCCTTACACGCGAGCTGCAAAAAGAGCTGAGGCGCGTAGGTTGTTATGAGGGGGACATAAGTGGGACCTGGTCGGAGTCCACGCGTCGCGCTATGAAGACGTTCATCGAACGCATGAACGCGCGCCTGCCTACCGAGGAGCCCGACGCGATTCTCTATGCCCTAGTGAAAGGTCAGGACGAGCCAATATGCGGTATAGCTTGTTCTCACTCGGAAGGGGAGAGCGCAGATGAACGCTGTGTCCCAAGCTTGCTAGTGCATGTACAGAGCAAAGCCGCACCATCGGCGACGCTGGCGGTCGAGAAGCCGGCCGTGGCTGTCGATGGCTCCGTTGGCACCACGCCTCAATCCACCAAGCCATCCTTGGAGGGGCGCATCGGGTTAGCAGGTCCGTCTGCCGGACCAACAGTCGGAACTACGACGCACACACCACGAGATCGGGCGACCCCCGCCGCGACTGCTATATTCAGTCCAAGGGTTAGCAACAATTAGGGTAGAGGCCCACGAGACTCAACGGCCATTCCTGGGTCTCATTGCCCTCCGAACCAGCGAAGAGGCGATGAGGAGCAGCGGAAGCGCGAGGACGCTGGCGATACCTACGGCCCAGTCGGGCCATTTGATGCCTGTCGCAGCCGCGAGGTAAGCGGGAAAGTGACCAATCCCGTTCAACACCACCGACGTCACGAGCACGTAGCTAGCGTAAAGCATCACGTTGCGATCAATCTCTAGGTATCGCTCATGCGGCTGTTCGTTGATTAGAATGAACCTGTGCCAGGCAACGGCGATCGAGGCGACCGCGGGTAGAAGGACGATTTGCTTCACAAATGACAACATTTGCAGCTGCCAATGAACGTCCCTGCCGGCTGGCGTGCCAATCTTGCCCATCACATCGGTAACCAAGGGTACGACGATCCATGACATGAGCAACAGGACGGGCGTCATCAGCCCGAGCCAAAGCCACGTGACGTGCCCGAGTGTATCCGCGTGCTTGAATGGCATAGCGTAGGCGCTACCGACGGTGCGCCAAAACGGCAGCTTTGCAGGCTTAGAGGTTTGGGGGCTCATGGTGGCACGTCCCGCTTTGGAGCTGTAAGTCGCGCCACGCTAGTCGATCCCTCCACAGAGGGCTGTTCCACACTTAACAGTTGACAAAAATGTAGGGCCTTTCCGGCGCGTCGGCTAACCCCTCACCAACGGACACAGTCCCGGCGGCAGTTGGCACGGTAGAGTTCGGATGCCAATTCGCCGAAACGCTCCGGCTTTCCGTCCGCCCATCGATAGACAATCTCGACTGTGCGACCCTCAGTCCACCCGAGTTCGCGAAGCCGCTGGGCAAAAGCGGCGGCCCGTTGCGTTGCGACTGAGGCCGTTGTCGCACCCAAGAATCCAATAGTCGGACGCTTTCCAAATTGCTGCGCTTGCACCGACGGGCACGCAACTAAAGCGCCAACAGCCGCAATGAAATCCTGCCGCTTCACTTGATCCTCTTCTAGGCTAGAAACCAAGCCAGGATGGTATCAGTTCTATCTGGGAAATGCTGCATGGCAATGCAGTGACGGACACGGCGACGGTCATGGGTCAAAGACAAACTAGCGCACATGCCTCTTGATGACTCGTTCCCTAGTCTCTTGGTCCCCCAAGAGCGGACGCTGGCGCAAAGGGCGGGGTCTTGCCCGAGCAGTTGGTGCACGGTTCGTTATCACACCCAACATGCCAAGGCGGTGCGTCTTCATTCGTGCTCTCGAACTTCTGCTAGGGCAGCTCTTAATTCATCGTAGGCCTTCCCTATTTCATCAACATCGTCATTCTCGATCGCATTGGCCATATCCGCCATCATCTTGCCGAGAGAGGGCACACCGAGCGTATGGGCCTCCTCTGTAAGCGCCATGAAATTGGCAATCAGGCGCTCCTTGATCTCGCGCACCGGGTCCGACGAAGCTCCGGGGTCGGCGCCCTTCTTTAGGCCCGGCAGGATGGCCAAGATGCACTCTCCTTAGATCAACGTTGATGCAAGCCTTGCGGATTGGTGAGGTACATAGGCTCGGAGTACAACTTCATCAATCGGTTCCGGGTCAATGTCGCAACGCTAGCCATTGCCTCGTTCAGCGGCGCACTAGACGTGCCCGGCACGAGATGGCGCTCATGGCGCAGGTGCCCCGAGAGGCAGCGCACCTTACCCAAACCTTACCCTCAACCTAGGGCTGTAGCTCCCAACACTTGCGTAAACCTTGGGCTTCGTCAGCAGCAACGACTGTCACAGCGACGCCAATGCGGTCCCCAACGCGATCGTGATCCACAACGCCAGCAATGTGCCCCAACTCGCGAAGTAGACCGGAATGCGCTGCCTCAAACGGTTGGCGCCGAGGTG
>Ga0075425_100003138_pt1 | contig 16747 bp, 16 predicted proteins | sample SoiMethybrSBSTD4_FD_75300 | JGI IMG/M metagenome (GOLD analysis project Ga0075425, IMG submission 75300) | Bulk soil microbial communities from a Populus tree surrounding site in Tennessee, USA - Soil MetaG P. TD hybrid SBSTD4 | ecosystem: Environmental > Terrestrial > Soil > Tree plantation... | reverse complement strand
TACCTCTCCAAGTTCGTGAGCTTGCTCCGTTTGCGGCGGTTCGTCGGTCCGAATTTCAGACTTGGAGAGGTTGTCGGATTCGTTGCCATCGTCGACCGGCTGGAACTCGGCGAATGCTTGCGGGGGTTCGGCTTCCTCCGTGGGATCGTCCTCGTCCGTGGAGAAGTCAAAGCGGGTCGTGGGTTGGCCGACGGTGCCCGCGTCGGTCGTGTCGTCCGCGGTGGTCGACGCCGCGACCAGTGCCTCGGAGAGGGCGGCGGCCAGGTCGTCGGCGAGGGGCGGCGGCGGATCGTCGTCGGTGTCCTTGACGAAGGCGTGCTCGACCGGCGAGGCGTCGGCCGACGGGCCCGGCTTCCACTGGGCGAAGGCGGCGTCCAGGTGCTCGTCGTCGGCCCAGTCGGGGACGGCGGGGCCCCGCTCGGCGGCCGCGGGCTCGTGCTCGACGTGCGCCTCGTCCTCGGGGTCCCGACCCTTTTCGGATCCGGAGTCCCCGTAGACGGCGCCCAGCAGGTTCGAGAGGTCCGGCATGTCCTAGAAATCGGCGCTTCTTGGGCCCCCCTTGAGTCCTGAAGGCCGCCCCTACGATGGGCCTGTGGCCGATACGGCAGGCTCGGCCGGCTCGACGCCCATTCAGAAGCCCGCACGCCGGGTCATTTCCCTGGCCGGCCTGACCGGCAACTCGCCGTTCGCCCGCCTGGCGCAGACGCACATTCTCGCCATCGGCGGCGACACCCTCGTCACGATTGCCCTCGCGGGGTCTTTGTTCTTCTCTGCCGACCCCAATGCGGCAAAAGGTCGCGTCGCGCTCTACCTCGCGCTGACGATGGCGCCCTTCGCGGTCGTGGCGCCCTTGCTCGGACCGATCCTCGACCGCAGCCGCGCCGGGCGCCGGATGGTCGTCATCGTGAGCCTGATCGGCCGCGCGGTGGCCTGCCTGTTCATGGCCAGGCACCTGAATACCCCGCTGCTGTACCCCGAAGCGTTCGTCGTTCTCGTGTTTTCGAAGGCGTATTTCGTCACGAAGGCCGCCCTCGTGCCGGCGACCGTCGACGACGACCGGCAGTTGGTGCGTGCCAACAGCCGCTTGGCCGTGCTCGCTGTGGTTGCCGGCTTCGTCACCGCTGGTCCGGGCGCGGCAGTCCTCCACCTGTTTGGCGCGGACTGGGTGTTGCGTCTGGCAGCCGTCGTGTTCGCCGTCGCCATCGTGGCGGGCGTGCGCCTGGCTCGTGCTCCCGTCGCGCGCCACCCGACGGCGCCGACGCAGGCCGAGACCGATGAGCTTCGCAGCCGGGACATTCGTCTGGGAGCGACGGCCATGGCGACGCTCCGAGGCGCTGTTGGCTTCCTGACGTTCCTGCTCGCCTTCAGCTTTCGCCGTGCTCACGCGCCGTCGTGGTGGTTCGGCGTGGCGATCGTGGCCAGCTTGGCGGGCACGTTGCTCGGCGCGCTGATCGCGCCCCGTGCCCGCAAGCTGGTTGCCGAAGAGCGCATCTTGATGGCTGCGCTCGTCATCGTGTTCGTTGGCGGCGTCGTGTGCGGCTGGAACGGAAGCCGTGCCGCCGGCGCGGCGATGGCCGGGGTCGTCGGCGTTGCGGCGTCCGCCGGCAAGCTCGCGTTCGATTCAATCGTGCAACGCGACGCACCGGATGCCGCACAAGGCCGCGCCTTCGCGCGCTTTGAAACACGTTTCCAGCTCGTGTGGGTGGCGGCGGCTCTGCTGCCGGTCCTCATCCCCATCCCGAGGCGAGCAGGGATGCTGCTCTTGGCGCTCGCGTGTGCGGCGGCGACGATCTTCTATTTGGTCAGCCGGCGCGGCTACCCGTCGCCCGACTCGCCGTCGTCGAGCTCGAGGCGCGCCAGGTAGAGACCCGGCGCGTCGATCTCGGCGGGCGTCGGAAGCTGACGCGGTGAGGCCCACAGGCGGTGAGCACCCTCGGGCCCGGCCCGCTCGACGACGCCGCGCACGAAGGTCGCCCCGCGGTCGTACTGAGGCTGACCGAGCTCCAGCCCGAGCAGGCGGCCGACGAAGCGGTCGCCCTCGGTTGCCTCCACCCGCCGCCGGCGCAGCGCCTCGGTGACCATGTCGTAGGACGAGATCAGACGGCGGCCGACAGTGTCGAGCACGTAGTCGACATAGCCGACGAGGGGAATGACGAGGGCCTCGATGCGCACGTGCACCTCGCGCTGCGTCGACGTCTGTATGGCGCCGAACAGCGTCTCCGGGTTGCCGAGCAGTGATTGCAGCCCGCTTGGGTCCCCAATGTCGATCTCGCCGAGGCTGCCTTCGAGGGACTGCGGATCGACCTCGAAGCTCGAGACGTACTCGTCGAGCAGCTGCCCGAGCCGGGCGCGCACATGGGGAACGCCGAGGACGGCGTGGTGCACGAGCTCATGCAACAGGATCCACAAACGCAGGTCCTCGTCGGGAAGGCTCCACTCGTTGCCGAAGGTGTCGATGTTCGCGGGGACGACGAGCAGCTCATCGGACATCGGCCGGGGCAAGGGGACGTCGTACTGCCCAAGTGACCGCAGGGCCATGTGCCCGACCATCAACCCCGACTGCATCCCGAGGAGGACAGGCCCGAGGAGTTTGCCGATGTTGCCCAACAGTTCGTTGCCGGCGTCGGGGCCGACCTCATCCTCGGCTCCGGGCAGAGACAGGGCGGTGGCCAAGCGCTCGAGCAGGGGCTTGTAGGCCTCGAGACCGCGCTGGGCCCACTCACCTTTGCCCACGGGTCGCACCTGCAGCACCCCTCCGCCCGGCGCCGTCGCCAGACCGGTGGCGCTGGCCACATTGAGCTCGGCGACGCGCGCCAGCTCCTCGAATCGCATCCGCACGATGGGATCGACGTTGTTCTCGGGCTGCCCTTCGGTGGCGAGCATGAGGGAGATCTGGCGAGCCACGTCCCAGCTCACCGGACCCTGTTCGCTGAACAGTCGGGCCAGGTCGCCGAACATCGGGAGCTGCTCGAAGGGGTTCCCGGATGGACCGGGGTCGCTCATACAAGTCACTGTAGGTCCGGTGTTGCAGGTATCAGTCATCGGCTCGGACACGCCGTTGGGGCGCGCGGTCGTGCGTCGACTCGAGGATTCGGGAGCGCGCGTGACGGCCGGCACAGACGCCGAGACGCTTGTCCACGTCGAAAGCGACGGCGTCGCGGACGTCGAGCGCACCCGCGCCGTGCTGCGCTCGGCGGGCGCTGGTGGCCGGCGCGTGGTCTACACGTCGAGTGCGATGGTGTACGGGGCGTGGCCGAACAACCCTGTGCCCCTGACCGAGGACGCACCGATGCGCCCGAACCCGGGCTTCGTCTACGCCACCGCGAAGGCCGAGAGCGAGCGGCTTGCGCTCGAGTGGCGGGACTCGAATCCCGACGCCCGCCTCGCCGTGCTGCGGCCGGTCACCGTGCTCGGCGCCGAAGATGACCGCCTCACGCGTCTTTTGCGCGACGTGCTGCCCTCTGGCGTCGCCGACCCCATCCCCCCCGTGCAGTACCTGCACGGCGACGACCTGGCCGACGCCGTCGTCCTCGCCTGTACCGCCGCCCTCGACGGCGTGTTCAACGTGGCGCCCGACGGCTGGATGTCGGAGGAGGAGGCAAAGGCGCTCAGCGCCGGGCCGGTGCGCGTGCGCGTGCCGCGGCGGCTTCAGCCCTTGCTCGGTCCCGACGTCCCCAAGGACGTGCTTCCGTACCTTCTCCACCCTTGGGTCGTTGCGAACGATCGGCTGCGGGCCACAGGCTGGGCGCCGCGCTATTCGAGTGAGGAGGCCTTCGTCGCCGGCGCCGGCGTTCCCCGGTGGCAGTCGCTGAGCCTCGGCCGCCGGCAGGCGATCGCATTGGGCGGTGCCGCCGGTGCTGTCGCCGCCGCGGCGGCAGCCGCCGTCGCTGCATACCGACGACGCGCTAGGGGTTAGGCGGGCGCTCCACCAAGCTGACCGTCATCCGCTTCTCCTCCTTGCCGCGCCGGATGTCGAGGGAGACGGTGTTCCCCGGTGTGCGTCCCCGCAGGGCGACGACAAGCGCGCCCATCGACTTCACCGGTTGGTTGTCGACGCCGACGATCACGTCCCGGACCTGCAGCCCGCCCTTGTCAGCCGGGCTGCCCTTCACGACATTGCCGACGAGGGCGCCGCCCTCGATCGACAAGTCCTTCGCCGTGGTGGGGTCGACGTCGGTGCCCTCGATGCCGAGCCAGACATGGACGACCTTGCCGCCGGCGATCAGCTGCTCGGCCGACGACTTGGCGATGTCGATCGGCGTGGCGAACCCGAGGCCTTGGGCGCCGTCGGTCGTCGCCACCGCCGTCGTGAGACCGATGACAGCGCCGTCGGCGTCGAGGAGGGCACCGCCCGACGATCCCGGCGAGATCGGCGCGTCGGTCTGGATCATGTCGAGCAGGGGAGGGCCGGTGCGCGTGTCGAGGCGGCGGTGCAGCGCGCTGACGACGCCGACGGTGACCGACGGTCCTCCCGCCAGCCCGAGCGGCGATCCGATGGCGATTGCGCTCTGGCCGACGTGGAGGTCGACGGCGGAGCCGAGGGCGGCGACCGGGAAGGGACCCCCGTCGACCTTGAGCACGGCGACGTCGTTGTCAGGGTCGGACCCCACGACCTTGGCCGTCAGTTCGCGGCCGCTGTCTATGACGACTTTCACGGCGTCGGCGCCGTCGATCACATGGAAGTTCGTGAGCAGGTGGCCGTCACTTCGGAAGAGAACTCCGGAGCCGCTGCTGTCGCCCTCCTTGCCCTCGACGCGGATCTGGGTGATCGCGGGTCGGACGCGCTGGGCGATGTCGACGACCGAGAGGCCTGAGGGCGTGGACACGGTCTGGATCGGGGCCTCTTGGCGCTCGACGACGCGCTCGGTGCCCCGGCTGTCCAGGCCGCCCGCGGCGATCACGACGCCCGACGCCAGGAGGGCCCCCACCAGTCCCGAGATCGACGCCACCAGCCACATGCGGTCGCCCGCGCCCCGCTTCGGCAGCATCTCCGAGGGGTGACGCCAGAGACGGTCGTCGGGCGGCGGTGGGGTTCGATACGACGACGGGTCGTCACCGAGCCCGTCATCGAACTCCATGAAAGCGAGCATAACGACGGGTTTCCGCAGCTTGATCGCGCCCCGTCCCCCTAGCATTGGCCCGTGCGGCTCGTCCCTCCGCGTACCGATGACGACTGGGTCGGCCTGAGCGCCGAGCCCATCCCCGTGGGGCGGGCCGTGGCGTGGGCCGAGCGTCTGCACTGCGGCGCGGTCGTGCTGTTCACCGGCACCGTGCGCGACCACGCCGAGGGTCGCCCGGGCGTCTCCGAGCTCGAGTACGAGGCGTACGAGGAAGAAGTCGTTCCCCGCCTTTCAGCGATCGCCGAAGAAGCACGGCGCCGGTGGGACGGACTGGGACGCGTCGCCATCCTCCACCGGGTGGGCACGCTGTCGGTCGGTGAGACATCGGTGCTGATCGCCGTGTCGGCGCCCCACCGCGCCGAGGCGTTCGACGCAGCGCGGTTCTGCATCGACACCCTGAAGACCACCGTTCCCATCTGGAAGAGAGAGACCTGGGAAGGCGGCAGCGACTGGGCGCTGTGCAGTCATCCCGTCGACCAGGTCAGTGAGATCGATCAGGTCAGTGAGATCGATGAGGTGGCCACACCGTGACCAACCTCGTCTATCTCGGGATCGCAGTGGTGCTGTCGCTGCTCGGCTCGCTTGTGCTGTGGCTCCGGCACCGCAAGCCGCGGTCGATGGAAGCGCACATGCAACGGTTCGCCCGCGAGCTGGAGGCGCTGGCACCCGATCCCGAGTGGAACCGTCGGGGCCGCCGCCGGTCGCAACGACTGGCGCCTCGTAGGGAGCGGCGGCCTGGCTAGGGACCTCGCTATCGACTTGGGGACTGCGAACACGCTTGTGTACGCCAAGGGGCGGGGGATCGTTCTCAACGAGCCGACGGTCATCGCCCTCAACAGCCACACCCACGACGTGCTCGCCATGGGTCAGGAGGCGTGGCACATGATCGGGCGCACGCCCGGCTACATCGTCGCCGTGCGCCCGCTGCGCCAAGGCGCCATCACCGACTTCGAGATCACCCAGCGCATGATCCGGCTGCTGCTGCAGCGGGCCGGCCTGTCGCGGTTCCAGCGCCCGCGCGTACTCATCTGCGTACCCTCCGCCATCACCGAGGTCGAGCGGCGCGCGGTGAAGGAGGCGGCTCGGCAGGCGGGCGCCACCGAGACCCAGCTCATCGAGCAGCCCATGGCCGCGGCCATCGGCGCGGGGCTTCCCATCCACGAGCCGCGGGGGAACATGGTCGTCGACATCGGCGGCGGCACCACCGAGACGGCGGTGATCTCTCTCGGGGGCATCGTCGCCCTGCAGGCGATCCGCGTCGGCTCCTTCGACATCGACAACGCCATCCAGGCCTACGTCCGACGCGAGTACGGCATCGCCATCGGCGAACGAACAGCCGAGGAGATCAAGCTCGCTATCGGGTCGGCGTTCCCGACCGAGAACGAGGTGAAGGCCGAGGTCCGGGGCCGCGACCTCATGAGCGGCCTGCCGAAGACCGTGATCCTCTCGCCAGAGGAGGTGAGGGAGGCCATCGACGAGCAGGTGCGCGCCATCGTCGACTCAGTCGTGCAATGCCTCGGCGCCTCGCCGCCGGAGCTGGCGCAGGACCTCATCATCGAGGGCATCCACCTGGTCGGCGGCGGCGGCATGCTCCGCGGCTTCGACCGCCGCATCTCCGAGGAGACCCAGATCCCCGTCCACCTGGTCGAGGCCCCCCTCGAGTGCGTGGTCCTCGGCGCCGGCAAGTGCCTCGAGGCCTTCGACTCCCTGAAGGTCCTCTTCATGGGCGCGGATCGCTAACCACCAGAACGGGTTTAGAGGAGGTCCTCGGCGGCCTGTCTGACCTGCCAGTCGCGGTCCTCGAGGGCGGTGCGGAGGGCGGCGTCGACTTCGGGGCCGTCGAAGGCGGCGAGGGCCACCACGGCGCGGCGGCGGACGGCAGGGCGGTCGCCGGACGCGGCGGCGAGGACGGCGGCGAGGCCGCCGCGGTGTCCGACGGCGCCTAAAGCGGCGACGGCAGCCTCCCGACACAACGCGTCGTCATGCCCGCGGGCCACCTGCACCAAAGCTTCGACTGCGGGCGCCGCTTGCGCACCTCGTTCTCCCAGCGCCCATGCGGCCGCCTCGACCACCGAGGGCTCGCGGTCGGTCAGCGCCGGCAGGAGGTCGACATCGGCCACGCCGACCGCCTCTTCGCATGCGCGGCGGCGCACACGGGCGTCGGGATCGGCGAGGGCCCGCTCCACGTCGACGGCCTGCAGCGTGCCGGCGCGAGCCAGCGCCCCCAGGGCCGTCGCCCGCACAGCGGGGTCGGCGTCCTCGAGAAGAGCGCGAGCGGTCGCCTCGTCGCCCTCGTGCCCGGCGATGGCAGCCTGCCGGCGATGTCTTCGATCCATCAGGTTCTGTCGGTACCGTAGGTTCACTTGGCCCGCCACCGCCTTCGTCGCACCCGCCTGCTGTTCGTTCTCGTCTGCGTCGTGCTCATCGTCGACGCTTTCGTGTGGGCGGCGCGCACGGGCGGCGCGGCCCAGGCCGTCGGGGCACCGCTCGAGCGAGCGCAGCTGCAACCGCCACCCGCCCCGACCACCACCCTGCCCCCGGTCGACGACGGCCCCATTCCAATCCCCACCGACAACTACGCGGATGAGCCGATTCGCCTCATCGGCACAATCACCATCCCGAGGATCGGTCTCGTGCACGGTCTTTATGACGGCGTCACGCTCAACAACATCGACCGCGGTCCCAGCCATTGGCCGGGCACGGCCATGCCCGGCCAGCCTGGCAACGCCGTCGTCGCCGGGCACCGGGTCACCCACGACCACCCGTTCGGCGACATCGACAAGCTGCGCGCAGGCGATCTCGTCATCTTCGACGTGGGCGGCATCCGCTCGACCTACAGAATGACGAGCTCGGAGGTCGTCTCGCCCGACGCCGTCTGGATCGCCGACCAGACCGCGACACCGACGGCGACCCTCTACGCCTGCCACCCGCCGCACTCGAAGAAGTACCGCTACGTAGTCCATTTGGCCCTAGTTACCTGAGCTGATTCAAGGCTGCGTACCGACGGGCCGATGCATTGGACGATGGCACACATGGTCATCTTCCGACGCTCAGACGGGAAGCCCGGCTACCACCAGGCCGACGGCGTCGACGACGCCATCCGTTTTGTCGAAATGCTCCGGAATCAGGAGAAGGTGACCGACGCGCGCATCTTCCGGATGGAAGAGGTGCCCATCGAGATCCGCACCTACTACAAGGTCGAAGTGGTTCCTGAGGAATCGGAGATGCCCGCCGCGGCTCCAGTCACTCCAGTCGCTCCAGTGGCTCCCGTCCCGCCGGTGGTTGCCGACAACATCGCCGATGCCCCGCCGGTCCCCGACATGCTCGATCCATTGCCGGTCGAGGTGGGCGCCGCGGGCAAGGCGCGCCGGTTCGGCCGGAACTGAACCGCCCCGCCCGGGCGTTACCGGAGGGTGTGGCGTAAGGCCAGACTGGCCAGGTACAGGACAGACCCGATGGCGAGAGCGACGGCCGTTCCCACCGCGGCCAGGAGCACCAGTAGGGCGACGCTCGACCGCATCCTCGTGAGGAACGTGACGTCCGCCTCGCTGCCCAAGCGCACGTCGTATGCCCGGTCGGGCACCGTGGCTGCGGTCAACGGCCTGGTTGTCGCAGGCGCGGCCGAACTGGGGCCCGCGCCGGCCGGGCGGGGCGTACGAGGCCTGGCCGTTGGCAGCGCCAGCTGCTGCTGGAGGACGTGGGCCGGCGGCGGCCCCCGAAGCACGAGCGGCGATGCTGCCTGAATCGTTGACTCGGGACCGTGCACCGTCTGCGGCCGGCCGCGGCGGCCTTTCACCCGCTGCGTGGCAGGCTGGTCCGAGAAGACCAGCACGAGCACGGCCAGGATCGCCACGACGACGACCGCGAGGCTGACCATCAACCCGGACACGACCGACGAGATCGTACTGGCCGACCCCGACGACGGTGGCGGCGGCGAGACCGATGGCTGGACGCGCCAGCCGGCCCGCCGACGCGGGCGCTGGTGGCTCGTCCCCCTGATCCTCCTGGCGGTCGCCGCCATCGGCGCCCTGTTCATCCGCCTGCCCTACGACACCATCGCGCCGGGCAGCAGCCGTCAGGTGAACGATCTAGTGCTCGTCAGGAACGGGCCCAACTATCCGCCGGCCGGCCAGATCATGGAGACCACGGTTTCGGTGCGCGAGCGGGTCACGCCGTACGAGTACGTCTTCGGGTGGCTGAGCCCCGACATCGACGTGATCCCCGAGAAGAAGATCCGCGGCAACACCCCGCCCAAGGTCTACGAGCAGGAGAACGTCGACGCGATGGCCGACTCCAAGAAGGTCGCCGAGGCCGTCGCCCTGCAACACCTCGGCTACAACGTGGTGAAGGGCACTGGCGCCGTCATCCGCGACGTGCGCCCCAACACTGCCGCCGCCGGCCTCCTACAGCCTGGTGACGTCATCGTCGCCGTGGACGGCAAGCCCATCAACGTGGAGACCCAGGCGGTCGAGGCCGTCCACGCCCACAAGCCGGGTGACCGTGTGGCGATGTCGGTCGTCCGCGGGAAGGCCGCGCCGCAGACCGTCCAGGCCGTCCTCGGGAACCAGGGAGGCCAGCCGTTCTTGGGCGTGACCCTCGAGACGACGGGCTTGTCGTTCACGCTTCCGTTCGACATCAACATCGACTCGGGCACGGTCGTCGGGCCGTCGGCGGGCGCCGCCTACGGCCTCGAGCTCCTCGACCAGCTCACGCCCGGCGAGCTGACCGGCGGGGGGAAGGTGGCCGTCACCGGCCAGCTCTCTCTCGACGGCAAGATCGGCGAGATTGGGGGGGTGGCCCAGAAGGCGGTCGCCGTGCGCCGCTCGGGGGCGTCGATCTTCATCGTGCCGAGGGCCAACTACAAAGACGCCAAGGCCCACGCCGGGAACCATCTACGGGTGTACGCCGTGGACACCTTCGATGACGCTCTGCGGATCCTCGGTTCCCTGAAGGGCAGCAACGCGCTGTCGTACGTGCCCCAGGCGCCCAAGAGCTGACAGGCCGTAGCGCCGCCTATCCCCGGGGCGTACGGTCAGAGCGGCACGAGCGACACAGGGGGGTACGATTCGGTGTACCGAGGATCGGCGGGCCTGAGGTACCCGATTGACCACTCCGACGTTCCAGCTAACGGGTAGCCACTAAGTGTCCAGCTCTGCCGTCCAGGTCCGTTTCGCGGTCGAGTTCGCGACGTTCCTGGTCGCCATCGCCGGCGCCGCACTCGTCGCCCTCAGGCCTTCGCTCATCGGGGCGAGTGCACGGGCGCGCGTCATTCTTCCCCTCGGCTTCGTCCTCATCGCCGTCGCCGCCTTCCTGCACGGTTCGCTCGTCGTCGGTTCGGAGGCCGACGGGATCGTCGCCGTCATCCGGTATGCGGGCATCATCCTCGTCGCCCTGGGCACCATCCGCTGGGACACCGAGCCGGCGTTCCGCAGCATCCTCCTCGCCGGTCTGTTCTTGATGGCGGTGGCCCAGGCGATCAGCCTGGCCGGATCCGACACGGCCGCCAGCTGGGTGCAAGCGGGCGGCACTATCTGCGTCGCCGTCGTGTTGTTCACGTCCAGCCGGCGGTCGATCCCCGCACGCATCGTGACCAGCGCAGCGGCCACCCTCCTCCTTGTCGTCCTCGCCGTCTCGGTCGCCCTTTCGGCGGTCATCGCCAACAACGTCCGGGACGAGGCGCTGCGCCGCGTACAGACCCGGGCGGGCGCCGAGCTCCAGCAGGTCGATCAAGCCACCCGCGACGCCATCCGCAGCGCCGGCATCGTCGCCGGCTCGATCGGGAGCGCGCGCACTGCCGTCGTCACACAGCTGGCGCAGCATCCCGCCCCCTCGGACCAGATCCAGGGGGCGTTGGTGGTCCTGGGCAAGCGCCTGTTCTCGGACGGCGACCTCATGTACGTAACTGCCAGCCGCTTCGTGGTCGCCACCCAGCCCGTGCTCGACGCCACCACCGCGACACTGCTCGCCGGCTCGGAACCCGTCCGCGAGGCACTAGACGTTCGCGACTCGAGAAGCGCCCCACAAGTGGTCGGACGTCAAGCCATGGTGGTCGGAGTGGCGCCGACCACCGCCGGCGACAGCGGCCCGATGGTGGGGGCTGCTATCGCGACGGTCGTTCTCGACGGCCCCTATCTCGCCTTCCGCCATTTCACGGAACCGCAGGTGCACCTGGCGGTCGTGGGTCGCAGCGGCCAGCTGGCTGCCGACGGCAAGCTCGCTCCGAGGAAACAAGACGTCGAACGCGTCGGCATCCGCGCCATTCGGGCCAACGGAGCCGCGTCGACGACCGCTGGCGGCTACTTCATTGCCGCCCAACCCAAGGTGACGCAGACCGGCACCGTTGTCTTCGCCATGGTTGCGTCGGAGCCGACGACACTCGTCGACGACGCCCGCAACTCGCTGTTCCGCACGCTGTTCCTTGTCGCCCTTGGCGCATCACTCCTCGCCCTGGTCGTGGCCCTGGCAGTCGGCGACCGGATCGGATCGGGTCTGCGCCAGCTGACGGTCGCGGCCGAGGGCATCCAAAGCGGTGACCTCTCGGTGCGCGCTGCCGTTCGCAGCGAGGACGAGATCGGCGTGCTGAGCGACACGTTCGATTCGATGGCCACGTCGATCGAGTCGCTCGCCGACGAGCTGCGCCAGGCGGCCGACGACGAGGCGCAGCTGCGCAACCGGTTGGAGGCCGTCGTTGCCGGCATGGGCGAGGCGCTGATGGCCGTCGACGTCAACGGACGCATCACCACGTTCAACCGCGCCGCCGAGGAGCTCGTCGGCCGGTCGGCCACCGCGGCGCTCGGGCGCCCCATCGACAAGGTGGTCAAGCTCAAGACCGAGGACGGCCAGGACCTCTCGCCCCGTCTGCGCAAGCCGTCGGCCTCGCCGTGGAACGAGACGGGTCACGTCGTGAAGCGCGGTGGCGACGAGGTGCCCGTGGTCCTGTCGGCCGGGGGTCTGCGTTCGGCCACCGGCGAGCTCGCCGGCGCCGTGTTCGTGCTGCGCGACATGCGCCGCGAGCGCGAGGTCGAGCGCATGAAGACCGAGTTCCTCTCGAACATCAGCCACGAGCTTCGGACCCCGCTCACCCCAATCAAGGGGTACGCCGAGATGCTGCGCCGGCGCGACGTCCCGCGCGTACAGGCGCGGGAGTTCCTCAACGGCATCATCGACTCCACCGATCGTCTCGAGCGTGTGGTCGACCTGCTCGTGTCCTTCGCCGCCTTCGAAGCCGGTCGCCTGCGCCTGCGCGCCGAGCAGCTGAAGGTGCGCGAGCTGCTCGACGGGCTCGCCGAGCGGTGGCAGGAGAAGCTCGACCCCGCGCACCCGCTCACCAAGCGCGTGGCCCGCAACCTGCCCGACGTGCTCGGCGACCGCCGACTCCTCGAGCGCTCGCTGGACGAGCTCCTCGACAACGCCGTGAAGTACTCGCCTGCCGGCGGCCGGGTGTCGGTGACGGCCAAGCTTTCGAGCAACGGCGCCGGCAACGGTGCCCGCCCGTCCGTCGAGATCTCGGTGACCGACCACGGGATCGGGATTCCCGAGGACCGCCTCGACGCCGTGTTCGACGACTTCGCCCAGGCCGACGCCTCGGCGACACGTGAGTTTGGCGGCCTCGGCCTCGGGCTGTCGTTCGTGCGCCGCATCGTGCTCGCTCACGACGGCGACCTGCTCTGCGAGTCCAAGCCTGGAAAGGGTTCTACGTTCTCAATCGTGCTTCCGGTTATGCCGAAAACACCGAAGAAGCGAAGATGAGACGGTTCGGTGCGCTCGTCGCGGTTGTCGCGGCCGTCGCAGCCCTCGGTTCGGGGCTTGTCGGCTGCAGCAGTCGCGCCCTGGGGCCGGGTGAGGCGCGGCTGACCGTGGCGTCGGGCCGGGCCGAGGTCGCGGGCACCGGAGAAAACTGGCAAAGCGCCCATAGCGACCAGCGGCTGCACCGCAACGATCGGGTGCGGGTGCTCTCCGGCCTCTCCGAGGTCCACTTCGCATCGGATCGCACCATTGAGTTGCGGACCGGTTCCGAGCTTCAGGTGCTGCCGCAGCCGGCCCTGGTGAAGGGTGACCTGCTCGCCACGGCGAAGAGCACGCCCCTCACCGTCAGCGCCGGCAACGCCGACGCCCAGGTTCATGACGGGGCCGCCCACCTGAGCCGGGCCCTGGGGATCACGGCCGCGTCGTATGCCGGCGACCTGGCGGTGACGTCCGCCGGTCGCAACCTGACGGTCCCCGCCCTCCGGCAGGCGGGCGTACCGGGGCCGGGCCTCCTGCCTGCGGCGCCGACGCCCCTCGATTATCGGGCCGACAACCCGTGGGATCGCAGGTACCTGGGCGACGCCATCGACCTGGGCGAGGAGCTGCTGGCGCGCAGCCAGGGCTTCACCGCCCAGCTCGGTCCCGACGAGGGCCACACCGCCGGCTTCTACCGTCAGCTGGTGCCCGCGCTCGACAACGAGCCGGCGTTCACGCAGCAACTCCTTCAACCGGACGCGGCGCCCGGTGAGACGCTCGTGGGTGCCGCCATCACCGTGGAGGGCTCGAACGGCAGCTTTGCTGACCGGTGGCGGTCGGTCTTCGGATTCCGCGCCCAGGGGGCCCGATGGGGCCTTGTCGCCCTCGACCAGCACGTGGACCGGGCGCCGCTCCTGAGTGCCGTCGACGATGCCCTCGGCCGTCGCTCGGTGGGCACGACGTCGGCGGCTCCACCGCCGGGCGGTGGGCAGCCCAGTCTCCTCCCGCCCACGCCGCCAGTGGCGCCGACTCCCGACAACCCGCCGGGCGGGGGCACGGGCGGCGGGGGTACCGGAGGCGGCGGTTCCGGCGGCGGCGGCGGAGGTGGATCACCGACAACGACGGCGCTGCCGGCACCACCGGGCCTGCCGCCGCTGCTCCCGCAGCCACCGGGCTCGCCAACCACAACGACACCGCCGTCGAATCCGGTCGGCGGGCTCATCCAGGGTGTCGGCAACGCCGTGGGCGGCCTGCTCGGGGGTCTGCTCGGCGGCGGCCGCTGACCGGTAGTTTTGGGTCATGACTGAGGGGCGGGTCCTCGTCATCGACGACGAGGACGACATCCGGGAGCTGTGCCGCGTCAACCTCGAGTTCGAGGGCTTCCAGGTCTCCGACGCACCCAACGGTCCGATCGGGCTCGAGTTGGCGAATCGCCAGCGGCCGGACGTGATCTTCCTCGACCTGATGATGCCCGAGATGGATGGCTGGGACGTCCTGCGCCGGCTGAAGGAGGACGACGCCACGGCGCAGATCCCGGTCGTGCTGTTGACGGCGCGCACCGGGGAAGACGATCAGATGCGCGGCTGGCAGGAGGGCATCCTCGAGTACGTCTCCAAGCCGTTCAACCCCCTGTCGCTCGTGGAGTGGGCGAAGCGGGCGATGGAGCCGCGCGACCCGCGCGAAGAGGACGAGCGGCGGCGTCGCATCCTCGACCAGCTGCGGCTCATCCAGGATCTGCGCGAGTCGTAGTGCCCGGTCGCCGTTACGCGGCATTCGGCCTTCTAGGCTGAACGTCATGGCGGACGATCGCATCGTCATCTCGTCGGAGCCCGGCGCCTCGCCTGACGAGGTCGCACGGCGCTCGTTCCCGGTCGTCTTCCGGGGCTACGACCAGGATCAGGTCCGCCGCTTCCTGAAGAAGGTGAGCGACGAGATGGTCGCGGCGCGCGATCGGGAGCAGGAGCTGCGCAAAGCCCTCGAGGAGGCGCGCAGCACCCTCGCCCATCCCGAGCTCGACGAGGCCACGCTCACCGCTGCGCTGGGAGAAGAGACCACCCGCATCCTGCGGAGCGCGCGCGAGGCGGCAGCCGACATGCGCACCAAGGCCGAGGAGCGCGTGGCGCGCATGGTCCAGGAGGCCGATGAGCATGGCACCCGGATGCGCCTCGAGGCCGAGAACGTCCTGGCCCGGCGCGTCGAGGAGGCCGATGAGGTGGCGGCCAACATCCGGGCCGCGGCCGAGGCCGACGCCAAGGCGGTGCACGACCGCGTGCAGGGCGAGTTCGACGCGGCAAAGGGACGCGGCAAGGAGATGATCGCCGAGGCCCAGGCTGTGCGCGAACGCATCATCGGTGACCTGGCCCGGCGTCGCCGAGCCGCGCAGATCCAGATCGAGCAACTGCTGGCCGGACGCGACCGCCTGCTCGAGACTTACAAGTCGGTGCAGCGGACCATCGACGAGGTCAGCGCCGAACTGGTGCACGCCGAAGACCAGGCCCGGGCCGCGGCCGAGGCCGCCCACCGGCGAGTCGTCGCCACCCCGCCCGACGACTCCGACCTGGCTGAGTACGTGGCGAGTGACGTCGATGAGCCGGAACCGTCTGCTTCGGCGGCGGCCGCCGAAGCCGAGCCCGCATCCTCGGAGCCTGCGGCCGCAGCGGAGGATGCGCTGCCCGAGCCCGATGCCTGGGCCCTCCCCGAAGTGCCAGAGCCCGAACCGGCGGAGTCGCCCCGCCCCTCCCTCGTACGCGTCCAGCCGTTCGACGAGGAAGAGGGCGTGCGGATCATCGGCCCGTCCTCCCAGATGGCGCCGAAGGCCGAGGCCGCGCCGGGCCCGGTTGAAGCGGCGCCCGCGGCGCCCGCGGCGCCGGTAGCGCCGGCAGCCGCGGAGCAGCACGAGTCGGTCGACAACCTGTTTGCCCGTCTCCGAGAAGAGCGCCAGGGCGCCGTCATCAAGGCTCAGCAGGTGCTCGCGGCGAGCGAGGACACCCAAGCGGAGAAGCAGTCCGAAGAGGTCCAGCCCTCGCCGGCGGTCGACGAGCACCTCGATTTGGCGCCGGAGTCCGCGGACGAGGTCGTGGCCGAAGAGTCCACGGTGGCCGACGCCGACCAGCTCCTGATCGAGCGCCGCGACGAGTCCCTCGAGCCGGTGGCGTCAGATCTCGTGCGCCGCCTCAAGCGCGTGCTCCAGGACGAGCAGAACGAGATCCTCGACCGCCTCCGCCAGAGCCGCGGCCGCGGCCGTCCCGAGGATGCCCTTCCGTCGGCTGCCGACCAGGCGGCCCGCTATCGCGATGCCGCCCTCGCACCCATGGCAGAGGCGGCAGCCGTCGGCTCGTCCTTCAATGGGGACGGAGCGGCGGGCGACCTGCCCGCCCGGCAATGGGCCCAGGCGATGGCCGACGAGCTGGTGGGCGGGCTGCGCGACCGCGTCTCGCGCTCGCTGGCCGCGGCCGGCGAAGCGGCCGACGGGGGCGACGCGGCCGACAGCCTGGGCGCCGCCTACCGCCAGTGGAAGACCGAGCGCATCGACCAGATCGCCCGCCACCACCTGGCCACGGCGTTCAACGAGGGCGTCCTCGCCGCCGTGCCCGACGGTTCCTCGCTGCGCTGGGTGTTCGGTGACGCCGGGCCCTGCCCGGACTGCGACGACAACGCCCTCGCCGGTCCCACGCCCAAGGGCGAGTCCTACCCCACCGGCCAGCGCCATCCGCCCGCCCATGCCGGGTGTGGCTGCTTACTTGTCGTGGCCTCTGCCTGACCGGTAGTTCTCGGTGGCGCCCGCATAGGCTCGCATCGTGCGCTCACCCGACGTGCCGCGACGGCGCGTTCGCACCACCCGTGGCCGGCTGGGCCTGTTGGTGGCCGCGGTCGTCATCTTCATCCTGATCATCTCGCTGCGCGGG
>Ga0075425_100003137_pt1 | contig 16749 bp, 16 predicted proteins | sample SoiMethybrSBSTD4_FD_75300 | JGI IMG/M metagenome (GOLD analysis project Ga0075425, IMG submission 75300) | Bulk soil microbial communities from a Populus tree surrounding site in Tennessee, USA - Soil MetaG P. TD hybrid SBSTD4 | ecosystem: Environmental > Terrestrial > Soil > Tree plantation... | reverse complement strand
CAGCGTGATGGACCAGACCGGTCGATCTGTCGCTGAGGGCGCGGCTGCGCCGGTAAAGATCATGGCAAGCTACGGCGGCGAGTTGGGCTACCAGGCGCCGCTCTGGGTCGCCCACGATTTGAAATTGTTCGCCAAGCAGGGAATTTCCTCGGAGCTCATCCGCATCGCCGGCGGTTCGCGCAGCATGGCGACTCTCCTGTCGAATTCAATCCACGTTGCGCAGAGCGCCGGCGTCTCAACGGTACAGGCGGATTTGGTCGGGGGCGATGTGGTTATCGTTGCGACTTCGACGAACCGGGCCACGGTGGGCATCGTCGCTCAGCCTAAAACAATCAAAAAGCCGCAAGATTTAGCCGGCAAGACCGTCGGCCTTGTGGGACGCGGCGACATGAACGAATATTTTTTCTTAAATGCGCTTGAACGATGGGGCATCGACCCAAAATCGATCACCTTCCTCGCTATTCCCGGGTCGCAACCGCGCCTCGTCGCCGTGGCAAATGGCAATATCGACGCGACGATTCTCGCTCCGCCATTTACTTTCGAAGCCGAAAAGATGCATTTGACGACGTTAGTCGATTTCACGACGTCATCGGACCCGTTTCCGCAATCCGGCCTCGTCGTCCGCAAAGAGTATCTCCGCACCAGTCGCGATACGGTGAAAAAGATCCTCATGGCCTATATCGAAGCGATCTACATACTCAAAAAGGACGCCGAGAAGAGCACCGCCATCATGAAGAAGTACATGCGGATCACCGACGACGCGATTGCCAAGCGTAGTTTCGAATACTATTCCAAACTGTTTTCTCAGCCGCCGCTGACGGAAGAAAAAGGTATCGGCGTGGTTTTGAAATTTCTTGCGACGCAGCCCGAGTTCCCCAAGGCAAAGAACGCGAAGGCGACGGACTTTTTCGACAACAGCCTGCTGCTGGAGCTCCAGCGCGAAGGTTATCTCGCGCGCTTCAAGTAGCGAGCGCGTTTTAAAAAAGAGCTTGCCGTGGCGCGATCCTATTTTAATTACGAATCGATGCTCCGCTGGCGCTCGGAGTGGCTAGAAAAACAGCTCACCGGCAAGCTGCTCATCCGTTCCAGCGACCGCGATTTCGAAGCGTCGCGCCAGGCGCTGCTCAAACGCTATGTCACGTTCGAATTTACCCCCGAGGTCGCTTCGACCAACTGGTCGGTCTTTGTCAACGACGTCAAACAACACTCCGGCCGCCATCGCCACCAGGGGGGCCTCGTTTTGTTTGTCATCGCCGGAAGCGGTGGCACCGATATCGATGGCGTACGCTATCGATGGAAGCGCGGCGATCTGATTACCCTGCCGGTTCGCCCCGGCGGCGTCGAGCACCAGCACTACAACGACAACGCGGGCAAGGACTGCCGCTGGGTCGCCTTCTACTACAAGCCGTTCGAGGATTGGGTGTGCCATACGATGACGCATATCCAGGATCACGACGGCGCGCCTCCCGTCGCCCCGGCGGAAGCCGACGGTTCGGCCCCGGCCGAGCCCCCCGATGGCCGTCTTCCCGATTTTCACTACCGGCCGCGGAGCGAGTCCTTTGAAACACTCTACGACGTGTTGCTACAAATGCGCGACGTCCAGCGAAAGCTGCGACAGTCGCAAAGCTGTATCCGCGCCGGCGATCGGCTTCCATGGGAGGTCACCCGGCACGGAATCCTGCGCTGGTATCTCCACCCGCTGTTTCTCTATACGGCGCTGAAAAATTTTTCCGCTTATCTGCAATGCATTCCGCCGGGAAGCCGCAGCGGATTGCAGAAGCATCCCGGGGACAAGGCGTTTTTTTTCCTTGGCGGAAAAGGGCACACGCTCGTCGACGGCGTGCGCTACGATTGGGGCGCGGAGGATCTTTTGATTCTGCCGATCAGGCCCGACGGCGTGACGTACCAGCATTTTAATGACGACCCGGACGCGCCGGCGTTTATGTTCGCTTGCGAGCCCAACCTCGCTTTCCTCTTCGACCTAGACCGGGGCAGCGGCTTTGAAGAACTGCAAGACGCGCCCGAGTACGTCGATGCCAATGCGCGGGCGGAGATCGCCGCGTCTCCGCCCGTCTTCTGAGGCCTTACCGTGCCCGTCGACCCGATCACCGTCGAGATTATCCGCTGTGCGCTAAAAGCGGCCGCCAACGAGATGTCGGCGGTTTTAAAAAAGACCGCTTACAACATGATGATCTACGAGGTGCAGGACTACTGCGTCAGCGTTCTCGATGACGAAGGCCGGACGATGGCGCAGAACGAAGGGGCCTTGCCGATCTTTCTCGCCGATCTGGGCGTCGCCGTGCAGGACGGTATCGAAGTCTACGGCAAAGAAAATATTCATCCCGGCGATGTTTTTCTGGTCAACCATCCTGAGATCTGCGGCCAGCATTTGAACAACATGGCGGTCTATACGCCGTTTTTCTGGGAGAGCAAACTGCGTTGCTTTCTCGCTGTGCGCGCGCACTGGATCGACGTGGGCGGCGGCAGCACGGGTTTCGGCTCGAGCATGACCCGCGACGTGTATGAGGAAGGACTGCAGGTGCGTTCGGTCAAGATTTACGATGCCGGAAGGCCCAACACGGAAGTGCTGCGTTTGATCGAGGACAACATCCGCTTCCCGGAGTCGTCGATGGGCGATTTGCGCGCGCAGATCGCGTGCTGCCGCACCGGCGAAGAGCGGCTGGCAGAGATTTGCCGCAAGTACGGCGCCGCGGTTTTCGAAGAGGCCGTGCGGACGATCTGGGATCAGACCGACAAGCTCGTGCGCGAGTCGGTGCGCGCGATTCCCGACGGCGTTTACCGCGCGTCGTCTTTTCTCGACGACGACGGCCGGGATTTCAATAAGACGATCCCGATCAAAGTCGCGGTGGAAGTCCGCGGCGACGAGCTCACAGTCGACTTCTCCGAAGTCGCCGATCAGGTTTCCGGCTTCATCAACTGCGGCGCGTCGGGCGGCATGGCGGCCGCGCGCGTCGCGTTCAAAGCGCTGACATCGCCGCGCTCGGAAGTGAACGAAGGCTCTTTCCGTGCGCTGAAAGTCGTGCTGCCGCCGGGAAAATTGCTGAGCGCAAAGCGGCCGGCGCCGATCGGCGGCTGGAGCCTCTCGCTGCCTACCGTGCTGGATACGATCATCCGCGCGCTCGCTCCCGTCCTGCCGGAGCGCATCCCGGCGGCGCACAAAGGCGACATGGGCGGCTACGCGATCTTCGGCACGCATCCCAAAACGGGGCGGCGCTACGTCTGCCAGAACATCATCGGCGGCGGCTGGGGCGGCCGGCCGTTCGAAGACGGCGCCTCGTCGGCCGTGTCGATGTGCCAAGGGGACGTGAAAAATACGCCGGTCGAGCTGCAGGAGCTGTATTACCCGCTGCTTTACGAATGCCATGCGTTCCGGCCCGACAGCGGCGGCGCGGGCAAGTTCCGCGGCGGCATCGGCGTAGAAGTCCGCGTGCGGCCGCTGCACGACATGCTCGTCAGCCGCAACACCGACCGGATCAAATGCCCGCCGTGGGGACTCTTCGGCGGCGCCGAGGGAAAAACCAACGCGACGTTCATTCAACGAAACGGGAAGCAGGAAACGCTCGCCGGAAAATTCAGCCACATGCTCGTGCATCCCGGCGAGACCGTGACGTTTTTGACCGCCGGGGGCGGCGGATACGGCGCGCCGCCGGAGCGCGACGCTTCGGCAGTCAAGCGCGACGTCGCTTTGGGCTACGTCTCGGGCGAGAAGGCGAGACAGGATTATCCGCAAGCGTATAAATAATTAGTATTTCGACGCTTGACGAAACGTGGACCGGTATGCGATGAGGTGCGGAAAATATGTCTACCGCCGGCTCGACATGGACCGTGATTCTCCGCTGCTTTAAGTGCGACGCCCTTTTTACTTTAAAAGGAATCCCCGCGATCGCTATTCGCGCTACGACGAGTTCGAGCCAATGCCCGAAGTGCGGCTCGAAAACATCGCCGCGAGTGCCTGCCCAGAAAGCCCATCGGGTGGTGGAGCTTCTCAAACACCGCTCAGGCGGCTGATCGGCCGTCGACAGCCTCCATTTCCTTTGCCCTCGCTGCTGCTTCCAGTACTCGCCGTATCGGCCTAGTATTAGGGGGTGCGCCAGCACCTGTATTCTGAACCGGGAGGTAACACGGCATGATCAAAGCCAGCTTCATGGCGGCTATTTTATTTGCGCTGCTTCTGGCCCGTCCGGCGACGGCTCAGGAGCTCGACGGGACGCTCAAGAAAATAAAGACCAGCGGAGTTTTGGCGATCGGCTATGTCGAATCCGCGCCGCCTTTTTCGTTTCCCGGACCGAACAAGCGGCCGGTCGGCTACTCGATCGAATTGTGCCTCCGCGTCGCGAGCGGCATCGAAAAACAGCTGGGCCTCGAGGCGCTCAAAATCGAGTGGATTCCCGTCACCGTCGAGAACCGCATCGACATGGTGGCCGCCGGTAAAGTGGACATCGAATGCAGCACGACGACGGCCAGTCTTTCGCGCCAGGAGCGCGTGGATTTCAGCCTGATGACGTTCGTCGACGGCGGCGGGCTGCTGACAACCTCGGACGCGAATCTGCGCGCCGTCAGCGACCTCGCCGGGAAGCGCATCGCAGTGATCCCCGGCAGCACGACGGAGAAGGCGCTGGGCGCGTTTTTGAAAAAAGACTTCATCACGGTGGAGATCGTTCACGTCAAAGACCATCTCGAAGGCCTCGCGGCGCTGGATAAGGGCGCGGCCGACGCGTTCGCATCCGACCGCGGCATTCTCATCGGCCTCGTGGCGACTTCGAAAGATCCGGCGCGCTTCGCGCTGGCGGGCGTCATTCTCTCCTACGAGCCTTACGGCTTCATGCTGAGGCGCAACGACGGCGCGTTTCGGTTGGCCATCAACCGCGCTTTGGCCGCGCTCTACCGCTCGGGCGAGGTTCTCGACATCTATGACCATTGGTTCGGCGGTTTGGGCAAGCCGAGCGTGGCGATCCAGGCGATGTATCTCTTGAACGGCCTGCCGGAATGACGCGGAGTCGCTTTCGACGCTGCGCTACGCGTCATTCCGATCTGGCAGGAATTAGGCTCGCCGCGGCTCGAACTCCGGCGGCCGTGGTACGGCTGCGACCTCGGATGGTGGATGGAGGGTGAAAAAGAGGCGGAAAAGCTCGCAATCGAAGGGCGATATTACGAGACGGGAAAAAAGATGGAGCGCGAGCGGATTCCCGCGCCAAAAGACGAATCGAAAAAAAGCTGATATAGCAGGATCAACGCATACCGCGGCAAATTCACTTTAAGGAGGCACTCCCATGATCACCGCTAAAGACATCAAAGGCGCGCTCGCCATCATGCCGACGCCGGCCAGAGAAGGCGCCGAGCGCCTCGACGCTACCGACACCGTCGATCTCGACGAAACCGCGCGCATCAGCGAAAATCTCGTGCGCGACGGCGCCGCCGGCATCATGGCGCTCGGCACAATGGGCGAGTGCGCGACGACCGCGCAAAGCGATTACGAGGCCTACGTCGACTGTATCTTGAAGACCGTTCGCGGGCGCATCCCGACTTTCATCGGCACGACCGCGCTGGGCGGCCACGAGGTCGCGCGCCGCATCAAGTTCGTCAAGGGACTCGGCGCGACCGGCACGCTCCTCGGCATACCGATGTGGCAGCCGGCGACGCTCGACATGGCGGTGAAGTTCTATGCCGACGTCGCCGAGACGTTTCCGGATTTCCCCATCATGATCTACGCCAATCCGCGGGCGTTCCGCTTCGATTTCGGCGCGGCGTTCTGGGGGCCGGTCGCCGCCAAGGCGCCGACGGTGATGTCGGCCAAGTTCGCCAACCGGGCAATTCTCAAACAGGTCGTCGAGGCCACGAAGGGCCGCATCAACTTTATTCCGCCGGTCGGCTTGGCCTACGAGTTCGCGCAGGTCTCGCCGGAGAGTCAGACCACCTGCTGGATTCCGTCCGTCGGCCCGCAGGTCGCGGTCGCGCTGATGAAAGCTCTGGCCGACGGCAACGCCAAACAGGCCAAAGCCATCGCCGACGACATCGCGTGGGCGAACGAGCCGGACCACCACATCGTCGGGTCCGCTGAGATCTTCGCCTCGAACAATATCCAGATGGAAAAAATTCTCATGGCCGCCTCGGGCTACTGCAAAACCGGTCCGATCCGTCCGCCGTACAACGTCGTCTCGGAAGACATCCGCAAAGGCGCGACCGAGGCCGGCCAGCGTTACGGCAAGCTGAGAGAGAAATATTCCGCAGTTGTGCGATGAGAATACAAAGCGGCGAAGCTAAGTTTCTTGAAAAAAGACTGGAGCCGCCCACCGGGCTCGTGTTTGCTCGGGGTTAGTGACTTATTCCCCGCCTGACTTCGACTTCTCGACGAACTGGACATTTCCCCTGCCCTGGAGTAAGGGGGATTGCGACTCATCATAAAGGGAGAGTTTAATATGCCTTTTTACAAGATCGCCGAGATGCAGAAGAACCCCGCCACGGCGAACCCGCAGCAGTTCGTGCAGACCGCCGTCGGCGAGTTCATGAAGGCCGGCATCGTGACCAAGCCGGACGAAGAAGGGCCGCCGCTCCACATGCATCCGAACGAGGAGCAGTTCACGCTCGTCCTCGAAGGCAAGCTCCACTTCGTCCTTGGCGACGAGGAGCGCATCTGCGTGGCCGGCGACCTCATCCACATCCCGCGCTTTACCAACCACAGGAGCCGCGCCATCGACGGCCCGGCGGTTTTCTTCACGGTCAAAAGCCCGGCCGGCGACGGCGACCTGGACCAGGATTACAACAAGGCCGAGGGCGCCGAAGAGGCAGAGAAGCGCTTCGCTGCGGCGAAGAAACATTTATAACGTTCCGATCCCCGACGCCGGAGGAGATGACATGAAGAAAAGGATCGCCGCGCTGAGCGCGCTGGCTCTTGTCCTCGGCCTCTCATCGCTCGCCTCCGCGCAGCGGTCGCTCAGCATCAGACTGGGCGTTCATGGCGCGGTCCAGGGCGCGCCCGACGTTATCGCGATCCGTCAGGGGTTTTTCAAGCAAGAGAAATTGGAAGTCGATTGGCGCCGCTTCGGCGTCGGCAAGGAGGGGCGCGACGCGATGATCGCCGGGGCGATCGACGTCAACGCCACTGCGACGACGCCGTTTCTGATCGGTCTGGAAAAGAGAGTCCCCTACACGGCGGTCGCGGTCAACTCGCTCTTCTGCGGCACCAACCACATGGTGGTGCGGAAGGATTCCGATATTCAAAGCATCGCTCAGCTCAAGGGAAAGAAGATCGCGTTGGCACGAGGGACGGTCACTGAGTACGTCTTTGTCGCGCGCATCGCTCCGGCCTTCGGTCTCAAGCCCGGGGATTATGAGGTCGCCAACGTTCCCGATCAGAAAGACCGCATCCCGACGCTGGTCGCCAAAGCTGTTGACGCGACAGGAGTCGGCGATCCGTATGTTGCGGTCGCCGAGCACGAGGGGCTGGTCCGGAGCCTCGGCGATTTCTGCAAATACGACACGCTGCCTTTTCTCGCCACTGTGACGGACAAGATCATCAAGGAGAATCCCGACGCCGTGGTCGCCTATTTGAGAGGCTGGCTGAGGGCGGTGAAGCTCCTGAAGGAGCAGCCGGAGAAGGCGGCCAAGATTTATCTCGAGGAGCAGGAGGCGCTCGGGCGCAGCGTGCCCGTTTCAGTTCTGGATAAGACGCTGCGCCGGATGCGCTGGGAGCCCGATATCACCCCCGAGACCGAAAAGTATCTCGCCGACCAGGCCAAAGACCTGATGGCGGGCGCCGGCGAAGGGCGCCTCGACTCGATTCCCGACATTCCCAAGGCGCTCAACAAGGCGCTGCTGCAAAAGGCCAAGGCCGGGCTTTAGAATTCTTTGAGCATGCGACGTGCGCTGGTCCCCTTTGCGGAGGCGGCCTTTCCGTTCATCGTCGCCGGAATTATCTGGCAGGCCTTCGCTCTGCTGGGGCCGTTTCCGCCGAAGCTTTTTCCCCAAGTCCAGACGATCTTCTCGGCCTTCGTCCGCCTGACCGCCAACGGCATTCTGCCGGTTCACGCGGCGAGCACGATCCTGCGCTTGATCCTGGGCTTTTTCATCGGCGCGCTCGCCGGCGTCACACTGGGCATCGTCATGGGCCGCTACCGCCTGGCGGAAAATCTCTTCTTGCCGATCATAAGCATCGGCAACCCGATCCCGGGCCTCGCCTACGCGCCGCTGTTCGTCATCTGGTTCGGCCTCGGCAATCTCCCGGCGGTGCTCCTCGTCGGCTTCGCCTCCGCCTTTCCGATCGTTTTGAATACCTGGACCGGCGTCAAGGCGATCAAAGAGATCTGGATCCGTGCCGCCGAGTCCCTCGGCGCGCGGGGCCGCCAGCTCTTCTGGAAGATCGTCATTCCAGGCGCCCTGCCTTATATCCTCACCGGTTTAAGGATCGGCCTGGCGCGCGCGTGGCGCGTGCTCGTCGCGGTCGAGATGCTCACGTCTGTGAGGCTCGGCCTCGGCTGGCTCATCTTCGGGGCGCGAGAGTTTCTCAACACCGACGTGATGCTCGCCGGCATCGCCGTTATCGGTATCGTCGGCTTTGCGCTCGAGAAGCTCGTCTTTCAAAAACTCGAGGCGCTCACCGTCGTGCGCTGGGGGATGATGGAGCAATGAGCGTGCGGTCGAGTCTGGGCGCGCTGCTATCCATAGCCGTCGCGTGCGCGGTCTGGGAGGCGTTCGCGCGGAGCGGCTATGTCGCACCCGCGCTGGCGCCGTCCTTGGAAGCGATCGGCAAGGCGTTTAGCCGCATGGTTTTCAGCGGTGCGCTGCTGCGCCACACGTCGTATACCCTTTACCGCGTCCTCTTCGGCTTCGTCCTGGCCGGATGCGCCGGCGTTCCGATCGGCATCTTGATGGGGCGCTTTCGCCGCGTCGAGCGCTTCTTCGGTCCGCTGGTGAGCGTGCTGATGCCGATCCCGTCGCTCGCGTGGGTGCCGGTCTTCATCCTGTGGTTCGGCCTCGGCAACGCCGCGACGATCGCGCTCGTCTTTTACGCCGCGACCTTTCCGGTGATCGTCAACACCTGGACCGGGGTGCGCTCCGTCAACCGCCTCTGGATACGCGCGGCCGAGGCGATGGGCGCCGACGAGAAAGCGCTCTTTCACAAAGTCGTCTTGCCCGGCGCGCTTCCGTTCATCATCGCCGGCCTGCGCCAGTCCTTCGCCCGCGCCTGGATCGCGGTGGTCGGCGGGGAAATGATCGCCGCGACGAGTTGGGGGCTCGGCTGGGTGATCTTCGATTCCAAGGAATTTCTCCGGACCGACATCATGATGGCGAGCCTGGCGGCGATCGGCTTGATCGGCCTCGCCTTCGAGCGCCTCGTCTTCGGGAGTTTCGAGCGGCGCACGGTCGGGCGCTGGGGCATGGTCAAGTCGGTGCGAGGTTAGGCATGCATCAGATCGAGCTTCACGACATCACGCTGGAATACGATTCCGCCGCGACGCCGGTAACGGCGCTTCGCGGCGTCAGCTTCAGCGTCGCGCCCTCGGAGTTCCTGTGCGTCGTCGGGCAGAGCGGGTGCGGCAAGACGACGATGCTCAACATCATCGCCGGCTTCTTGCAGCCCACCGCGGGCGAGATCCTGATCGGCGGGAAGACGGTCACGGGCAAGGGGCTCGACCGCGGCATCGTGTTTCAGGATTTCGCCCAGCTCTTTCCCTGGCGCACCGCGCAGCGGAACGTGGAATTCGGCCTCGAGATGAAGGGGCTCGCGAAGGCTGAGCGCGAGGAGATCGCGATGCGGTTTTTAAAGCTCGTGAATCTCGAAAAATTCGCGCACTCCTATCCGCATGAGCTCTCCGGCGGAATGCAGCAGCGCGTCGCGATCGCGCGCGCACTCGCCTACAACCCTGCGGTCCTGCTCATGGATGAGCCTTTCGCCGCGCTCGACGCGCTCACGCGCGAGGAGATGCAGCTCTTTCTGGTGGATGTCTGGAGGGAAACTAAGAAGACGGTCATCTACGTGACCCACAACGTCGCCGAAGCCGTCTATCTAGCGGACCGCGTCATCGTCCTCTCGCCGCATCCGGGCACGGTCAAGGCCGAGGTCAAGGTCGCACTGCCACGGCCGCGGGATATCTTGAGTTTGGAATTTCTCGACAAGCAAAAGGAGATCGTGAGCCATATCGTGGCGCGCAAATGATCGGCCTGGATATCTTGGATCGAAAGAAGTAAGAAGCCGGCGTAAAAGAAGGGAGGCGAGCATGGAACGGAGAAATTCGACCCGGCGTGTGCTCCTCATTCTCATGGCCGTTGGTCTTATCGCCGCGAGCGGGTTGGCGCCGCTGCGCGCCTTCGCGCAAGGCGTGACGATCCGCCAGGGCTATCAGACCAACATCTGGGGCATGCCGACCTATTATCTTCTCCACTCCGGCCAACTGGAGAAGCGCGGCCTCAAATTCGAGGAGTTCGCGGTCGCCTCGGGCAATCTCACGATGCAGCAGATGGTCGCGCGCCAGGTGGACCTCGGCACCTACGCGGGGCAGTCGTTCGTCATCGGCCACGACACCGGCAAGCTCGTGGCGATCGCGCAGATCGAAAAGGTGGGCAAGAGCGCGTGCGTTTCCGCGCGCAAGGATTTGAACATCACCAAGGTCGCCCAGCTCAAGGGCTTGAAGATCGGCAACCAGGCCGGCTCTTCCATCGCCAACACCTTCGTGGACATTATCGTGCCGCGCGCGGGCTTGAAGAAGGACGACTATCAAGAGGTGAGGATGAACGTGAACGAGATGACGGCGGCCGCGGCCGCCAAATCGATCGACGCGTTCGTCACCGTCGATCCCTACTGCACCATCGCCGAGGACGAGGGCATCGCCAAGACGATCGTGAACATGTACGAGTACGATCCCATGCCGGTGTACATGGCCGCAACGCCGGAATTTCTCGAAAAGCACCCGGCGGCGGTGGTCGAGTATCTGAAGGCGTGGCTCGAAGTCGGCAAAGACTTCAAGCAGAACCCGCGCAAGACGAACGAAGTCATCTACGGGTTCTTCACCTCGAAGGGCTACACGATGAGCCGCGAGACCTTCAGTAAGGCGATGGCGAACGTCGAGATGGACATCGGCTTCCCGGCCGACACGCGCGTTTACTTGCAGCAAATCGCCGAAGGGCTATTGAAAGAAAAAAAGATCGGCGCAATCCCAGACTGGAACAAGGCGCTCAGGCCGGAGTTCATGGCGAAGGCGCGGTAATAGAGGAGGACGAGAAAAATGGCAGTTAAAGTTCGCCGCGTCGTCACGGGACATGACGCCAACGGGCGCGCGGTCGTCGGGATCGACGAGGTCTGCAAAAATGTCGTCTCGAACCGGCCGGGCGCTTCGAGCTGTGTCGTCTGGACAACCGAATCTTTTCCCGTGAACAACACCGGCGACGCCGACGCCGCGTTGCGGCAGGTCGGCACGACGCTCAAGAACGGAACGGTCTTTCGCGTCATCGAGTTCGCGCCGGGCGTTTCGCCGCGGAACCACCGCACGGATTCGATCGACTACGCGGTCGTCATCTCGGGCGAGATCGACATGGAGCTCGACGGTTCTACTGTCCATCTGAAGGCGGGCGACGTGCTCGTCCAGCGCGGCACGATACATAACTGGGTCAACCGCGGCGAAAAACCTTGCGTGATCGCCTTCGTCCTCATCGACGCGGGGCCGGTCGAGGTCGCCGGGAAGCTTCTGCACGCCAAAGGCTAGTATTAAGAAAGCCCTTCGATACCCAGCTCGGACGCCAGGCGCTCTAGATCTTTTAACAGCGTCGCGTTGATCGGCACGCCCGCCGCGCTGCGCTCGACAAATGTCGCGTGGCTCTGCTCGCCGGGAACGCGGATGCGTTCGACGCCGGACATTTTTTTCGAATCCTTCATCTCCCGAATCACGCGATCGACGCTGCGCTTGAACGCATCGACCGGTGAGAAGCGCGCTACGTCGAGCGCGACGATTACCTGGCCCGTGTTCGTCGGCGTGGTGTCGTCCTTGTTGAAATCGATGACGTCGCGGCCGAACGCGGCGCCGTTCAGCGTGCCGGCGAGCAGGCCGAAGACGAGCGCGAGGCCGTATCCTTTGTAGTCACCGATCGGAAGGAGAAAGCCGTCGGCGGCGCGTTTCGGGTCGGTGAGAGGCTTGCCGAGCGCATCGACCATCCAGCCCTCCGGCATCGGCTCCCCGCGCAGCAACTTCGTCTTCACCTTGCCGTAGGCCGCCACGCTCGTCGCCATATCGAGCACGATCGGCTGCTCCTCCAGAGCGGGGATCGCGACGGCGATCGGATTGGTGCTGAGCAGGAGTTCGACCCCGCCCCAAGGCGGCATGTGATTGGCGTTGCCGACCGCGAGGTAAATGCCGACCATGTTTTTTTCGAGCGGCATCATGGCATAGAGCGCCGCAGGCCCGGCGTGGTTGCTGTTGCGCACGCCGATCCAGCCGATGCCGGCGCGCGCGGCTTTTTCCATCGCGACACGCGCGGCGAATCGCAGCGCGAGGTGTCCCATCGCGTTGTCGCCGTCGACCACGGCGGTCGCTTCGGTCTCCCGGGCGATCCGGATATTCGGTGTAACGTTCATGCCGCCCGCTCTAATCCGGCGCACATATTGAGGCAGGCGGAAAATCCCGTGGCCGTCGGCGCCGCGGAGATCGGCGCGGATCATGAGCTGCGCAATCTGCCCGGCGTCCGACTGCGGCAGGCCGACGGCCGCCAGCGCGCGCGCGACGAAGGCTTCGAGCTGCGGAGAATGAAATCGCCGGTCGACTGAGGCTTGAGGCATCCTCTACTTCCCTTTGGGAGGTAGAGGACTCACGAGATCGCGCTCGGAGAGATGGGCGACGGTCTCGCCGGTCTCGGTGAAGGTGCGGGTCACCTCGGTGGTCCCGTAAATCCACAAGATCAGGAGCGGCCCCGTTCCGATGTTGACGAAGCGGTGCGGCTTATCGGCCGGAACGAGCGTGGTGTCGTAGGCGCTGAGCCGATGGCGCCGGCCGTCGATCTCCGCCTCCGCCTCGCCTTCGAGGATCGTTACTTGCTCGTCGCAGTTGTGCGAATGCAGCGGCACCTTGGCCCCGGCGGGAAAACGCGTCAGTCCCGTCGTGAGGTGTTTCGAACCGAGTTCTTTAGTAACCAAGGGAGTTGTCTGAATACCGTTGCCGCGATCGAACACCGGCAGCGAATCGATTCTTAAAATACGCGCGTCTGCCATGGGATATCTCCTTACAGAGAGAGCGGATCGCCTCGGAAATCTAACAACGGGATGGAAAAAGTGTCAAGCCGCAATGTCTCTCTTGTCATCTTCCCAGTGCATTGACAATGCGCTCATAAATGACTTAGAAAACTCTGTCTGAGTAAAGCGTAAGGAGGCCATATGGTCACTCGCAGCACTTCGAGTTTCGGTCTGGTGGGCACCGACTGGCAGCAGCGCATCAACTGGGACCGCCTCCGCAAGTATCGGCTCGACCGCGCGCGCGCCGCGATGAAGCGGAGCGGGCTGGGCGCTCTGCTCGCGATGTACGATGAAAATGTTCGTTACATATCCAGCACCGTAACGCCGGGCTGGTGCCGCCTGAAGCCGGGGCTCCGCTACGCGCTGCTCTGCGAAGGCGCCGAGCCGGTGCTCTTTGAGCAGGGCGACATCGGCATCCAGATCAACCGCCACTGCCCGTGGATTCCGCGCGACAACGTGCGCTACGCCTACTCCTGGATCAAGGGCGCCGTCGGCGGCGCGTCGCGCCAGCAGGTGAAGAAGTTCACGAACGGAATCCTGGAAGAGATGAGAAAGTACGGCGTCGAGAAATCGCAGCTCGGCGTCGACTTCGTCGACATCAACATGATCAACGAGTTCAAGGAGGCGGGCCTCAACTGGACGGACGGCGCTTCGCCGATGGTCGAGGCGCGCGCGATCAAGAACGAGGACGAGCTGGAGGCGATGCGCATCGTCGCCGCGATCTGCGACGCGTGCCATTCGGCGATCTCCCATTTCATCAGACCCGGGATGCAGGAGCATCATATCACCGCCTTCGCCATGAACTACCTTTACAACATCCCCGGCATCGAAGACGTCGAGGACATCATCGTCTCCTCGGGTCCCAACAGCTGGCCCAACTGGAGGCATTTCTCCGATCGCATCATCCAGCCCGGCGACCTCGTCATCATCGACATGGCGGCGGTTACGTGGAACGGTTACAAGAGCTGCATGTACCGCACGTATTGCGTGGGAAAGAAACCGACCAAGGAGCAGAACGATTTTTATCATATCGCTTACGACTGGCTCTATCGCGCGATCGAGAAGGTCAAGCCCGGCGCGACGACCAAGGAGATCGCGGAGGTCTGGCCGTCGGCGATGGAGACCTGGGGCTACAAGGAAGAGGATCAGGCCGCGGCGAACCTCTGGGGCCACGGACTCGGCCTCGCGCAGTACGACACGCCGGTCATCTCGCGGATTTACTCGCTCGACTTTCCGGTCGAGATCAAACCCGGGATGAGCTTCGCCCTCGAGACCCAGCACGGCAAGCCGCTTCAGTGGGGCGTGCGACTGGAAGAGATGATGGTCGTGACGGATAAAGGGCCCGAAGTCACGACGCAGTTCCCGATCGAAGAGATTACGGTTATAGATTAGTCGAAGCTCCGCGCCAGCCGGATTCGCCCCATTCCATTTCCGCTCGGGGGAACGATGCAAATCTCCCAGCCGCGCGATTACAAATTGATCGTCGAGAAGGACGTGCAGATCCCGACGCGGGACGGCGCGATCCTTTACGCCGACGTGTTCCGCCCCGACGGCGGAGGCGAGCGCTTTCCCGCGATCATGAACATCAGCGTCTATCAAAAAGACAAGCTGTGGATCCCGCCGGCGGACTTGGAGGAAAAGCCCAACCCCTACATGAACTGGGAGACGGCGAACCCGCTGTGGTGGTGCCCGCGCGGTTACGCGCTAGTGCGCGTGGACGCCCGCGGCTCCGGCAAATCGCCCGGCCAATCCGAGCCGAGCTCGTACCAGGAAGCGCTCGATTTTTACGACGCGATTGAATGGATCGCCAAGCGGCCGTGGTGCAGCGGCAACATCGGCACGCTCGGCATCTCGTATCACGCCGCCTCGCAGTGGCGCGTGGCCAATCTCCAGCCGCCGTCGCTCAAGGCGATCCTTCCCTGGGAAGGGCGCGCCGACCAGTACCGCGACCAGGCCTATCACGGCGGCATCTTCGCGATGGGCTTCATGTCGATCTGGCATACCATGCAGACCGCGCATCACCTGCTCGGCAGTCCGCGCAGCTATAATCCGGACGCTTTCCACAACGATCTCTTGTGGCACTACATGCGGCACGATCTCGATTCCGAATACTGGCGCGCGGCGAGCGCGCAATGGGACAAGATCACGGTGCCGGTCTACAGCGCCGGCAATTGGACCTCGTTCGCGCTCCATCTACGCGGCAACACCGAGGCCTTCATGTGCGCTGCCTCTGAAAATAAAAAACTCCGCATCCACAGCGGCACGCATTTCCACGCGTTCTATTCAGAGGAAGGACGGATGGATCAGCTCCGCTGGTTCGACCATTGGCTCAAGGGTCTGGACAGCGGCATCATGGACGAGCCGCCGGTCAAGCTCGAGATCCGCACCGGCGGCGGCCAAGGGCGGTACGATTTCCGCTTCGAGAACGAATGGCCGATCGCCCGGACTAAGTGGACGAAAATGTATCTCGAAATCGAGCCGTCGAACGCGATCGACGGCCGGCTCGCCGCGACGCCGCCGCGAAGCTCGAACAAGATCACTTACGCGGCCGGCGGAGGATCGGTGGCAGTGCACGGCCACGGGGGCGCAGGCAAGAGCGGCGCTTCGTTCGAGACCACTCCGATGGAGCGCGATACGGAAATCACCGGACCGCTCGTCCTCGTTCTCTGGGTGTCGAGCACGTCGGAGGATATGGACATCTACGCGACGCTGCGCAACATCGGGCCGGATGGAAAAGACGTTTTCGAGATCGGCTCGCAGGGCCAGCCGGTTCCGCTGACCAAGGGCTGGCTCCGCGCCTCGCAGCGCAAGCTCGACGCCGCGCGCTCGCTGCCTTATCGACCCTACCATGCGCATGACGAACGCCGGTGGCTAAAGCCCGGCGAGCCCGTAGAGTGCCAGGTGGAAATATGGCCCACCTCCATCGTGCTGCAAAAAGGGCACCGGCTGCGCCTCGACATCCAGCCGTGCGACGGCATCGGCAGCGCGCCCTACACACACTACCAGGCGGACTACAACCTGGGCGCGGAGAATACCATCCACGCCGGCGGAGACAGGAGGTCTTACCTGCTGCTGCCGGTTATCCCGCCGAAGTGAATGTTTAGTCGCCTTATTTAAAAAACGGCGTGGAACTTAAGATCATAGACCCAGCAGGGATTGGATGAAGCCGTCTTCGAACGGCAGATGCAGCAGCCATTGAAAGAGGCCGTAGAAGCATAGCCATGCGGTCGTCGTGAGCGAGACCGACAGTAACCAGCCGACCCGGCTTTGTAGCAGCAGGTAAAAAAATATAAATACCGGCACGGCGATCGGGAAGCCTACCAGAAAAACCAGGACGATGAAGCCGGCGATCCAGGCGAGGATGCCGACGATGCGTCGGCGCGCCACAGTTGGATCGACGTCGGTCGAAAGCTCAATCTCCACGGCGGGACCGCTCGTGCTTTCATCGCCGCCGAAAAATTCGAGAGCGAACAGCGTGCCCGCGAGGATGAAGAGCGGGATGCCGGTTGCGAACG
>Ga0075425_100003136_pt1 | contig 16750 bp, 13 predicted proteins | sample SoiMethybrSBSTD4_FD_75300 | JGI IMG/M metagenome (GOLD analysis project Ga0075425, IMG submission 75300) | Bulk soil microbial communities from a Populus tree surrounding site in Tennessee, USA - Soil MetaG P. TD hybrid SBSTD4 | ecosystem: Environmental > Terrestrial > Soil > Tree plantation... | reverse complement strand
GTCACCGGCGGTGCCGGATACATCGGATCTGTGCTCACGCAGCTCCTGCTCGAACGGGGCTATGAGGTCACAGTTCTCGACCGATTGTTTTTTGGCGACACACTCGCTGATCTTCGCTCCAATCCCAAGCTGCACCTCATTCAAGACGATATCCGGTGGTGTCCGGACACCGTGTTCCGCGGTATCGACGCCGTGTGTGACCTCGCGGCACTCAGCAATGATCCCGCCGGTGAGCTCAATCCTGAGAAGACGCTCGAGATCAACCACGAAGGCCGAGCCCGCATCTGCCGCATGGCCAAGAAGGCGGGCGTGCGCCGCTACGTGCTCGCGTCGTCGTGCAGCATCTATGGCTTTCAGGACGACGTCGTCGACGAGACGAGCGGCATCAATCCGCTGACGACGTACGCCGTGGCCAATCGCCGGGCGGAGGAATCGACGCTCGCCCTCGCGTCCAAGGACTACACCGTCACGGCCGTGCGGCAGGCAACGGTGTACGGGCCCTCGCGCCGCATGCGCTTCGATCTCGCGATCAACGGCATGACGCTCGCTCTGCACAAGAGCGGCAGCGTGAAGATCCTGCGTGACGGGACACAGTGGCGGCCCATGGTGCACATCCGCGACACGAGCCGCGCGTTCATCACGGTGCTCGAAGCCGAGCCGGACCGCGTGAACGGTGAGATCTTCAACGTGGGCTCCGACGATCAGAATCTTCAGGTGCAACCCCTCGCGCAGCGGCTGTGTCAGGCGCTCGATCTGCCGTACGTCGAGGACTGGTACGGCGATCCCGATCATCGGTCCTATCAGGTGAGCTTCCGGAAGATCGCGCAGCGGCTTGGGTATGCGACGTGTGAGACGCCGGAGATTGGCTCGCGCGAAATCTTTGCCGCGCTCCGCAGCAAGAAGCTGACCGACGGCCCCACCACCCGCACCGTCGAGTGGTACAAGAGCCTCATGCAGTGGCACGACACGCTGAAGACCGTGGTGCAGCGCGATGTCGTCCTCTAGACCGGTCGCGATCCTCGGGGCGACCGGACAACTCGGCAGCGACATCGTGCGGGCTGCGGTGGCCGCGGGAATCGAGCACGTTGGGCTGGGCCATACCGATGTCGATGTCACCGACGCGAAACACCTGGCCGCCACCATGGACCGCGTGCGTCCTGCTGTTGTGATCAACAGTGCCGCATTTCATCAGGTGGACCGCTGTGAGGAAGATCCCGCCGAGTCGTATCGCGTGAATGCGGTGGGCGCCCTCCTGGTCGCACGCGCGGCCAAGGAGGTCGGTGCCCGCTGCGTGTTTGTCAGCACCGACTACGTGTTCAACGGACAGCGCGCGCCTGAAACGATGTATCAAGAGGACGACGCCACCGGGCCGCTGAACGTGTATGGCGCGTCAAAGCTCGCCGGAGAGCAGCTCGTGGCGCAGACGGGCGACGACCACCTGATCGTGCGGGTGTCGTCGCTGTTCGGCGTGGCGGGCGCGCGCGGCAAGGGCGGCAACTTTATCGAGACGATTCTCAAAAAGGCACATGAGGGCGGGCCCCTCAAAGTCGTCAATGATCAGTGGATGACGCCGACGTACACCGGCGATGCCGGAGGGGCGATCATCCGTCTCGCCACGGGCGATGCGACCGGTGTCGTTCATGTGACGAACCCCGACTCGTGCACGTGGCATGCGTTTGCGAGCGAAGCTGTCCGGCTCGCCGGTCTGAAGGTGCCGGTCGAGGCCGTCTCGGTCAGCAGCTTCCCTTCCAAGGTGCGCCGTCCCCGCAACTCGGCGCTGGCGACCGAGCGGCTCAGCTCACTTCTCGGTGGAGCTTTGCGTCCCTGGCGTGAGGCGTTGCGGGCCTACCTGGCAGCCAAGGGCCATCTGAACTGAATCCCGACGTCTTGGTGATCGGCGCAGGCGCGATCGGCGCGAGTGCCGCGCTGCATCTCGCCCGCGCGGGCGCGCGCGTCATGGTGCTCGAGAAGGAATCGGGACCGGCGCGGCATCAGAGCGGCCGCAACAGCGGGGTGATTCACGCGGGATACAATCTCAAGCCCGGCACGCTGAAGGCGAAGTATTGCGTCGAGGGGAGCCGGCGCCTGCGCGCGTACTGCCGCGAGCGCGGGATTCCGATGGTGGAGGGCGGGATCCTGATCGTGGCGCGCGCGAGCGCCGAGCGCGCCACGTTGGACGAGCTGCACCGGCGGGCGCAGGGCAATGGTGTGCAGAGCCGCATCGTGGACGAGCGGGAGATCCGGGAGATCGAGCCGCACGCCGTCGGGATCGCCGGGCTGCACGCGCCCGAGGGCGCGAGCTTTGACGCGGCGCGTTACGTGGCGGCGTTGCTCGATGATGCCCGTGCCGCGCGGGTCGAGACACGGTTCGGTGTGGAGGTGCGGAGCATCGCAGAGGGTGCGTCAGGCGTGCGCGTTGTGACGTCCGCTGGTGTCGTCGAGGCCGGCGTCGTTCTGAATTGCGCCGGCCTGCACGCCGACCGTCTGGCGGGTGCGCTGGCTGCGGATCTGCGGATCATTCCGTTTCGCGGCTACTACGCCGAGCTCGTGCCCGAGCGCGTGGGATTGATCCGCAGCCATGTGTATGCGGTGCCGGACCTCACGTTTCCCTTCCTCGGAGTGCACCTTTCCCGGCGGGCAGACGGCAGGGTGATTGTGGGGCCGGGCGCGATGCTGGCGTTCGGACGGGAGGCGTATCGGTTCTGGCAGGTCAATCCCGGTGATCTTGCACGGACGCTCTCCTGGCCGGGGTTTTATGCGCTTTTCCGTGATGCGCGGTTCCGATCGCTCCTCGTCAGCGAGGTACGAAAGAGCCTGTCGTTGCGCGCGGTTTGGCAGGAAGCGCAGCGGCTGATTCCCGATCTTGGATCGCACGATCTCGTGCGATCGTTTGCCGGCAACCGCGCACAGGTTGTGTCCCGAAACGGACAACTCGTGGATGACATCGTTATCCGGGAGTCGTCACGAAGCGTGCACGTGCTTAACGCCGTCTCGCCGGGGCTGACTTGCAGCCTGCCGTTTGGAGACGAACTGGCGCGTGTTTGCAAAACAAAATTACAGGGCGTGAACTGAACTCTACGACGGTACACGAGGGAACTCGACCAGATGCCCGGCCAACCTGACCCCGCCTACAGTACCGCGAGCGATCCCAACCCGCTGCGCCAGGCCCTCGAGGAATTGGTTCGACGGTGGCGTGTCCTGATAGGACTCCCGTTACTCGTCGGGGTTGTGGGAGGTCTTATTTCGCTCTTTGTCCCGAGGGAGTACGAGGGCGTGGCCATTTTCAGCCCGGCCGAAGACATCAGCTCCGAGCTCCCCGGGAACCTTCAGGCCATCGCCGCCCAGTTCGGGGTCACGGCGGGAGGTCAAGGGTACAGTGTGTACTACTTCGCTCAAGTCGCTCAATCGCGTGCAGTGTTGAAAGTCGTGGCTCAAGACACTCTCGACGCTGACGGTCAGCGGGTCGCGGTCGTCGATCTGGTCGACGCCTCGGGAGACAACGTCGAGGAGCGAGTGGACGATGCCGTCAAGCAACTCCACGACGTGATGAGCGTTCGCACGGACGACCAGTCGGAGCTCGTGACGATCAAAGTGCGGGCCTCATCACCGAATCTGGCAGCGGCGCTTGCAGCGTCAGTCATCGAGGCGCTCAATGCGGTGACGACCGCCAGCATTCAACGCGGCGGCTCAGCCGAGCGTCGCTTCGCGCAAGCACAGGCCGACAGCGCGCGCGAGGCCCTGCGAGCGGCGGAGGACCAACTGCGGGACTTTTCGCTCGCCAATCGCAGCATCACCGAGTCCCCCAGACTTCAGGTCGAGGACGCTCGGCTACGCCGGCAAATTCAGATTCGCCAGGACTTATACCTGTCGCTCATCGGTCAAGCCGAAGCCGCCAAGCTGCGAGAAGTAAAGAACACACCCGCGATCGCTCTCGTTCAACCACCTCAGGCGAGTGTGGAGAAGGTGTGGCCGAAAGCGTCGGTGTGGGCCATGATGGCCACGATCGGAGTGTTCACACTGGTTGTCGCGTGGCTCTACGTCTTGTACCCGATCCTCCCAGGATCTCTGCAAACGAAGTTCAGGTTCCGGAGCAACGGCTGAGTCCATGGGGGACGACGCCTTGTTGTCGCGCCGCACACTGATCGAATCGCTGGCTCTGGCGTTCCCAGCATTCCGATCCGGCCGATTATCCCCTACCCCCGCACCAGATCAACCCGGCCAACCTTACGCATCCATCCGCGACTTCGGGGCAGTCGGCGACGGCACGACTGATGATGCCCCTGCCCTTTTGAAGGGTCTCGAAGCCACTCGGGCGAGTGGCGTCACGTTGTTCCTGCCGCCTGGGCGATATCGCTGCGGCCGAATCGTGAATGCGAAGACGCCATGCCGAATCGCCGGAACCGGCGAGCAGAGCCAGCTCGTGTTCGATCGGGATCTGGCTGCCGGTCCACCCTTCAGATCCTTGTTCATCGAAGGGACTCGCGGCGCGGCCCCCGGGGAGGATTTCTGTCACTTGCGCGACTTCGCCGTGACCGGCCAGTCGAACGGACCGGAGGGTCGCGCAACAAACGAGCTCCTCGCTGGAATCGGCGTTCAGTACGTCTCAGGCCATCTCGAAGGGTTGACCGTGAGACAAACCTGGGGGATGGCGATCGTCTATCACGGATGTCACGACCTCACCATCCGGCGTTGTCACGTCGCTCGCAGCGGCAGAGACGGGATTACGGGATTCTGGGGCAACCAGCGCGTATGGGTGATCGATAATCTCATTCAGGAGCCCGGCGATGACGGCATCGCCGTGAATGCGTCAGACGCGAAGGTCGGCAATTCACTGGCCGAGGACATTTACATCGCGGGCAACCAGATCGAGAATGGACGGTTCTTCGGTCGGGGGATCTACCTCGCGGGCGTAAGCCGGGCGCACGTCGTCGACAATAGCGTTCGATCGGTGGTCTCCAGCGGAATCGCCGTGATGCCCAGCCTCCTGACTAGTGCAAGAAGCACGGATGTTGAAATCATCGGCAATCGCGTGATCGATGCGGGCGCGGTACCTGCGAGCCGACAGCCTCTCGTTGGGATTCGCCTTGATTCGTCCGACCGCCTGCGCCTCTTCAACAACGTCGTGGAGACAAGTGGCTCACAGGGGGTCTTCGCTTTGCACTGCGCGGACGTCTTGCTATCGGGCAACGCTATTGCCGGTACGGGGAAAGCGGAGTCTGCGCCGGCCCTGGATTTCCGGTCTGCAACAAATCTCACGGTCATGGGGAATCACGTTGCCGACGGATCGGGACCAGCGATCCTACTCGATGCTCCGACGACTGCTCGTCTTCTGAACAATTACGTGGCCACTCACAACCCCCAGCTCTTGCAGATTCGGGGAGCCGTGAGCGACGCGATTGCCCGCGGCAATCTGTTTGTTTGTACGCATTCTGATTTGCGCGTTGCCTTCGGCGTCGAAACGAGTACAGGGGAAGCGTTCGTCCTGACCGGAAACACGCTGATAACGGCAAAGGGAACACAACGAGTCTTTCACCCAGCTTTGCGGGTCAGCTCGAACGACATCGTTGACTCGGAACATTGAGTGAACCCGCAATCGAGCCTGGACGGCCCGCCATGACATCGCGGCCGTGATTCTACTTGCGTGGACAGCATGGCTCGCGTTGTCGACTTCTTGCATCGTCAGTGCATTGGTTTGGCTGCGGCGCACACGGGAGATCGTGGCGCCAGTTCCCATCCTTGTTGGTACAATCGGCCTTTACGTTTTACCGCGTGCAGCTTACCTGTTGTGGTTCGGCAGGGCTCCTGATTCTTCCGCCGGGCTACTTGAGCAAGATCAAGCCCACTTGATCGCGTCCACGCTCGCCGTCATCAATATCGGCGTGCTCGCCTTTCTGCTTGCTCATCAGTCGCCTGCCATCCGCACTTGGGGGCGCTCGATTCGGTTTACACTGCCGGATCCTGACCCTTACCGCGCGGCTGTGACGGCCGGATTAGTTCTCGCGTTAGGTGTCGCTGCATTCGCGCTCCTGCTGAGACAGATCGGGGGTTGGCGCTACGTAGTACAGAACCAGAGCCTTGTAAGCGACCTGCTTCAGGGCAAGGGCATCTTGCTCAACCTGACTCGCGTTATCGCAATTCCCGCAGGACTGCTGCTAATCGATCGCGCTAGACACCGCACTCGCTGGTGGGTGTGGCTTTTCGTGCTTTTCGCAGTGCTCTGTTACGCGATACTCGGTAGGCGTTCTCTCATTGCGTTCGCTCTTGCCTATCCGCTGCTGCTTTATCATTGGAGCTTGCACAGCTTTCCGTGGAAGCGACTCGCTGTGGCTGGCGTGATTGCCGTACTCACCCTCACCGCCTACAGTTACGTCCGTCTTCTAGGGATCGATCGCATCGGTCAGGCATCTCGCGTTGTAGTAACCCATCCTCAAGCCGCCGTGCACTTTCTGTTTTCGACCGGCGAGTTTCGCATTTTCGATGCGACCACGATCATCGTTCGTGACGTACCCGAGGTCATCGCGCCCAACTTTGGGACAAGCTTCATAAGGGTGCCTTGGTGGATTATTCCGCGGACGCTGTGGGAAACCAAGCCGGTCACCCTCGGCGAAACGCTGGTTGGGCAGTATATGCCGAACATCAGGGGGGGACATCCACCCATGATCTTTGGCGAACTGTACGCCGCGGGTGGGATCTTCGCCGTCATTCTCGGGATGTTCTGCTTCGGATGGATGACCCGCCTCGGGTGGGAATGGGGCACCCGACATCGGGGTGTCGGTGACGGCTCGATGTACATCCTGTTTTGTTACTTCGTCTACGACTTTACTCGTGTTGGGGATCCGAGCCGCACTCTTTGGGCGGCCGTCATCGCTGCGGTGATGTTCGCAGGAGTTTTCTGCTTGTCGGCGCCCTCGTCGGCTCCTTCTCAAAGCGCTCAATGAAGACTGTCTCGGTCGTAATCCTTAATTGGCGCAGCTACCCCATCGTCATGGACGCCGCGCAATCCGCCCTTCGGCAACGTGCGGTAAATGTCGAGTTGATTGTGGTAGATAATGGTTCAGATGATGAATCGATTCCACAGCTGCGATCGCGATTCCCGGAGGCACGAATCATTGAACTGGGGCACAACTCGGGTTTCCCGCACGGCATGAACACGGGAATTAAGGTCGCAACCGGCGAGTACATACTTCTTCAGAACGCAGATCTCGTCCTGGACGAGAATTACTGCGCCTTCGGAATCGGTGTCATGTCCTCCATTGACCGAGTCGGCGCTGTCGGCGGTCTCGTGCAAAGGCTCGCAAAGGGCGAGCGGACTGATACTCTCGATGCGTGCGGGTATACGCTGTCACGGACGTTTCGAGCACAACTGCTCGATCACAACCGGGGCGGTGAGGTCGTCGGCGTTTCTGGAAGCTGTCCGCTTTTTAGTGCTGAGGCGCTCCGAGATGTCGAACGACCAGTAGGATATGCGCTTGACCCGTGGTACTTCTCATCGTTTGAAGACATCGATCTCATGCTACGGTTCAACCTCGCCGGGTGGGCTGTGCACTATGCACCTGAGATGCGCGCCTGGCACGTGCGCTCCGGGTCAACGGTGGCGGCTTCAAGGTTTTACGAAAAGCCCGTGCCACTGGTTCGCCATCACATTAAGAACCGCTTGGCAACGATCCTCAAGAACATCCCAGCAATCCAGCTGCGTACATGGTTGGGTGTTATCGTCACCGAGGTCGCCATTCCGTTTTACCTCCTGCGGAAGCGGCCGTCGACCTTGAAGGCATGGATCGGTGCATGGTGGTCGATCGGTCTAGAAGCCCCCAGGCTCCTGCGTGATCGCATGCGCATCCTGCGAAAAGGCGGGCCATTCCAAGGTCGGCTCTTCAGATTGATCCGAATGACGCGACTTTATGGCGTCCGTGGGAACGAGCTAACGAATAGGGATTCCCAACAAACACACAGCGTGTCAGCCTAAGCGCAGTGATTTCAGAGATCGCGGAGCGACCGAACGACGATGCTCGGCAGTTTGCTCGCACCGTTGCGGGACCTGCTCGTTGTCAACTCGTTAGCAATATTGCTCGTGCTGTCCTCTTGTTTCTCCATCAACTCCTGATCGCCCGTCTCTTCGGCGCCTACGCCCTGGGACTCTTTAGCTTGGCCACTGCGGCAGCTCAGGTGGCATCAATGGTCAGTCACCTGGGAGGAGACTACGTCATTCTTCGGGGCGGGCGGGGCAACGCGAACACGCACGATCCGTCGACGGCTTTCCGATATGTTCTACTCCCGGCGACGGTGGCAAGTGCGATCGCTGCCGCGTTGCTTCTGCTTACGGCAACGCGCACTACACTCCTGGGGGCCGATTCCCGCATCCCGGGATCTATGGCGATCGTGGCGCCAACGATTATCGCGTCATGCACAATTATTTTGGGTGCCTCCCTGTTGCAGGCAACCGGACAGTTGAGACGATACACGATCGTTCAAACACTCCTCGACCCAGCCTTGCGGGTCGCCACGCTCCTCGTCCTTCTTACCATCTCGCGGTCATGGGCCGTACCACTCTGGAGCTACACAGTATCCGTGATTGCCACGTTCGTCGTCGCGTTGACGTTCGTTCGTTCGGCCATTTCGCCGACCATTAAAGTTCCGGACTGGATCGAAGGGGCCCGGGGTCTCAGTTACTCGATACCGGTCATGCTTAGCTTTGCACTGCAGTTCGCCACTGTTTTCGTCAACATTGCGATCATTAGCCGACTTCTCTCTAGTGAGGCCGCGGGCATCTTTGCAGCTGCTATGCGACTAGCCATGCTCAGCCTGTGGGCTCAAACGGCCATTTCTGCGCCTCTACTCCCACTGATTGCCGAAGGATTGGCGTCCAAACGCGCAGAATTGCGAGCCACGTATCAACGCGCTGTTCGTTTTGTGATGATCGTGAACGTGCCGCTTCTTGCAGGGCTGTTCGTTGCCAGGACTGCAGTCATGGGGATCTTTGGCGACGCATTCGTCCTCGGCGCGGCAGCGCTCGCCTGGATGTTAGTTGGGCAGTTCATCAACACCGCGACCGCCGCAATCGAGGCAATGTTCCCTCTGGGCGGCAAACCAAAGCTCGGGTTGACCATCAACGCCTTCCAACTGGTCGGCAATGCTTTGCTGGCCTGGTATCTGGTGCCCCGCCTTGGCGTCTCAGGAGCGGGGGTTGCCGTTGGAGTGTCGGTGATTGTCACCAATGTGCTGCGGACCTACCTCGTCTGGCGTATCTGGCGAATCAGCCCCCTTTCCACTGATCTCTTGCGCATGCTGGCAGGTGGGATCGTGGTCGTCCTCGCATGGGAGACCCTTCGCCCCGCCTTGAATTGGCGCCCAGACCTCCCGGCCACGCTAGTTGGTGCGACACTCCTGAGTGCACTTGTGCTCGTGATTTGCCTCCGATTTGCTTCGCGTGAAGATCGCGAAATCCTGCGCAGGGTAGTTATGGTCATTTCGCCGCGGCATTGACCATGGCAAACATGAACTACACCGGCGAGCGAATAATCCCCGATGCCCCCGAGTGCCTCCCCGGTACTCTGATCTATGAGACCCACGTCGCGCGGTATCACTTCGCGTTACCCTTCGCACGTGGCAAAACTGTACTCGATCTTGCCTGTGGCGTCGGTTACGGATCGCGTCTGCTGGCCGAGAACGGTGCCCTACGTGTAATCGGCGGCGACATCTCGCGGGACGCAATCGCCTACGCGAGAGAGCGTTTCGCCGACAGGCATACCGTATACTCAGTCATGTCCGCGGCCGATATTCCGATCCCTTCTTCGTCTGTGGACCTTGTAGTCTCATTCGAAACGGTAGAGCACGTGCCCGATGGGAACCGATTTCTGGAGGAGATCAATCGAGTCCTAAGAGTCGACGGAGCGCTTATCATCTCAACGCCGAACCGAGACACCTATGGAACCGCGCGCGACGTGCCCGATAACGAGTTCCACACACGAGAATACACGATTACCGAATTTCGGAATCTGCTCTCACGATTCTTCCAACGAATCGAGCTATTCTCTCAGCGCCGACTAATCCGGCAATCGCGCCTTGCCGCACTGACGGACGCGATGATGCGTCGCTTGCGTTTTGCCGATAAGCTGGGGCTTCGCAAGATTTTGGTTCCCAAGGGCGTGCGTAGCCTCGTGGGGCGCGCTACTGACGCGTACGACCGCGACTGCAGAGTCTCTCCGCTTCGCGCCGATGACAGCCCACTTTTCTTTGTTGCGGTGGGACAACGTACCTGATCGCAGTTGTGAGGACACTTAGCCTGGCTACTCCTTGCGGCTCAACCGGTAGATCATTTCGGCGGACAGCAACGGCAGGATCCGAACCCGCCCGGTGACCTCCCACCCCGAAACACCAAGGTACTGAGCAGCCTCGTTGGATCGAATCGGGTACGGTACAGATTGGACACCGGTCATTATCTCCCGCAGTCTGAGACGAACCCGCTGCCAAGAGTCGACAACTCCCATCGACACTAAAACGTGCCGGCGGGCGACTCTCGTAACTTCGGTCATCACTGCATGCTTGATCGCTGGCGGCACGCGATGCAGTAGCCGCAGGCAGACGACCGCGTCGATTGATGCATCGCCAAAAGGAAGCTTCGTTGCGTCGAGCCGAGCAGGATGAACAGGCCTGTTCGTGCGCGCATAGAACGGCATCGCAATGCTCAGCATCTCGCTCGAGACGTCGGCAGCGATAACACGAAATGGAAACCTGTCCAATACCGAATGAAGCTTACCAGTACCGCACGGAACGTCGACCAGCGTGTGGATCGTACCAGCAATCGGCTCCAGTAGACGGATGACAGCCCGACGTTCAGCGTTTACGATGACACGTTGTGGCAGATCGCGAAGGCGAAACGGCCCCTCGTATGCCGATACGTATCGGGCTGCAACCTGCGGGTCCTGGTATAGCCCGCGGGTGCCCCGCTCGTAGTCGGCAGCTAAATGACCAGAGCTCTTCGGTCTCATCTTGTTTGGCTCACGAGTTGTGTGAGACTCCGAAGATGTCGATCCATCACCCGCCCAAACCCGCGATTCACGTACACCACCCGCACCCCCTTCTCCAACCACCGGGGAAGCGCTTTGAGCTCAGCGGCTCGAATGCCGGCCAGCCAGTTCTTTAGAATCTCGCGAGTCGTCAGCAAGGCGAGGAGAATGTGATTGATTGGTCGGTGTATTTGGTAGCTGTTCATAAACGCTCGTTCAGCCTCCTCTGAGCCCGTGCGCCAAATGAAGCCAACGCGATTCCATCTCACCATGCGACACGATGTCACAAAGCGCGCGATATCCGCCTCTGCGGGCTCCATCTTTAGCTTGCCGGGATCAAAGAGCCAGATGCGGCCGCTTGTTGCAAGTCGGGCGTTGCGGATCTCGAAACCCTTGATGGCCCGCACGAGAGCTGCACTGCCCGCTGATCGGCCTGCCGCCAATGAGACTGCGTTTTGAAAGGACTCCGGAAACCGCGCCTCCGCGCGCGTTTCCAATTCTGTCTTGAGTAGTAGCGTTTTCTCCAACACTTGCGCTGTGTCGATATCACGGGACTGAATACTGCTGGCGTGGTACGCCGCCAAGTCTGCTCCCAGGGATGTCGACGCCTGGGCGACATCTCTATCGGCACCGTGAACCAAATCAGCACCCACGACGTCGTTCAGTACGAAGCCCCCGACTTCAGAATCAAAGAACGTCGGTTGCATATAGCTGGACGACTTCCCTATCCAAGTCTTGCCAAGCTCCAGGAGACTGTCGTATTCCTGTCTGGCGACTCGGATATCGTCAGGCGTCCTCTGTGGCATCGCACTGTACCCACGACGCATCACTGCCTTGGGAAACTTCGCGATGTGTGAGGTGACGCGACGGCCGTCCTGAATTGTGAATCGGATGAGCGAGGAGAAATACCGCGACTCGAAAGTCGCATCAAGCACGCTGGGCGCGCCACCGGTAGCGGATCGCTCATGTCGAACGAACCGGTCCAGGAAATCGCGTTCGATCTGTCCGATTTCTCCGACTACCGCCATCAGTTGTCAGTCCGGGTTGTCTAGGGAGAACAGCGCTCGGGTTGCGCAGGCAGAAAGACCACGTTCGAGAACGCCATCGCACGATTACTGGCCCACGCCTCCAGCCTCGCGAAGCCCGGCCGACAGCCTCCTACTTTCGGCTTCGCACCCCGTTCAACCTTGACCTCATACTGCCGATAGGTAGCCGGATGTCCAACGCCGGTGGAATCGATCTCGCCTTCTACCACGTAAAAGCCAGCGTTTGGGGTCACGCCGTCCAAGTCGAGTGACAAGGACATCTGCCCCGAGGAGTCACGTTCAGCAGTGATCCACATTCCGCCCGCCACGTAGAATGGATTGCCAAAGGATGTCCGGCAGGTTCTCATCGCGGAGACGAGATCCTGTATTGGCGACGCAATCGTCACACCACCAATCCAAGTGATGGAGTTCCACTGCTCGACTGTTCCGGGTTGCGGATCAGCCTCTAACTGTCCGCCATGCGAATCGCTGACGCCATCGGCGCAGATCCGGATTCCCGAAGCCAACAGATAATCGAGGAGCCAGAGGTGTTCGATAATGCCCGCTCCTCCTCGAGGAGCCGTACCAATCTCAATAACATCGGCACCCCACGCGTGGTTTTCGACCAGGAAGTTGCCGAGATCGTTGACGAGGCCTCGTTGCATCTCCGGCGGACCGGCAGGTGGTGTGCCGGTAACCCCAAACGGGTGAGCAATCGACACTACTCCGCCGGCTGAGTGGACATACTGGACGTCACCGGCAGGCGAACCGGGTAGTCGCGCCACGAAGGTTGACGCAATATCACTCGGAAGGTACAAGGCGAGGTGTCGCCCACCCCCACTTAGCGAATCCCAATGCGTCCCGGCGAGCGCCGGCGCGGTCGCCCCTACTTCAAGACCCCATATCGTTCTCACGCCAGCCGCGTCCCCAATCGCATGAGCGCGAGCAACCGCCGGATCCATCTGTGCCGCAATTGAACTTTCGGTGTTGCTCATTGTCGGGAGCGAAAAGCGCAATGCGTGCCCGGACGGCCCGTTGTTGAGTTGAAAGGTCAGCTGGTACTCGTCGATAGCGTTGTCGAGTCCGTCAGAGAGCAGGCCTGCATCGGTGCGCGGTTGGATGTCGATGTTGGTTGAGTCGCCACCCGGCCATGGTCGAGAGAACACAAGAGTGTCGCCACGCGCTGTGGTGTCAGGGGTTGCCCCATCGCGGAACCAATACTCGAGCACCTGTCGCGAGCCCTTGGTGCCCTGCGGGTGCCAAGACAGGGGAGCAAGGACTCGGAGATCCGGATAAGTGCTGTCGCTCTGATCGCGCCACACCGTCCATCGAATATGGGGATCGCCAATGAGCGCACGTGATAGGACGGGGAACGAGGTGTGACGACTCGCGGTACCGTCCCACCTAGCTAGCGAAAAACGAATGGTATCCACCGACACTGACGTGGTTGGCGGGAGCTGAACTTCCAAGATCGAGCCATTAAGGCCAACGGTCGCCGAGGATCGATTGCTCCAGAGCAATGCCCGTCCCTGGTTCCCTGGCCCCCAAGTGCCGACCGACCAGAGTCTGTCCTCTAACGAGGTGGTCACCGACGGTACGACCACAAGATCAGGGACTCTGGGCGCATAGATGTCGGAATGGTCGGTCCACCACAACACCTGAACCCCGGCCTGAGCAACTTGCTGAGTCTGCCAGGCCATTGATCCCGGGCGCGGAGCGCCGGCATGATTGGACCACCCGTGCATGTGGAGGGAGGTAGCCAACGATGGCGTTTGCGCGTGACCGTTCGGCGGTGGAATTGTCGTGGGAATCTGCGGCCGAACCCCGGCGTCCAAGCATCCTAAGCAGATCGCCAACACCAACCCGCTTGAGGAGACGAGGAATCTACGAATCACGCGCAATTATCGGCCCGCACGATCTGGCGATAGACATCGCCCAGCGTCTGCACGTTGTGCTGGATATCAAACATACGACGCGCACGATCATAGCCGATCTCCGCCATCTCCTTCGCCGCCTTAGGGTCGCTGATCAGTGCAACGATTTGCTTCGCCATCGCTTCATCATCATCCAGCCCAACGACGTAGCCCCCACCGCCCCGCAGTACATCTCGACTGCCATCGACATCGGTCACCACGGCTGGGGTCTTCAACATGAGAGCCTCTAATAGAGTATTCGGCATTCCCTCGAACCGCGACGTGAGGACGAACACACTGGCCCTAGACATGGCCTCCAAAGCCTCTGTTTTCGACGTCCAAGGCAGGATTTCAAGTCGACTATCAAGCTCGGCGTCCGCGACCAGGCGTCGAACCTTTCGCTCGAGTGGGCCGGCAAACCCTGCGCCCAAGATTGCGAAGCGCACGTCTGGACGTTGCTGAGCGACGCGGGCGGCTACGCGTACGAACATCTCACAGTTCTTTTGGTAACTGAGGCGGCCGATCGTCAGGACCAACGGTGTCTTCGGCTCGTTTCCCGAAGTAGTCGTGCGCCCGCCGTTGGGGATGTCGTCAAAGTCGATGGAGTTTGGTATCACCACAACCTTGTTCGACGGGAATCCCACATCCCCTATCGCCCGAGCTCTCTCCGACTCAGAAGAAGCGGCGACGATGTCGGTCCACGGAATGGCGAGGCGCTCCATCCAACGAAATACGTACCTCGCAATTCCTCGCTGGCTTAGGAACGAGAAAGCCTGAGGGGAATACACGGTCTTGCTGCCACCAGCTCGTCGGGCCGCTAGACGTGCTAGGTAGCCACCCTTCGCGCTGTGACCATGAACAATCGCGTAGCGCTCTTTGCGGAGTAGCCGAATCAAACGCATCAGAGCAAGCGAGTCCCTCAAGGGATCTGGGTGGCGAACCATCGGAATTCCGTGCACCGTGATTCCACTCGCGCGGGCACTCGCTTCGAGTGACGTTCCAGGCGGACAAGCCAAATGAAACTCGAATGCCGAACGGTCGAAGTTACGGAACAGCATTAGGAGGATCGTTTCAATTCCCCCAGTCGCCTGAGTGACGTGGAGAACCTTTATCGATGCCACCTTATGACTCAACAAAGGGGGATAACGTCAATCAACTCCGGCTTGAGGGCGTGTTTCCGCAGGTCGCATGATACGACCAGCGTTTGAAGATTTCAAACAATGAGCCCTGAGTTTGATAAAGCCTCCAGGGACCGCGAATATAGGGAACGATGAGGTTTGCGCCTAACTCGACCGCGTTCTCAGCCTTTCAGCGATCGGCTGAAAACAAGGGCAAAAGACGCCTGTGGCTGCCTGTCGCTTTGGGAGGCTCCTTGCTGTTTGGCGCCTGTCTTGCATCACTCGCGCCCGAAGAACCTGCGTTCAGGCTCGCTCCTCCCTGGGTCGCGCTCGGTGACAGCGACTCGGCACAGTTGTATCTGGTTCTGCCTTCCGGCGACACCCTCCCCGCCGCAGCGGTAAGCTGGTCGTCATCGGACCCGTCTGTTGCTCAAGTAAGTGCGGACGGAATCGTGCACAGCTTGCGACGCGGTAGCACGCGAATCACCGGATCCGGAGGCACCACTCACGGCACTTTCAGCGGCATGTCACAAGTCGTCGTGGTTCCCGCCGTTCTTGTTGGCGCCGGCGATATCGGCGAATGCGGATCCGATGGACCGACCACGACCGGAGACCTGGTTGCGCGGATTGCTGGGGTTGTATTCGCCGCGGGCGATAATGCCTACCCGGATGGCTCGAGTGCCGACTACGCATCGTGCTACGCCCCCACTTGGGGGCGCGAGCGTGAACGCACGCGTCCAACCGCCGGGAATCATGACTATCACACCGTTGACGCTGCTGGCTACTACGACTATTTCGGGGCCAACGCTGGCGACCGAGGGACCGGCTATTACAGTTATCGACTCGGCACTTGGCACGTAATCGTTTTGAACTCGAATATCCCGTTCGGCCCATCGTCGGTTCAGCAAGCGTGGCTGCGAGACGATCTCGCCCAGCACTCTTCGTCTTGCTCTCTCGCGTATTGGCATCATCCGCTGTTTAGCTCCGGCCGCGAAGGAAGTGACACGTCTCTTGCAAGTCTGTGGCAACTCCTGGAGCAAGGCGGGACGGATGTTGCCATCACAGGTCACGATCACGACTACGAACGATTTGCTCCACAGCTGAGTGACGGGAGGCCAGATGCCCGAGGAATCAGAGAATTCGTGGTGGGCACCGGAGGAGGTTCTCTGTTCCCTATGCGCGCCCCAACTCCCAATAGTGAGAAGCAGATTGGCGGAGAATTCGGAGTGCTGACGTTGGCGCTGCTTCCGGGGAGCTACCACTGGAGCTTTCTTCGCGCACCCGACGGGGCAACTCTAGATAGTGGAACGACCCCCTGTCATTGAAAGGGATCGGCAACGCATTGCGGGTCCGCGTGATTGGTTAGGGTCACGCGGCCCTTAGCCGCACCACCCGGAAGATGGATTGTGCGCAGGTCTGTTGCTGTCCACGTTGCGACTTGCCTTCACCTGAAACGGTATGTCGAATCGTGTGCCGGTCATCCGCTCCCAGCCGCTAGTCCTGCTCGCCGGCTTGGGGGCTGAGCAAACCCAGGACCTGTCGAATGCCCTGCTCCGGGGCGGATTTCGCGTCGCCACCACCAGCGACGCGCGCCAGACCGCCGACGTCGCCCAGTCGCACACTCCCCACGCCATCATCCTCGGCACCGCCCTCGCTGCCCCTGATTACAGCCTCTGCCTGGCGCTCCA
>Ga0075425_100003134_pt1 | contig 16759 bp, 13 predicted proteins | sample SoiMethybrSBSTD4_FD_75300 | JGI IMG/M metagenome (GOLD analysis project Ga0075425, IMG submission 75300) | Bulk soil microbial communities from a Populus tree surrounding site in Tennessee, USA - Soil MetaG P. TD hybrid SBSTD4 | ecosystem: Environmental > Terrestrial > Soil > Tree plantation... | reverse complement strand
CGACGTAGCGATGTGGCGGCCATCGACCGGCACGTTCCGCGCTGACCCCCAAGAGTGGGAATACCTTTCTGTTCTCCCGCGCGTGGCGCACTGCTGGTGACAAGGCATTACGGGAGACATCGACGGCGACGGCATCGTCGATCTCATCCTGTGGCGCCCGACCCATAGCACCTGGTACTGACTGATGTCGGGAACCGGATACGATCCGGCGAGGGCGGGCAGCCTCCAGTGGGGCATCGCGAGCCAGGGCGACATTCCGATCCTCGCCGTCTTCGACGGCGATGGCAGGCAGGACCGCACGGGGCAGCGCTCCTCTCCGTGGTGCTCACTCCCCCCACAGGATCGACGGCGTTCCTACCATCAGAATCCGCGGACGCTGACTGCCGAGCGGACCGCTGCCGTCGACGGTCGCTGCCGTGAGGTCGATGCGGAAATAGTCCGCGTCGCCGGCTTTCCTGCTCCGAACCAGGCGAACGTAACGCCACTCGTCGCCCGAACGCAGCCGGACTCGATTGGCTTCCTGTCCGTCGAAGAAGATTCGCACGTCCATTTCGGACGGCGCGTCCGGTCCTGGACGAATCGGAATCCGAACTGCGCGGCCGCCGGACGAATAGAAGAACGTGGACTGCGCCGTCGCCCAGCGGTATCTGACTCCTTCGGCATCCTGCTGCCAGCCCGACAGCCCAACGGCAGTGCGTCCGAGGTCGGCATGACGGACTGCGGCGCGTGTGCGCGCCGGAAGCGAGACGACGAGGATCAGGATGACCACGCAGCCTGCCAGTCGCAGCCATGGACGCGTCAATCGAGACGCCGCGGGCCCGGAGCTCGACACGGCTGCCACTGCGAGCGTCATCCAGAACGCGTACGCCACCTGCGGGATGAGAAACGGATGGCCGGTCAGGGCCGTCAGCAGGAACGCGACGATTCCCATCGTCCAGGCGTTGCGCCGCACGTCTTTCCACGCTTCGCGCAGCGAGCCGGCCAGGATTGCGATGAAGAGGATCAGTCCCGGCATGCCGAGCTCGGCCAGGACCTGGATGAAATAGTTGTGCGCATTCTCGTGCGGTCGCCAGATGACCGTGTCGAGCATTTCGGGCGCGTAGTCATGAGACCGCTCGTAGAATCCGCCGAGGCCGACGCCGAACATAGGGTTGGTCGTCATCATGCTGACGCCCGCGCGCCACAACACGAGGCGCGTCCGCACCGAGAACGCGATCGGATCGTTGCGATCCGACGGATACCAGAGCCAGCCCGCCACCGCAGCGGCGAGTACGACCGCGCCCGCGGCGGCGAGCATGACCACGCGCTGACGCCGGGAGCGCGTGAGTGAGAGGACGACGAGCCCGGCGGCCAGGATCGCGGCCAGCATGGCGGTCCTGGATCCCGTCACCCATAACGCCACCGCGATGACCAGGACCGGGATCAGATACGCCAGCCTGCGGCGTGCCACGTATACGGCCGCGATGATCAGCATCATCGCGAAGTGCGACCCGGCCGCGTTCCAGTCGGGGTACTGCGAACTCACTCGAGCGGTGGCGAGATAGTTCAGGAAGGTCGTCCAGGCGTGCTCCTGGCGCATCGCCGCGAGCACGAGGCGGACGATGTTCAGCGAGGCGTCGCCGGCGGCGCCGGCGATCATCATCCTGAGCAGCGGCTCGCGGTACGCCGGCACACGCCCGCAGAGATCGGCGACCAGCAGGAAGAGGACAAGGCCTTCGGCGAAGAGTGCCGCTGTCGAAACCTGGTTCTGCAGGAGAAGGTAGTCCTGCACCAGGCCCAGCGGCAGGCCTGCCCAGCCGCGCAGCGCGGGCTGTTCCACTCCGAGGACCGCAGCGTCGATCAGGGCCGAGGCGAGCGCGGCGGCGATCAGCATCAGCGCCGGCCACGCGACGCGGCCCGGTACCGCGAACGGCTCGCGCTGGAACGCGCGACGCGCGGCCGCGCCGGCGATGAACGCCAGCGCCAGCGCTTCGGGATAGTGGAGGCCGCGCTCGTTGGCGCCGACGATCACCGAAAAGGTGGTGACGACCGGTCCGAACCCGGCGAGGACAAGGAGCCCGTCGAACGGCCGCGCGGCGCTGAGCACGGCAAGGCCCCACACGACGATCGTCATCGCCCATCCGGGCTGGTGCCGCGACAGCGACCACAGCAGGACCACCGCGGACAGTGCCGCCGCGATCCAGGCGATCCTCCCTGCCGCCTCGAGCACGCGGCCGCCGGTGTCGGACGTCCTCACTCCTTCGGCCGGCGCCACGTTCAGTCCGTCCGGCGATACAGCGTGAAGTCCTCGATCTGCGCGTCCCGCGTGTAGCCGGCCAGCAGCCGCACGATGGCCGGATCCCGCTGCAGCCCGTCCACCGCCCGACCCATCTCGGATCCCGAATGCAGCGTCTCGAAGACGAGGTACCGCGGCCGGCTTGCGGCGAGATCGGCCGTAACCGACGCGAGGCGGAACTCTTCGTCGGGGAATTCCGTGCCGACGAAGAAATTGACGCGCAGGAACCGATGGGCGGTCAGCCGGTCGGCCAGGAAGTACACGCCCGCCCCGTTGATCCCGAAGAGAAAAATGCGCTCGTCCGGCGTGGTGTGGGTGCGGATATAACCGGCCAGCTCCGCGTTGGCGCGCGCCGAATAGCCGCGGTCGTTGGCGTAGCCGCCGAAGCGCTCCAGGTACTGCGCCTCCTGCTCGGTGCCGCGCAGCGCGCCGAGATCGGCGCTGGCCCATGCCGCGACCCGCGGGAGGTAGCCGCGCTGGACGAGCAGCGCGGCCATCAGCAACACGGTCGCCAACGCCAGGAGGCGTGGCCCGCGGCCCTGCCGCGAGGCGCTCGCCAGCAGCCAGGCGCCGAGCAGCGCGAGCGGTGGCAGCGCCTGGATGAAGTAGCTGTTGAACAAACGCGCACCGTTCACGACGATGACGAGCACGGCCGCGCCGCCCCAGATCACGGCGAGTCCGGCCGCGGGCGGCAGGCGGCGCGAGCGCGCGAACTGCCAGACGGCCGCCATCGCGCCGGCCGCGCCCGCCGTCCACAGCGGCTCGGTCTTCATCCGCAGCCAGACCGCTTTCGAGAAATCCACGGCGTAGCGCGCTGGCGAGAAGCCCTCGGCGACATAGAAGCGGTTGAATTCGACGACCGCGACTTTCGCGTCGTGCAGCAGGTCCAGGCGCCAGAGCCAGAGGAGGGCCAGCGCCGGCACGATCGCCGACGCGGCGATGGCGGCGATCACGGATCGTACGACGTCGGCCATTGCGTCGCGCCGATACAGCACCAGCCAGAGCAGCAGCGCGGGAAAGTACAGGCCGGCATTCGGTTTGAGGACTACGGCCATACCCGCGGTCAGGCCGAGCCCGGCTGCGGCGGCGAGCGATCCGGTGTCGCGCATGCGAACCGCGCACCATGCGCCCAGCGCGACGCAGACGGCGATGAACGTCTCGCACACGCTGCGCTCGAGGAACCCGCCGTGCCCGTAGAGCCACGCCGGCATCGTCAGCACGGCGTAGGCCGCCGCCGCCGCCGCGCCGGTGAGCGTATCGGCGAGCGCGCGTCCGAGCGCGAAGAGCGCGAGCGTGGTCAGCGCGGAAGCGCCGATGTCGAGCCAGGCGACCGTGGCAGGCGTCCAGCCGAACACGGAGAACCCGGCGTAGTAGATCCAGTAGATGCCGGGCGGGCGCTGCTCCCACACGTCGTGATAAAGCCGCTGGCCTCGGGACATGCCCCGCACCGCCGAGGCCCACAGGCTCTGGTCGATCCCGAGCGGTTCGGCGATCGCGAGGCAGCGGACCAGCAGGGCGGCGATCGTCACGGCGAGGAGGGCGGCGATGAGCATCGCCTGGGAGCGGGCGGCTCCCGACGCGGGAGCGCGAGATACCGTCATGGCCAAGAGAGGCCAGTATCTCATGGGTGACTCGTTGCCCGCGGCCGGCGATTGCGGCTACGATCGATGCTCATCCATGGCTGACTACTTCGTACATCCGCAGGCGCTCTGCGAGAGCGCGTCGATCGGCGCAGACACGCGCGTCTGGGCGTTCGCGCACATCCTCCCGGGCGCGCGCATCGGCGCGGATTGCAACATCTGCGATCACGTCTTCATCGAGAACGACGTCGTGCTCGGCGATCGCGTGACGGTGAAGAGCGGGGTGCAGTTGTGGGACGGGCTGCGCGTGGCCGACGACGTCTTCATCGGACCCAACGCGACGTTCTCGAACGACAAGTACCCGCAAAGCAAGAAGTATCAGAAGCAGGTGCTGCAGACGCACATCGGCCGCGGTGCCTCGATCGGCAGCGGCGCCACCATTCTCCCCGGGCTGCGCGTCGGCGCGCGGGCGATGGTCGGCGCCGGCGCGGTGGTGACGCACGACGTGCCGGCGAAGGCGATCGTCTCCGGCAACCCCGCGCGCATCGTCGGCTACGTCGATACGGCGCGGCGGCCGGCGAAGACGCCGACGGTGCAGCCGCAGCCCGAGCAGCCGATCGCGCCGACCGGCGTGCGCGGCGTGACGCTGCACCGGATGGTGCTGGTCGAGGATCTGCGCGGCACGCTGTCGGCCGGCGAATTCCCGTCGCACCTGCCGTTCGTCCCGAAGCGGTACTTCATGGTGTACGACGTGCCGGGCAAGGACGTGCGCGGCGAGCATGCGCACCGGCAGTGCCGCCAGTTCCTCGTCTGCGCCCGTGGTTCTGTCGCCGTCGTGGTTGACGACGGGACGGCGAGCGAGGAAGTGCTGCTCGATTCCCCCAGTCTCGGGCTGTACCTGCCGCCGATGATCTGGGCGATCCAGTACAAGTATTCCGCCGACGCGCTGCTGCTGGTGTTCGCGTCGGATCTCTACGACCCCTCCGACTACATCCGCGACTACGAAGAGTTCCGCGCGCTCGTGGCGCCGGCCACCGGCGCGTAGTCGGCGCGCGGCCGATCGAAGGTTTCGGCGGAGCGCACGATGAAATTGGGCCTGCCGCGCGAGTTCTGCAGCGTCAGCCAGAGGTATTGACCGGTGATGCCAAGGCCGAGCGCGGTCAGCCCGCCGAAGAACGTGATGACCAGCATCAGCGGCGTATAGCCGAGGACCGGTACGTGGCCGGTCAGCCAGCCGAAGAACACCGTCACGCCGGCGACCACGGCGAAGACGGTGCCCAGCACGCCGAGCAGGAGCAGCGCGCGGATCGGGAGATCCGTGAAGGCGAAGACGCTGTCGAGCGCGTAGCGGATCTTCCTTCCCAGCGTCCACGCGCTGCGCCCCTCGAGGCGCGGCTGCCGCTCGTAGCCGACGAAGGCGCGGCGAAATCCGAGCCAGAGCAGCAGCGCGATCAGGTTCGTGTTGACTTCCTGCAGACCCGCAAGGTGATCGCGCACGGTACGCGTGCAGCCGAAGACGTCGATGCCCCCCTTCGGCATGTCGCGGACGACGAACCTCCGGTACAGCCGCCAGAACGTGTCGGAGACGAAACTGGAGGCGGCGGCATCGGCGCGTCCGGTACGGTAGCCGAAGACGACATCCGCCTCGCCGGCGGCCATGCGGCGGTGGAACTCGAGCGCGAGGTCGAGCGGTTCCTGGAGGTCGGCGGTGACCACCGCCATGTAGTCGCCGCGCGCCTGGCGCAGCCCGGCCGCGATCGCCGCAAACGAGCCGAAATTGCGACTGAGCTCGACCAGCTGCGATCGCAGGGGCCACGCGGGCAGCCGCTGTTGCAGCCAGCGCAGCGAGCCGTCGGGAGAGCCGTCGACGACGAAGACCACCTCGAGGTCGCGCCCGAAGCGGCCGGCGAACTGCTCGAGCTCGCGCTGCAGGCGCGGCAGGTTTGCCTCGTTCTTGTAGACCGGAATCACCAGCGAGAGCATGTCGGGCGTGGCCACCTCGCGCGATTATAGTCAGTTCAGCCGGCGCATCCGGCCGACGCTGTAATAGAAGAAATGGATGCGCGACGGATCGGCATCGGGCGCGAGGGTCAGCGTCAGGTGCTCGTCCGCTCCGATCCGCTCGGCGCGCACCTGCCCGAGCGGCGTGTCGATTGCCATCGGCGCGTCGCCGCGAATCGGCCGATCGAAATTCCGGAGATCAGCCGAGGCGACGAAGTTGTCGCGATACCCCGGCACCGTCATCACGATGCGCGACGGGCCATCCCGGGACACATCGACCGCGCCGTCGACCCGCATCATGCGGAGGAGGACCTGGAACGTCGCCGGCATGCAGCCGCGCGGCGGCTCGAACGTCTCGTAGAGGAAGTGCGTGTAGACCGATCGGACGGCGACGGGCTCGGTCAGGAACACGATGTGCCCCTCGCCGCACGACGGCGCCAGCGCGTCATCCGCGATCTGCGCCCCTTCCGCGATCATGCGTCCGGCCCAGTTCCAGTCGCGCACCTTGGCGACGATCTGCGCGCCCGATACCGCGAGGTAGACGCCGAGGAGCGCCAGCGCCGGCACGCGCGCCCGACCGCGGACGCCGCTGCCGAGCACGCCGACCATGAGCGACAGCGCCGCCGACGGCAGATACAGGTAGCGCGTGCCCTCCGTGAGCGCGGAGATCGGCAGCATCGCCGCCGCGAGCAGCGAACCCAGGAACCAGAGGCGATCGTCGTCCACCAGCGGCCGCCACAGCACGGCGACGACCGCCCCCAGCGCGCCGAGCGCGATCGCGCCGCCCAGCCAGTACATCGTCGTGCCTTCGTTGAGGTAGAAGGGGAAGTCGAAGACGTCGAGGACCGGCGATCCGAGATGGAAGAGCGCGAAACCGGCGACGGCCAGCTTCTCCGACGCGATCCGTCCGATCCCCCCGCCCGCAGCTGCGGCCGCGCACACCGCGGCGAGAAGACCGGCCGCGGCCGCAAGCGCTGCGCCGCGGTGCGTCAGCAGCCACTGCCGGACTCGCAACCAGCGCTCGCCCGCGACGAACACCAGCAGCGCCAGCAGCGCGGCGAACGCGGCCAGCTTGGGAAGGCGTCCGGACCCGCCGATCGCCGACACGCCGCCGCCGAGATGGCGCATCACGCTGTAGACGACCAGCGCGGCGAGCCACGGGACGAGATAGCGCACCGCGCGGGCCGGTCCCAGGCGCAGTCCGCACACGGCGAACCCCGCGGCCGCGATCGGCAGCGCGACCGCTGACTCTTTCGAGAGGAGAGCGCAGAGGAACAGCAGCGGCGGGACCACGTGTTCCCCCGCCGCCCCCCGCACCATCCACCAGACGGCGGCCAGCGAGAAGCAGGTCGCCAGGAGATCGAAGCGGGCGGAGATCCACACCACGGCTTCATGGTTCGATGCATGGAGCGCGAAGAGCAGCGCCGCGATCGCGCCGGCCGCCGACCGCGGCGCCAGCTCGCGGCCGATGAGCAGCACCAGCAGGGCGCTGACGGCGTGCAGCACGATGTTGGTCTGGTGGAAGCGCCGCGGATCGGCGCCGGCGACCGCCCAGTCGAACGCGTGAGCGAGAAAACCGAACGGCCGGTAGTAGCCGAAGAACTCGCCGTGGAAGAATCCCAGGACGTCCGTGGGGTGCCGCAGCGCCTGCAGGCGGTGCAGGATCATGAAATCGTCGCCGGCAAAGCCGGCGCGCTGCGCGGCGGCATAGGCGCCGGCGATGAGGACGACGACCGCCGTGGCCGTCGCCGCCGGCCCCGAGAGGAGCAACCGCGTCCGCGGCGTGATCATGCGTCCGGTTTCCGGCACGCGACGTGGTAACCGCTGGTCATGATGCCGCGTTCCGGCGTCGTTCGGCGGCTGTCGCCGTACTCCTCGGTGATGAGGAACGACAGCGGCCGCACGGCCTGCGCCGCGAGCAGCCAGATCGCGCGCAGCGGCCGCCATCCGAGCGTCTGCGCCTGCATGCCGAGCCGCTGCACGAGCACGGCGAGCGTGCCGACGGCGTCCGTCTCTTCGTGCAGCTCGAGGATCTCGAAGCGTCGCAGCAGGTGCCGCAGGCCGTATTTCGTGTAGCGGAAATAGTCGTGCGGCGCGTCGTGGATCGGAAACAGGAACCGCGTCGTCAGCAGGAGCTGGCCGCCCGGCTTGAGCACGCGGAACATCTCGTCCACCGCCTGCTGCGGCTCCGGCAGGTGCTCGAGCACCTCGGTGCACAGCACGACGTCGAAGGTGGCGTCGGCGATGCCGAGCGCCTGCGTGTCGCCGATGATCTGGACGCCGATCCCACGGCGGATGTCGAGCGCGACGCGGTGAGGAAAGTGCGCGGCGTAGGGCCCGTTCTGCGCGCCGATGTCGAGTGTGCGCCGGCCGGTGGCGTGCGACGCGATGAAGCGGTCGAGCGAGACCCGCGTCAGCTTCCGCGACAGCGCGCGGCCGATCCAGCTCATGACCCGCGCGACGACAGCGTCAGCACGAACGCGCCGACCGGAAGCTGCGCCGACATCTTCACCGGTACCCGCGCCGCGTCGGTCGACAGCCACACCACCAGCGCACGCGCGCCGGCCTCGGCCGGCGGCGTCACCGAGAAGCGCTGCGCCTGGACGGTGCCGCTGGCGAGCTTGATGGCCTCGACCGGACCGGCTTCGATCAGCACCTTGTAGCTGGTACCGCCGTCGCAGATCGGCATGGTGATCTTCTCTCCCGCGGTCAGGGGGATCGACCTGAGGACGAACAGGGCGCCGAGCGGATCCTGGGCGACCGCGGAAATGGCGATCGTCTTCTTCACCACCGTGCGCGTCTCGACCTGGAAATCGGCGCTGCGCCGCGGATGATCGAAGAGCGTCGTCTTCATGCGATGCCGTTTGCCCTCCTCGCTGTAGACCGATCCGCGCTGCGGCAGGAGCGAGTAGGCGTCGAGCAGTGTGTCCACCTTGTAGTAGAGCGAATAGAGCTTGGAGACGAGCGGCGTCGGGCGTCCTTCCGCGACGATGTAATAGGCGACCGACGAGTAGGACGGCTTCTTTTCCGCGATCCGGATCGTCGCGGTCCCGGCCGTGAGGTAGGACGACCACGAGACGTCGTAGGTCAGCGTCTCGCCGGCCTTGAACGGCACCGCGCGCTCGCGCTTGGCGGGCGCGGCGCCCGCGCTCGGTTTGCGCGCCGCCTGCGCGGCATCGCCCGCGGCGGCGGAGAAGCCGCCGATCAGCAGCGCCGCGGCGATCGAGAAGGCCTTCACTCGCATGGGCGCTTACAGATTACCCGATTCATCGCGGCCCGGCCGCGCGCCGCGCAGCAGAACCAGCACGCCCACCACGAGCGCCGCGCAGCCGGCCGCGGTCGTGCGAACGCCCCAGACGAAGCTGCGCGGCATGAAGTGGAAGACGATGCGGTGCGCGCCGGCGGGCACGCCGACGCCGAGGAAGTCTTCTTCGATCGGCATCGTCACGCGGGGACCGACACTCGCGGTTGCCGACCAGCCTTCGTTGAACCGCTCTGTCAGCGCCAGCACCCGGCGATCGGGCGCATCGACGTGAACGACGATGTAGCCGGGGCGATCCACGGCGATTTCAACGCGCCCGGACGCCTCCCGGCCCTGATCATCGAGCAGCCGCGCGCGGCTCACGCCGCCTGCGAAGGGCGTGCGCACGCCGTCCGGCGAGATGTTCCACCGCGTGCCCGAGAGCCTCCGTGCCACCATGCTGTCAATCGGGTGGTGAGTCACGGGATACAACGCGACATATCCGGAAGTCAGACGGTAGCCGCGCAGCACCAGCAGGTCGCCGCGGAAGCGCCCCTCGGCCGGCGCCGCCGCATACGAGTCCTCGACCGCCGGGCCGGGCAGAGCCACCGCTTGCGTGAGCGAGTAGATCGTGCGGGGTCGTTCGCGATAGACGAACCCGATGCCCCACCACCCGAGGTCGGCGGCGGTCACGACGGCGAGCGCCGCCAGCGCCCACGGCGCGCGCCGCGCGGCTGCCACCACGAGCGCCGTGACGACGACGATCAGCAGGAGCCCGGGCGCCGCCTGTGTCGCTACCGAGAAGAGCTCGCTCCTGAAGGGGACGCCCGCGTTGAGCAGAAACGTCGCCGCGGACAGCGACGCGGGGATCCAGACGAGCGTGGTCGATCGCACGGACGGCGCGGGTGCGCCGTCGCCGATCGCCAGCAGGTCTTCGATCGTGATCGCGGACAGGATCGCGAGCGAGAACTGGACCAGGACGATGTAACGCGCCGACGCGCGCAGCGATCCGAACACCGGCAGGTAGGTGAGGAGCACCGCCAGTCCACCATGACGGCCGAACGCGAGGATCAGGCAGAGCGCGGCGAACGCCGTCACCGCGATCACCAGCCGGCGGCGCGGCGGCGGGAGCGCGCCGCGGCGCGCCCAGACCCAGACGAACGCCACCAGCAGGACGGCGCCGGAGTAGATGCCGAACTCGTGGAACCACGGGTAGTCGAGCGGTCCGTAGGCGCCCCCTTCGAGCGCGTACGGCGACCAGAGCTGGACCACGTTCAACGGGTGCAGCGAGTAGCTGAGCGCGAACTCTCTTGACGCGCCGGCGCGCAGCGAGTGCAGCACGGTGTCGGCGGACGGGACCAGTTGAATGCCGCCGATCAAGACGCCCACCGTGAGTGCGCACCCGCACCGGGCCAGCGGCCGCCACTGTCGGATCTCGACGGCGCGGTACGCCGCGAACGCCGCGAGGGCCATCCCGTTCCACAACACGCCCTGCGGAAAGCCCAGCAGCAGCTCGGACGCGAGGATCGCGGCGACCCCAGTGAACGCCCCTGCGCGTCGCCGCGGCGAGTCGTCGACCATCAGCAGGTCGGTCGCCGCCAGCAGCCACGGCAGGTGCGCCACGATCGCGACCATGTTCACGTGGTGGTGGTGCAGCAGGTTGAACCCGCTGAACCCGAACAGCATCGCGCCGAAGAGCGCCGCCGGCGCGGGGAAGCGAAGCCGCAGCAGCAGCCACAACATGCCGCCGAACGCCGCAGGGTAATTGGCGATGAGTTCCAGGTTGAAGGCGGCCTGGAGCGGCAGCGTTCCGTAGAGCAGCAGGTGCAGCGGATGAAACTCGCCGAGCTGTCCCTCCCCGTGCAGATACAGGCCGGAAAAGATCGAGGGAGTCCAGAGCAGCGAGTCGCCTGCCCGCAGCGCCTGGTGATAGAGGTAGCGCGTCGGCAGATGGAACCAGGCCAGGTCGTTGTAGGCAAAGACCCGTCCGGTGACGAGCGGCCACGCCAGCGGCACGAGCAGCGCGGCGACGCACGCGCCGATCGTCAGCGCGAGCGTGCGCTGGCGATCCATCACCCCGCGTCGCGCTCCCGCCCCGGTTTCCGGAAGGCGAGGATCAATTCGCCGCGGAGGATGTAGCGCGTCGCTTCGTGCGTGTAGCCGCGGCGGGCGAAATCGGCGAGCAGTCCGCGCCGCGTGTAGTGCGAGATGTGTTCGTCGGCGTACCCCCCCGGCGCCGCCATGCCGTAGGCCTTCTCAATCCAGACCCACTCCCAGCGATCGTAGTCGGGCGTGCCGAGCACCAGCCGGCCGCCGGGCTGCAGCACCCGGCAGAGCTCGTCGATCATCGACGGCACCATCGGGACGTGCTCGATCACCTGTGAGCACAGCACGCACGGAAAGCTCTCGTCTTCGAACGGCAGCGCGAACCCCGAGGCCCGCACCCGCGGCGCGGCGAAGCGCCGGGCGAACCTCAGCTTGTTCGCGAGGACGTCGAGCGCCACGCTGCCGGGCGCGAGCGCGCCAATAATGTGACTCGATCCGCACCCGACGTCGAGCACTGCCCCCTGGCCGGCGATGAGTTCGGTGATGTGGCGATAGCGGCTGCGCTGCCAGTAGCGCTGCAGCGGGATGGCGCTGTCGTGGGCGCGATAGTCGTAGTCGGCGGCCGCGATCGAATTGCGCAGCTTCCACAACGCCCAAAACGTGCGCAGGTAGGCGGTGACGAGCGTGGCGTGCGTCTTCGACGGGACGGCGGGATTGGGCGCATAGCGAAACGGGATCTCCAGGACGCGGCGGCCGTCGGCATAGGCGCGGACCAGGACTTCCTGCAGGATGTCGTAGTCCTCCGCCTCGAGCCGAAGCGCCCGCACGACGTCGGCGCGATAGAGGCGCATCGCGCTCGATCCATCGTGGACGCCAAGACTGAGGCCGCGGCGGAACACCGCATTGAGCAGCCGGCTGCCGGCCGTGCGCAGCCCCGGCATCGCCACAGCGCCGCCGGCGACATACCGCGACGCCACGATCACATCGGCCGCGTCCCGCTGCGCCCAGAGATCGTCGATCACGGTGAGCGGACCGGAAAAGTCGGGATCGACCGTGATGATATAGACCCCGCGTGCCTGCTCGAACACCCCGCGCAGGGCGTGACCGTAGCCGCGGCCGGTGGGCACCGGCATCACTTCGGATGCGACACCCAGCGCATCGGCCCGGGTTCGTAACGCCGCGAGAAAGGCTGCCGGATCCGTCAGGCGGTCAAGGCCGACGACCGCAAGGGAGAGCACCACGGCCGATGGAGACAACGCGCCATTATATAAAGACGCGCCCGCCCGGGGGCGGCGGGATCAAGACTCCTGGCTCAAGGTCAGGTAGACGATGACGCAGATGGCGGCGACGACGCTCGCGGCGGCGATTGGCATGATCAGCACGATGCAGAACTCCGATAGTTGTGTGCCATGTATCGGATCTTGTGCTTCAGACCGCGAGAGCCGCCAAAAAGTTTAGTCCTTACATCGATATGGCATGCATGCCTCGGCATGCGCGTGCACTTCATTCCCAATTGAGGCGGTGACGGTCACGTCGACGGTGCGAATCACGCTCCATGTGCCAGTTCCGCGCAGCAGCGCGGCCACCACCAGCGTGTAGCGATCGGGCGGCAGTCCGCTTGCGAAGAACGCAAAGCCGGCGCGAGAGAACTGGCTGCCGAACGTGAGCGCCACATCGTCGCGCAGGATGCCGAGACGAGCCGTGCCGACCGTTCGCGCCGGTCCGCCGGACCAAGGTACTGCCCACGCCTGGATCGCGTCGATGCCCGTCCCCTCGGGCGCGTCGGTGTCGAGCGCCCATCCGCTGATCAGGAACGGACTGATGACGGGAGAACCCCCAACCGGCGACTCGACCGTGAGGATCGCTCCCGACGCCGCTGGCTCGGAGGTCGAGGTGATGCGAAGAATCGTGCCGGCCGCGTAGCTCGTGACGTAGAGCTCTCCCGCGGCATCGGTCCCGAAACTCGTCACATCCGGCGCCCCGAGGTCCTCACTGTGATCGCGCAGGTCCGATGCCGTCGCCGCACCGGTGGATGGGTTGACCGTCAGCGCAATCGACCACACCTTCCGCGTGACGAAGTCGGCGAAGAAATAACGTCCCCGGTAGAGCGCCGGCAGCGCCGAGCCGCGATAGACGTAGCCGCCGGTGAGGCTGAATCCGGTTGGATGCGAGTACTCGAAGATCGGATCGATCAGCGGCAGGAACGCGGGCGGCAGCGACGTGACGTTGGGATGCGCCCCTTCGCGGATGCGCCACCCGTAGTTGCGCCCTCCAGAGTGGCGCGGCTCGTAGTCGATCTCCTCCCATTCGTCCTGTCCCACGTCGCCGATGATCAGCGCGCCGGTGCCGCCGCGCGTGGGATCGTCGAAGCTCCACCGCCAGGGGTTGCGCAGCCCGATATCCCAGATCTCGGGCGCGGGGCCGCTGCGAAACGGGTTGTCGGAGGGCACCCGGAAGCCCGCGGGATCGGCATCCGGCACCGACACGTCGATGCGCAGCATCTTGCCCAGGAGGCTGGCGGGGTTCTGCGCGTTGTTCTGCGGGTCGTCGCCGGACCCGCCGTCGCCCATGCCGATGTAAAGATATCCATCCGGTCCGAAGGCAAGATTGCCGCCGTTGTGATTGGCGAACGGCTGGCGGATGACGCGCTCGCCGGTGGACCACCTGAGATCGAATCGCGAGGCGGGATCGGCAAGGAGCGGCGACGCGGCCGACCGCTTGAAGCGCGCGACGACCGTGTCGCCGGCGGTATTGGTGAAGTTGACGTAGAAGCGGCCGCTGGTCGCATAGTCCGGCGCGAACGCCAGCCCGAGCAGGCCGCGCTCGCCGCCCGAGGCGATGGAGGCGGTGAGATCGATGAACGGCGCCGGCTGCACCGCGCCGTTCCTCACGACACGAATCGTGCCCCGCTGTTCGACGACGTAGCGGGTCGCGGAATCACCGGGATCCTGCACAAATGCCACGGGCTGTGTCAGCCCGCTGACAACCACCGTGGCGCGAAGCTGTGCCGAGGCGGTCACGCTGTGCAGGAAAACGGCCGCGCACGCAGCGGCAAGGCTTCGACGGAAGGCGCGCATGCCGGTGTGCCAGCACATCGCGCGCCAGCCGGCCCCGCAGCCGTTACCGGCTGCCGACGATGGCGTAGTCGAGGAAGGTGAAGAGCCGGGCGTTCAGCTTTTCCACGTTGGCGTTGAAGGCCTCGGTCAGATCGGCGGCGTCCGATCCAGCGTCGCCGGCGATCGTCTGCAGGCGATCCTGCGCCGCGACCGGCGAGCGGTACTCGATGCGCGCCGCGGAGAAGCCGCTGGCCAGCACGAGATAGCGGAGCGTCTCGGGATGCAGCGGCCAGACGTGCGTGATGTCGCGAATGAAGCTGTCGAAGAAGGCCGTCCAGCACGCCGGGTTGAGCGTCTCGAGCACGATCGGGGCGCCCGGCCGCAGCCTGTGGAAGGCGAGCTCGAGGAAGCGTAGCAGATACGAGGGCTGCAGGTGCTCGACCACCTGGGCCGCGAAGAGCCCGCCGAGCGATGCGTCCGGGAGCGCTTCCAGGTACGTCACGGCATCCGACTCGGCCACGTCGAGCCCGCGCGCGCGGCAGACCTCCACCATCTCGTGATTCAGATCGAGCCCGCGCGCGGACACGCCGCGCCCTTTCAGCAGATCCAGGAACTCGCCGCGCCCGCAGCCCACGTCGAGCACGTCCGACGCCCCCTCGAAGTACGGCAGGTAACTTTCGAGGCGCGCCCGGATCGTCTCCTGCGAGCCGCGGAACTGGTCCTCGAAGCCGACGTACTTGTAGGCGTCGAGCGTACCAGTTGGCCCGACCTTTAGGTCGGGCGTGCTCGAATCGGCGGCCGGCGGGCCCGGTGCGCTCGCCGAATCGAGACTCGCGATGACGCGCCCGAGCTCGCGCTTCATCGTCATCGTCGCCTGCTGCGTGACGCCGATCAGCGTGCGCAGTTCGTCGTGCGCGGCCGAGAGGTTGCTCGCACGCGCCTCGAAGCGCTGCTCGCGCGCCGCCATCGACTCCCACCGCTTCGCCATGTCCTCGGCGAGCGCGTTCACCGCGGCGTTGACCACCAGGGCGCGCCCGGCGGTGTCGCGATCCTTCGTGTCCACGTAGCCGGTGATCTGCTGCAGGTAGACCACCAGCCGCGACTGGAAGGCGAGAAGATCCGCGAGATGCCCGCGCAGCATGGCGATGGTGGTGTCGATGGCCCGCTGCGCCTCGCGGTGCGCGGTGACGTTGCGGTTGAGATGATCGACGAGCGTGGAGTTGAACGCGTGCTGCCGCTCCAGCGTCGGCGCGACGATGCGCCACACGAACGCGGCCAGGCGCCCCTTGACGCCGCCTGACGCCGGCGGCGGCGCCAGCGCATGCCAGCGCTCGTTGAGCGGCGTGATCTGCTGCTCGTCGTAGGGCGGCGGCGGGTGCGGGAACTCGGGCGCGCGCATCAGCGCGCGATCGAGCGCCGTGAACGCGTCGTTGTAGAGGCGATCGGCCTGCTCGCGCTCGCGGGCCAGCCGCTGCAGGACCTGCTCGAGCGGCTCGTGCTCGCGGGTGGTCATCGATGCAGGGCGGCGATGGTTCCCTCGAGCGGGCTGCTGGCCGACGCGTAGGCCTTGCGCGGAATGCGCCCGGCCAGGAAGGCCAGCCGTCCCGCCTCGACGCCGAGCTTCATCGCCCGCGCCATCGCCGCCGGATCGTGCGCGAGCGCCACGGCGGTGTTGAGCAGGACGCCGTCGGCGCCGAGCTCCATCGCGACGGTCGCGTCCGAGGCGGTGCCGACGCCGGCGTCGACGATCACCGGCACGCCCGCCTGTTCCTTGATGATCCGGATGTTGTTGGGGTTCTGGATGCCGAGCCCGGATCCGATCGGCGCGCCGAGCGGCATCACCGCGGCGGCGCCGGCGTCCTCGAGCTTCCGGCACATCACCGGATCGTCGTTGGTGTAGGGCAGGACGACGAAGCCTTCCTTGACCAGCACGCGCGTCGCCTCGAGCAGCGCCTCGTTGTCGGGGAAGAGCGTCTTCTCGTCGCCGATCACTTCCAGCTTCACCCAGTTCGAGAGGCCGGCCTCGCGCCCCAGCCGCGCCGTCCTGATCGCATCGTCCGCGGTATAGCACGCGGCGGTGTTGGGGAGGAGGAAGTAGCGCTTGGGGTCGATGTAGTCGAGCAGCGACTCCTTGCCGCGGTCGCTGATGTTGACGCGGCGCACCGCGACGGTGACCATGTCGGCGCCGGAGGCGTCGTGCGCCTGCTGCATGATCGCGTGGCTGGGGTATTTGCCGGTGCCGATGATCAGGCGCGACCGGAACTCCCGTCCGGCGATGACGAAGGGATCCATCCCGTGATTCTATCCTCCGCCGACGAAGTTGACGATCTCGATCTCGTCCCCCTCATGCACCACCGTCGAGGCGTAGGCGTCGCGCTTCACGACGAGGAAATTGCGCTCGACCGCGACCCGCCGGGGGTCGATCTCGAGGCGCGCGAGCAGCTCGGCGATCGAGAGCGGCGCCGGCAGATCGTGCGCGTCGCCATTGAGCCGGATGGTCACCGGGCGATTGTACCGCGGGCGAAACGGCCAACCGTCAACCGTCAACCGTCAACCGTCA
>Ga0075425_100003133_pt1 | contig 16760 bp, 14 predicted proteins | sample SoiMethybrSBSTD4_FD_75300 | JGI IMG/M metagenome (GOLD analysis project Ga0075425, IMG submission 75300) | Bulk soil microbial communities from a Populus tree surrounding site in Tennessee, USA - Soil MetaG P. TD hybrid SBSTD4 | ecosystem: Environmental > Terrestrial > Soil > Tree plantation... | reverse complement strand
ACCTCGGCGGCCAGGCCCGCCACCGCGCGCCCCGCGGACACGATCTCGAGTGCCCGAAGGGCCGAGGGCATGACGGCGAGCATGGTCGCGGCGACGACGGCGCCAGTCCACCGGCGTGTCCGCCGCCAGGCGCAGACGACGAGCGCGATGGCGCCGGCGCCGAGCACGAGAGCGGTGCGGGCGACCAGGGGCTGCAGCGCGCCCCACGGGGGCAGCGGGGAGGCCTGGGCCCCCATCGCCTCTTTACGCGTGTAGACATCCGTGGCGGAGAACACGGCATTCAGGAAGGCCGCGCCGTTGCCCGCGGCGATCAGCCCGAGCGAGATGGCAAGGAGCGCGAAGAGGCCCGCATGGAGCGTGGCAGGCCAGCGCCTCCCCGCGTCGTCCTCGCTCCACCAGCGGGCGGCGAGGAGCGCCAGGGCAGGATAGGCGGGCAAGGCATAGTGCGGCAGCTTGAAGGCCGAGAGGCTGAACAGCGCCCATAGCCCGATCGTCCAGATGGCCAACGCGATCCAGGGCATCTCCTCCGCATCACGCCACGCGCGACGGTGCACCAGCGAGACAACGCCGCCCGCGGCCGCCACGATCCACGGGAAGGCGCCGAAGGCCGACACGGCGAGGAACTCGAGGGCGGACAAGGGCACGTCCTCGTCGGGGAAGCGGCGCCGCCCCACGGCGTTGAGGAGATGGTTGTCGACCACGGTGTACCAGAGAAATCCCCGGTGCGTAAGCGCCGCCCACGCGTACCAGCCGAGCCCAAGCGCCAGCATGAGCGCCACTCCCAGTGGAGGGAGCCACGATCGGATGGGCCGCAGGCGTCCGGAGACCGCGAGGCCGACGGCCACCGCGGCGAGCGGCGCGATCAGCCCCAGGGGATCCTTCACGAGAGCCGCCGCCCCCAGCGAGGCGCAGCCAACGACCGCCCAGCCCTTCCGCCCCTCGCCGGCCCGGATCGCCAGGAGGAGACCGGTGAGGCCGAGCTGTATCGCGGCCACGAACAGCGTCTCGGGCCGGACGTAGCGCCCGAAGACGAGGAAGAGCGCGGAGGAGGCGAGGGCGGCGCCGGCCAGGACGCCCGCTCGGGGATCGACGAGCCGCGCCCCCAGGAGAGCGGTCGCGCCCACCGCGAGGGCCGCGCCCACCACGGAGGGCAGCCGCGCCGCCCACTCGGAGACTCCCCACACGTGGAAGTCGAGGGCGATCAGCCAGTAGAGGAGCGGTGGCTTGTCGAAGTAGCGCACGCCGTTGAGACGAAGATCGAGGAGGCTCCCGGAGGCCCACGCTGCCCTCGCGATCTCCGCGTGCTGTCCCTCGCCGGGATCGTCGAAGGGCGCGCGGCCCAGGCCGGGGAGGAGGAGCAAGAGCACCAGGATGGCGGCGAGGGCCGCGACGGCCCACGAGGCCCCCGTGCGCGTCACGCGACGGAAGCGGGAGGCTGGGAGAGGAGACGGCCGCCGCTCAGATAGAGCACGCGGTCCGCGCCAGCTTGCGCCTCCCTGCGATGCGTGACGAGGAGCACGGTGGCTCGCCGCTCCGCCGCGAGCTGGCGCAACTCGCCGAGAATCGCCTGCGCGTGATGGTCGTCGAGATTGCCCGTGGGCTCGTCGGCGAGCACCACGGGCGGACGGTTCAGGACCGCTCGGCAATAGGCCACGCGCTGCTGCTCGCCGCCGGACAGCTGCGTCGGGTAGTGATCCTTGCGATGGGCTACGGCCATCCGCGCGAGGAGGGCGAGGGCGTCGCGGCGCGCCTCGGCGCGGTCACGCTTCACGTAGCGGGCGGCGAGCAGCACGTTGTCCAGCGCCGTCAGCCCGGACAGGAGGAGGAAGGACTGGAAGACGTAGCCGATGGAAGCTCCGCGCACGCGCGCCTGGCCGCGGCGCCCGAGATGGCTCACCCGCTCTTCCCCGAGCCAGACCTCGCCGGCGTCGGGCGGCTCGAGCAGTCCGAGCAGATTGAGGAGGGTGGACTTGCCGGAGCCCGACGGGCCCGCCACCGCCACGAACTCGCCGCTCGCGATCTCCAGATCCACTCCCGCGAGGACGGGCACGGGCCGGCCTTCGGGCCCCGCGTAGGTCTTCTTGAGCCCCACCGCTCGGAGGATGGTCAGGTGCCCCGGCGGATCGCCTCGGCGGGCGACAGGCGCGCGATGCGAAGGGTGGCGTAGCCCGCGGCGAGGGCACCCAAGGCGACGGAGAAGACGAGGGCGAAGGCGAGGAGCCGGGGCGAGAAGAGGAAGAGCTGCTGGCCGTCGCGGAGGAGGCGACTGTCCACCGCGGTGCCGATGGCCAGCGCGAGGAGCACGCCCGCGCCGCCGCCCCACAGGCTGACCCGGAGCCCCTCGCCCAGCACCTCGCCGAGGAGATCGAGGTCGGTCGCTCCCAGCGCGCGCTTGATGCCGAAGTCGCGGATGCGCTCGAACACGGCCGCCGTCACCGTGTTGGCCAGCGAGAGCCCGCCGATGAGGAGGCCGAGAGCGCCAATGCCCAGGAGGAGGGCGGAGAAGAACGCGGTGGACTGACGGAGGAGCTGGCTCAACTCCCCGGGAATGGTCACGTTGAGTCCCTTCACCGTGCTCTGGATGCGGCGGGCCAGGGCGTCGGGATCCTCGCCGTCGCGCCATCCCACCGCCGCCCCCGTGTTGAGATCGGCCCGCCGCATGCCTCCCGCGCCGAACGCCTGCACGAGGAGCGGGTCGCGGCGCAGCCACAGGTCGCGCGCGTCCTCGATGGGCACCAGCGCGAAGCGGTCGGGCGCGGTGAAGGTCTTCTCGAGGATGCCCACGATGGTGAAGTCCTGGCCGCCCAGGGCCACCGTATCGCCCACCGCGAGGTGGCGCGAGGCGGCAAAGTCGGATCCCAGCACGGTGGCGCGGCGGTCGCCCGCGCGCAGCGAGCGACCCGCGCGCACGGGGAACTCGCGGTAGTGACGGTTGGGCATGGGCACGGAGAGGTCCATGCCCATGATCAGTTCCTGGGTCAGGGTGAGGAAATGCGAGGTGCTGGTGTTGAGGGGGAGCATCACCTGCGCCTGCACGCCCGACACGCCGGCTACGGCGGCGATCTCCGCGATGCGCGAGGCGGGCAGGATGCCGCCCGCGGTGAAGCCCGTGCCCATGCCCATGCCCTCGCCCGCGATGGAGATCTGGCCAAGCACGAATCGATCGCCGCCCTCGATGAAGCGCGTGATGCGCTCGGCCATGGCGCCGAGGGCCACGAGGCCCGCCACTCCCACGGCGATACCGATGACGGTGAAGGCATAGCCGCGTGGGAAGAGCGCGGACAGCCTCACCGCTCGAGTCTCGGCTCAACCGCGTCTCCGACCGCGAGCCGTTCCCGCCGATCCACGAGCGCGGACCGCTTCACCACTCGAGTCTCGGCTTCACCGCGTCTCCGACCCTGGGCCGGAACCGCATCACCACTCGAGTCTCGACTCCACGGGGCGCCCGCGCCAGCGCCGCAGCCAGCGGTTGACGCGTACGATGGCGAAGAACACGGTGAGCGAGCCCCACATGCGGAGGCGCATGCGGAGGAAGGCGCCGCCCGCCAGCACCCCCGTTACGTTGTCGAGCATGCCCAGCCGCTCGCTGGGGCGAAGGAAGATCTCCACGAAAGCGGGCTCGTACCAGCGGCGAATGAAGCGCACGAAGGGGCTGACCCCGCGGCGCACGCGCCTCGTGTAGCCGCGGAAGCGCCGCGCCTCGAAGCGGCCGTCGGCGAAGGCGGCGAGGATCTCCGGGGCCGCCATCTCGCCCGTCTGCATGGCCACGTAGACGCCGGAAGAGAAGATGGGATCCACGAAGGCCACCGTGTCGCCCACGCAGAGGAAGCGATCGCCCGCCACCTCTGTCGTCCGGTACGAGAAGTTGGCCGCGCTCCGCACGGGCGTGACCCGCCGGGCGTGACGCAGGCCCTCGCGCACCTTGGCGCAGCGGCCGATCATATCGTCGTAGAGCGCGTCGAGCGAACCCTCGCGCCCGCGCACCGTCTTCGAGTGCAGGACGCAGCCGATGCTCGTGAGATCGCCCGCGAAGGGGATCCACCAGAACCAGCCGTCCCGGAAGATGAAGAGACGGATCAGGCCCTCGTCACGTCCTTCCCAGCGCGGCGCCCCCTCGAAGTGAGCGAAGAGGGAAACCTTGCCGAGGCCGGGGATGGCCTCGCGACGGCCGACGCGGCGCGAGGCGAGGAAGCCGTCGCGTCCGCTGGCATCGACCACGAAGCGGGCACGCAGGCGGCGCGTGTCCCCGTCTTCGCGAATGTCCACGGTGGCGCCGGCCGCGTCGAACTGGATCTGCTCGACGAGGGCGGGCTGGAGCAGGGTGACCCCGGGCTGATTCGCCGCGTGCTCGAGGAGGACCTGATCGAACTCCGCGCGCGGGACCTCGTAGCTGTAGGGCGGCCACGGCTTGCCCTCGCGGAAGTAGAACCGGTACTCCAGATCGGACTCCTCGTCGTGGAAGGCCGCCCCGTACTTGATGAGGAAGCCGTGGCAGTCCACTCGCTCGCGCACGCCCAGCCGATCGAGCACGGGCATCATGGCGGGCAACAGCGACTCGCCCACGTGGAAGCGCGGGAACACCTCGCGCTCCGCCACCGCGACGCGGAGACCGCCCTTGGCGAGGAAGGTCGCGGTGGTCGAGCCCGCCGGCCCCCCGCCGATCACGAGGACGTCGCAGTCCGCCTCCGGGCCGACTTCCGGATGCGCCGGCGCGGGCAACGTGGCGGCGAGATGCTCGCGCGAGAAGGCTCCGCGCACGAGGGGCGAGACCAGATCGATGCCGACCCGCCGGCTCCGGTTCAGGAGCGACTGCACGGTCGCGGCCGCGGCGAGGGTCGGGAGCGCGACGGTGGCCAGCGCGGCCAAGCGCATGGTCCGCGCCCGGGAGTCCCGCCACCAGCCTTCCCAGGTCCGGGCCGTCCGGTCGAGGATGAACGTGCCGATGGCCATCGCGTAGGCGGCGTGGTTGTAGCGATAGGGCGTGGCAAAGTGATGCATCTCGCGATGCCGCTTCCGGAAGCGATCGGGCGTGAACGGACGGACGAGCGCCGCCGCCACGGTGCCGAGATCCCGCGCCCAGCGGCCGAGGCCGCGGGCGGTCAGGTACGCGGTCAGGGCGGCGCCGTCGCGGAGGGGACGGAAGCGGCTCGGTCTCGGGGCGACGCGCCCGGGCGAGAGCAACACCTCGTGGATGGCGAAGCCTGCGGTGGCGGCCCGCACCAGCATCTCCGTCTCGAAGACGAAGCCGCCGCGACGGGGCACCACGGACTCTAGGAGCGCGCGCGGATAGACCCGGAAGCCGGATTGCGTGTCGCCCACGTCCTGGCCCGTCAGCCAGTCGATGAAGAAGCCCGCGACGCGCAGGGCCTGGAGACGGGCCGGCTCCATGCCCGCACCGCCGTCGGCGAGCCGGCTGCCGATGATGACGGCGCGTGGGGCGGCCGCCGAGGCGGCGAGCAGCCGCGGCATGTCGTCCGGATCGTGCTGGCCGTCGCCGTCCAGGGTGACGACGCGCTGAGCACCGAGCGCGAGAGCCTCCGCGAACCCCATGGCGAGCGCGGAGCCCTTCCCGCGCCGACCCGCGGTGCGCAGGACACGGGCGCCCGCGGCCACCGCCTTCGCCGCGCTGCCGTCGGCGGAGCCATCGTCCACCACGATGACGCTGCCATGGGCGAGGACACGGCCCACCACGTCCGCGATGGTCGTCGCCTCGTCGAAGGCGGGGATGATGGTAACGTGATCGCTCACGCGGCCTCCCCGATCACGAGGGCGGCCCGGCAGCCGCCGCGCGCGATGCCATGCACGAGCGCGGGCCCCGCGCCGTCACGCGCGGCGAGGGCACCGGCCGCCACCCGCAGCGCGCCGAGACCTCCATGCTGGCCGAAGCGCGGAGCCAGCGAGATCGGGTCGCGGATGCCGTCGGCCGCGAGCAGCGCGGTCTCCCAGTCGTCGAGGGAAGGGTCACCGTTACCGGAACCGTAGCAGCGCCCTAACGCGGCCGGCTCGAGCTCCGCCTGTTCGAGGGCCCGCCGCACTGTTCCCGACGCGTCGCGACGGCGCACCGGCGCCGCGTGAGGGGCGACGGGAAGGCTCGCCCACGCCGTGCCTCGCACTTCCGCGATGATGGCCGCCCCCCGTGCGCGTGCCCGCCCCAGGCTCTCCAGCACGACGAACGTCGCGCCCTCACCGACCACGGGGCCGTTGTGATCGCGGGCATAGGGACGGCAGCCCTCAGGCCCCTGCCCGCGCATGGGCGAGAGCGCGCCGAGAGCGGCGAGGCCGCGATAGACGTCGAGGAAGATCTCGTCCACGCCGCCCGCGAGGACGGCATCGGCGCGGCCGTCGGCGATGAGGGCAGCGCCGCGCGCCACCGCGAGATCACCGGCCACCGTCGCCTGATTGAGCGTGATCGACGGCGCCTTCGCGCCCACGGCGATGGCCACCACCGCGGCCATGCTGTTCATCACCGTATTCGGGAAGATCATCGGCGAGAGCCCAGACGGCCCGCGGCGGAGGAAGCCGTTGAAGAACTCCGCCCCCGAGCGGAAGTCGCCGTACTCGCTCCCCATGGCCAGGCCGACCCGGGACCCGCCCTCGAGCCCGGCTTCCGCCGACGCGAGGCGGCAGGCGGCGAGGGCCATGCGGCAGATGCGCGAGAGCCTCCGCACGTCGGCCGCGTCGAGGAGCGCCATGAGCCGGGCGTCATCGATCTGGGCGGCGAGCCCGCTTCCGCTCCCCTCGACGGCCATGATCTTGACCGCGGCAATGGCGTGGGGAGGACGGGCGAGCGCGGCGGCGACCGCGGACGATCCGCCCTGCTCGGCCGCGTTGACCGAGCCGATACCCGTGATCGCCACGCGGCGGGACCTGATCATCGGCCGAAAACGAGGCTCACGTTCTGACCGCCGAAGCCGAAGGAGTTGGACAGAGCGGTTCGCAGCTCGACGGGGCGGGCGCAGCCCGGCACGCAGTCGAAGGGCACGTCCGGATCGGGCTCGCGCAGATTGGCGGTGGGCGGGACGAGCCCGTGCTGGAGAGTAAGGAGCGTGGCCGCCGCCTCCACGCTGCCCGCGGCGGCCATGGTGTGGCCGACCAGCGATTTCGTGGAGCTGACCAGGACGCGCCCCTCCCCGAACACGCGCGCGAGGGCGAGGGCCTCCACGCGATCGTTCTGGGGCGTGCCGGTGCCGTGGGCGTTGACGTATCCGATGTCGGCCGGATCACGGTCACCCGCCGCGAGCGCCTCGGCCATGGCGCGGATCATCCCCTCCCCTTCCGGATGCGGCGCCGTCACGTGATGCGCGTCCGTGGTCATGCCCGCGCCGAGGAGCTCGCCGAGCACGCGCGCGCCGCGGGCGCGGCAGTGCTCCGCGTCCTCCAGGACGAGGAAGGCCGCCGCCTCGCCGATGGACATGCCGCGGCGGCCACGATCGAAGGGGCGGCAGGGTTCGGGATCGAGGAGCTTGAGCGCGTTGAAGCCCATGAAGCAGATGCGCGTGATGGCGTCGACCCCGCCCGCCAGCACGAGTGGTGTCCCGCCGGAGCGGATCATGTCGGCCCCGAGGGCGATGGAGGCCGCGCCCGACGCGCAGGCCATCACCACCGTCTCCCGCGGGCCGCCCAGGCGGAGCCGCCACGCCAGCGACTCCGCGTGGCTCACGGGGAGGATCGAGCGCAGCGCGCGGAGGCGCGGCAAGGGGCGGCCGGTCCGGGCCTCCTCGCAGTACCACTCCTCTCCCTCGAGCATGCCGCCGCCCACCGCGCCCACGAAGAGCCCCGTGTTCGCGCGGTCGGCCGGGGTAAGGTCGGCCTCGGCGAGCGCCTCGCGCGCGGCGGCGAGGGCGATGCGATCGGCGCGGGAGCGTCGCCGGGAGACGCCGAGCGTCGGCAGCACCTCGGCGGGAACCTCGGCGGCGATGCGCGAGCGAAAACCCTCGGTGTCGATGACGGTGAGGGGACGGATGGCGCAGTCGCCTCGCGCGAGGCCCGCCCAGAACGTCTTGGCCCCGACGCCGTAGGGGCTGACCACGCCCAGCCCGCTCACGACGACGCGGGTCATTTCACCTTGCTGAGGACGAAGCGGGAGAGCGAATCGAGGGATAAGAACTCGTCGGTGAGGCTCTCGGTCTCGTCGATGACGATGCCGAAGCGCTCTTCCATGGCCACCGACAGCTCGATGAAGTCGAGGGAGTCGAGGCCAAGGGAGCCCTCCAGCCCCTTGGGCAGCGTGGTCTCCGCCGTCATGTCCGCCGCGCGGCGGGGATCGAACTTGAGGCGCTCGACGATGAGCGCCTTGAGCTCGTCCAGGATTTCCTTCTGGGTCATCCGTCCCGTCTCCACTCAGGCCGCGCGAGGGCGCGTCCGGTATGGGCGCCCGCTCCACTCGAGGCGCGCCGACTCTCCTCGCCAGGTTCCCGTCACCGTCACCGGCCCCTCGCCCTCCGCTTCGCGGGCGAGGGCCAGCGTGGCCAGCGGCTCGCACGAGAGCATCTCGCCGAGCCGACGCCGCGCTCCATCTCTGCCCCCCGCCCCGCGGCGGCGATCGAACGCCAAGGTCCCCTCGCCGCGCTCGAGCCAAAGACACGCCGCCGTCTCCACCAGCGGCCCGCGCGGAGCCCGTCGCATGCGCGCGAAGACGTCCGCGCATTCCGCGAACACCTCGACGGCGAGGACGATCGCGCGATCGCAGGCGCCCGCTTCGAGCAGCGCCGCCGCGCGGGAGATGGCCCGCATGGTGGCGGGCGCGCCCCCGATCAGGATCTCGTAAGGCCCGGTGAGGCCGAACGCGATGGCGACCTCGGCGGGCACGGCCGCCGCCGCGGTGTAGGGGAAATACGTGCTCCCGCCCCGCGACTCGATGAAGGCGCGATTGGAGGGCGCGTACGCCGCGGTGGTCGCGAAAAGCAACGCGGTCCGCTCGCTCGCGATGGCTGCCGGCCCCTGCTCCGCATCTTCCAGCATGACGTTCACCGCCGCAACCCCCATGAGACATTCCCGTCGAGACCGGCGGAAGCGCTCGGGATCGAGAGCCGGGCGCTCGACCTCGAGCACCGCGCGTCCCGCCGCGGCCGCCTTCGCGTCGAGGGGCACGGAGGCGGCGCCTTCGCCCCAGCCGGACAAGAGCCCCACCGCCCTGATCGCTGGTGCCCGCATCAGGCGCTCTCGATCACAAGGGCGGCATTGCAGCCGCCGAAGCCGAGGGAGGTCGAGAGGCTGACGCGCGGCCTCGCCGCACGGGGCACGCCCTGGACACAATCGAGGTCGCACGCCGGATCCAGCTCCTCGAGACCCAGGGTAGCCGGGATCTGGCCGTGTCGACCGGCGAGAAGACACAGGATCGCCTCGAGGGTGGCCGCCGCGCCCATGGCGTGGCCGAAGGCGCCCTTCATGGAGTTGACGGGGACCACGGATGCGCGAGAGCCAAGGACGCGGCGGAGGGCCGCAGCCTCGATGGTGTCGTTGAGCGGCGTGGCCGTGCCATGCGCGCTCACGAAATCCACGTCGGCGGCGTCGACGTGGGCCTCGGCGAACGCCGCGCGCATGGCCCGCTCGATGCCGCGCCCTTCGGGATCGGGAGCGGCGATGTGAAAGGCGTCGCTCGCGCTCCCGCAGCCGAGGAGCGTGCCGAGCCGCCGGCCTCCCGCCTCCGCTTCGCGCCGCAGGAGCACGAGGGCCGCCGCCTCACCCAGGAGGAGACCGCTCCGCCGCCGGTCGAACGGGCGCACGCGCTCGCGCGTCAGCGAGCGGAGACTGTCGAAGCCGCGCAGCACGAACCGGCACAGGATGTCGTAGCCGCCCGCGACCACCGCGTCGGCCTCGCCGCGTCGGAGCAGCTCGGCACCCAGGCCGAGGGCGGTCGCCCCGGAGGCACAGGCGGTGGACACGGTGATCACCGGTCCCCGGGCGCCCAGCCAGCGACCGAGCCCGTGGCCCGGCGCGTCGTAGAGGGCGCCGGGAAAGCGGCGCGGCGATCCCGCCAGGGCGCGCTCGCCTTCCTCGACGCCGCCGAGCGCGGTCCCGACCACCACGGCCAGCCGCTCAGGGTCCACGTTGAGCGGCCGCTCGCCGGCCTGCACGCAGAGATCGTCGGCGGCGGACACGAGCAGGCGCGTCGCCCGCGAGTCGGGCACGCGCCGCCAATCGACGGCGCGCGTGAGCTTCTTGATCTCGCCGCCCTGCCCCACCCGCAGATCCTGAACGGGAAAGCGCTCGATCGGCGAGATGCCGTCGGCGCCGGTGAGCAACGCGGACCAGAAGGTGTCGAGGTCCTGGCCGATCGGCGTGACGACGCCGGCGGCGGTGACGGCGATGCGCTCAGGGCGCGGCAACGGGCGGGGCCCAGACGTCGAAGAAGTTGAACCACTGCGTGGGATGCGCGCGCACCGCGTCCTCGAGGGCGGCGACCATCGCCTCGAGCCCGGCCATTTCCTCCCCCGACTTGACCCAGATGGGCGTGCCCACGTCGACGCGATAGCGCCCGTCGCGCTCCATGGTGCAGAAAGCGTGAAGCACGGGAGAGCCGGCGGCGCGGGCCAGTACGAAGGGACCGATGGGAAAGGCGGCCGGCGCGCCGAAAAAGGGCACCAGCCGATCGCCGCGCTCTCCCGTGGGCCGGTCGCCCTGCATCGCCACCGCCTCGCCGCGCCGCAGGGCGGCCAGGAGACCGAGGGTGGAGGTGGGATGGCTGCGCGTCACGAAGCGGAGCTCGGGCGCGTTGACCCGCAGGTGTCGCTCCAGTGCGGCGTCCTCCTCGGGCGAGAGGACCACGTGTGTGCGCGGCACGCCGCCGCGGCCCGCGAGAAGCCGGCCGCCCAGATCCCAGTTGCCGAGATGCGCGGTCACCAGCACGGCGCCCCGCCCCACCGTGAAGGCCGCGCCGAGATGCTCGTCACCCGGACGCCGGGCAACGTAGCGAGCGAGGGTGGCGTGGGCGGCGCGGTTGACGATGAGCAGGTCGGCGAAGAAGGCGCCGAAGTTCGCGAAGGTGTCGCTCACCGCCCGCTCGAGCTCACTGGGCCTGGCCTCCGGGAGCACGCGGGCGAGATTGCCGCGCACGGCGCGCCACTCCGCGGGGAGCCGCCGGCCCATGCCTCGTCCCACCGCGCGGGCGGCAGCGAGGCGGGCGGGTCTCGGCAGGAGCGCGGCCGCCCCCGCGGCCAGCCGATAGTACGCGAGGCGGTTGAGCCCATGCGAGTACCACCGCGGTTTCACCACCATTCCCCCGGCGTCCGCAGCAGGTGCCATGTCGGATCAGAGCAAAGGGGAGTAGTACATGCGGAAGGCGCGAATCAGGCCCGGCTCCGTGTCGTAGACGCCGGAGGCGAAGAAGCGGCGGTCCGTCCGATCGAACGCGACCCACCCCGGCGCCGCCGGGTCGTTGGGATCGTAGACGAGGAACTCGAGGAAGCGCCCGTCATAGACGCGGTAGTCGTAGGCGATCACGGTGTGGTTCAGCTCAACCTTGGGCAGGTTGGTGACGAGGAGCTGCACGGGATTGCCCTGGTCGAGCTCGGCCAGCGTCTCGGCGGCCACCCGCTGCTGCTGCTCCCGCGACCACGGCAGGAAGACGCGCCAGTTGGTCCAGTGCACCATGGTCCAGAACCGTCCACCCAGCCCCTCCTTCACGGCCTGCTCCTGGTCGGCGGAGAACTCGTAGAGGGAGGCATAGCCCGGGATGACCACCCGGTTCTCGGGAGACAGCGGAGGCTCCCACGGCGCGTGCGCGACCACCTCGCGCACGAGCTCGACGTAATCACCCGGCTGCACGCGGGGCTCTGCGGGAGCGAAACGCGCGAAGCGGTGGAACTGCGTCACGCCCCGCGCCATGACGAAGCAGTAGTTGGCGTAGAGATCCGGCTTGTCGGGATTGCGCGATCGGATGTCGTTGGGGAAGGCGAAGGTGTCGACGCCGAAGCGGATGGAGGCACCGGAGGCCGGGCGGGCGGCGTAGCCTTCGAGGGGCGGGGCCGACGCGCAGCCCGCGAGCAGGAGCACTAGGAGGAGCGGAAGCCAGGCCGTGCGCGCCATCGCTCGAGAAACGATTCTACCCCGCCGTCAACCCTGGATGGAATAGCCTCCATCGACCGGAATGGCCGCGCCCGTCACGAAGTCGGAGGCGGGGCTCGCCAGGAACACCGCCACGCCCGCCATGTCCTGCTCCACGCCCCAGCGCTTCGCGGGGGTGCGCCGGAGGACGCTGTCGTGGAGCCCGGCGACCTGCTCGCGCGCCTTGCGAGTGAGCTCGGTGTCGATCCAGCCCGGCAGCACCGCGTTGACCTGAATGTTGTCCCCCGCCCACCCCGAGGCCATGGCCCGGGTGAGCTGGACGATGCCGCCCTTGGACGCCGCGTAGGCAGGCGCGAAGGAGGCGCCGAAGATCGACATCATGGAGCCGATGTTGATGATCTTGCCTCCGCCCTGCCGCTTCATCACGGGATGGCAGGCCCGGCTGGTCAGGAAGGCGCTGGTGAGGTTCGTCTCGAGGACTTGGTGCCACTCCTTGAGAGCGAGGCTCTCCACCGGCTTGCGGATGTTCATGCCGGCGTTGTTGACGAGCACGTCGAGGCGGCCGAAGCGGTCCAGCGTCGCCTTGACGAGCGCCTCCACCGAGGCCTCGTCGTCCACGTTCACCTCGACGGCCTCCGCCTGCGCGCCCAGGCCACGCAGCTCGGCCACCGCCTTCGAGCTCTTCTCGCGATTGCGTGCGGCCACCACCACCGCCGCCCCCGCCTCGGCGAGGCCGCGCGCCATGCCGAGCCCGATGCCGCCGTTGCCTCCCGTGACCACGGCCACCCGCCCCTTCAGATCGAATGCTCCCACGCGCCGGTTCCCCCTTTGGGTGTGCCAGACAGGCTCAGCGTGACGGGCAGTGTAACCGCTCGACGGAATCCTGAAAAGTGGACGGCGAAACGACCGCTACGACTTCTTGTCCTTGTCCGAATAGCTCACGGCGAGCCCGGCCGCCGCGTCGCCCTGGATGCCGTAGGGCGGCACGGGATAGCGCAGGCCGTTCTTGGAGAGAGCGGCGAGACCCTCGATCATCTTGGGCAGGTAGCGCGGCGGCAACGCCATGAGCATCTCGTCGTCGGCCACTCCGCCGTAGCGTCGCTCGGCGTAGCAGGGAATGGTCAGTGCGGGCTCACCGGTCTTGAGCGCCTTGCCCCAGGAATCCGCGCAGGCCGACTCCCCCACCGAGGTGAACGCCATCTTCTTGTAGCCCGCCCACTGCAGCCCGTTGATCATGAAGATCATCTGGCCGGGAGTCCCGTAGAGCAGGCAGATGTCGGGCGGATCGAGGCGGCGGGAGGCGAGGGGGGCCACCACCATGGCCTGGTAACGTCCGTAGGGGACGCAATCCATGGCGTGCTGATGGAGGCTCGCGTCCTCCTGCGTCTTGAACCACACGCCGGCCATGCGCTTGCCGGAGAGCCACTCCTCGTCCTGGGGATGGAGGCCGATCACCGCGCCGCACTGCGCGCCCACCAAGTCCTGCATGGTGATCCCCACCGTCCACCCGAGCTGACGCGCCTGGGCCACGATCTGGTCCGTGGTGTGCTTGGCGCGCGGCCGGCGGATCTTGGGGATGGCCTCCATCTCCGCCACCGTCTCGAAGAGCTTCATGCCGATGGGGATGCTGCGCAGCCGCAGATACTGCGTGAGACCGTCGATGATGGCCTCCCAGTCGTAGCCCTCGGTGCTCACGCTCTCGTCTCCTCGCGAATCAGGATGCGCCGCGCGGCGAGCGTATCACGGCGCGTCCCTCACAGGGAGGCGTGGAGGAACTCACGCCACGTCACGCGATGGCCGCGCAGGAAATACCCCAGCATCAGCGCGGAGGCGAGGAGGTTGCCCGCGAGGATCGTCCACCACGCGATGGTCTCCAGGAGCCAGTGGGCGATCACGCTGATCATGGCGAAGGAGAACACCTCGAAGCAGCAGAACAGCATGATGAACACGAAGAGGAGTCGCGGCTCTCGGTCGGCCATGGCGAGCAGCCCCGCGGCCATCCAGCCGAAGGCGATGAAGGCGGCGCCATGGACGAGGGTGTACTCCAGCACGAGCGGCCACGTGATGACGAGGAGGGAGGGATCGCGGAGGCCGTGGAAGAGCGCCGCGCCCAGCACGGCGGGCGTGCGCAGCGGCATCCCCGCCGCGGAGTCGTAGAGGAGGAACCAGAGGGCGACGGCCACCGCGCCCAGGAGCCCGGCGCCGAGGCCCTCGCGCACGATGCGCGTCCACGGCCCGAAGAGCATGCCTCCGAGCGATCGGTAGCCCACGAAGAAATAGACGAGCATGCCGCCCGCGGCCAGCGCGTTGGCGATGAGGATCGCCCACCAGCGGAGCGCGGTGACCACGGGATGCGCCCACCAGGTCAGCAGGGCGAGGAAGGCGACTTCGAAGCACATGAGGGCCACGAACATCACGAGGAGACGGCTCGGTTGGCGCTGGGCGGTGGCGATGAGGAAGGCGATGAGCACGCCCACCATCGCGAAGATGGCCCCGTGGAGCACGGTGTACTGGGCGACCAGCCCCGGCGTCACCGTGACCACGCTCGGGTCGCGCACGCCCTGCATGGCGGCGGCGCCGAGCAGCGCGGGCGTGCGGAAGGGCTGGCCGCGGGCCGCGTCGTAGATGAGGAACCACACGGCGACGATGGCTGCGGCGATGAGCCCTGCGATGATGCCTTCGCGGAGATACCGGGATCGGGAGTCCATGCGAGACCTCCTCTCCAGTACGCCTTCGTCTGGCCGCCGCTCGGCGGATCCTAGAGGCTCCTTGGTGTACCACCACCCCCGGGCCAGGGCAAACGAGCCCTGCGCGGGTGCGCCAGCCCTCACGAAGAGACTAACGCGCCTCCGGGGCCAAGCGCACGATCATCTTGCCCACGTTGTCGCCGGCGAAGAGGCCGAGAAAGGCCTTGGGGGCGTTCTCGATACCCTCCACGATGGTCTCGTCCCGCTTGATGCGCCCGGACTGGAGCCAGCCGCCCACCTCGGCGAGGAACTCCGGGTAGAGGCTCAGGTGGTCGGAGATGATGAAACCCTGCATGAGGACGCGATTGCCGATCATGGAGAAGAGATAGCGCGGGCCGGGATCGGGCGGATCGAGGTTGTACTGCGAGATCATGCCGCAGAGGGGGATGCGGGCGAAGGGATTGACCAGGCTCAGCACCATGTCGAGGAGCGGGCCACCCACGTTCTCGAAGTACACGTCGATACCCTTGGGACAGGCCGCGCGCAGGGAGGGCAGGAGCTCGTCCGACTTCTTGTAATTGATGGCCACGTCCGCCCCCAGCTCGCGCGTGAGATAGGCGCACTTGTCGTCGCTGCCCGCGGTGCCGACCACGCGGCAGCCGAGGATCTTTCCGAGCTGCATGACGAGGGAGCCGGTGGCGCCCGCCGCTCCCGACACCACCAGCGTCTCCCCGCTCCTGGGCCGGCCGATGTGCTTGAGCCCGTACCAGCCCGTGAAGCCCGGGATGCCAAGCACGCCCAGGTAGGACGAGAGCGGCAGCGACGGATCGAGCACGTTCAGCGACTCGCCGGGCGCGACGAAGTACTCGCGCCAGCCCAGCATGCTGCTCACGGCGGCGCCTTCCTTCACCTGTGGATGGTTCGACTTCACGACCTGACCGACCGCGCGCCCTTCCATGGGCTGGCCGACCTGGAAGGACGGGGCGTAGGACTTGCGGTCGCTCATGCGTCCGCGCATGTACGGGTCCACGGACATCCAGAGGTTGCGCACGAGCACCTGGCCCGCGCCCGGCTCGGGCACGGGGGCCGCTTCGATCCTGAAGTCGGCGGCCTTCGGCAGTCCCACGGGACGGGCGGCTAGGATGACCTGGCGGTTGGCGGATGCCGTCATGCGAGTCTCCTCATGAGCTCGGCGCCGAAGAGCTCGGCGCGCCAGCGGCCCACGCCCTCCACCTGGGCGAGCGCCTGGACGCTCGTGGGCGGATCGTGGGCGAGCCGATCGATGAGCCGCTGCGGGAAGATAACGCCAGGATCGAGCTCCACCCGCTTGGCCGCCTCGACCCGCCACGCCCGGAGCGCCTCGCTGCGCCGCTGCACCACTCCGGGAATGCGGGGACGCGGGTTCGGCCGGCGCACGGGCAGCTCAGCCTCCGGCACGGCGAGCCCGCGCTCGACGGCGGCGAGGATGGCCTCGCCCGTCCGCCGCACGACGTGCGGCGTGCAGCCCTTGACGGTCAGGATGCTGGCGGTGTCGCGCGGCTTGAGCACGGCCAGGGCCACGAGCACTTCGTTGCCCAGGATCATGAAGGGCGGCCGGTCGGCCTTGACCGCCAGCGTCTCGCGGGCATTGGCGAGCTCGCGCAGGACGGCGAGACCGCGGCCGTCCAGGTCCTTGGCGCCCTTGAGCCTCATGTAGGCATCGGGGTCGACCACCCGCTCCGGAGCCGGCATGGCGGCGACCGCCGCGCATTCCTCCTCGACCCAGAGATCGCGTCCCTTGGCGCGCAGGGCCTCCAGCAGGCGATCGCGCAGCGGGATCAGGTGCAGCACATCGTTGAGGGCATAGGTTTCCTGCGCCTTGGAAAGTGGCCGCTTGGACCAGTCGTCCTTCTGGCGCGAGGGGCCGGGGTCGACGCCGAGGAAGTCGCGCAGCAGCCCGTCGAGCGACAGCGACGTGACTCCCAGGAAGCGGGCGGCGATGGCCGTGTCGAAGATGTTCTCCACCGTGAAGCCATAGAGCCGCTTGAGATAGCCGAGGTCGTTGTCGGCGGCGTGGAGCACCTTGAT
>Ga0075425_100003132_pt1 | contig 16760 bp, 13 predicted proteins | sample SoiMethybrSBSTD4_FD_75300 | JGI IMG/M metagenome (GOLD analysis project Ga0075425, IMG submission 75300) | Bulk soil microbial communities from a Populus tree surrounding site in Tennessee, USA - Soil MetaG P. TD hybrid SBSTD4 | ecosystem: Environmental > Terrestrial > Soil > Tree plantation... | reverse complement strand
GGCGGGCTGGGCCCGCCGCTTGAGCGCGCGGTCGACCGTGTCCTTCACCTCCACGATGTCGAAGGGCTTGCTCACGTAGTCGAAGGCGCCCGTGCGCACGGCCTCGATGGCCGTCTCCAGGGTCCCGAAGCCGCTGATGAGCACGACCTCCAGCCGCGGGTCCGCGCGCTTGAACGCCCGCAGCAGGTCGAGGCCGGACAGCTCCGCGTTCAGGTTGATGTCGGAGACCACGAGGTCGAAGGCGCCGCGCTGGGCCAGGGCCAGGGCCTCGTCCGGGGTATGGGCCAGCTCGATCTGCCGGTCCGCGCCCGTCAGCAGCTCCTCCATGAAGCGGCAGGTCTCGCCGTCGTCGTCCACGACGAGGATCCTAGGCATGGCGCTGCTCGGCCACGGGGCGGGCGGTGGGCAGGCGCACCTTGACCTCCGTCCCTTCGTCGCGGCGGCTGACCACGGCGATCGTGCCTCCATGGGCGGCCACCACGTCGCGCGCGATGGTGAGCCCGAGGCCGGTGCCCTTTCCCCGCTCCTTGGTCGTGAAGAGGGGATCGAACACGCGGCCGACGTTCACGGGGTCGATGCCCGTGCCGGAGTCGGCGACGGTGACCTCGACGTAGCCGCCGCTCGCCCCCGCCGTGACCAGCAGGTCGCCCCCGTCCGGCATGGCGTCGAGGCTGTTGGTGATGAGGTTGAGCAGCACCTGCTCGAGCTGTCCCGCGTCCACGTCGAGCACGGGCAGGCCGGGCGCGACCACCGTGCGCAGCGCGATCCCGGCCGCGGCCAGCGAGGGCCGGGCCAGCTCGCACACGCCCTCCACCAGCTCGCCCGCCGCCACCTCCGTCCGGTTCAGGAGGGGACGGCGCGCCTGGTCGAGCAGGCCCTGCACGATCGTCGTCACCTTGCGGATCTGCTCCTGCACCGTGCGCAGGCGGACGGCGGACGCCGACTCCGAAGGCACCTCCGTCTGGATCATCTGCACGTAGCCGGAGATCAGGTTGAGAGGGGTGCCGATCTGATGGGCGACGCTGGCCGCCATCTGGCCGGCCACCGCGAGCTGCTCGCTGCGCGCGAGCTCGCGCCGGGCCGCGAAGAGGCGCTGCGCGCTCTCCGCGAGCTGGCGGTTCGTCTCGCGCAGCTCCTCCGTGGCGCGCTGCACCTCGTGCTGGAGGGCGGCGTTGAAGTCGCCCACGCGCTCCAGCATCGAGTTGAGCCCCTCCGCCACCGCTCCCATCTCGTCGCGCCGCCGGATGGGCGTGCGCGCGCGGAGGTCGCCCGCGGAGGCGCGGCGCATCGTGCCCAGGAGGTCCGCCAGGGGCGAGAGCACGAGATCGCGCGACAGCGCGTGCAGCATGGCCACGAGGACGAAGATGGCGAGGGGCGTGAAGAGGAGCGCGGCCGTGCGCACCTGGTCGCGCACGCGCTGGACCGCCTCCATCGATATGGAGACCACGACCGCGCCGTACGGCCGGTGGTCGCGCTCGAGGGGGACGGCGACCAGGCGCGACGTCTCCGCGACGAGATCGGACACGGCCCGGTCGCGTGAGTCGATGGCGCGGCGCGAGAGCGCCTCCACCCCGTCCGGGGCCTGGCGCTCGGTGGTGGTGGCGACGGTGATGGCGCCGCCGTCCTCCAGGCGGGTGATGGTGAGGCCGCGCACGGACGGGACCATGCGCTGGAAGTCGGCGAGCAGGTCGTCGAGGTCGGGGGCGGACGGCAGGCCCTCGCGCTCCGTGAGCTCCGCGGCCACCCCGAGCGCGGTCGCGCCCGCCGCCTCCACCGCCTCGTCCTCGACCGCGGCCACGATGATGCGCCGCTGCACGTAGGTCGTCCCCCCCACGACCAGGGCCGCGCTCAGGGCCCACATGACGAGCAGGCGCGCGCGCAGGGAGCGGCGGGGGTGGCGGAGGGCGTCGGGCAAGGAGGTCATGGGAGCGCCGGGCCCCTCGGCCCGGCGTCCTACGATCGCGCCACCGGCCTCCGCGGTCAATCCGCCGCGCCGCCGGCCGCGGGCGGCAGCGCCGCCGCGGTGTGGCGTCCCTGCGCCGGGCGCGCGCCTTCCCATCCCGTGTTTCCGCGTCGCAACTGCATGCGGGGGCAGGCATTTGCACATATCCCGCCAACCCGCCACCCGTGGCACGCGCATTGGAGTCCTGGGCTCCCGACCAAGGAGGTCATCCGATGCGAAAGATCATTGCTGTCGTCAACGTTTCGCTCCTCGCCCTCGCCGTGGGTGTCGTGGCCGCCGCCGCCGCCCCGCCCGCGAAGTCGACGTCCAGCCCCGCCAAGTCCTCTTCTTCCACCGCCCCCAAGGCCGCCAAGGCGAGCACGCCCGCGTCGCACACCGTGAGCGGCACCATCGAGTCCTTCGACGCCACGGCCAAGACCCTGACCGTGAAGGGCGCGAAGTCCACCTGGACCTTCAACGCGTCCAGCGCCCAGGCCTGGGAAGGCTCGAAGAGCATCGGCGTGGACGAGCTGTCCTCGCACACCGGCGCGAAGGTGACCGTGAAGTACACCGATAGCGACGGACAGAAGTCGGCCACCAGCGTCCGTCTCGCCGCCGTCCACGCGGCCAAGGCCCCTTCGAAGTCCAAGTAGTCCCGGACTCCCCACCCCTGCCATCGGGAGTCCAGATATGAGAGTGGTGTTGGCGGACCTCAAGGGCTCTGACGGCTTTGTCCACAAGGACACGGTCGTCGGCGGTTACGGCGCGCGCCTGCGGCCTCTCTCGCGGGTCACGTCGCTGGCCGCGGCCCTGCGCCGGAGACTCAACGACGTGCCCAGCATCACGATGGGCTACCTGGCCGCGATCCTGGCCCGCGCCGGCCACGACGTGGCCTTCACCCGTGACCGCGTTCTCGAGGGCGACGTCGCCCTCGTCCTGTCCTCACTCGTCGACCATCGCCGCGAGGCGGCGTGGGCCGATCAAGCGCGCGCGCAGGGCACGCGCGTCGGTTTCGTCGGCCTCGCGGCGTCCAAACTGCCCGACCTCTTCGTCGATCATTCCGACTTCATCGTCTACGGCGAGCCCGAGGAGGCGATCCAGCGCCTGGCCGCGGGGGAGGCCATGCGCGGCATCGTGCACAGCCGCGAGCTGGCCGACCTCGACGCCTTGCCCTTCCCCCGCTGGGACCTGCTCGGGGCCCTCGCTCCGCGCTCGTCCTTCGGTTCCTGGACCCGCCCCCTGGGCGGGCTGCCCGTGCTGGCCAGCCGCAGCTGTCCGGAGTTCTGTACCTACTGCCCGCACCGCATCCTGGCCGGTTACCGCGCGCGGTCGGTGGGAAGCATCGTGGCCGAGCTGGAGATGTTGTGCGGGCTGCGGCCCGATCCCTTCGTGATCTTCCGCGATCCGCTCTTCACCCACGACCGCGACCGCTGCCTGGAGCTGACGCGCGCCATCACCGCCCGCGGCCTCCGGCTGCGCTTCGAGTGCGAGACGCGCCTGGACCGCCTCGACGACGAGCTGCTGGAGGCCCTTCAGGGCGCGGGGTGCGCGAACATCACCTTCGGCGTGGAGTCCCTCTCCCCGGAGACGCTGCGGAAGGTGGGCCGGCGCCCGATCCCGCCCGAGCACCAGCAGCACGTGATCCAGGCCTGCGATCGCCTGGGCATCCGCACCGTCGCCTTCTACGTGCTCGGCCTGCCCGACGACACCTGGGAGTCCGTCGCCGCCACCATCGACTTCTCGATCCGCCTGGGCACGACCCTCGCCCAGTACAAGCTGCTCACCGTCTACCCGGGCACTCCGCTGTGGAAGCAGCTCCGCACCTCGGTCTACGAGCAGGACTGGGAGCGCTTCGACGGGTTCACGCCCACCTTCAACCACGCGACCCTGAGCGCGCGCGAGCTGACCTTCCTCCTCACCGCCGCCTGGTCGCGCTTCTACCTGCGGCCGTCGTTCTTCGCGAAGCTCTGGCGGCTGGATCCGAACTGGGCCCATCGCCTGGCCGGCCGGCTCGACGGCGCCGTGTCCGGCCTGCACGCGCGTCAGGAGGCGGCGCTCATGTCGCGGCCGGTCGCATGCTGAGCGCGATCTCCCGCTACGGCGCGCGCTGGGTGCCGCACGCGGATGCCATCGTCGAGAACTGCCGCTCGCGCGGCCAGCTCATCGAGGGTCCGGCCATCGCCGAGTTCGAGCGCGGGCTGGAGGAGAGGCTCGGGGGCGGCCACGCCGTCACCGCCTCCCGCGGCCGCATGGCCTTCTACTACATCGTGAAGGCCCTGGGCCTGCCCCCGGGGTCCGAGATCGTGTTCCCCGCCCTCACCTTCTGGGTCGTGCCGGAGATGGCGCGCGCCGCCGGTCTCCGGCCCGTGTTCGCGGACGTGGACCCCGTGACCTTCAACATCGACCCCGCCGCGCTCGAGCGCGCCATCACTCCCGCGACCCGGGCCGTGGTGCCGACGCACATCTACGGCCTCCCCTGCGACATGGAGGAAGTGCTGAAGGTCGCGGAGCGCCACGGCCTGGCCGTGATCGAGGACTGCGCGCACGCGCTCGGAGCCACCTATCGCGGCCAGCCCGTGGGCACGCTCGGCGATGCCGCCCTCTTCAGCTTCCAGGTCCTGAAGCCGCTGAACACGTTCGGCGGCGGCGCCGCCTACACCCGCCACGACGGCCTGGGCCGCCGGCTGGCGGAGATCGCCCGCGCCGAGCCCTGGCCTTCCGAAGAGCGGGTCCTCCGCCGCATCCGCGCCGCGCGGGCCGAGCGCGCCCTCATGCGGCCGTCGGTGTTCAGCACCACGATCTTCCCCGTTCTCTGGGCGGCCTCGTTCTTCCGCGCGCGTCCGGACGTGTACCTCTGGGAGAAGGTCCGGCCGCTGTTCCCGCTGCCCGACGGCTACGCGGAGCGCTACAGCAACGTGCAGGCCGCGGTCGGCCTCGCCGCGCTCGATCTCCTGGACGGGTGGACACGGACGACGCGGGCCCACGCGCGCTTCATGTCCTCCGCCCTCGCCGGCTGCGACGTCGCGCTGCCCCCCGAGCCCACCGATCGCGTGCACGTGTACTACCAGTACTGCGTGTACCCCCACGATCGCGAGCGCGTGGTCCGCCGCAGCCTGCGCGCCGGGCTCGACGTGGAGTACCACCACATGGACGTCTGCCCGGACCTGCCCCTCTTCTCCTCCTCCCGCACGGAGGTGCCGGGGGCGCGGCGCACCGCGGATGCGCTCCAGCTTCCGATCCACGCCGGGCTGAGCGAGACGGACCTCGAGCGTGTCGCGCGGCGCTTCCGGCGCGCGGTCGGACGCGCGCCCATGGGCGCGGCCGCGCCCGCCGGCTCGACCGGATGAGCCTGGCCGCGTTCCTGCCCTACGTCGGCGTGTTCGTGGCCACCGTCGTCGAAGGCGAAGTCGTGTTCGTCGGCGCCACCGTCCTCGTCCACCAGGGACACCTCGAGGCCGCCGGCGTCTTCGCCGCCGCCGCCCTGGGGGGGTCGATCGGCGACCAGCTCTACTTCTACGCGCTGCGCGGACGCCTGCACCGCTGGCTGGACCGCTTTCCGACGTGGGCCCGCCGCCGCGACCTGATCGTCGACCGCGTCCGCAGCCACGCTTCCACCATGATCCTGGCCTGCCGGTTCCTGCCCGGCCTGCGCGTGGCCATCCCCGCCGCCTGTGCCTACGCCGGCGTGGGGCCGCTCCGCTTCACCACCCTCAGCCTGCTGAGCAGCCTGGCCTGGGCGGCGGCGGTGATGGCGTTCATCGCCTGGCTGGGCCCGGCGTCGTTCGCCGAGCTGGGCGTGCGCGCCTGGTGGACGCCGCTCGTCCCCGCCGCTCTCGTCCTGGGGTTCACCTGGTGGCTCTCGCGCCGCGCGCCGCTCTCGTCGCCCGTCGAGGGCTGAGCCCGCCTCAGCGACGTCCGACGACGTAGGCGTCCCACTCCGGTCCCTCGAGCCGCGCCCTGGGCTCGAAGACGCCACCCCGGCCCCGCCGGCGGTGCTGCCAGACCTCGCTCGAGCGGAAGCCGGCCTCGCGAAGCAGATCGCGCAGCTCCGGCACCGTCCAGACGCGGCAGTCGTAGCGGAAGGCGTTGCGCAGGGTCCGTCGTCGGCCGCCCTCCCGCAGGACGAAATGCAGCCGGCAGTCCAGGCGGGCAGTGAAGGGATCGAAGGAGCGCTGCTGCCAGACGTATTCGAAGGTGGGGAGAGGCGGCTCGCTCGCGTAGAGGGCCTTTCGCCGGATCGTCCGGCGGCGCAACCACGGCCGCATCCGGAGCGGCCCGCCGAAGACGTTCATGACGAAAGCGCCCCCCGCGCGCAGTCCGGCGCGCACGCGACGGAGATAGGCGAGCATGTCCCGCCGCTCGTGCAGCACGAGGGCGCTGTAGTTCAGGGCGGCGACCACGTCGACTTTCGGCACGCGCGGCGGGCCCACCGTCCGCACGTCCGCCTCCACCACCTGCAGCCGGTCGGCCCGAGGGCCCAGGATGCGCCGGGCGCGGCGGGCGCCCCAACGGAGGGTGCGCGCGTCGATGTCCACGGCGATGGCGCGCTCGCCGCCGAGGGCGAGCCAATCCACGGCGTCCGCGGCGTTGCCGGCGAAGTCCTCGCGCAGCCGCCGCGGCCAGCGGCCCGTGCCATGGTGATGGATGAGGCTGAGGAAGGTGACCTGCGTGCGCGGATCCTGCACGGCCCAGCGATACAGCTCCTGGAGGTCGGGACGGCGGCGAGAGGCCATGGGGGCCGGATGATGACACGCGTGGGTCCGCCAGCAGATGGTCTCATTCGAGTACCATCGGTCTCGTAATGAGACCATCCGGCGGGAGGAGGGGCGCCCCCGAACCCGCGCAAGTCCAGAGGGCGGCGCCGCTTCCGGACGGCCCCCCTCGCGGCACGCGCGTTGCTCTGTGCCCCGGGCGGCGCGCGCGATGGCGGCGCCGAGGAGGTTGGATGAAGAAGAAGGCCACGAAGAAGGCGACGTCGCGGGGGAAGTCCAAGCTGAAGGACCTGGCGCCCAAGGCGGACCCCAAGGCGGGCTTGAACTTCGCCGCCGACGGCAGCGTCATGCCCCAGATCGGCATCACCGGCAACGTCCTGTTGCCCGCGGTCCAGTTCAAGAAGTAGGAACAGGCGCACGCTGAAGAAGAAGCATCGTTCCGGCGAAGCCTCGAAGAAGGACGACGCCGTACTGCTCGAGGACCTGGCGCCCCGGGAAGACGTGCGGGGCGGAAGCGGGAAGCTCCGCTTCGGCCAGGAGCCGCGCGTCCCGCCGTCGCCTTCCGAGGATCGCTCCGGCGTGCGCAAGCGCCGGGGCAGGGGCGAATGAAACGAGAGTAGGAGAGCCGTGGCCGTAGCGTGGGGCGGGAGGCCGTCGCTTCCCGCCCCGTCGCGTTTCAGGCCCCCAGCTTGCGATCGAGGGTGGAGCGCGAGATCTTGAGGAGGCGCGCCGCCTTCCTCTTGTTCCCTCCCGCGCCGTCCAGCACCCGCTCGATGTGGCGGCGCTCCGCGGCGGCCAGGCTGGGATCGCCGTCGTCGCCGGGCGCGGCCGTGGGATCGAGGATCACGGCTTCGGGCCCGATGAGATCGCCCTCGCTGAGCGCCACCGCCACCTGGATCACGCGCTTGAGCTCGCGCAGGTTCCCGGGCCAGGCGTAGGCGAGCAGGCGCTGCAGCGCGGCCTGGGCCAGGCCGCGCAGGCTCTTGCCCTGCTCGCGCCCCGCCATCTCGATCTCGTGCGCGATGAGCACGCGCAGGTCCTGGGGCCGCGCGCGCAGGGGCGGCACCGTGATCGTGATGCCGCTGATCCGGTAGAAGAGGTCGCGGCGGAACTGGTCGCCCTCCATGAAGCGGTCGAGGGGATGGTGGGTGGCGGAGACGAGCCGGACGTCCGCCACCTCGAGCGATTCGCTCCCCAGGCGCTCGTACTCCCCGTATTCCACGGCACGCAGGATCTTGGCCTGGGCCGCCCCGCTCATGTCCGCGATCTCGTCGAGGAAGAGCGTCCCGCGGTGGGCCAGCTCGAACTTTCCCTTGACCCGCCGGTCCGCCCCCGTGAACGCGCCCTTCTCGTGGCCGAAGAGCTGGCTCTCGAGCAGGGTGTCGGAGAGGGCGGCCGCGTTGAACGACACGAAGGGCGCGCCCGCCCGCCGCGACGAGTGGTGGATGGCGGAGGCGAGCAACGTCTTGCCGGAGCCGGACTCGCCGAGGATGAGCACGGGCAGCTCCGTGCGCGCGGCCAGTCGCGCCAGCTCGAGGCAGCGCGCCATGGGCGGATCGCTGGCCACGAACGCGTCGAGGCTCGGGGCCGGTCCCTTCGCCGGCTGGGGACGCGCGCCCCCCGTCACCGCCGCTCCGGCGTGTCCGAGACGCTCTCCTGGAGCTGGCGCAGCGGCTCGAAGGCATAGGTCACGAGGCGGCGGCGCCCCACGACGATCTTCGCGCGCCCGCCCATCCCCGGAAGCAGCATCCGCGGCTTCCCCTGGGCGTGGATCACGGTGTCGTCGACGTCGACGCGGGCCGGGAAGAACGTGCGGCCCGCACTCTCCACCGCCGCCGGTCCCACCCAGGCCAGGTGGCCGCCGCGCACGCCGTAGCGCTGGTAGGGGAACGCATCGTAGAGGAGCTTGACCCCCTGGCCCGCTTCCAGCCGTCCGACCTCTCCCGGCGGCACCTCCAGCGAGGCCTGCAGGCGCTGGCCGGAGCACGCGACCTCGCCCACCACGTCGCCGCCCTGGACGAAGGCCCCCGGCACTTCCGCCGCGAGACGGAGCACCACGCCCGCGCAGGGCGCGGGCACGGCCAGCTGGTTGCCCCCGACCTCGCCCGCCTGCGCGGTCAAGGCCTCGATGCGGATGCGTGCCTTCTCCCGGCTCTCGCGCAGGCGCCGGTCCGCCTCCTCGTGGGCGAGGCGGCGTGCCTGCCGCTCGTGGGTCAGCTTCTGCTGCGCGGACTGGGCCTGCGCGCGCTCGCTCTCCAGCTCCCGGACCTGGAGCGTGGCCTGGTTGGCCGCGACCTGCTGGGCCAGGACCTCCGTCTCGCTCACCAGCCGCTGCCGGGCCAGCTCCTGGTACTTCGTCACGACGTCCTTGTAGACGCCCTCGGACTGGCGCCGCAGGACGAGCATGCGATCGAGGGTGGCCAGCCGGTCTTCGAGCCGCCGCGCCTCCTCCGCGTCCGCGCGCTGCTGGCTGGCCCATTGGGCCTCCCCGTTGACGAGCGATTGCGCTTCGGTGTCGGACTGGGCGAGGAGGCTGGCCCGCTCCGACGAGCGGTCGCCGAGCGCTTCCGAGCGCAGGATGACGAGAGGCGCGCCCGCGGTCACTTCGTCTCCGGCGTGGGCCTCGACCGCGCTCACCGTCCCCGAGCGCGGCGCGCGCACCGGCGCCGCCGCTTCCGCGGGCACGAGCACGAAGCCGCTCTCCACCGTCTCCGGCACGCGGATGAGGAGGGCGGCCACCACCGCCGCCGCGAAGACGGCCATGATCGCGGTGGCCAGGCTGCGCATGGCCCAGGGCGCCGGCCGCGTCGGAAGGAAGGGCGCGTCGTCCACTACATCTCCAGCTGCTGGCTGCACAGGTAGTAGTACAGGCCGCGGCGCGCCATGAGCTCGTCGTTGGTCCCCTTCTCCGCGATGCGCCCGCCTTCCAGGACCAGGATCATGTCCGCGTTGCGGATGGTGCTGAGGCGGTGGGCGATCACGAACGCGGTCCGGCCTTCGAGCAGCCGCTGCATGTTCTCCTGGATGGCGCGCTCCGACTCCGTGTCCAGCGAGCTCGTGGCCTCGTCCAGGATCATCACCGGCGGGCGGTGGTACACCGCGCGCGCGATGGCGATGCGCTGGCGCTGGCCGCCGGAGAGGGCGAGCCCCGACTCGCCCACGCGCGTCTCGTAGGCCAGGGGAAGCCGCTCGACGAAGCTGTCCGCATTGGCCACCCGGGCCGCCCAGAGCACGTGGTCCATGTCCGGCTCCGCGTCGCCGAGGGCGATGTTCTCGGCGATGGTGCCGTCGAAGAGGTGGCTCGTCTGCAGGACGAAGCCGATCTGGCGGCGGAGGTCGCGGTAGCTCAGCGTGCGCAGGTCGACGGAGTCGTAGCGGATGGTGCCGCTGGTGGGCTCCAGGAGGCCGGCCAGGCACCGCGCGAGCGTCGTCTTGCCGGAGCCGCTGCGGCCCACGATGGCCACCAGCTTGCCCGCGGGCACGTCCAGCGAGATGTCCTCCAGGATCGCGGGCGACTCGACGCCGCCGTAGCGGAAGGAGACGGCGTGCAGGGTGACGCGCCCCTCGAGGGTGCGCACGGGGAGCAGCCGCGAGTGGTCGTGGCCCTGCTCGGGCTCGTGCTCGAGGATGTCGTTCAGGCGGTCGATCAGCACCGAGCTGAGCTGGTAGTTGTCCCAGAGGCCGAGGATCGAAGCGATGGGCCCGTTGGCCAGGGCCACCAGCGCGTTGAAGGCCACGAGGCCGCCCACGGTCAGCTCCCCGGCCAGGACCTGCCGGGCGCCCACATACAAGAAGAAGATGAGGGACAGGAAGCCGACGGACTGGATCGCCCCCTCGTAGCCCATGATCGTGAGGTCGGCGTCGAAGCGCCGCCGGGCCAGGCGATGGAAGTTCGCGACCAGGCGCTCGCGCAGGGCCGGCTCCGCCCCCGCCGCCTTCACGGACTCGATGCCCTGGATGGCGTCGATCTGCTGGCTCTGGTAGCGGCCGAACTCCTCCTCGAGCCCGCCGAAGAGCGGCCGCAGCTTGTGCGCGGAATAGCGCATGAGCAGGCCGTAGAGCGGCACCGTGGCCAGGAAGGCGAGGGCGAGCGTGGTGTTGTAGACGAACATCAGGACCAGGGACGCGGCCAGCTGCGTGGTCGCGGTCAGCGTGCGCACCGCGTTCTCCACCAGGAACTGGCGGATCATCTCCACGCCTTCGAGCCGCCGCCGGATGTCGCCCGTGCGCCGCGTGTTGAAGTAGCTCATGGGCAGGGCCAGGAGGCGGCGGGTGAGGAAGTCGAGGGTGCCCGCGTCGATGCGCACGGCGCTGAAGCTGAGCAGGTAGCGCTGGGCGTAGAGGGCCCCGATCATCAAGACGAGGGCCGCGCCCATGGCCAGCATGAGCGAGCGCAGGAGGGCGGGGTCCTGCTCCACCAGCACGCGGTCCACGACCACCTGCGTGAAGATGGGGAAGATCATCTGCAGCGCGCTCACCACCAGGGCCAGGCCCAGGCCACGCAGGAGCAGGGGAGCGTAGGGGCGCACGAACGGCCACAGCCAGGCCAGCCCCGGCCGTCCCACCGGCGCCTTCTCGAACTCCTGGGTATAGTCGAAGAGGGCGGCGTATCCCGTCCACTTCTCGTCCAGCTCGGCCCGCGGCACGCGCCCGCACTGGTTGGCCGGGTCGGCGATCCAGGCCTGTGCGTCGTCCACGTCGTAGAGGACGACCCAGTGATTGCCGCCCCAATGGATGACGGCGGGCAGCGGCATCTCCGCGAGGTTCGACCGCGACGCCTTCACGCCGCGCGCGGCCAGCCCGAGCGAGGTCGCGCCCGCGCAGATCCCGCGCAGGCTCGTGCCGTCCAGGCTGACGTGCACGAGCTGGCGGATCCGGGGCAGGCTCACCGCGCGCCCGTAGTAGCGGCAGATCATGGCCAGGCAGGCCGCCCCGCAGTCCATCTCGTCGATCTGCCGCACGTGGGGGAAGGCGCGCCGCCGCACCGGCTTCTTGAGGAAGTGCCCTTCTTCGTCCGCGAAAGGCCCGCCCCGGTCGGCGTCCTTCGTCTCCGGCGCCTCCGGGACACGGGCCTGCTCGGTGGCGGCCGCCTCCGCCGGCAGCAGCTCCTGGGCGAAGTCGAGGGGCACCCGCGCCTTCTCGCGATAGTCGTATTGGGCGACGCGCTCCTCGATGGCGCGGCGGAAGTCCGGATCGGCGGCGGCCACGCGCTCGAAGCCTTCGCGTGAGAGCCGCAGCAGCTTGACCACGGAGACCGACTCCACCGTGGCCGCCCGCTCCTCGCCGCGGAAGAGGGCGACCTCGCCGAAGAAGTCGCCCTTGCGCAGGAAAGACAGGTTCTGGCGGCGGCCCTCCGCCTCGCGGAAGGCCTGCAGGCGCCCTTCCTTCACGATGTACATCGCGTCCGCCGGCCCTCCCTGGGTGACGACGCGTGTGCCCCCCGGCACTTCGACCTGCTCCAGCTCGGCCACGAGCAGGCTCAGCGACCGCGGCCCGAGCTTCGCGAACGGCGCGTACACGCGGAAGAAGTTCGCGACGTCCCGGTGCTGCGTCTGCAGGCCGAAGAACGTCCGGATCTCCGGATAGCTGCGCAACAGGGCCTGGAACACCGCGCCGTCCATCTTGAGGAGGGAGACGTCGCTGCTCGCGCGCACGGTGGCGGTGCGCTTGGCGCCGTCGAGGAGCCCCATTTCGCCGAAGCTGTCCCCCGCGCGCAGGATGGTGAGGGGCAGCTCCTGTCCCCCGGGGCCGGCCTTGATCGCGCGCGCGCGCCCGGAGGCGATCACGAAGAAGGCGTCCGCCGCATCGCCCTCCTTCACGATCTCGCTGCCGAACGACGCGGAGATGGGGACGAAGCTGTCCGCCACCACGCGCCGCAGCTCGTCCGGCATCATCTGGAGGAGGGGGAGGGAATCGAGGACGGCTCGTCCCTCACCCGGGGGCGTGCTAGCCACTCACACTCCGCGGTTGGGGCCGCTCCCACTCGATCGCCTCCAGCGCACGCGAGGCCGCCTGGCTCCAGACGTAGCGCTCGGCATGGGCCCGGACCACGGGATCGGTCTCGGCGGGGGCCCGGCGCGTGATCACCTGGAGCAGGGCGAGGCCGGCGGCCTCGCGCATCGGCCCGAGCAGCTCTCCCTCGGAGGCGGAGACCAGACGAGCCCGCAGGCCGGCCTCCGCGGCCTCCAGGAATCCGCCCCACTTCTCGACCGGGGCCCCGATGTCGCGGCCGACCTCGTCGAGCGTCTCGCCGTCCTCACGCACGCGCAGCGCCGCTTCTGCCGCCATGGTCTCCGTGGGCAGGACCAGGCGCACGGCCTCGACGTACGTCCAATCGAGGGGCCGGGCGGCAATGGCGGCGCGCAGCTTCGGCGGCGAGAGCTCCTGCCGGCGGCGCTCCGCGGCGACGGCGATGATGCCGGCCAGCCGGCGCACCGTGCTCTCGTCCGCGGAGATGCCGAGCCACGGCGGCAACGCGTCGGGCGTGGCCGCGCCGTCGACGGGCGGTGTCTCATCGTCAGTGGGCACCACGGCGACGCGCTCGGCCAGGCGCTGGACGAGCGCTTCGAGCGCGCCCGAGCACACGAGGTCGGCCCAGGCGATCTCCGCGAGCCCTTCGTCCTCCAGCTCGTATTCCTCGACGACCTGCGCCAGCTCGGCCGCCCAGTGCCGGCGCAGGAGCTGGCGCTCGAGGGCCGCGCTCCAGTCTTCGGCCGTCAGCTCCCAGCCGTCGAGCCAGTCCTGGGCTTCGTCCGCGGCGATCAGGTTGCGGTCGTACCGGAAGGCGCGCTGGGCCTCGGCGAGCTCTCCGTCCTCGAGCGGTGATCCCTCGTCCTCGGAGCGCAGCTCGCAGGCGATGCCGGCCAGGATTGCGGCCTCCAGCACCTTCCATTCCCCGGCCAGGACGGCGCACAAGACGGCGTCCGCGAGGCGATAGCCCGCCCCGTCCCGGCGGAACGCGACCCGCTGCCAGCGCTCCATGGAGGCGGGCATTCTAAGCCGCGGATGGGGTGGGGCGCTTTGGGGGCCCTTCGTCCGCGGGGAACCGCGGGAATCGCGCGCGTTATACTCGCCGGCTGCATCAACACCGGAGGTGTTCAATGCGCTGGACGAGACTCGCGCCGGCGGTGGTCGGCCTGCTCGTCGCATCCGTGCCCGCGCGCGCGGCCGCGGTGATGCCGAAGGTGCCGATCGTCTCCCGCACCTTGCCCAACGGCCTCAAGCTCGTGATCTCCGAGGATCACTCCGCGCCCGTGGCCACGGTGGCCGTCTACTACGGTGTCGGCTTCCGTATCGAGCCCAAGGGCCGCACCGGGTTCGCCCACCTCTTCGAGCACATGATGTTCCAGGGCTCCGCGAACGTGAAGAAGTTCGAGCACGCGAAATACGTCGAGGCCAACGGCGGCAACCTCAACGGCTCGACGCGGCTCGACCACACGAACTACTACCAGGACGTGCCCGCAGATCGCGTGGAGCTGGCCCTGTGGCTGGAGTCGGACCGCATGCGTTCGCTGGACGTGAGCGAGGAGAACCTGGACAACCAGAAGAAGGTGGTGAGCGAGGAGGTCCGCGTCAACGTCCTGAACCAGCCCTACGCGGCCTTCGAGTGGCTCGACCTCTGGATGAACGCGAACCAGAACTGGCCCAACGCGCACAACTTCTACGGCGACCTCACGGAGCTGGAGGCGGCGACCATCGGCGACGTGCAGGACTTCTTCAAGAAGTACTACGCCCCGAACAACGCGGTCCTCGTGGTGGTCGGGGACGTGGACCCGGCGGAAGTCGCGGGCTGGGCCACGAAGTACTTCGCCGACATTGCCAAGGGCGCCACTCCACCCGCTCCGGACGTGACGGAGCCGCCGCAGACGAAGGAGAAGCGTCTCGCGCAGAAGGACGCCCTGGCCAACCTGCCTGCCCTCGCCATCGGATGGCACATGCCCGCCCAGACCTCCTCCGACTACGCGGCCATGGTGCTGCTCAACACCATCCTGCAGGGTGACGACTCGTCGCGGCTCTTCCAGCGCCTGGTCAAGGAGAAGGAGATCTCGCTGGACTGGACGGCGGGGATCAACCTCGGCCTCGGGAACGAGTTCGACTACAACGGGCCCATGCTCCTGACCGCGCGCACCACCTACAAGCCCGGGCACACCGCGGACGAGATCCTGAAGGAGGTGGACGCCGTGGTGGCCGACGTACAGGCGAGGGGAGTGACGGCGAAGGAGCTCGCGGACGCGAAGGTGCGCTTCCGCTCCGCCTACTACGACCAGCTCGAGTCGGGCTTCGGCAAGGCGAACCTCATCGCCGCCTTCACGCTCTTCCGCGGCGATCCGACCCTGATCAACACCGCCCTGCAGGCCTTCGAGTCCGTCACCCCCGCCCAGGCGCAGGCGGCGGCCCGGAAGTACCTCGTGTCCACGAACCGGACGGTGATCGATCGCGTGCCCGAGGCGAAGGCCGAGGGCGCGGCGAAGGGAGGCCGCTGATGCGCGCGCGTTTTGGTGCGATCGTCCTGACGGCGGCGGTGGCCGCCGCCGCCCCCGTGACGGCGGAGATCAAGACTCCACCCGCGCCGGGCCAGGCGCGGCCGGTGAAGCTGCCCGCCGTCACCGAGCGGACGCTGCCCAACGGCCTGCTCGTGGTCATGGCTCCCCTGCGCAACGTGCCCAAGATCGCGGGCGTCCTCACCCTCCACGTCGGCACGGGCACGGAAGCCGACACCCACGCCGGCGTGGCCGCGCTGGCCGCGCGTGTGGCGAACGAAGGCACGGCCACGCGGACGAGCAAGGCCATCAAGGAGGAGCTGCGCGCGATCGGCGGGTCCCTCAGCGTCGCCTCCGACGCCGACTCCACCACGGTGCAGGCGGGCGCGCTCTCGGAGTTCACGCCGCGCCTGCTCGCGCTCGTGGCCGACGTGGTCGCTCATCCGTCTTATCCGGAGAACGAGGTCGCGCTGGCCAAGGAGAACCTCGTCCAGGAGATCCACGACCAGCGGTCGCAGCCCGGATTCCTGGGCACCGAGCGTTTCATGAAGGCGGTCTTCGGCACGCATCCCTATTCGTACGTGGCGCCGGACGAGAAGTCGGTGGCCGCCCTCCAGCGCGCGGACCTCGCGGCCTTCGCCGCGAAGTACTACGTGCCCGCCAACGCGCACCTGATCCTGGTCGGGGACTTCGACGTGGCCGCGCTCTCGAAGCAGATCGACGCGGCCTTCGGTCCCTGGAAGGCGGGTTCGAAGTTCCAGCCCACGCTGCCCGCGCCTCCGCGGCGCGACCGCCGCGAGATCTATTTCGTGGACCGTCCGGGATCGGTGCAGTCTTCGATCCGGATGGGCAACGTCACCTTCCCGCGCAAGGACGACGACTATTTCGTCCTGCGCACGGCCAACGTGATCTACGGCGGGTCGTTCTACTCGCGGCTGACGCGCAACATCCGCGAGGGCAAGGGCTACACCTACTCGCCCTTCAGCACGCTGGACACCCGCGCCTATTCCGGCTACTTCTCCGCGGGCGCGTCCGTCCGCAACGAGGTCACGGGGGCGACGATCCTGGAGATGATCTACGAGCTCGACCGCATGCGCGTCCTGCCCGTGACGGACGAGGAGCTGGCGGCGGCGAAGAGCTTCAGCGTCGGGAACTTCGCGATCGAGCTGGCCAGCCAGGCCGGCCTCGCCGGCCGGCTCAACACCGTGTACCTCTACGGCCTGCCGAAGACGTTCCTGGAAGACTTCCGGACGCGGATCGAATCGCTCACGGCGGCGCAGATCGAGGCCGCGTCGGCGCGGCACCTCGACACCTACCGCCAGGCCATCGCGATCGTCGGGGACTGGCAGAAGGTGAAGGACCAGGTGACGCCGTTCGGGACGGTGACGGTGTACACGCCGGAGGGGGAGATCAAGAAGGGCTTGGATTAGAAACAACAACAACGGCCCTCGGCCCGGGCCGACGCTCCTGTGCCTCGTCGGCCCGAGCCGAAAACCTGAGCGCCGAGATCAGGGTCTCGGCTTGGCCTTGACTTTGCGCGGCTTCCCGCTCGCAGGACGTGACGCGCTCTTCCCGTGGCGCGCCGCGTGTGGCCCGTGCGGCTCTTCGAGCCGGCCGTGGCCCACG
>Ga0075425_100003131_pt1 | contig 16760 bp, 17 predicted proteins | sample SoiMethybrSBSTD4_FD_75300 | JGI IMG/M metagenome (GOLD analysis project Ga0075425, IMG submission 75300) | Bulk soil microbial communities from a Populus tree surrounding site in Tennessee, USA - Soil MetaG P. TD hybrid SBSTD4 | ecosystem: Environmental > Terrestrial > Soil > Tree plantation... | reverse complement strand
CACCGTCGTGAAATGAGCGGGCGCGGTCCTGATCGGGCCGGGTCTTTCGGAGCCCCTAGATCGTTGGGTGCTCCTCGTCGCGGCCTTCGTGCCGAGCGTTGCGGTCCACGATCACGCTGCTCAGGTGGCGCTGGATTGCGTCGCAGAACGCGGGGAGGTCACCGGGCCTTCGTGACGTGATCAGGTTGCCGTCCTCGACCACCTCACGGTCCACCCACTCGGCTCCCGCGTTGATGAGATCGGTCCGGATCGAGGGCCACGACGTGACCGCTCGTCCCCCCAGGATGTCCGCTTCGGCCAGCATCCATGGCGCATGGCAGACCGCGGCGACGGTCTTCCCGCTATCGAACATCTCCCGCGTGAACCGGACCATCGCCGGATCCATCCGCAAGCGATCGGGCGAGTAGCCTCCCGGGATCACGAGCGCGTCGAACTCGCCGGGGGTCACCTCGTTGATGTGCCGGTCCGGCGTCACGACCTCCTCGCCCTTCTTTCCTTTCACCTGCTTCTTGCCTTCCGACGAGATCACGACGCAATCGAAGCCGGCCTGCGTGAGCCGGTCGAAGGGAATGCGGAATTCCGAGTCCTCGAACGTGTCGTCGAGAATGAATGCGATGCGGGCCATGACTCCTCCGATCCTTGGATGACCAGGGTTTCGCCGGGGCGTGCGTTCCAGGCGTTCGGTCGCTCCTTGGTGCTGCACCCCCTGTGCCATGACCGGGGCAGGCTTCCGGGTGTTGTGCCGCCGCCGCTTCCGGGCTGCCGTGCCCGCGTTTACAACCTGTCTTGGTACGAACGGTCCTTTCCGGGTACATCTTCCGACGCTAACCGCCTTTTATCACGGCACTGGCACTCTTCGTGCGTAGGGACTGGGGGCCTAACGAAGCTGAAACCCGGTCCAGGAGGAGTCCATGTACGGAATCAGGAATTCACGAGCGACTGCGGTGATCGCGGCGGCCTTGATCCTCGCGGGAGCCGGTTGCTCGTCCATGAACAAGACGCAGCAGGGCGCGGTCATCGGAGCGGGTGCGGGAGGCGTGGTCGGAGCCGTGGTCGGTCACGCGGCGGGCTCGACCGCCACGGGCGCCATCATCGGCGCCGCTGTCGGCGGCGCTGCGGGGGCCATCATCGGCCACCAGATGGACAAGCAGGCCGAAGAGCTCCAGCAGAACATCCCTGGCGCCGTCGTGCAGCGGGTCGGGGAGGGCATCACCGTCACGTTCGCGTCGGGCCTCTTGTTCGACTTCGACTCGGACGCGGTCCGCGGTGAGGCGAGCCACAACCTGAACACGCTCGCGGAGAGTCTCGAGAAGTACGACAACTCCGATCTCCTCATCGTGGGACACACCGACGACGTCGGGACGGAGGGATACAACCAGGGGCTTTCGGAGCGGCGTGCCGATGCGGCGGCGGATTATCTCCGCTCGCGCGGCGTGCGCCGGAGCATCCGGACCGTGGGGCGCGGCGAGGACGAGCCGATCGCGTCGAACGCAAGCGAGGATGGGCGGAGCAAGAACCGGCGGGTGGAGGTGGCGATCTACGCGAGCGAGGAGTTCCGCGATCAGGCGGCCTCGCAGGCCGCGTCGCGGTAACGACGTCTAGGCGGGAACGGGAGCCTCGCTCGCGGGGCTCCCGGCCTCGACCGGCTTCACCTTCCCCGCGCACAGCTTGGCGCGCACCCTCGCCTCGTTCACATCATCGCCCCACGCGAGCGCGACGCCCATGCGGCGCCGCGTGAAGGACTCCGGCTTTCCGAACAGGCGAAGATCCGTCTGCGGCACCCGGAGCGCTTCGTCCACGCCCTCGAACGCGATCCCCTTGGCCTCGAGCCCGCCGTAGATCACCGCGCTCGCCCCGGGGGACCTGAGCGCCGTGCTCACCGGCAGTCCGAGCACCGCGCGCGCGTGGAGCTCGAACTCGCTCTGGACCTGCGTCGCCATCGTGACCATGCCGGTGTCGTGCGGGCGCGGGCTGACTTCGCTGAACCAGACCTGATCCCCCTTCACGAAGAGCTCGACGCCGAACACGCCGCGTCCCCCCAGGTCGTCGGTGACCCGCTTCGCGATGTCCCGCGCGCGGGCGAGCGCGACGTCGCCCATCGGCTGCGGCTGCCAGCTCTCGACGTAGTCGCCACGCACCTGCACGTGGCCGATCGGCTCGCAGAACGAGGTCCGGCTCGCGCCGTTCTCGCCGGCGGAACGGACCGTGAGGAGCGTGATCTCGTAGTCGAACTGGATCATCTCCTCCACGATCACGCGGCCGTGCTTCACGCGCCCGGCGCTCTCGGCGTACTCCCACGCGCGCGCCACGTCGCCCGGCCCCGATACGATGGACTGCCCCTTGCCCGACGAGGACATGACCGGTTTCACCACGCACGGGAAGCCGATCCTCGAAGCCGCCGCGGCGAGCTCGGCTTCGCTCTCGGCGAATTCATAGCGCGAGGTGGGAAGGCGGAGCGTCTCCGCGACGAGGCGGCGGATGCCTTCGCGGTTCATCGTGAGCCGCGTGGCGCGCGCCGTCGGGATCACGGTCGCGAGTCCGTCCTCTTCGATGCGGAGGAGCTCCTCGGTGGCGATGGCTTCGATCTCGGGGACGACGAAGTGCGGGCGCTCGGCCTCGACGACCCGGCGAATCGCCGCGGGATCGGTCATGTCGATCACGTGAGCGCGGTGCGCCACCTGGTGTCCGGGTGCATTCGGGTAGCGGTCGACCGCGATCGTCTCGACGCCGAGTCTCTGGAGGGCGATCAGGACTTCCTTGCCGAGCTCGCCGGCACCCAGGAGGAGAACCTTCGTCGAGCCGGGTGCGAGCGGGGTGCCGAGACGCATGGGTCCTCCGGAGATGGGAGCGGGATGTCGAGAGACCGAATCTAGCCCGTCAGGCCTTGCGCGTCCACGCCCCGAACATGAGGGGAAGCATCTGGACCGCGCGGTGCTTCATCGCGTCCTCGCGGAGCCGCGCGCCCAAGGTGTCCACCTCGACTTCCTCGGGCTTCACGCCGGTGATCTTCTCGAGCATGGGCAGGAGGCTGCGCGCGGTCTCGGCCACGTACTCGAAGCCGGGCCAGTCGGCACCGCCGCCCGCCGGCGCCTCGAGGCGGAACTGAGGGGCGGGGAGCCCCGCGTCCAGGTACGTCGCGTGGAGCTTGGTGCCCATCTGCATCTCGGGACCACGGCCACCGGGCGGGGGCACGAGCCAGCGTCCGACCTCGGTGTCGACGGGGGTGGGCGGAAAGGTCGTGGGCGGATACGTGAAGTCGTTCTCGTGGAACGCGACGATGCCTCCGATGCGAAGCCGCGCCGCGGCATTCCGGACGAGAGTCACCGGGTCGGGCACGTGCATGAGCACCCACCGTCCCACGACCGCGTCGAAGTCCCGATCCGTCACGACGGCCGCGAAATCGCCGGCGAGGAACTCCACGTTATGCCAACCGGCAACCGCGGCGCGCTCGCGCGCCGTTTCGAGGATGTCGGCGTTCATGTCCACGCCGACGACGCGCCCGGAGGGGCCGACGAGGTCGGCGACGAGGAGCGCGACATCCCCCGCGCCGCTTCCGACGTCGAGCACCTTCATGCCGCGCCCGATCCCCGCCGCCTCGAAGAAGCGCCGGGTGATCGGTCCGTAGATCTGATGCTGCAGGATGAGCCGGCGGGTCTCGTGGTCCGAGTGGCCGAGGATGTAGGGGCGAGCCATGGGGGCAGGGTACCCGACCCCGCGTGAGGCCCGCCACTCTGTTTGACGCTCGCTCTGACAGGGCGTAGGCTTGTACCTCTAGCCGTTGAAGTCTCCCCGGCACCCACCTCGTGAGGTGATCCCATGCGCCGGACCCATCCGTGGCTTCTGCTCGCCGTCGTGCTTCCACTGAGCCTTGGTGCCGGCGGCAACCGTTCCTATTTCCCGCTCCAGCAAGGAAATCGCTGGCATACGGTCGGCCGGGGGCACTTCGTCACGCGGGACCTGTCCGGAGCCTTCGTGAGCGAGGTGGTCGTGCACGACGACTACGTGCGCACGATCGACGGCACGGAGGAACGCTTCGGGCACACCTACACGCTCTTGCGTGACGACCTGTCCGAGACCATCGAAACGACCACGGACGAGTCGACGTTCTGGACGCGCTACCGCCAGGACGGCACGGGGCTCTACGAAGCCGACGTCGACGTCACGATCCCCCCGGGGGGCGAGCCGCCGGCCGTCATGGCGAGCGCCACCCCGCGCGCCGCCCTGATCGACCGCCTTCTGCGCGACGTTCCCGATCGGAATCGGGCCTCGTACCGCGCTTCCTGGGAGCGGCTCCACGCGCGCGTGGTCCTGATCCAAAGGGCGGCGCGCGGGCTCGCCGCCACGAGAAAGCTCGATCGAAGCTCGAGCCGCAGCGCGTCGGAGAACGAGCTCACGCGGCTTCTCTATCCGCTTCACAAAGGGCAGGAGTGGCAGGTCCGCCCGGATCCGATCTTCACCTCGGAAGTCGAGGCATCGGAACACCTGTCGCTCCCAGCGGGACAGTTCCCCTCGAGCCGGGTCCGCATCGACAGCATTCTCTTCGGGCCGCAAGACCGAGTGCACTTCTGGATGAGCCGCTCGGGCCAGCTGGCCTTCGAGTACCACGTGGAGACGGACGCCACCGACGTGAACGGCAACGTGATCGGCCGCACGACCTTCGATTATCGTGAGGAGCTTCAGGACTTCGACCTCGCCGCGCGGTGACGCGGCCAACGCAGACACCCGGGCAGGAGATCCGATGCGCATCCCCGTTTCGCCGTCCGTAGCCGTTTCCATCGCTTCCAGCGCGCTCGTGCTGTGCCTTTCCGGCCATGCCCTGGCGCAGCAGCCTCCCGCCTGGGATTGGCCGGACAAGGCGAAGAACCTGAAGGTCTTTCCCAAGAACACGTCGAAGGAGGATCTCCGCGGGGCGATGATGGCCTTCACGCGGTCGCTCGGCGTTCGCTGCAACTTCTGCCACGTGGGCGAGGAAGGAAAGCCGCTCTCTTCGTTCGATTTCCCTTCGGACAAGAACCCGAAGAAGGATGTGGCGCGCGGCATGATGAAGATGGTCGGCGACGTCGAGGGGGACCTGAAGAAGATGAACCTCCAGGGGCCGCATCGCGTCCAGATGGGATGCATCACCTGCCACCACGGCCGACCCACTCCGGCCACGCTGGTCGAGGAGCTCGGGTGGACCTACGAGACCTCCGGCATCGACAGCACGGTCGCGTCGTACCAGGCCCTGCGGGCACGCTACTATGGGCGCAACGCCTACGACTTCGGGGAGGGGAGCCTGATCGACCTGGGCTCGAGTCTCTCCGCCAAGGGGAAGCACGAGGACGCGATCCGCGTGAACCGGCTGAACGTCGAGCAGTATCCCAATTCCGCGCGCGCCCAGGATGGACTGGCGGAGGCGTACGCGGCCGCGGGGCAGAAGGACCAGGCCATCGCGGCGTTCAAGAAGGCGCTCGAGCTCGACTCCAAGGATAGGACGGCCCAGCATCGGTTGGAGGAACTGTCGAAGTGATTCGAACGGCATCGATCCGCGGCGGCCTCATCGCCATGGCGCTTCTCGCATCATCGCTCACCCCGCCCGCGGCGATTGCGACGGACGACGGAGTCTGGTCGCTGCTTTCCTTCCCGCCGCCCGCGGCGCGGGTGCAGCACGCCGCGGTCTACGATCCCGTGCGCAACCGGATGCTCGTCTTTGGCGGACTCGCCGGGGCGTCGCTCAAGAACGACGTCTGGGAGCTGAGCCTCGCGGGGACCCCGACCTGGAAGCTCCTCGCGGTCGCGGGAACGCCGCCGAGCGCGCGCCGGGGCGCGAGCGCGATCTACGATCCGGTGCGCGACCGCATGCTCGTCTACGGCGGCGCGGCGCCGGGCGCGCTCGGCGACGTGTGGGCGCTCTCGCTCGGCGCGAGCCCGGCCTGGACGCAGCTCGCACCCACGGGAAGCCCGCCCCCGTCGCGGTCGGGGCACAGCGCGATCTACGATCCGGTGCGCGACCGCATGGTGGTGTTCGGCGGTCAATCGGGACTCACCTATCGGAACGACGCGTGGGCGCTCGCCCTCGCGGGAACGCCGGCGTGGTCCAACGTGGCTCCCACGGGCGGCCCACCCGATCCTCGCGCGCGGCACTCGGCGATCTACGATTCCGTGCGGGATCGCCTCGTGGTGTTCGGCGGGGTCAACAGCACAGGGCTCTGGGGGGACCTCTGGTCTCTCTCGTTCGGCGGTACGCCCACATGGACGCTCCTCGCGCCCGCCGGAACGCCCCCACCGCCGCTCGCCGGGTCCAAGGCGATCTACGACGTCACGCGCGACCGCATGGTTCTCTTTGGCGGCGATGACGGGAGCGGCGAGCCGCCCGGAACGACGTGGGCGCTTCCGTTCGCAACCTCGGCGTGGGCGCAGCTTTCGCCGTCCGGCAACATCCCCGCGGGACGCTACGATCACGTGGCGGTCCTCGACACCGCCGGCGACCGCATGCTCGTGTTCGGCGGTCTCGCGGATCAGCCGACGAACGCGCTTCTCTCGCTCACGCTCTCCGGCGGCACCGCGTGGACGACGCTCGCGCCGCTCGGCGGACCGGCGCCGCCGCGCACCGACCACGCCGCGGCTTACGACGCGGCGCGCGACCGCATGATCGTGTTCGGAGGACAGGGCACGAACGGGCTCCTTCAGGACGCCTGGGCGCTCGTGCTCGGGGCCCAGACGTGGGTCAACCTCAATCCCTCCGGGACGAAGCCCGATGCGCGGGACGGGCACCTCATGGTCTACGACTCGACCCACGACCGCATGCTCGTGTTCGGCGGGTCCGACGTCGGAAACAATCAGCTGAACGACGTGTGGAGTCTCACGCTCGGCGCGACCCCGGCGTGGACCAAGCTCATTCCGGTCGGCACTCCGCCTCCGCCTCGCTTCGGCGCGTGCGGCGTCTACGATCCGGCGGGGGACCGTCTCGTGATCTTCGGAGGCGCCGGCGACCTCCTCTACAACGACGTGTGGGCGCTCTCCCTCTCGGGCACGCCTACCTGGAGCCAGCTCACGCCGTCCGGGACGCCGCCCGCCGCGCGGTTCCTCGCGGGCTCGGCGCGGAATCCGGTCACGAATTCGATGGTGCTGTTCGGGGGCACGGACAGCGCGCTCTTCAACGACGTGTGGTCCCTCTCGCTCGCAGGCAGCCCTGCCTGGACCTCGATCAGCGCGTCCGGCACGCCTCCGTCGCCGCGTTACCAGCCGACCGCGATCTACGATCAGTCGCGCGACCGCCTCGCCGTCTTCGGCGGATTCGACGGAACGAACTTCTGCGGCGATACGTGGGCCCTCTCGCTCACGGGCACGCCGGCGTGGACGCTGCTTCAGCCGACGGGGCTCTCGCCCTCGTCTCGGAACGGACACGTGGCCATCTACGATTCCGTGCGCCAGAGCATGCTCGTGTACGGCGGGCTGGACGGAGCCTTCAAGGACGACACGTACGAGCTCCTCTTCGGCCAGTTGACCGCCGTGGCCGATGCTCCGCCCGAGAGCGCGCCGGCGGCGATGACGCTCCATGCGGCCTACCCGAACCCCTTCCGCTCCTCGGCCGCGATCGACTTCGATCTCACCCGTCCGCGCGAGGGGCGGATCGCCGTGTACGACGTCCACGGCCGTCTCGTGCGGGAGCTTCGGCGCGGGCTCTTGCCCCAGGGGTCGAGCTCGCTTCGATGGGACGGCACGGACGGGCGGGGCCGCCTGGTGGCGGCGGGAGCGTACTTCTATCGCATCGAATCGGAAGGCGCGTTCGTGACGCGCAAGGTCGTTCTGCTCCGCTGAAACGACCGGAGCCCCCCGGCCGGGCGGCCGAAGGGCTCCGTCACGTCGGTCGGGCGACGCTCAGCGCGCGCCCGCCATCTGCTTCATCCACTCGTCCTGGCCCTTCTTGATCTCGTCGGGCGTCATGTCCTTGACGTGCGTGGAGAAGTTCCACTTGTAGCCGAAGGGATCCGCGACGCCGCCCATGCGGTCGCCCCAGAACATGTCCGCGGGCGCCATGATCTCCTTGCATCCGGCGGCGACCGCTTTCTTGTGCGAGCTGTCGCAGTCCTCCACGTAGAGATAGAAGCTCACCGGGGAGCCGCCGAGAGTCTCCGGCGACTTCGAGCCCATGATCTCGTCGTTCATCATGACGTGCGAGTTACCGACCTTGATCTCCGCGTGCATGATCTTGCCGTCCGGCCCCGGCATGCGCATCAATTCCTGCGCCCCGAGGGCCTTCTTGTAGAACTCGATCGCCTTGTTACAGTCCTTCATGACGAGTGACGGCGTGACCGTGGTGAAGCCATCGGGAATGGGTTTGGTCGATGCCATGACAACGTACCTCCGAACAACTGGGGTGAATGCCGGCGCCGAGGATCGGACTCTGGGTCCGGATCGAGGCGTCGATTCTACCGCAGCCCAGTGTGGCGCAACCCCTGATTTCCGGTGGCGCCCTGGCCGGCATTTGTCGCTTGGCGCGGCGTCGATCCCCGGCGCATCATCGAGGGGAGCCGCCGGGCTCGGAGGTGACGCATGGATCGAACCCAATGCCGGCGGCGGGTCTCCGCGCTCGCCGTCATCCTGCCGGTTGCAGCCCTCCTCGGATGGGCCATCCCGGGCCTCGCCACGCCTCCGGGTTATTTCGTCGATCAGGACGAGGCGGGGGGCTACGACCAGCGTCCGTTCACGCTCGACGAGACGGACTACGCCTTCAGCGTCTCGGTGCAGCGCGCGGCGTACGACACTCTGAGCGTGCGCCTCCTCGCGATCGCAGAGTCCACCTACCCCGAGAAGGATCCTTTGATCGTGAACGCACTCGACCATCACTGGGAGATGGGGGACGACACGGCCCACGCGGTGGTGTGGTGGTCCCGCGGCGTCGGTCCCAACCGGATTCCTCAGGCTGTCACCTGGCGAGCGGTGCGGTACTACGCCGAGCTCTCGGCGCACTATCGGCGGTGGGTCTACCTGAACAGCGGAACGCGTGTCCCCACGAAGAGCGACCTCACCTACTGGGCGACGATCGACCACAAAGATCAGTTCGCCCTCGAAGGGTCCGAATTCCACGATGTCTACGTGGCCAACATGCACCTCTTCTGGGGCATCGACGATGGCGCCTTCGACATGAACACGACCGCGCACCGCACGGTCGTGCTCGATTCTTCAGGCGAAGTGCTCCAGGTCGTGGGGGACGCTCCGGCGGACGAGAGCGTCATGATCTCGGGGTGGCGGGACCGCTGGCGCGAATCCGTGAACAGCGCCAGGAGGCCGCATTGAGCGGCAGTGGGCGGGACCGCGTCCTCGCGGGTGCCCTGATCCTGGCCTTGGCCAGTGCGTGGGCTCTCGGAGCCGGATCCGCCCGCGCGCAAGTGCCGCCGCTCACCACGGTGCGCGTCGCGAGCGGACTCAGCTTCCCGCTCTACGTCACGGCGCCGCCCGGGGACACGTCGCGGATCTTCGTCGTGGAGCGGCGCGGCTCGGACGCGCGGGGGCGGATCAAGATCGTGAGAAACGGCGCCGTCAACCCGACGCCCTTTCTCACGACGGACGTCCTCTCCACGGGCAACGAGCAGGGACTGCTCGGGCTCGCCTTCGCGCCTGACTACGCGCAGACAGGGCGCTTCTATGTCGATTACACCGACGCGGGTGGAACCACGCGCATCGTGCGCTACCAGGTGAGCGGCGATCCCGACGTCGCCAACCCCACGGGAACCGTGATCCTGTCGATCGCGCAGCCCTTCGCCAATCACAACGGCGGCTGGATCGCGTTCGGTCCCGATGGGTACCTCTACATCGCCATGGGAGACGGGGGCGACGCGGGGGATCCGGGGGACCGCGCGCAGAATCTGAACTCGCTCCTCGGCAAGATCCTACGGATCGACGTGAGCGGATCGGGCTACACGATCCCGCCCGACAATCCGTACGCGGGCGCGACCCCGGGGCTCGACGAGATCTGGTGTTTCGGACTCCGCAACCCGTGGCGCGACAGCTTCGATCGGCAGACGCACGACTTCATCATCGCGGACGTGGGCCAGGCGACGCGGGAGGAGGTCGATTTCCTTCCGTCCGGCACCGGCGCGGGGGCGAATCTGGGCTGGCGCTGCTTCGAAGGGACGCTCCCCTTCACCACGAGCACGACCACGCCGTGCGGGTCCTGCTCGAATCCGTCCTGTCCGTTCATCCTTCCCGCGACGGAATACGCGCATACGGGGGGCAAGTGCTCGATCACCGGCGGCTACGTGTACCGCGGCTCCAAGATCCCCGAGCTCCAAGGCAGCTACTTCTACGCGGACTACTGCACGGGCCAGATCTGGTCGGGGACGTTCCAGCAGGGCTCGCTCACCAATATCGTTGAGCGCACCGCCGACCTCGTTCCGGCCGGCGGTCCGTTCACGATCGGGCGCGTGACCAGCTTCGGCGAGGATGCCCGGGGGGAGCTCTACATCTGCGATGACGACGGCGACGTGTACCGGATCGCCACCGAGGCCTCGATCGTCGGCGTGGACACGGGGGGCGCTCCGGCGCGCGTGCAGCTTCGGATCACGGGCCGGCTCCCGTTCCACGGCTCTCTTGCCCTCGAGGTCGATCTGCCGGGACCGGCTGATGCGAGCGTCGACGTGTTCGACGTGAAGGGGCGCAAGGTGCGGACACTCCACCGCGGGTTCATGCCTGCAGGCCGGACCCCCCTCGGTTGGGATGGACGGCTCGATGGCGGCGCGCCCGCTCCGTCGGGGATCTACTGGCTCAGGCTCCAGGCTGCCGGAACGGTCTCGAGCGCCCGGACGATTCTGCTCCGCTAGCGCGCCGGTTCGGCCCGCTCAGCCCGGGCTGAAGAAGGGCTTGAGGACGAGGATCCCGAAGAGCACCGCAACGATTGCCGCTCCGGCTACCGTGGCCCAGTACTTCCGCCGCACCCTCCTGAGCGTGGGTCCCGCCGCGAGGAGCCCGAGGAAAGCGCCGACCACCCCCACCGCGTCGTAGCTCGCCCTCTGCCAGTATTCGTCCTCGAGGTGCAGCCACATGCCGAACTCGTCGAACGTGAGCCCGAGCGCCACGCCGTAGAGGACGGCCGCCGACCGGAGCTCGTGGCCGCCGGGACGCCGGAAGAGGAGGTAGCCCCCCATCGCAGCCAGGAGAATGATGCCGACGTTCAGATGGTGGAGGTGCGTATCGCCCACCATGATGTGGAAGTCGGTTCGTAGGAGTGCGATGGACCGGGCGATGACGAACGTGATGATGAACGCCACCCAGGTGAGACGGGCGAGGTGGTGCGTGAGGATGGTGCGTCGGAGCTCTTGTGGATTGAGATCGTGCACGGGAATCGGGCCTATTCGAAGAAACGCCGCCTCGAGTGTCGGGTTCCACTCCTAGCATCGGTACGAGGCGTGAAAATCTTGAATCCGGAGTCCTGCGGCGAGGTTTAGGGGAGGCCGCCTTCGAGGATCGTCGCGAGCTTGTGGGGGTCGATGTTCCCTCCCGAGACCACGCAGGCGAGGCGTCCCCGGCCGGCCCGGCCGGCGAGAGCGGCCGCCACGGGAACCGCCCCGGCCCCTTCGGCCACGACGCGAGCGCGCGCGACGAGCAGCCGCACCGCCGCCGCCGCTTCCTCCAGCGAGACGACGATCGGTCCCTCGAGGACGGCCCGGAGGAGCTCCCACATCTCGGGGAGGAGGCTCTTCCCGCCGATTCCGTCGACGAAGCTCGGGATCCGGTCGACCGAGCTGGGCGCTCCTGCGGCCCACGACTTGGCGAGGGGCGCCGCCGTCTCGATCTCGCACGCGTAGACCGGAACATGGGGCTTCTCCGCGCGAAGGGCGGATGCGATGCCGCCGCTCAGTCCGCCCCCTCCGAACGGGACGAGAACCGCATCCACGTCGGGGAGATCCTCGAGGATCTCGAGGCCGATCGTTCCGTTGCCGGCGATCACGGCCGGATCCGCGACGGGATGCACGAAGAGCCCGTCGAGACCGGGGTAGCGATGCTCTTCGAGAACGGTCCACCAGTCGGCGAAGGGAACGAGAAGGGTGCGTGCACCGAGCCGCTCGATCGCATCGAGCTTGGCGCGCGGGGCGTCGTCGGGCACGACCACCGTGCACGGGATCCCCATCTCGCGCGCGCACCACGCGACACCCTGGGCCATGTTCCCGGCGCTCGCCGTGTAGACGCCGCGATCGAGGAGATCCCGGGGCGCGCTCCGCATCGCGTTTCCCGCTCCCCGGATCTTGAACGAGCCGATCGGCTGGAGCGTCTCCAGCTTCAGGTAAATCTCGACGTCTTCGAGCGGGAGGCGGAGGAGGGGAGTGCGGACGGCCAGTCCGCGGATCCGCTCGCGGGCGGCGCGGATCTCCTCGAGGCGCGGCGGCGTGAGCGACGTCAAGCGCGCCTCGACGCGGTCACTCGTCGAAGAGCACCGTGCTCTCCTCGTAGAAGCGCACGGAGCTCGTGGCGGTCCGGTCCGCGATCCACTGCTCGAGCCACCGGTTCTTCTCGTCCAGCGTGCGGTCCCTGTCCGCCATGAGATTCAGGGGCAAGTTGAGCCGGAGAGCCCGCCAGGCGATCACGTGCCGCGTGATCCCCGCGGGGAGGCGGGCGCCGCTCAGCGCCACCTCGAGGATCTCCTCGGGATGGAAGTGGGGGAACACGAGGAGTGACTGGACGTCGGGGTAGCGCGCGCGCGCGTCCTCGAGCGAATCCCGGGTCACGCGATAGTAGGGCACACGCGATCGGTACCGATCGACCACCGCGTTGAGGAGCGAGTTCCGCTCGTGGAGGTCCTGTCCGCCGTGCAGCGAGAGCGCGCACGCGTTAGCCCGAACCAGAAACGCGATGGCTTCGCGCCGCGCGAGGAGCGCCCGCGCGTGGGTCAAGTCCATCTCGCGGACGGAGAGCCCGGGGATCGACCCGATGGCCTTCTCGATCTCCGTCCCGAGATCGTGCGTGAGCGCGTGGTGCCAGGTCGTGAGCCGAACGCCCGAATCGTCGTAGTCCACGATCTGTACGACCGCGTGGGGAAACCCGGCTGCCTTGAGCGTGGCCACGCGGTTGGCTCCGTCCAGCACGACGTACCGCGGATCGCCGATGGCCTCGGCCGAGGTCACGACCGGCGGATTCTTGAGGACGCCGGAGTCTTTTAGCCGGGACGTGAGCGCTCCCGTCCGGCGGTCGTCCTGCTGCTCGTGCGGCACGAGCTGCTCGACCGGAAGGAACCGGAGGCGCGGCAGACGGAACGACGACGGATCGGTGAAAGACATGGCCCGGAAGCCTAGCACAGCGGGCTCCCCGGCCTTCGCCGAGGAGCCCGCGACCATCGACATCGGCGATGGATCGATCAGCGCCTACCGCGCCTCCGGTAGAGGATCAGGCTCGCCACCCCGATGCCCATGAGCGCGACTCCGCTCGGCTCCGGAGCAGTCGCCGGGTCGCTCACGGGTCGATACGACAGCGAGATGGGCTGCGTCTCGACCGGTGTGTAGATGGTCTCAGGCGGCTGACCCCCGTCGTTGCCTCCGCCGATCGACCCGCCCTGACCGCCGCCCTTCGAGCGGTCGATGATGTCCCCGATCGTTCTCTTCCGGATCAGATCCTTCCGCAACGAGGAGCCGTTGTCCCGGACCTCCTCACCCACGCCAATCCTTCCGAGGTGCTCGTTCTTCTCGAACGTCGGGACGATCGGGGAGATGTAGGGCTGAGACGACCTGGAGACGGCATCGCCCGCTCGCGCGAGCCCCACGCCCCACGTCATCCCTCCGGTCAGTGCACCGACCATTGCCCATAGCACCATCCCTGCAGGTTTCTTCATGGAGCCCCCTTCGTGTCCATGGGGCTCGCTAGGAACCCCAGGCGCCTCCAGCCAATGCAGTTTGAATGCCAAGGCTTGTACGTGGTGTGGAAGGGGGGGGTGGCCCAAACGCGCAAAAGCCAGAAGGCGGAGACGCCCTCTGGCTAGCGTGCTACAGCGCTTCGACTTGGCTTACGCGGACCGGCGGCGCTGGAACAGTGCGATCGCACCCGCGGACAGGACGAGCACGAGCGTGCCCGGCTCCGGAGCTTCCGGAGGAGTGGAAACTTTTTCCTGCGCTGTCGCATCGGATGGCGACAGGTCCGGTGGCGGACTCTGTTTCGTCGGCTTCGCCATTTCGCCTTTGTGGAGCTCCATGACTTGCGTCTTGGTTCCATCGGGGCGAGGTAAAGGGCGACCGCTCGAGGCGCTGCACTCGGGAGCGTACGACAGGGCCAGAAACGCGAGTGACGCGACTGCTGGGACGAGGATACGCATACGAGGCTCCAGTGAACGATGCGTCGTCGGCTGGTTACGAGTTCTAGGGACGATGTGTGAAGGACCGTGTGCTAACGCTTGGTCCGCCGACGCACTAAGCAGTATACCAGCCTCGCTATTCACGAGTAAACATATTTTTACTGTGAGACAAATATGTCTGTGACATCGCAGTCCCGACAGGGTGTCTGCCGTAAGTTCCTATTCGATCGGGGATTCCGCCCTAATGAACGGCGGGATCCTCACCCGCCTTGGCACCCCATAGCTCCTTGAGCCTGCGGTCCCGCCCACACCCCTCCCGGTATCGGTGGTAGTCGTCCGGGTTCTTATGGAAGTAGTCCTGGTGGTATTCCTCGGCCGGCCAGAAGCCGGTGAATGGAAGGATGCGCGTCACGATCGGTGCGTGGAGCGTCTTGGTCTTCCCGACCGCGCTCTTCGAGCGCTCGGCCTGCCTGCGCTCGTCATCGTCGCGGACGAAGATGGCCGAACGATACTGAGCGCCGCGGTCGCAGAACTGTCCGTCTCCCTGTGTGGGATCGATGTTGTGCCAGTAGATCTCGAGCAGGCGCTCATAACTGATCTCGCTCGGGTGGTAGACGACCTCCACCGATTCCATGTGACCCGTTCGGCCGGCCGACACCTCGTCGTACGTCGGATTCGCTTCCTTGCCGCCTGCGAATCCGGAGATCACGGCGACGACTCCCGGCCTTCCCTCGTAAGCGGTCTCCATGCACCAGAAGCACCCTCCCGCGAACGTGGCGTGCTTCACTTCGGGCTTGGCCGAGGAGCTCGCGGCCGGGGTGGATGGCGCGGAACGGACGGGGCACGGGGCGGCCAGGACGGCGAGGGCGAGAAACGCGGCGAGGAATCTCATGCTTCGGCCTCCGGTTCGTGGTATCTGAGGACGCGCGGGCGCGATCGCCCGCTCGAACCAGCATACGCGGAAGGGGAGGGATCGTGACCGAAGGCATGGCTCGGAGAGGCCCGTCCGTGCTGGCCATCCAGCACGTCGAGCCCGAGACGACGGGACTGATCGGCGAGGTGCTGTCGGAAGCGGGGGCGCGGATCACGACGGTGCGCGTCTTCGAGGGAGAGCCGGTCCCCGCCGACATCGCGCCCCACGACGCCCTCATCGTGATGGGCGGCCCCATGGGCGTCTACGAAGCGGACCGGCACTCCCATCTGGCCGACGAAATCGAATTGATCCGTCGCGCGGTTCGGAGCGATGTCCCCGTTCTCGGCATCTGCCTCGGCAGCCAGCTCCTTGCAGCGGCGCTCGGCTCGAGCGTCCGCCCCGCGCGGAAGGAGCTCGGATGGTTTCCCGTGACCCTCACGCCCGAAGGTGCAGCCGATCCACTCTTCGCCGGCCTACCCGGGACCTTCGCCGTGCTTCACTGGCACGGCGATGCATTCGATCCACCCCCAGGATCGGCCGCGCTCGCGTCCTCGGCCCTCACCCCGTGCCAGGCGTTCCGCAGCGGCCCGCACGTCGGGCTCCTCTTCCACATGGAGATGAGCGAGGCCATGGTTCGCGCGCTCGTCGAGCAGGATGTCGCATCCGGCTACGCGGACGTCGCGACCGCGCGCCGCGCACTCGACGAGATGCCGCGGCGGCTGCCTGCCATGCACGCGCTCGGCCGCACGGTCTTCGGCCGCGTGAGCGACACCATTGCGGGGAAGCCTCTCCGAGCGTGACGGACGGACGCCTATCCTATACTCTACGCACGCGTTCGATCCTGTGAGGAGGGGACTGATGCCGACCGACGTCAAACAAGGAACCGCCGAGACCGCCAACCTGACCTACAACGGAACCTCGCTCTCACTTCCGGTCATCAAGGGCACGGAGGACGAGACCGCGGTCGACATCGAGAAGCTCCGCTCGGCCACCGGGCTGATCACGCTGGATCCGGGCTACGGCAATACCGGCGCCTGCCGGAGCGCGATCACCTTCATCGATGGCGAGAAGGGGATCCTGCGCTACCGCGGCTACCCCATCGAAGAGCTGGCGGCCAGGAGCACGTTCCTCGAGGTGGCCTATCTCCTGATCCACGGGGAGCTCCCGACGCGGGGCGAGCTCGATGGATTCACGCACGAAGTCACGATCCATACGATGCTCCACCAGGACTTCGGGCGCTTCTTCGACGCGCTCCCGAAGGACGCGCATCCGATGCCGGTCTGCGCGGCCGCGGTCGGCGCGCTCGCGACCTTCTACCAGAAGCCGGAGAGCGAGCAGCACATCCACGAGACGATCATCCGCCTGATCGCGAAGATGCCGACGATCGCGGCCTCCTCCTACAAGCACTCGATCGGACAGCCGTTCGTCTACCCACAGAACCGCCTGGACTACACCTCCAACTTCCTCAACATGATGTTCGCGGTGCCGAGTGACGCGTACGAGGTCGATCCCGTGCTCGCCCGGACGATCGATCTGCTCCTGATCCTGCACGCGGATCACGAGCAGAACTGCTCGACCAGCACGGTGCGC
>Ga0075425_100003130_pt1 | contig 16761 bp, 13 predicted proteins | sample SoiMethybrSBSTD4_FD_75300 | JGI IMG/M metagenome (GOLD analysis project Ga0075425, IMG submission 75300) | Bulk soil microbial communities from a Populus tree surrounding site in Tennessee, USA - Soil MetaG P. TD hybrid SBSTD4 | ecosystem: Environmental > Terrestrial > Soil > Tree plantation... | reverse complement strand
GCGCCGGCCGCTTCGACGTGCCGTCGAAGCCCGCCGCTTTCAGGATCTCCTTCGCCTTCGCCGGGTTGTAGTCGTACGTCTCCTTCGGGTTGCCGAACCACGGGTGCCCCCTGTACACCACGCCCGTGCCCGGCACGCAGGTGTCGTTCAAGAGATTTTTGCAGATGCCCACACGGTCGATCGCGTAGTTCGCGGCCTTGCGGACGGCCTTGTTGTTCCACGGCTCCTTGTCGAGGCGCAGGATGTGCCCCCAGTTGTGAGGGTACTTGTTGGTCACGATCTGGAAGCCGCTACCCTTCAGCTGCGCGATCGAGTCCGGCGGCGGTACCTCGATCCAGTCGACCTGTCCGCTGCGGAGCGCGGCGAGCCGCGTGGTCGGCTCGGGCATCGGCAGCAGCACCACCTTATCGACCTTCGGTGTGCGCTTCGGGTCCCAGTAGCCTTTGTTCGAATCGAGCTCGAGCCGCTCACGCGGCACGAAACGCGCGACCTTGAACGGTCCGGTGCCCGACGGCTGCTCCGCGAACTTCCGCCAGTCCTTCACCTTGTTCCACTGCGCCGGCGAGACGATCATCATGTAGACGATCTGGTACGGCACGAAGCTCGTGACGGTCGGGGTCTCGAGCTCGATCGTGTAGTCGTCGAGCTTCTTCATCGCCTTCACCGCGGAAAGGCGCCAGGAGATCTGCGCGGAGCCGTACTGGTCGAACTGCGCCGCCTGCTTGTTCTTGATCGAGTCGAACGTGAACAGCACCGCGTCGGCGTTGAAGGCGCTGCCGTCGTGGAACTTCACGTTCTTGCGCAGCTTGAAGATCCACTTCCTGGGATCGCCCTTGCTGACCTCCCAGGATTCCGCGAGCCCGGGCACCAGCGAGGGCAGCTTGTCGCTCGTCGAGAGGTCCCAGTTGATGAGCGGCTCGTAGATCTGGTAGCCGACGAAGCGGAAGCCCTCGAAGCCGTTGTCGGTCTGGCCGCCGGTATAGGGAATGTCGGCCGCGGTCATTCCGATCCGCAGCGTGCCTTCCGCCGAAGCGCCGCTCGCGAGCGCGAACGACAGCACGGCGACGATGAGAGAGCCGATGAACCGTGTCATGACAGTCCTCCTTTGGACATGACGCCGAGGGCCGGCGCGAATCGTTCGGGGACCAGGTGGCAGCGCGCGACGTGGCCGGCCGCCACGCCGTGAAGCGGGGGCAGGGTGTCGACGCAGACCGGTTGCAGGTGCGGGCAGCGCGCCGCGAACGCGCAGCCGGCCGGCAGCGCGGCCAGGTTCGGCGGCGCGCCGGGTATCGGCACCAGGGCGCGGCCCTTCTGACCGCGGCGTACGGTCGCCTGCATCAAGCCTTCGGTATACGGATGCGCGGGCGCGCGGAACAGCTCACGCACGGGCGCTTGCTCGACGATGCGGCCGCCATACATGATCGCGGCGTCGTCGGCGATCTCGGCGGCCACGCCGAGATCGTGCGTGACGAAGATGACCGCGAGCCCGAGGCGGCGCTGCAGATCCCGCAGCAGCCAGAGAATCTGCGCCTGCACGGTCACGTCGAGCGCGGTGGTCGGCTCGTCCGCGAGCAAGAGCTCCGGCGAGCACGCGAGCGCGATCGCGATCATCGCCCGCTGCCGCATGCCGCCGGAGATCTCGTGCGGGTAGCTCGCGAGGCAGCGCTCCGGCGACGGCACCTGCACGAGGTCGAGCAGCTCGCGCGCGCGACGCCGTGCCGCGGCGTGGTCGAGGCCGCGATGCTCGACGAGCGTCTCCTCGATTTGTCGGCCGATCGTGTAGACGGGATCGAGGGCCGTCATCGGCTCCTGGAAGACCATCGACACGACCCCGCCGCGAAGGTCTCGTCGGGCGCGCTCGTCGAGCTGGTTGACGTCGTGGCCTTTGAGCAGAACTTCCCCGCTGACGCGCGTGCTACCGGGTGGGTGAAGGCCGAGAATGGCGCGCAGCGTGACGCTCTTGCCGGAACCAGACTCGCCGAGCAGCGCTAAGACCTGCCCCGGGCGCAGCTCGAAGCTCACCGCGTTGACGGCGCGGACGACGCCGTCCCGGGTCTCGAACTCGACGCTCAGGTCGCGGACGCTCAGGAGGGAGACGCCAGTTCCGCCGAGCGGCGCCGTCATCGCACCGTACTCGCCATGGGGACAATCGTGTGGAGCAAGTGCCGTGCCCGAACGCGTGGACGCGTTGACGCACAGTTAGGCATCGCCTGCGGAGGACGCTGCACACGGAAGCGGCGAGCCGACGCGTACTGCCCCCCCAAGCGGCAGCCAAGCGACTTGCCGGCCGGATGGCAGAAAGATCGAATCAGCGGCTCCGCAGCCGAGGATCCAGAAGGTCGCGCAAGGCGTCCCCCAGCATGTTGAACGCCAGCACCACGATGCTGATCGCCACACCCGGAAAGATTGCAAGATACGGCGCCGTCTCGAGGTTCCTTCGTCCCTCCCCGCTCAACATCGCGCCCCAGGTCGGAGTCGGCGGCGGAGTTCCCAGCCCTAGAAAGCTCAACGCTGCCTCGATGACGATGGCGTTCCCCAGCCACACGGTCGCGATGACAAGAATCGGCGCGAATACGTTCGGCAGCACGTGCCGCGCCACGATCCGCCAGGGCGAGGCCCCCAACGCCTGCGCCGCATCGATGAATGTGTGCTGCTTGACCGCGAGCACGGTGCCCCGTACGACTCGCGAGGTCCCGGGCGCGATCACGAGCGCTATGACGAGAATGATATTGGTGAGGCTCTGTCCCAGGATCGACATCACGGCGAGGGCCAGGACGATCCCCGGGATCGCCATGGTGGTATCGACGCCTCGCTGAATTATCTGGTCCAGCCCCCCCTCCCAGTATCCGGACACCAGTCCGAGCACGGTGCCGAGCAGAGTCCCGATGAGCACCGAGGCAAGCCCCACGATCAGCGAGATCCGCGCCCCGTAGATGATCCGGCTCAACACATCCCGTCCGAGCGGATCCGTCCCGAACGGAAACGTGGTGGTAGGCGCCTGCATCCGAATGGGTAATCCACGCTCGTTCAGATTGAACAGATATGGGTCCCGAGGCGCCAGAACCGGCGCCAGCACGGCGACGACGACCAGCCCGAGGATGATCATCGCGCTCACCGCGCCGAGCGGCTTGCGCCGCGCGAGGAGCCACACTTCGGCCCACGCGTCGCGCATGGCGAATGGCGTCCCCAGCCCCCCGCGTGATACGGCGGGCGCGGCGTCAGCGGTAACGGATTCGCGGATCAAGCCAGGCGTAGCTCAGGTCGACGAACAAGTTCGTCACCACGATGACCGTGGCGAAGAACAGCACGGCGCCCTGGATCAGGGTGTAGTCACGGAGCAGAACGGCGTCGAGCATCAGGCTGCCGACGCCCGGCTGCAGGAAGATGAACTCCACGATCACCGTGCCTCCCAGCAGCACCGAGAACTGCTGTCCGATGACCGTCACGACCGGGATGAATGCGTTCTTCAGCGCGTGTCGCACGATCACGGCCTGCTCGCGCGTGCCCTTGGCGCGCGCGGTGCGGATGTAATCCTGGCGCAGCACCTCGAGCAGCGAGGAGCGAGTCATCCGCATGGATACCGCCGCCAGCCGCGCCCCGATGATCAGAGCCGGAATGAGGAGCTGGCCAAGGCAGCGTGCAGGATCCTCCCAGAGCGGCGCGAAGCCGATGGGCGGGATCCACTGGACCCAGATCGCGAGGAACGTGATGACCACGGTGGCCAGCCAGAAGTCCGGGAGCGACAGGCCCAGGACCGCGAAGAAGCGGGCAATGTAGTCGCTCGCGGTGTCCTGTTTCACCGCGGAGAGCACGCCGATCGGTAGCGCGATGAGCATGGCGACGACGATGGACATCACGGCCAGATGCGACGTCAGGTTGATGCGCTTTAGGAGCTCGTTCATCACGGGCCGACGGGTGATCAGCGAGCGGCCGAGGTCGCCGTGCACGGCGCCCGTGATCCAGGTGCGGTACTGGGCGAGGAAGGGACGCTCGAGACCGAGCTCCTGGCGGGCGCGCGACAGGATCTCGGGGGTAGGTGCGGCGGCCTGGTCGAGTTGCATGATGACGGCGTCGCCGGGCAGGATGCGCACGAGGGAGAAGATCACGATGGACACCAGCCACAGCACCAGCAGTCCATTCAGGGCGCGGCGCACGACGTACGTCCGCATCGCGTGAGTCTACTGAGCGAACTTCTCGAACTTTCGACTCGGCGCCTTCTCCGTCATCCAGGCCGTCTTGGCTTCGTATGAGCAGTACCCGGGGAACCAGCAATATGGGTTCGCGCCCGCGTGGACGTACGCCTGAGTGATGCGGTAGTGCGGCGGCACGATCGTGGTGATGCGGTAGACGTTCTTGCGCAGGTGATCCCAGATGGCGCGCTGGATGGCCGGCCGCTTTTCCCCGGGATCCAGGCGCCACGTGGTGAGCAGATCGTCCAGCTTCGGATCGGTGATCCCTTCCCGGTTGATCGTCCGGGGGAACGACGAGTGGTAGCGCAAGTAAACCCAGTCCATGAAGCTCGGCCCGGCCCCGATGGGACTGAAGGCGGCCAAGGTGTGCGGGAAGGGCTGGACGCCCGCGGCCTTGGCAATCCAGGTCGACGTCTCCAGCTGCTTCAGCTTCACGCGAATGCCCACGTCGCCGAAGAAACGCGCGACGAGCTGAACGAACTCGTTGAACGTCCATCCCTGGAACTCGGCCCACTCCAGCTCCATGTCGAAGCCGCTCGGATAGCCTGCCGCGGCCAGAAGCTCCTTGGCCTTCTTCGGGCTGTACTCATAGTTGGGGCCGAGATTCGCGTACGTATAGTCCGTGCGCTTGGTGTAGCCGGCGAGGGCCCAGGGGAACGGACCGTACAGTGCGGCATCGCCCCGGTTGATCACCTCGGCCACGATCTCGCGGTTGATCGCCATCGAGAGAGCCTGGCGGACGCGGACGTCGCTATAGGGCGCCTTGTCGAGCGCCATGCTCACGCCGTAGTCGCCCCATCCGAACGACGGCACGCGGTAGAGCTGCATATCGGGGACGGTTTTCATCAGCGCATAGAGGACATCCAGGGTGGAGATCCGGCTCACGTCCAGCTGCCGGGCGCGAAACAGCGCGGTGTCCGTCGCGGGATCTTTGGTGAAGAATAGACGGACCGCGTCGACGTACGGCAGTTGCCGCCCGTCCTGGTCCTTCAGGTAATAGTTGGGATTCCGTACGAGCAAGGCACCCTCGCCGGGCGCGAACTCCTTCAGCATGAACGCGCCGGTACCGATCGGGTTCTCGGCCAGGCCACCAGGCGCTTCCACGGCCTCGCGGGGCACGATCACAGGTGACAGCGAATCGACGACGTTGAGATAGAACTTCGGGTCGGGCATCGACAGTTCGAACTTGACGGTGTACCTGTCAACGACGTGGATCGTTTTGACGAGCGCGGCGCGGGTGGAGTATTGCGCCTTGTCCTTCAGCAATTCATACGAGTACTTCACGTCTTCGGCGGTCATCTCTCGCCCGTTGACGGGCGGCCGGTTGTGGAACTTCACGCCTTGCCGGAGCTTGAAGATCCACGTCGAGGGATTGACCATCTCCCAGCTGGTGGCCAGCGTCTTCCGGATCATCGGAGTTCGCTGGACCTCGGGGAAATACCACGTAGCTTCCCACTCCGTGAGGGTGTCCCAGACCAGCGCAAGCTCCGGGCGGTAGCCCGCGGTTGGATCGAAAGCCCTGACCGTCGCGGGAAAGTGCAGCACGCCGCCATAGCGTGGAGGCGAGGGCGGGACGGGAGGTTGGGCGGGATACCGCGAGTCCAGCTCCTTGATGAACGCCGGCGCGGCATAGGCGAATCCCGGTGCATCGCCGGGCGTCGCCGACTTCTCCTGTGCCGCCGCCGCGGAGGGATACCAGGCGAACGTGATCAGGGCGATAGTGCCGGTGAGGGATGACAGGACCGTCTTCATCTCTCTACTCCTTCTACGGAGTGAGGATCACGAAGGTCGCGAGCACCCCACACCGCGGCGCGAGAGCCGGACTGTCGAGAAAGCGGCCCGATGCTACGTCGTCGCGCGGGGGCGGTCAAGCCGCGGGGCCAAGTGGGTCACTTGGCGATGCAGGTCGCGACGTTGTCCTGCGTGCACTCGTCGAGGCCGGTATAGATCACCGGCTCGACCTTCTTGCCGTTGATCAGATCGATCATCACCGCCGGAGCGCGATAGCCCATCTCGAAGGGACGCTGACCGACCTGGACGTGGCTGCGTCCGGCCTTTAGCGCCTCGATCTGTGGCGGCAAGGTGTCGCCGGCCACGATCACGAGCGCCTTGCTCTTCAGCTTCTCCATCACCTGGCCGGTCACCTGCGACGCCGGGCGCCACTTCGGCGAGGGCATCCTGCATGCGCTGGACGGCCTGCCCCCGGGCGAGCGGCGCCATGCCGAGGAGCGCCCGGCGGCGCCGAGCCACACCGCCGCGGAGTGGCTCGCGATGCTCGACCGGGACCGCGAGCAGCTGTTCGAGCGCGCGCTACGCGCCGACCCGACGGCGCGACTCGAGCAGTCGATCTCCCACGGCTTCTTCGGCCTGCTCAACTAGCGGTGGGTTATTGGTCTCGAATCGATGAGGGGGCCGGGGGTGGAGAGTGCTGACCGACCTAGCCCTTCGCCAGTTTGTGATCGGTGTTAGGAGATGGGCGCCCATTCGACTCGAACGCTAAAGTTCGCTACTGACCGATACGATGAGGTCGCGCAGCCAGCGGTGAGCCGGGTGTCCGTCGAACCGGCGGTGCCACAGCAACGACGTATGCGCCGACGGTGATCTGAAGGGCAGCTCACGAAGCTCGAGCGCGGCGTCCCGAGTGAGCGCCCCCGCGACTCGGCGGCTCAGCGTTGCAACAAAGTCGGACTTCGCAAGGACCGAGCCCGCCGAGAGGTAGGGCAGGCGCAGCTCGATTCGACGCTTCGTCCCGTGGGTGGCCAGCGAGCGGTCGATGAATCCGGTGTCGTCCCCGCTCGACGAAATAGCGGCGTGTCTCAGAGCTCCGAACGCCGCGGTCGACAGCGGTCGGCGGCTGGCTGGATGGGTCCGGCGCATGACCGCGACGAACTCGTCCTCCAGCAATTTCGCGGTCGCAAACCGTTCGCCGACGTCGTTAAACGTTCCGATCGCAATGTCGAGGTCGCCATGGTCGAGGAGCTCGAAGACGTCGAGGGTTCCGCTCGGCCGCAGATCGAGCTGTAGGAGAGGCGCCGCAGCGAACACTGCCGCGACGAGCGGCGCGGCCAGGACGATAGCCGCGTAGTTGTTCACCGCGATCGAGAACCGTCGGCTCGCCTCAGCCGGGACGAAGGCCTCCGGCTCGAGCGCCCGCTGCATGTCCGCGAGGGCCTGGCGCAGCGGGAGCGCCAGCTGCTCCGCGCGCGGCGTCGGCACCATGCCTTTCGGGGTGCGGATGAACAGCTGATCTTTCAGCAAGTAGCGCAAGCGGTTCAGCGCATGGCTCAGCGCCGGCTGGCTCATCCCGAGCTTCCTCCCGGCTCGCGTCACGCTCCGCTCCTGCATCAAGCCTTCGAAGACCACCAGCAAGTTCAAGTCGAACGCTCGCCAATTCACGGGATGCATCTCCATGTGACGACAATGAATTTGTCGCATTGTACCGCGCGGGGTACGGTTCAGCTATGAGCACAACCTGCAGCACGGGGAGGGCAGTGATGGTCAGGACGGCGGGCGCCGCAAACCGACTCGACACGATCGATCCAACGCCACCACGTACGCTCTGGGAGCTGTTCGTGGGATTTCTCTCGATCGGCGCCCGTTCGTTCGGCGGCGTGCTGCCGGCCGCGCACTCGATCATGGTCGAGAAGCGACGCTGGCTGGCGCCGGCCGACTTCATCGAGACGTGTGCCTTGTGCCAGATCCTCCCGGGCCCGAACATCGGCAATGCGTCGATCGTGCTCGGCCGGCGCTGGTTCGGCATCCGCGGCGCGGTGGTCGCGTTCTTGGGCCTCTTCGCGCTGCCGTACCTGTGGGTCCTCACGCTCGCGGTGGTGTACATGCACTGGGGCGCGCGTCCATCCGTGTCGGCCGTCGTGACCGGCGCCGGCGCGGCGGGAGCGGGATTGTTCATTGCCACTGCCGTCAAGCTCGGTCGGCCGATTGCCGGCAAGCCCGCGGCCCTGGCGTTGATCGCCGGGTGCTTCGTCCTCGTGGCGATCGCCCGCGTGTCGCTGGTCATCGTCATGCCGGTCGCGCTCACCGTGGGGATGCTGTTCTCCGCGAGAGGCCGGCTATGATCCTCGTCCAGCTCGGACTGTACTTTGCGCTCCTGTCGCTGCTCACGTTCGGCGGGCTGGGCCCCGTCATCCCTGAGATGCAGCGTTACATCGTCGACGTGAAGGGCTGGATGACGCCGGGCGATTTCATGCAGCTGTTCGCCGTGGCCCAGACGGCACCGGGGCCGAACGTCCTCGTCACCAGCCTGATCGGCTACCGGGTGGCGGGCGTGGCGGGCTCGGTCGTCGCGCTCCTCGCGCTGTGCGTGCCTACGGCGGCGATCGCGTGGTCGACGTCCGTCCTCTGGGAGCGCTTTCGCGAATCACCGTGGCGCCGTGTGGCGCAGCGCGCGCTCACGCCGCTCCTGGTCGGTCTGATGCTCGCGGCTGGCTACACGATCGCGACGCCTCACGCGCCCGACTGGCGGTTGTGGTTGATCGCGCTGCTCACCGCCTCGGGCATGACGACGACGCGCGTGAATCCGGTGTGGCTGCTGGTCGGCGGAGCCGTGCTCGGCGGCATCTTGCTGTGAAGTCGAACCGTGGCATGAAGCCGGGACAGGAGGTCTAACGTCGTGTGGATCGTCAGACTCGCGCTACGTCGGCCATACACGTTCGTCATCGTCGCGCTGTTGATCGTGCTGGTGGGCGCGGTGGCGATCGTGCGCACTCCGACCGACATCTTCCCCGAGGTCAACATTCCGGTGGTCAGCGTCATCTGGTCGCTGACCGGCACCTCGGTCACGGACATGGAGGCCCGCATCGTCACGCCGGCGGAGCGCGCCTACACCACCTCCGTGAACGACATCGAGCACATCGAATCGCAGTCGATGCCCGGGGTGGCCGTGATCAAGGTGTTCTTTCACCCAGGCACCCAGATCGGCTCGGCGATCGCCGAAGTCACGGCCGTGTCGCAGCAGCTCCTGCGCACGAGCCCGGCCGGCACCGCGCCGCCGCTGATCCTCCAGTACAACGCTTCGAGCGTCCCCATCCTCCAGCTCGGCATCGGGAGCAAGACGTTGACCGAGGTGCAGCTCTACGACTATGCGCAGAACTTCGTCAGGACGCAGCTCGCCACGGTGCAGGGTGCATCGGTGATGCTCCCCTACGGTGGCAAACCGCGGCAGGTCATGGTCGATCTCGATCCGCGTGCGCTGCAGGGCAACGGCCTGAGCGCCGCGGATGTCGTCGGCGCGATCAGCGCGCAGAACCTCGTGCTGCCCACGGGGACGGCGAAGATCGGGAGCCGGGAGTATCCCGTCCTCCTCAACAGCAGCCCCGATACCGTCGCCGCGCTGAACGACCTGCCGATCAAACAGCTGAACGGCAACGTGGTGTACATCCACGACGTCGCGCACGTGCGCGATGGCTTCGCCGTCCAGCAGAACATCGTCGCCAGTAACGGGCAGCGCGGGAGCCTGCTGTCGGTCCTCAAGGGGCAAGGGGCCTCGACCTTGGCGATTGTCCAGCGGGTGAAGGCGGCATTGCCGGCGATCCAGGCCACGCTGCCGCGGGAGCTCACGATCACCCCGATCTTCGATCAGTCCATGTTCGTGCGTGCCGCGCTCAAGGGCGTCGTGATGGAAGCGGTGATCGCCGCGGCGCTGACGGGCCTGATGATGCTCGTATTCCTCGGCAGCTGGCGCAGCACGGTGATCGTCGGGGTCTCCATCCCGCTGTCGATCCTGAGCTCCCTCATCGTGCTGAGCGCGCTCGGCTACACGATCAACATCATGACGCTCGGTGGTCTCGGCCTCGCCGTCGGCATCCTCGTGGACGACGCGACGGTAACGATCGAGAACGTGCACCGCAACCTCGGCCTCGGCGCGCGTCTACGGCAGGCGATCCTCGACGGAGCCCAGCAGATCGCTACGCCCGCATTCGTCTCGACGCTCTCGATCTGCATCGTCTTCGTGCCCGTCCTGTTCTTGAGCGGCATCGTACAGTTTCTGTTCACGCCGCTGGCCCTGGCGGTCGTGTTCGCGATGCTGGCCTCGTACTTCTTGTCGCGCACGCTCGTGCCGACGATGATCGACGGCTTGCTCGTCGCCGAAGCGGACCGGTATGCGCCTGGCGCCGGTCGCCATGCTGGCGGCGACGTCATCTGGCGGGTGCACGAGGCGTTCAACCGCCGGTTCGAGCGCTTCCGCGATCGGTATCGCGACGCGCTCGGCTGGGCGCTGCGCCATCGTGTCATCGTGCTCGTCGTGTTCGGCGGTGTCGTGGCCGTGTCGCTCGTGCTCGGCGTCTTCACCGGACGCGACTTCTTCCCCCAGGTCGACGCCGGCCAGTTCCGCCTGCACGTCCGGGCGCCGGCGAGCACGCGTCTGGAAGCGACGGATCAGCTGTTCAACGCGGTCGAGGCCCGGATCCGTCAGACCATCCCGGCGAACGAGATCGACCTGATCGCCCGCAACATCGGCCTCCCGGTCGGCGGCGTGAATCTCGCCTTCAGCGACGGCGCGACCGTCGGACCCGCCGACGGCGAGATCCTCGTCTCGCTCAAGGCGCCGGGGAAGACGTTCGCCTACGTCCGCGAGCTGCGGCGGGAGCTTCCAGCGGCGTTTCCGGACGCGACCTTCTTTTTCTCACCGGCGGACATCGTCACGCAGATCGTCAACTTCGGTCTGCCGGCGCCGATCGACATCCAGGTCGTGGGCGCGGACGCGGCGAACGAGGGCGTGGCGCAGCGGATCGCGCAGAGGGTTACGCAGGTGCCCGGGGTGGTCGACGTGCACGTCCATCAAGTCACGGCGGCGCCGGCGCTCGACATCAACGTGGACCGCACGCGCGCCGCGCAGCTCGGCCTCACGCAGCGGGACGTCGCGAGCTCCGTGCTCGTCTCGCTCGCCGGCAGCAGCGACGCAGCGCCGAACTTCTGGCTGGACCCGAAGAACGGCGTCAACTATCGCGTCGCGGTCCAGACGCCCCAGTATCGTCTCGATTCGGTCGACGAGCTCGGGAAGGAGCCGTTGCTCGCGACGACCCCGGGCGGGGGAGCGCAGCTCCTGACGAGTGTCGCGAGCGTCGACCGCGGGACGACCCCGGCCGTGGTCAATCACTACAACGTCCAGCGCGTGTTCGACGTGTTCGCGAACGTGCAGGATCGAGACCTCGGCGGCGCCGCCCACGAGATCCAGCGCATCGTCGCCGACGAGCAGGGTCATCTGCCGCGCGGCAGCACGCTCGCGGTGCGGGGCCAGGTGCAAAGCATGAACTCCGCGTTCGTGGGGCTCGGCGCTGGAATGATCTTTGCGATCGTCCTCGTCTACGCGCTGATGGTCGTCAACTTCCAGTCGTGGCTCGATCCCTTCATCATCATCACGGCCCTGCCCGGCGCGCTCGCCGGCGTCTTGTGGGCGCTGTTCGTGACGCAAACGACGATCAACGTGCCGTCGCTGATGGGCGCCATCATGAGCATCGGCGTGGCGACCGCGAACAGCATCTTACTGGTGACGTTCGCGAATGACGAGCGCCGGGCCGGCCAGGATGCGGTCGGCGCGGCGCTCTCGGCCGGGTATACCCGGCTGCGCCCCGTGCTGATGACCGCGCTCGCGATGCTCGTCGGCATGCTGCCGATGGCGCTCGGCCTCGGCGAGGGCGGTGATCAGAACGCGCCGCTGGGCCGCGCGGTCGTCGGCGGCCTCGCGGTGGCGACGCTTGCCACGCTGTTCGTCGTTCCCGTGATCTACAGCCTGATGCGAACCGGCGCACCGCGCGTCGAGGAGGAGGCATAGACATCATGAAGCGGTCAGCATCGCGTATCGTCGTGAGCGCTCTCATCGTCCTGATAGGTCTCGTCGCGCTCGGCGCCGTGCCGCGCCTGCGCCAGAGCACCGCGCTGCAGCGGGCGGCGGCAAGCCCGGTGACTCCAGCGCTCGTGGTCGTGACGCCGTCACGCGCGCCCGCCACGGCCGACTTCACGCTCCCAGGCAACATCCAGGCCATCCAGGACGTGCCGATCTTCGCGCGCGCCGACGGCTATCTCAAGCGCCGCTTCGTCGACATCGGCGATCGGGTGCGGCCAGGGCAGGTGCTGGCGGAGATCGACACGCCCGAGCTGGATCAGCAGGTCGCGCAAGGGCGCGCGGCGCTGGCCCAGGCGCAGGCCAGCCTGGCGCAGGCGCAATCCGCGCTCCAGCAGGCGCGCGCGACGCTTCAGCACAGCGAGGCCACGATGCGCTTCGACGCCATCACTCTCGCACGCTGGCGCCAGCTCAAGAGCCGAGAGCTCGTGGCGCAGCAGGACGTCGACAACTTTCAGGCTGCGTCGGACGGCAGCCGCGCCGACGTGGACGCGGCCAAGGCCAACATCGAGGCGCTCACGGCCAGCGTGAACGCCGCGCAGGCCAACGTCAGCGCCTCGGACGCCAATCTGCGGCGTCTCATGGATCTGCAGTCGTACCAGACGCTGCGGGCGCCGTACGCCGGAATCGTCACCGTCCGCAATGTCGACGAGGGCTCGTTGATCTCGGCGGGTCGCGCCCAGAACGCGATGCCCGCGTTCCGGGTGGCGCAGATCGACGACCTGCGCGTCTACGTCAACGTGCCGCAGACGTTCGTGTCGTCGATCCGGCCGGGACTGTCGACCGACACGGTCGTGCGCGAGTTGCCGGACCGGGTGTTCAAAGCGCGCGTGTTCAGCACGGCCGAAGCGCTCGATCCCGCCTCACGTACGCTGCTCACCGAAATCCGCATGCCGAACGAAGGCGGTGTCCTGCGCCCCGGCATGTACGCGGACGTGAAGTTCCATGTCGAGCGGCCGAATCCGCCGTTCCTGCTGCCGGCGACGGCGATCATCATCCGATCCGGGCCCCCGCACGTGGCGCTCGTCGACGCCAATGGTGTCGTGCGTTTGCAGCAGGTTCAGCTTGGACGGGACTTCGGCTCGACGATCGAGGTCACCAGCGGCCTGAGCGAGCAGGACCGGCTCGTAGTGGCCCCGCCTGACGGCCTTCAAGAGGGAGTGGTGATCAGCCCGATCGCATCGTCAGGCAGCGCCGGCGCGGGTTCCTCATGAACTTCTCGCAGTAGTGGCGGCCCGTCCTCGCCCGGGACCCGACTTGTGCGCGGCAGGCGCGTGGCGGTACAAGGAAGCCATGACGACCATGACGGACGAGCAGAAGCGGATCCGCGGATACCTGGAAGCGCAGGGCGCCAAGCTGGCGCCGCCGGCGATCGTCGAGAAGGTTCGCGAGGCGATGGGCCGGCTGCGCGCGGCCGCCGGGGCGGTGCCGGCCGCGCGGTTCGCCGAGGCGCCCGCGCCCGGCGAGTGGAGCGCCAACGAGGTGATGGCTCACGTGGTGGACGCCGGGCGCCACTTCGGCGAGGGCATCCTGCATGCGCTCGACGGCCTGCCCCCGGGCGAGCGGCGTCATGCCGAGGAGCGCCCGGCGGCGCCGAGTCACACCGCCGCGGAGTGGCTCGCGATGCTCGACCGGGACCGCGAGCAGCTGTTCGATCGCGCGCTACGCGCCGACCCGACGGCGCGGCTCGAGCAGTCGATCTCCCACGGCTTCTTCGGCCTGCTCAACTGGCGCGAGACGCTCCTGTTCATCCGCGTCCACGACCTCGACCACGCGGGCCAGCTCGAGAAGATCGCGACGGAGCTGGGCTCGCGCGCCTGATGAAGGTCGCCATCTCGCTGCGCCTGGCCAACGACGACTGGGCGAAGGCGGGCGCCTGGGTGAGCGAGGCCGAGCGGCTCGGCGTCGACTGCGTGTGGTCGGCTGAAGCGTGGGGCCACGACGCGGTGACGCCGCTGGCATTTCTCGCCGCGCGGACGAGCACGATCAAGCTCGGCTCGGGGATCATCCAGGCCGGCACCCGCACGCCGGCCCTGATCGCGATGACGGCGATGAGCCTCGCGTCGATGTCCGGCGGGCGATTCCGCCTGGGGCTCGGGGTGAGCGGTCCGCAGGTGATCGAAGGCTGGCACGGCATCCCGTTCGATCGTCCGGTCCAGCGCATGCGCGAGACGGCCGAGATCGTCCGCCGCGCCGTGCGAGGCGAGCGCCTGGAGTACACGGGATCGGTCTACACGCTGCCGCTGCCGGGCGGCGAGGGCAAGGCGCTTCGCTCTGCCGCAAAACCTCAGCTCGGGATTCCGATCTACCTCGCGACGCTGTCGCCGAAGAGCCTCGAGATGACAGGTGAGATCGCCGACGGCTGGCTCGGCACGTCCTTCATGCCCGATCACGCGCGCATCTTCTTCGACCACATCGCCGCGGGGGCTGCGCGCGCCGGGCGGACCCTGGCGGCGCTCGACCTGCAGGCCGGTGGGGTAGTAGCGTTCGGCGACGACGTCGGGCGGCTGATCGCGCCGCGCAAGCCCGGGCTGGCGTTCTCGCTGGGCGCGATGGGCTCGCGGCGGCACAATTTCTACAACGACGCCTACAAGCGCGCGGGCTACGTCGACGTGGCGACCGAGGTGCAGCGGCTGTGGCTCGAGGGCAAGCGCGAGGAGGCGGCGGTGCGCGTACCCGACGAGCTCGTGCTGAAGACGAATCTGCTCGGCACCGAGAAGATGGTCCGCGAACGGCTCGTGAAGTACCGCGAGGCCGGCATCACGACGTTGAGGGTCGAGCCGGCCGCCGACGACATCGAAACGCGCGTGTCGACGCTCGGCCGGCTCATGGACCTCGTCCGCGAGATCTAGGGCGGAGCTACCGGGCGGCCGCAGCCCTCGGCTTCGTGAGCACCTCGGCGGCCTGCTTCTCGACCACCGTGCCCTTGAAGAAGTCCGGGTTCACCTCGCCCCAGAACCGCACCGCGTTCGCGAACATGAAATCGCGGAAGTCGTCCTCGTTGATCAGCTCGTGCTCGACCAGCTCGTACGCCTCGGGCACGACCTCGGTCATGTCGGGCACGTCGAAGTGGCCGATGTCCGAGCTGAAGATCGCGTTGAGGCGCGCGCCCATCGGGTTGGCCTTCTTGTTGAAGGCCCAGGCGTTGGTCGGATCGTCGGCCTCGCAGCCGAAGTAGAAGCGCGGCACGAACAGATCGCGGATGTCGCTCTTCGCGCCGATCTGGCAGCGGAAGTAGTCGTCGAGGTCCTCGATACCGCCGGTCAGGGTCGAGTTGGAGTCGCCCTCGAGCCCCTCGCGCCGCCGTACCGCTTCCACCAGCGCCTCGCGTCCGTACTTCTGGGCGTAGCCGAGCAGCGCGGCGGCATCGAGGTTGCTCGGATTCGTGGACTCGAGCGCCTTCCGGTTGCGCTTCTCCCAGTGGCCGATCAGGTCGGCGTAGAGCATGCACGCCCAGCCGACACCGCCCTCGAGGAAGGCGAAGTTCATGTCCGGGAACCGGCGCGTCACGCCGCCGAAGAAGATCGCCTTCGCCACCGCGTGGCCGGCAGACGCGAAGTGGCCGATGTGGTTGTAGCAGAAGTTCGACGGCGAATTGCGCAGGAGGATCGAGCGCGCGCCGTTGTGGAAGCTCGGCGCGATCTTGAGCTCGCGGCACTTGGCCCACACCGGATCGTAGTCGTGGTCGCTGTCGATCCCGATCACGTCGTACCAGTCGACGACCTTCGACGCGTCCGGGTTCTCCTCGGCGAGCGCCGTCACCTTGCGCCGCATGAGCCCGCCGACCATCATCACCTTGTAGCCGAGCTGCTTGGAGGCGAACTCGAGCTCCTCGATCGCTTCCTCGGGCGTGTACATCGGGATGATCGCGGCGGGGATGACGCGATCCTCGAGCCCGCGGAACTGATCGGCGGTGAACACGTTGTAGGCGCGGCAGATCGCCCGCCGCAGCCGGGTGTCCTGCATGCGGTGGAAGCCGAGCCCGGTCGTCGGATAGACGACGCAGAAATCGAGGCCGAGATCGTCGAGCCGCTCGTACATGAGGCGCGGCAGCATCGCGGTGGCGCGGTCGAGCACGTTCTCGGACGGCGAGCCCCAGAACGCCTCCATGCCGACGCGCCGGCGGCGGCGCTCGGGCAGGGACATGCGGAGCGCGCTCGGCACCCGATCGGTGGCGAGGGCGAGCGCCTCGACGGCGGCGTCTCCGCCGATGCGCCGGAACTCGTCGCGCATGACCGGCCCGTATTCGAGCCAGTGACCGTCCGCGTCGACGACCGGATGATTCAGGCGAGCACGGAGCTTTCGGGCCTCGGTCGATCCGTTGGTTCCCATCGTCGCACCCCCGCGGGAGCTTGATTTTGGGGAATCATACACAAGGGCCCGGCGCCGCGTCATCCGCATTACCCGGCAGGTAATTGATCTTCCACGCGGTCCGGTAGAGGATGCGGCAGGAGGACGAGAGATGCTGCAGGTGGCTTTCGCCGGAACGTTCTCGGCCACGCTCGAGCCCTCGGTGCGTGCACGCCTGCACACACCCTGTGACGTGATCACCGGCGACGAGGTCGGGATCGTCCCGCGCCTGTCCGAGGTCGACGTGCTCGTCACGCTCGCGTTCAATCGCGAGATGGCGGCAGCGGCCAAGAAGCTCAAGCTGGTCCAGGTGCCCGGCGCCGGGCTCGATCGGATCGATCGCTCGGCGTTGCCCGCGAC
>Ga0075425_100003129_pt1 | contig 16765 bp, 12 predicted proteins | sample SoiMethybrSBSTD4_FD_75300 | JGI IMG/M metagenome (GOLD analysis project Ga0075425, IMG submission 75300) | Bulk soil microbial communities from a Populus tree surrounding site in Tennessee, USA - Soil MetaG P. TD hybrid SBSTD4 | ecosystem: Environmental > Terrestrial > Soil > Tree plantation... | reverse complement strand
CGACGCTCATCGGGCTCCAGGATCGGACGGGCCTTGGCAGGAAGATCGGCCTTGACGGCGCCCTTGAGGTGGAAGGTGAAGCGGGGATCGGCCAGCAGGTTGGCATACCAGCTGCGGCGCCCGGGAAGGCCGCTGAGGACGATGCGGCCGTCGATGTTGTGGAAGACGGTCTCGATCCGTCGTGCCTGTCCGCTACGCCGGCCAGTGGTCGTGATGTCGATGGTGTGGCCCCGTGACAGGGCCCGGTTGACGCGCTCGTCGAGCTCGGTGCTCGACGCAGGATAGTTGCTCATGCAACCATCATAGCAGGTCCTGAACCGAACGCCTGTTCACATGGATTCTGCGGCGTTAGACTGACGTTCACCGTGCCAAAGACCGATCCCCTGGCCCCGTTCTCTGCCGCCACCCGGACCTGGTTCGCCGAGGCCTTCGCCGAGCCGACTCGTGCCCAGGTGCTCGGCTGGAAGGCGGTCTCCGCCGGTCATCACACCCTGCTCCACGCGCCGACCGGCAGCGGCAAGACTCTCGCCGCCTTCCTCTGGTGCCTCGACCGCCTCTTCACCGATGCGGCCCCCCGGCCGCGAGAGCGCCGGCTTCGCGTGCTCTACGTCTCGCCGCTCAAGGCGCTCACCTACGACATCGAACGCAACCTGCGCGCGCCGTTGGCCGGGATTCGCCGCACCGCAGAGCGGTTGGGGGAGGCTCTCCCCGAAGTGCGGGTGGCGTCCCGCACCGGCGATACGCCCGCAGATGCGCGCCGCCAGCTCGTGCGGGACCCGCCGGAGATCCTCGTCACGACGCCGGAGTCGCTCTACCTGCTGCTGACCAGCCAGGCGCGCGAGGCGCTGCGCGGCGTCGAGTACGTGATCGTCGACGAGGTCCACGCCATCGCTGGGACGAAGCGCGGCGCGCACCTCGCGCTCTCCCTGGAGCGGCTCTCCGCGCTGACCGATGCTGAGCCGCAGCGGATTGGGCTGTCGGCGACACAGCGGCCGCTCTCGGCGATCGCGGCGTTCCTGGGCGGGGTGGGGCGCGAGGTCGAGATCGCCGATGCCGGAGCTCGCAAGACGCTCGAGCTGGAGGTCATCGTCCCGGTCGAGGATCTCGGCCACCTCGCAGATTCCTCGAGGGAAGACGCAGGCCCGGAGGAACGCCACTCGATCTGGCCGTCCATCTATCCGCGCCTGCTGGAGCTGATCCGGGCGCATCGGTCCAGCCTGATCTTCGTCAACGCACGACGCCTGGCGGAGCGAATCGCCAGCAACATCAACGAGCTCGCCGGCGAGGAGCTGGTCCGGGCGCACCACGGCAGCATCGCCCGCGAGCAACGCCTCCAGATTGAGGAAGAGCTCAAAGCAGGGCGATTGCCCGCGCTGGTGGCCACGTCGAGCCTCGAGCTCGGGATCGACATGGGCGCCATCGACCTCGTCGTCCAGGTCGAGGCGCCACCGAGCGTTGCCGCCGGCCTGCAGCGGATCGGGCGGGCGGGACACCAGGTGGGCGAGCCGTCGGTCGGGAAGATCTTCCCCAAGTACCGCGGCGACCTGCTGGAGGCGGCGGTCGTCGTGCGTCGCATGCTCGACAGCGCCATCGAGGAGACGCGGATCCCGCGTAACCCGCTCGACGTGCTCGCCCAGCAGGTCGTGGCGGCGGGCGCCATGGACCGATGGACCGTTGACGCCCTGCACGCCCTCGTGACCAGAGCCGAGCCCTTTCGCAACCTCTCACGGCAACAGCTCGACGGAGTCCTCGACATGCTCTCCGGCCGCTACCCGTCCGACGAGTTTGCCGAGCTGAAGCCGCGGATCGTGTGGGACCGCGTCACCGATACGATCCAGAGCCGCAACGACGCCCGTGTCGTGGCTATCACTTCCGGTGGCACGATCCCCGACCGGGGCCTCTTCGGCGTCTTCCTCGCCGGCGAGGAGAGTGGCAAGGGCCGGCGCGTCGGCGAGCTCGACGAGGAGATGGTCTACGAGAGCCGGGTCGGCGAGGTCTTCCTCCTGGGCGCCTCGTCGTGGCGGATCGAGGAGATCCGGCCGGATCGGGTCGTCGTCAGCCCGGCTCCCGGGCAGCCGGGCAAGATGCCGTTCTGGCACGGAGACAGGGTCGGTCGACCGGTCGAGCTGGGCCGCGCCATCGGCTCATTCCTGCGCGAGATCGACGGCCTGCCTGAGGCCGATGTCGAGACGCGCCTGCGCGACGAGCATCAGCTTGACAAACGGGCCGCCCGTAACCTCATTGCGTACCTCGCCGAGCAGCGGGAGGTCACCGGGGCCCTGCCCACCGATCGGCAAGTTGTCCTCGAGCGCTTCCGCGACGAGCTTGGCGACTGGCGAGTCTGCCTCCTGTCGCCATTCGGTGGCCGGGTCCATGCCCCGTGGGCGATGGCCGTGGAGGCCCGCATGGCAGAGCTTGGCCAGCCGGTGCAGACGATCTGGACCGATGACGGCATCGCCATCCGCCTGCCTGAGGCCAGCGAGGCGCCCGCCGACGACCTCTTCCTGATCGACCCCGATGGCCTCGAGACGACCGTCTCCGACGCCCTGGGTGGGACTGCCCTCTTCGCCTCTCGGTTCCGCGAGAACGCGGCCCGTGCCCTCCTCCTCCCGCGGCGACGTCCGGGGCAGCGAACGCCGCTCTGGATGCAGCGCCAGCGCTCGTCCGACCTGCTCGCGGTTGCCAGCCGCTACGGATCGTTCCCGATCATCCTCGAGACCTACCGGGAGGTGTTGCGCGACGTCTTCGACCTGCCGGCCCTGGCGGAGGTGCTGACGGCGATCCGCTCGCGGAAGATCCGCGTGGTGAGCGTCGAGACCCGCTCCGCCTCACCGTTCGCCTCGGGGCTGCTCTTTAACTATGTCGGCAGCTTCATGTACGAAGGCGACGCGCCGCTCGCCGAGCGTCGCGCCCAGGCGCTCGCCCTCGACCGCGAGCTCCTCTCCGAGCTCCTAGGAGCCGATGAGCTTCGTGAGCTGCTCGACCCCGCCGCCATCGCCGATCTCGAGCTCGAGCTGCAGGGGCTCGTCGGCGGGCGTCGGGTCCGCACTCTTGACGGCATCCATGACCTGCTGCGCCGGGTCGGTGACTTGCGCACGGACGAGGTCGCGGCACGCGCCGACCTGGACGGTGTCGCCGCGTCGCTTGCCTCGCTGGAGGAGCAGCGCCGCGTCGTGGAGATGCGTGTCGCGGGGGAGGCGCGGTGGGTCGGCATCGAGGACGTCGCCCGATATCGCGACGCGATCGGGATGAGCCCGCCGCCCGGCATCGCTGAGACGTGGCTCGTCGCGACCACTGATCCGCACCCGCTGGACCCGTTGCTGCTGCGCTGGGCCCGGACTCATTCCCCGTTCACTGCGGCCGCCCCGGCGGCCCGCTGGGGAATCGCTGTGGAGCGCATCGCGCAGCGGCTCGAGGCGCTCGTCGAAGCCGAGCACCTGGTCGAGGGCACGTTCCGCGCCGGGGACGCCGGCCGGGAGTTCGCCGACCCCGAGGTGATGCGTTCGCTGCGCCGCCGCTCGCTGGCACGCCTGCGGCGCGAGGTCGAGCCGGTTGCGCCGGAGGCGCTGGCCCGCTTCCTGCCGTCCTGGCACGGGATCGGCGGTCGTGGCGGCGGGACCGCCCGCCTCCTTGAGGTGGTCACCCAGCTCGAGGGCTACCCGATCGCGGCTTCGATCCTGGAGCGGGACGTGCTGGCAGCCCGCGTCGAGGGTTACGCGCCCCGCCTGCTTGACGAGCTTGGCGCGGGTGGTGAGGTGGTCTGGATCGGGCGAGGGCCGATCGGTCGGGACGATGGGCGAGTAGCGCTCTACCGCCGCGACCGGGCCGAGCTGCTTGCCTCGGCCGGCGCCTTCGAGGCAAATGACAGTCCGTCAGGACCGCTCCACGCCGCCATCCGGCGGCACCTCGAGCGTCGTGGCGCGACCTTCTTCGGCCCGCTTCGGGCGGCCCTCCCGGATGCACGATCCGATGACGACCTCCTCGACGCGCTCTGGGACCTCGTGTGGTCGGGCGAGGTGACGAACGACACGCTGGCGCCGCTGCGTGCGCTCTCCCTGCCACGCTCACGATCACGCTCGACGCGCCCGGGACGCCCCGCCGGCACCGGCCCGCCGCGGGCAGCGGGACGCTGGTCGCTGGTGGCGGACCTGGTTGGCGAGGGCCGCTCACCGACCGAACGAGGCCATGCCCAGGCGCTCGCCCTGCTCGAGCGGCATGGGGTGGTGACCCGCGAGGCAGTCCTGGCGGAGGGGCTGGCGGGCGGCTTCGCATCGGTCTATCCGGTGCTGAAGGCAATGGAGGAGGCGGGGCGCGCCCGTCGCGGCTACTTCGTGGCGGGACTCGGCGCTGCGCAGTTCGCGCTGCCGGGGGCTGTCGATCGCTTGAGGGCGGCGCGGGATGCCGAGCTTGAGGCCGGTCCGCAGGTCCTCGTGCTCGCGGCTGCGGATCCGGCACAGCCCTACGGCGCGACCCTGCCGTGGCCCCGCGCCGAGGAGGTCGACCGGCTGCCCCTGGCCCGCGTGCCGGGTGCCTACGTGGTGCTCGTCGACGGGGCGCCGGCGCTCTACCTCGAGCGAAGCGGGCGCGGCCTGCTCACCCTGCCAGCGTTTGCGGACCCCGAGGTCGCAACCTCAGCGCTGGCAGCACTGCCCGGCTTGCTGGCTCCCAGGGGCCCGATGCGCGAGGTGCGGCTGGAGCGGGTCGACCGAGTGCCGCCGGCGGAGTCCGCGCTGGCCGAGGCGCTCAGGGGCCTCGGGTTCCGGCCGTCGTATCGGTCGTGGCTGTTGCGGCCCTAGCTGTCAGCCAAAGAGGCACAAAAAACGTCCCGGAGGAACCTCGCCCCGACCCCTTGATGCAATCTCGGGACCGTGGCCCGGCTCCTCCGGAACAAGAGGAACTTTAGGGGCAAGCGTCGGGTCTGGCTAGGGGACTTCTCCACGAGTTTTCGGCGGCGTGACGGAGTTATCCACGCCGCGTCCACAGGCTCGCTAGTCACTCACGAGGAACGGCAGCAGGTAATGTTGCGAGTGGCCGCTCAGGTTGAGGTAGGTCGCCAGCACCAGGAACGAGGCGAAGATCGCCACGATCGCCCAATCAGCCGCGCCGAAGTGAAGCTCGTGTGACCACGTCCGGCGCCCCACTCCGAAGCCGCGCAGGTCCATCGCGTCGATCGTGTCCTCCGCCCCGGCGATCGAGCCGACGGTGACCGGCACGAAGATCGGCGCCAGCCGCCGCAGCCGGGTGATCGGTCCGCCGCCCCGCGCGGTCGGGTCGTAGCCGCGCACCCGCTGGGCGTCGATCGTCTCGACGAACTCGCCCGCGAGGGTCGGGATGAAGCGGACCGTCAGCTCGACCATCACCGCGATCCGGTCACCGACGCCAAGGCGCCGGAGCGCGACCCCAAAGTCCCCCGGGGCGATGGCATACGCCATCGGGAAGCTCACGGCGGCGATGCCCGCGAACCGGAGGATCTGACTCAGCATCAGGGAAACGCCCTCGGCCGAGATCTCGGTGCCGAACGGCGGGATGGTGAGCAGCACGTGCGTCTCCGCGTTCGAGAACGTGCCCGTCCGGCCCCCGGTGAGGAGCGTGTTGAAGAAGGCAAAGATCCCGATCACCACGAGGAGGTAGGCCCATCGCAGGCGGACGCTCCGCCAGGCGATCCCGGCGGTGGCGTAATAGATGAGGACCAGGCCAAGCACCAGTGCCAGCTGGCGAGCATCGCGGAGCTGCGTCACGGCCAGCACGAAGAAGAGGCCCGCAAGGATGGGGACGCGAGGATCCCGGCGTGCGAGCCAGGACCCTCGCCCGAGAAAGGAAAAGGAGGCCCGCATCGGTCAGTCGACCGCGCAGGCTACCGTCCGAGCTGCTCTCGGAGCGGCTCCCAGGCCAGGATCAGGATCGGCGTCACGATCGCCGCTGCAATCGAGTTCACGATGATGACCGGGATGTACTCGGTCGTCAGGATCGCGTTGAACCCCAGCTCCTGCTGGGTGATCAGCTCGACGAAGATGAACAGGAAGCCGATGACGGTCGCCACCACCCCCGCGACGGCACCGGTCACCGCGCGGCTGCCGACGGTGGTCATGCGGCTGGCCATCCAGGCCGGGAAGAGCCCGCAGATGAGGCCGACCAGCCCGTTCGCCACACTCCATTGCCACGACGTGAACAGGCCGTAGTTCGAGAGCTGATCGCCAAGGGCGTTGCCAACGAACCCTGTCAGGAAGCCGACGATTGGCCCGAACGCGAACCCAAAGAAGGTGAGCAGCCCGTAGTGGGGCCTGACGCTCACCTCGTTGCTCCAGGGGACTGCGATCCCGAACGAAAGGAAGTTGAAGACGGCGTACAGCGCCGCGCCGATGGCGGCGTAGACGATGACCCTGGTCGTGATCGACCAGGTCCCCTCCGACTGTCCCATGGTCATGGTGGTCATGAATCCTGCGATGCCTCCCTCAGGTATCCCCCTGCCTTGTCCTCTACTCCAACGATCCAGGCGGCGAGCTCCTCGCCTGGCAGGAAGCGCCCGGTGCGATCTCCGAATGTCGCATTTGCCTCCATCAGCGACGTGTAGCGGAGGTTGCAAGCGGTCCAGCGCTCGCGGTCGGCGATCACCTCCAGCGGCGCGCCATCGGCCACCACGCGGCCATCGCGCATGAGGAGGATCCGGTCGGCGTGGATGAGCGCCAGGTCAGCGTCGTGCGTGACGAAATAGACGCTCTCGAGTCCCTCGATCCTCTCCACCTCTCGCATGAACGCGGACGCGCTGCGATAGTCCTGCCCGGCGGACGGCTCGTCAAGCACCAACGTGCGCGGCTCGAGACCCAGCGCGACGGCGATGGCCAGGCGCTTCTGCTGCCCGAACGAGAGAGTGAGCGGCGGGCGCGACTCGATCTCGGCCTCGTCGGCCAGGCCGACCCGCTCGAGGGCGCTGCTGACCAGCCCGTCGAAGCGGGCAACGTCGCGGCTTAGGTTGCGGGGTCCGAACAGGATCTCCTCGCGGGCGGTCGGGGCGAAGAGCATCTGCGATGGGTTCTGGAAGACGTAGCCGAACGTGGTTGCGAGCTGGGCCACGCTCACGCCCCTCGCCGGCGCGCCATCGACCAGCACCTCGCCGGCGGTCGGTGGGATGAGCCCGATTGCGGCCTTGAAGAGGGTCGTCTTGCCGGAGCCATTCGGCCCCAGCACCGCCACGACCTGGCGCGAGCCGAGCGCGGCCGTAACGCCGTGCAACACCTCGCGCTCGTCGTAGGCGGCGCGCACATCGCTCCACGCCAGGCGAGGAGGCGCATCCGTTTCAGGCTGCCGGGCGAGCATGCGACGGAACGTTGCGGGCAGCTCCCCAGCGCGCGCGCGCGCGAGCATGACCTCAAACGGGGCCTTGACCCGCGTCGGATCGGCGACGGCAAGGAAGCCGTCCATGTCACCGAGGTAACGCGTCTCGCCCTCCTCGAGGTAGAGGACGCGGTCTGGGCGCGCGTCGAGGAGGTCCTCGATCCGATGCTCGACGATCACGACCGCGGTCCCAGCGTCCGCCAGCTGGCGCACCAGGGCCAGCAATCGGTGCGCCGCGACGGGATCGAGGTTGGCGAGCGGTTCGTCAAGGACCAGCAGGCGGGGGCGGAGCATGAGCGCGCCCGCGATGGCGAGCTGCTGGCTCTCGCCGCCCGACAGCTCGTCCGTCGTTCGGCTGAGCAGGTGCCCGATCCCGGCGGTGGCGGCGACCTCCTGGACCCGTCCCCGAATCTCCTTTGGAGCGATGCCGAGGTTCTCCGGGCCGAAGGCCAGCTCGCCGGCGACCGTGGAGGCGACCAGCTGCTTGCGCGGGTCCTGCAGAACGGTGCCGATGACCGGCGCCAGGTCCCGGAGCCGCAGTCCAGCAGTTGGTTGCCCGTCGATTGCCACGCGACCGGTGAGCGTTCCGCGGTAGGAGTGCGGGATCAGCCCGTTGATGGCGCGGATCAGCGTCGACTTGCCGCAGCCCGATGGCCCCGCCACGAGCAGCACCTCGCCTGGGGCGAGCATGAACGAGACGTCTCGCAACGCGGGCTCCGTCGCGCGCCGGTACTGGAAGGTGAGGCCCTCGATCTCCAGCAGCGGGCCGCCGGCCATCGGCGTCAGGCAGGCTCGATGCGCAGCTGCGTGTCGGGTACGAGTGCGAAGAAGTCGGCGGCGGAGCCTCGGTTGACGGCGAGTGCCGGGCCGGCGTAGTCGGCGTCTTCGAAGAGGAGCGGCGTGCCCGCGGCGACGTCGCCGAACGTCGAGACCCATGGCACCTCCACCTCCGCCGCCGGGTGCTCTCCGCGCTGAGGCAGGAGCAGCTGGAAGCGGCGACCGTGCTCCATGGGGCCAAAGGCGGTCACCAGATCAGACGTCTCGCCCGCGAGCCGGCAGTTGCCGAAGACGTCGATCAGCAGGACTGACGTATCAAGGCCGCCCTCGCGTGGCGTGGCGATCGGCATCTCGACCGTCGTCAGATCCTCGACCTGAACGGAAGGCCCGATCGACTCGAACTCCGTGCCGGACGCCAGGTGGGCAGCCACCGGCGAGAAGATGTCGCGCCCGTGGAACGTGTGGGAGACGTTGGGCAGCCAGAGCGCCCGGTTCTCGAGCACCCGCGCCCCGACGATCCCGCCGAGGGCCCTGGCCGCCGGCACGAGCAGGCCGTTATCCGGGCCGACGAGGTAGTCGCCGCGGCCCGCCTCGATGGCGATCGGGCGGCGCTCCGTGCCGACCCCTGGGTCGACCACGGCCACGTGCACGCCAATGGGGAAGTAGGGGACGCTGCGCGCCAGCAGGAACGCTCCGTCACGCAACGCGAAGTGCGGGATCGCATGCGTCACGTCGATGAGCCGGGCATCGGGGCAGATGTCGAGCATCACCCCGCGGCAGACCGACGGGGCGCTGGAGCCGACCCCGAAGTCGGTCATGAAGGAGATGAACGGGCGTCCGGCCATGGGCGGCATCCTAGCCAACCCGACCGCAGTCAGCGCAGCTGAACGGTGTCGAGGTACTGCGGCAGCACCGGGTCGAGGTGCATGTTGTCGCGGATTCGTGACGCGAACGCCTGCGCCGCGTCGGGGTCGCCGTGGGTGACGAAGACCTGCTTCGGGCGGCCGTCGCCGCCGGTCGTGCCACCGGCGTTGGCGAAGTTGGCCAGCCAGTCGTCGAGCTCATGCTCGTCGGCATGCGCGGAGAAGCCGGAGATCGAGACGACGCGGCACTTGACGGGATACTCCACCCCGTCGATGCGTGCGGTCGTCCCGCCAGCCTGCAAGTAGCGCCCGAGCGTCCCCTCGCCTTGGTAGCCGATGAAGAGGAGCGTGCAGGCCGGATCGGGGAGGAAGTCCTTGAGGTGGTGCATGATCCGCCCGCCGGTCAGCATCCCCGAGCTCGCCACCAGCATCAGCGGCCGGGGCTGCGTTCGGATTCCCTTCGACGCGTCGACGTCGTTCGTGTAGGTCTCGCCCGGGTAGACGAGCGGCGACTGCCCCGCTCGCTCGAGCGCCGCCGTCTCCGCGTCGAACTCCTCGGGGTGCCGCATGTAGACGTCGCTGGCACGGCTGGCCATCGGCGAGTCCAGGTACAGGGGCAGGCGCGGGATCTTCCCGTCGCGGAGCAGCTCGTCGAGGACCCAGACCAGCTCCTGGGTGCGGCCGATGGCGAAGGCAGGGACCAGCAGGACGCCCTTCCCGCCGGCGACGTCGGTGATCGCCTTGGTGAGGTCCGCGATCGCCTGCTCATGCGGCGCGTGCTCCCGGTTTCCGTAGGTCGACTCGACGAGCACGAAGTCGGCGTGGCTCAGCGGTGTCGGGTCGCGGAGGATCGGGGTGTCGCAGCGGCCGAGGTCCCCGGAGAAGACGATCGTGGTTCGGGCGTCGCCATCGGTCACCTCCAGCTCGATGATGGCCGAGCCGAGGATGTGGCCCGCGTCGTGGAAGGTGGCGGTGATCCCGGGGAGCACCTCTTCCCGTGCGTCATAGGCGATCGGCTTGAAGAGCTTGATGGTCGCCTCGACGTCGTCCATCGAGTAGAGGGCGGCCTGGTGCATGGTCATTCCCTCGGGCGGCGCCTCTCTGAGCTGGCGCGGCATGTTCGGCCCAGTGTCCATCGCCGACTCCTCGCTGGCGAGCTCGGCGTCGTGGGCGGCCGCCTCGTCGGGATGCTTGCGGCGCCAGCGGTTCTCGGCCTCCATCTGGAGCTTGGCGGCGTCACGCAGCACGATCTCGGTCAGGTCGAGGGTCCCCGAGGTCGCTCGGATCGGCCCGTTGAAGCCAGCCTTGACGAGGGCCGGGATCCGTCCGCAGTGATCGAGGTGGGCATGGGTGACCAGCAGCGCGCCGAGGCTCTTGGGGTCGAAGGCGAAGTCCATCCGATTGCGAAGGACCTCGTGGGGAGAGCCCTGGAACATGCCGCAGTCGACGAGGAGGCGGCGATCGCCGGCAGTGACGAGGAACTGGGAGCCGGTCACGGTGCCGACGGCACCCAGGAACTGCAGCGAGATGCCCATGCGGCGGTGAGTATGCGCGAGCGCGCCGCAGCCCGCGTTGCGCCACCCGGCCGCAGCGGCCGCTAGCATCCCCACATGCCATTCCCGATCGCGCCGCCCATCGAGCCGATGCTGGCAAAGCCCACGCCGGAGCTCCCCGTCGGAGAGGGGTGGCGCTACGAGCCGAAGTGGGACGGCTTCCGGGCCGTCGTCTTTCGCGACGAGGAGGAGCTCTACCTCCAGTCGCGGGACCTCAAGCCACTGGACCGATACTTCCCCGAGCTCCTCGGCCCGCTCCGCGCGCTGGGCGGCCCCTCGGCGCGCTTCGTGCTCGACGGGGAGATCGTCATCGCGCGCGACGGCGGGCTCGAATTCGAATCGCTCCTTCTGCGCATCCATCCGGCGGCCTCGCGCGTCGCGATGCTGGCCGAAGAGACGCCCTCCTCGTTCGTCGCCTTCGACTGCCTTGCGGAGGGCGCCGATCTCCTGCGCGACGCCCCGTACGAGGAGCGGCGACGTCGGCTCGAGCAGCTGGTTGCGGACCCGCCGGCATCGGTCCTGCTGACGCCGGCGACGTCAGACCCGGCGGTCGCGCGGCACTGGTTCGACGTTTTCGAGGGGGCCGGCCTGGACGGGGTCATCGCCAAGCGAGCCGAGCAGCCGTACGTCCCAGGCAAGCGCGAGATGGCCAAGATCAAGCACCTGCGCACCGCCGACTGCGTCGTCGCCGGGTTCCGCTGGCACAAGAACGGTCCCGGGACGATGGTCGGGTCGCTCCTCCTGGGCCTCTGGAACGACGCCGGGCAGCTGCAGCACGCCGGGGTTACCTCCTCGTTCACCGAGGCACGCCGCCGAGAGCTGGTCGAGTTCCTGGAGCCGTATCGGGCCAATGCGCTCCTGGGCCATCCCTGGCAGGAGTGGAAGGAATGGGAGGCCGCCGCGGAGGGGAAGCGGATGCCCGGGGCGACGTCGCGCTGGAACCGGGGCAAGGACCTCTCGTGGGAGCCACTCCGTCCCGAGCTCGTATGCGAGGTCGCGTTCGACCACCTGCAGGGCGATCGATTCCGGCACGCCACCACCTTCCAGCGCTGGCGCCCTGACAAGTCGCCCGCCGATTGCCGCTATGACCAGCTCGAGGAGACACCGCCCGCCCTGCTGGCCGATCTCTTCGGCGGTCGGTAGCGGAGCGTCCCGCTACACTCTCCCCGCCGTCCGTGGACCTCGTACTTGAGGAGACGCCGCACCCGTGACTGATCCGAACGCAGCCGTCAACGAGCTGGCCGATCGCTTCTGGGATGGGGTCCTGGAGCGCGACCCGGTCTACGCCACGATCCTGGGCGACACGCGATTCGACGATCTGCTGCCTGACCTGGGCGAGGCCGGCCGTGCCGCCGATGCCGCCGCGTACCGGGAGACGATAGCCGAGGCCGAGGCGATCGGGGCCGATGGCCTCGACCCCGAGCAGGTCATCACGCGCGACATGCTCATGCTGGTCGCCAGCACGCACCTCGAGGCGCTCGAGCGGAAGCAGTACCAGCTGGCGGTCAATCACATCTTCGGCGTCCAGACGATGCCGGTGCAGATCGCGCAGTACCAGATCGCCGACACGCCCGAGGGCCTCGAGCGGCTGCTCACCCGCTTCGCCGCCTACCCGGCGGCGATCGAGCAGACCATCGCGACCCTGAGCGAGGGGATCGCCGACGGTCGCACCGCGGCCGCGATCCCCGTTCGCAAGGAGATCGAGCAGATCGAGCGCATGGTCGCGGCTCCGAGCAAGGCCTTTCCCGCGGTGGGCATGGCCCACGTCGCGGACGACGAGGCGAGAGAGCAGGTGCGCGGGGCGGTCGAGGCGCACATCTATCCCGCGCTCCGGCGGCTCCGTGACTACCTCGTCGACGAGTACGAGGCCAAGGCGCGCACCGAGCCCGGCCTATTGGCCACGCCCAATGGCGAGGAGGCGTATCGGCTCGGCATCAGGATGAACACGACCATCGACACGACGCCCGATGAGGTCCATCGGTTCGGACTCGAGGACCTGGCGCACATCGAGGCGGAGAAGGACGAGATCGCGCGGCGCGCCGGCTACCGGGATCGCGTTGCCTACGCCAAGGCGCTCGGCGAGGACCCCGCGAACCACACCTCGTCCCGGGAGCGGATCATCGAGCTGGCGAACGAGCAGACGGCCCGCGCGTTCGCCGTCGCGCCGCGCTACTTCGGACGCCTGCCGCGCGCCAACTGCGAGGTCAAGGCGGTCGAGGAGTACCGGGAGCGGGAGGTGCCGCCCGCCTTCTACATGCCGCCTTCGATCGACGGCTCGCGCGCGGGCCAGTACTACATCAACACCTACCAGCCCGATCAGCGGGAGCTGCACAAGATCGCCGCGATCACCTTCCACGAGGCCACCCCCGGGCATCACTTCCAGCTCGCGATCGAGATGGAGCTGACAGGCCTGCCGGCGTTCCGGACGCTTGGCTCGCGGATGGCGGGCGCGGCCTACGCAGAGGGCTGGGGCCTCTACACCGAGCGCCTCGCCGACGAGATGGACCTCTACGAGAACGACGCAGAGCGGCTCGGCATGCTCGATGCCCAGTCGTTCCGCGCCGCCCGCCTCGTCGTCGACTCGGGTCTTCACGCCTTCGGCTGGAGCCGTGCCCGCGCCATCGAGTTCATGCACGAGCGCGGCTCGCTGCCGCCGGTCGACGCGGAGATCGAGGTCGACCGCTACACGATCTGGCCCGGCCAGGCCCTTGCCTACAAGATCGGCCAGCGCGAGATCGAGCGGGCGCGGCGCGAGGTGAGCGAGTTCATGGGGGACCGATTCGACCTGCGCGCCTTCCACGACGAGGTGCTCGGTCATGGCTCGTTGCCGCTGGCGACCCTCCGTCGCGAGATCCCAGGGTGGGTCGAGGCCGTCGTCGCGGCGCGCGAGGGCGCGCCCACGCGCTAGCCGCGTGGCGATGCGGGCTCCCGAGCGGGTCACGCTTGCCGGGCGATTCGTTCGCCTCGAGCCGATCTCCGAGGCGCACCGCGACGACCTCCTGGCGGCCGCGGCCGAAGATCCCGCCACGTTTCGCTACATGGGCTCGGACCTCTCCGTTGGAGCCGATGCCTGGCCCGCCTACCTGGCCGATGCGCTCCGCCCCGACTTCGTCGCCTGGGCCACGGTCGACGCGGCGAGCGGCCGAGCGATCGGCTCGTCTCGGTTCGGCGATATCGCGCCGGAGCACCGCCGTGTGGAGATCGGGTGGACATGGATTGCCCCGTCCCACCAGCGCACCGCAGCCAACACCGAGGCCAAGCTGCTGCAGCTGGGCTACGCCTTCGATGAGCTCGGTGCGACACGCGTTGCCCTCAAGACCGATGGCCGGAACGCGCGCTCGCAGGCGGCGATTGAGCGGCTTGGAGCGCACCGCGAGGGGACGCTGCGGCGGCACATGCGCATGCCCGATGGCTTCATCCGTGACACGGTCTACTTCTCGATCCTCTCCGACGAGTGGCCGTCGGTGAAGGCCCGGCTGGAGGAGCGGCTGGCCCGTTGAAGCTGACCTGGGCGCAGGCGCTGGCATGGCGGATGCGGCGTCAGCTCCTCGATCCAGTGGGCACGTCCTCTGTCGCGGATGTCGTTCGCCGCCTGGGCGGGGTGCAGGCGCAGGTTGCGTCGTCCGCGGAGCTGGCGATCCGGCTACGTCGCCAGAGGTCCCGGGCTGGGGAGGTCAATCGGGCGCTGGCCGATGGCCGGCTGATCAAGACCTGGGCGATGCGCGGGACGCTGCACCTCCTGACCCCGGAGGAGGGCGGGGCCTTCCTGTCCCTGATGGCCGACGCCAAGACCTGGGAGCTTCCGAGCTGGCAGCGCTACCTGGGCATGCGGAACGAGCACTGGGACGAGATGCGCGCCGCCGTCCGTGAAGCCCTCGCCGGAGGCCCGATGACGCGTGAAGAGCTGATCACCGTGATCCTCGCCCGGCCGCGCCTCTCCCACCTCGCGGCGGAGCTGCGATCCGGCTGGGGGTCGCTCTTCAAGCCGCTCGCCTGGCAGGGCGAGCTCTGCAATGGCCCGAGCCGGGGCACTCGGGTGACCTTCACGCGGCCAGACCTGGCCAGTCCCCGATGGGCTGGCCTGCCCGATCCGAACGATGCGGCGCCGATCGTGATCCGCGCCTATCTCGCTGCGTACGGACCGGCGAATGTGAGGAACCTGCAGAACTGGCTGTCGCGCGGAAGGATCACCGGCCGTCGTTGGCGCGACTGGCTGGTGGCGATGGGCGACGAGCTGGCCGTCGTCGAGGTGGACGGTGAGCCGGCATACGTCCGCGCCCAGGATCTCGACGAGCTGGCCACCACGCGGCTCACCTCTGCGGTCCGCTTGCTTGGTGGCTTTGACGCCTACGTGATGGGGCCGGGCACTGATGACGGCAGGGTCGTTTCCGCAGCGCGGCGCTCGACGGTCAGCCGGGCGGCCGGCTGGATCTCGCCCGTCGTCGTGTCAGGCGGGGTCGTGACCGGTACCTGGGAGCTCGACCGCGCCACCGCACGCATCAGCTGGTTCCGCGAGGCTGGCCGCATGCCCCGTGCCGCGCTCACTGTCGAGGTCGAGCGACTGTCGACGATCCTTGGGCGGGAGCTGAGGCTTGGGGTCTAGCCGCCCTTCCGGTCGTTGAGGTAGTCGATCACAAGCGCGTTGGCGTGGCCGTGATCCATGCCGTGCTCGGTCTTCAGCCAGGCCATAAGCTCCTTCCAGGTCGTGAGCCCCGTCTCGCCCATCAGCGCCTTCCATTCGCCGATGGAGCGGCCGTACTTCGCCTCGATCGACGGGAAATAGGCCGCCGGGCCGCGCACCGTCATCGTCATTCCTCCGATCTATCCCTGCTCCGCCGTCTCTGCCGGCGGCTGCTCGTCGAACTCAGGATCGGGGACGGCTCCCGGTAGAGCGCTATCGCCTACGGGCAACAGGCTATCGGCTCGCCCTCAGTAGATGAAGAGGCCGTTCGTCGACGGGCAGACGGCGTGACCGGCGAGGTTGCCGTCCGGATTGACGATCAGACCGTCGCGCGCGATGACCTTGCCAGCGGCATCGACGACGACGAGGTCCGGGGTGAACGCGACCCTGAACTGCGGTCCAAACCACACGTGGATGTGCGGGCCGCCGGCAGCTGGCTCAAGCCACACAGGTTCCAGGCGGTCTGGATTCGTGTGGAAAGCGACCTGCCCCATGTCAACGCCGGCGCACGCGCCGGATGGGTTGGCCCGGTGGAGCTGCGGGTTCGCCGCGTCAAATGGGCGGTCCTCCGGTCCGAGAATCGGTTCCCATCGGTCGACGACCAGCTGAACGGTGCACCACAGGCGGGCATCTTGCCGAGGCTCGAGCGGGAGGTCCTTGTCAAGCGCGTTGCGCGTGCATGACGCGCTGGCTGAATCGGCCACGTGCATCTCCACTCGAACCGTGATGTCCTGCGGAGGTTGCTCCAGCCCGGGCGGGAAACGAATGTCCAGGGGCTCCGCTACCGGACCTGTCAACGCGGCCGTTTGCATGCGCGGCTGCTGTCCGAGCCAGGCTGGCTCAACGCCGTACCAGACCGGCTGACTCCATGGCGAGGTGCGCGCCTCGATCGTGAAGGTCCCAGCGCCCAGGCATCTGGCTCGGGTGAATGGATCAAGGTGCGAGAGGACGGAGAGGTTGTCGCGAGTAGGGGGACAGTTATCAGCCTGCGGCGGGCTGATAGTGTCCTGCCCAGCATCGCTCGTCGGAATCCAGGTGAAGTAGCCGCCGGAACCTCTCGGCGTCTGGGGCACGTAGACCCGCAACCAGCCAAGCACAGAACCCGGATCTCCGAGGATCACGAGGTCCTGGCCACGTTTGATTGGGTTGGCCTCGTCGAGGACCGATTGCGCCGGCCCGCCCGGGGCGGCATGAGCCGCGAGATCCACCAACGCCTGGGTTCGGAGTGCCCCCGGGATCGCCTCGATCAAGCTTGGATCTCCACCCGCCGGCCGGGCCGCGACCCGAGGCGTGAGATCAAGCCCAGCGCCCTGTCGCGAGGGCTCTGCAGACGCTGAAGGAGCAACCGTAGTTCTGAAGACCCTCGTGCCAAGCAGCGTCGCGCCAACGACCAGGACGATCGCCACCGCCGCAATCCCTACTCGGCCCGTACGACGAACGACTGCCGGCATGCGCCGAGCCTATGTCGGGCGTTTCCGCGCCGGGCGTTCTGGCGCACCCTCAGCCGCTGCCCCGTACTCCGCCCACGGGTCGTAGTCCGGGTCCGGCGGCTCCGCGGC
>Ga0075425_100003128_pt1 | contig 16765 bp, 12 predicted proteins | sample SoiMethybrSBSTD4_FD_75300 | JGI IMG/M metagenome (GOLD analysis project Ga0075425, IMG submission 75300) | Bulk soil microbial communities from a Populus tree surrounding site in Tennessee, USA - Soil MetaG P. TD hybrid SBSTD4 | ecosystem: Environmental > Terrestrial > Soil > Tree plantation... | reverse complement strand
AGAAGTCAGAAAAAATTGAAAGCCTCCGGCGTCGGCGCCAAAGCTGTTGTAGACGATGTTGGTGAGCAGCAGGAGGCAGTAAGCCGCGCCGACCGGCAAAGCATAACCGGCTTGATGCGTGAGAAAACCTTTTTGTCCGCCCCAGAGCACGAGGACGACGACCAGCGGCATGATCAACGTGAACAAGAGAGGGCCACTGCGCGAAAAGTAGCGGATCTCTTTTTCGTAAACGGCGGTGATCGCCGCTGCGACAGCTGGAATCCTCCATCCCCGGTTTACGCGGGCGGGCGATGCTTGTTCAGAACGTCTCTCCCCTTCCGAGGGACTTTCCCCGCGATATTGAGCACGAAGGCGCAGGTGAAGCAGGCCAAACGCGGCCACAGTGAATGCCGCCATGACTCCCAGCGATGATCCCGCCAGTGCATACCAGTGATGATTCGCCTGCGCCAGCGCCAGGCCGACGAGGCCCGGAGGAAACCACTGCTGAACGCCGAGCAGATAGGGAGGGAGATGCGATGCCGTACGCGAGGCGGCGTGGCCATAGCGGCCGAGAAGGGGCCCGATCAGCTGAAAGCCGATCAACGCCAGGAAAAACAGGATGCCCATGATTTCGCGGCTGCGGCGGCGCAGGAGCCAGCGTTCGATCCACACATAGATGGCACGGGCGAGAAGAATGTTGAGTGCGACGAAGATCGCCACGGAAAGCAGCGCCCAAAACCCAAGATCCACGCTGCCAGCCAGAACGCCCAAGAAAACTCCCGCCGACCAGCTCAGGCCTAGTGCTGTAGGTATGTCCAAAGCACCATAAAGCAAGCGGACGACAAAATAAGTGCGGTAGCTCAGGGGAAAACGAAGCAGATCAGAGGCGTCAAGATTCTGGTTAAACGCGCTGGCCATGATCGGGAAGAGCTGCCAGAACAGAAATATGGCCCAGCAAACGAGCGAGACGAATTCGGGTCGCGCGGCTTTGGTGAATCCCCAACATGTCATGGCGATGGCGAAACAACCACCGAGACCTGCTGCCACGACGAGCACCGCCCCGATAATGCGAGACACCAGATTGAGTTTGTGCCGGACCGAGCGCAGAGAGTTGATGAAAAGACGCGCACGCAGAAACGTGATCGCTCTGAGTTGAGCCGCTGAAACGGGGTTCATCAATCGCATAGTCAAGCGAGCCACAGTCAACCCAGCCAGGACAGTTCTTGCGCGGCATTGCGGGAGCCGCCGACAACCTGCAAAAAGAACTCTTCCAAACTCATTGGGCCGTGAGCGGCTTCGGTTCCCTCGATCACGCCTGAGCGCAGTTCATCAAGGGGTCCCTGGGCCACCAACCGGCCTTGGTTGATGATTCCCACGTGAGTGCAAAGCCGCTCAACGATTTCAAGAACGTGCGAAGTCAGAAAGATGGTCACGCCACGTGCGGTCATGCGCTGCAACATCGCCTTCAATGTTCCGGAGGCGACCGCGTCAACACCTTCGAATGGTTCGTCTAAGAACAGGACTTTAGGCCCGTGGATTACAGCTGCGGCCATAGCCAACTTCTTCTGCATTCCGTGCGAGTAGTCGGTGATTAGTCTTTTCGGCTGTGATGAGAGCTCCATGAAGTCGAGCAGCTCGGCGGTCCGTTGAGCGGCGGTATCGCGATCGAGCCCATACATGCGCCCGGCGAAGTTCAGAAATTCGGAGCCGGTGAGGCGCCCAAATAAAGCCATGCCTTCAGGGACAACACCGACCTGTCGCTTGACCTCAACTAAGTTGGTGGAGAGATCCAAACCGAGAATTTGCATGCTGCCTGCGGTCGGAGCGAGCAGGCCGGTGAGCATTTTTATCGTGGTTGATTTGCCAGCGCCGTTTGGACCGAGAAAGCCGAAAAACTGACCCGGCGCGACATGCAAGTTGACGTCCTCAACGGCGGTGAATTCTCCGAAACGGCGAGTCAAGCCAGTGGTGAGGATCGCATCCACAGAGTTCCGACTGTAACACAGGCGGGAGGCGGCTTCCGGCGATTGTTATCATGACCCAAATGCGGTTTATTTAACCACAAAGGACACGAAGGTTCACTCTAGGAAAATCCCTACGTGTTACTGTGTGTCCTTTGAGGTTGTGCTTTTTTCTGGAAGGGAATGATTGCATGCAGCTTACGGAACTATTTCTTTCTGAACTGGAACGCGAAGCGGCCTTGTCGCGACGCGTGCTCGAACGAGTACCTGAAGGCAAGAACGATTGGCAACCGCATCCGAAATCTATGCGGCTAGGTTACCTAGCGGTACTGGTCGCGAGCATGCCGGGATGGATTGATCTCATGATCAATCAGGAAGAATTGAATTTCGATTCGCCAGGCAGAAATCGTCCGCAAGAAGTTGGCTCGAATGCCGCATTGCTAGGCGTGCTGGATAGCAATCTCACGAAGGCGCGCGCGGCGTTGTCAGGCACAAACGATGAACACTTGATGACGCCATGGAGAATTCGCGCGGCGGGGCGCGTAGTGCAGGAACAGGCGCGGCATTTGTTTCTTCGAGATGCCGTCTTCAGCCATATGGCCCATCATCGAGGGCAGCTAACTGTGTATTTGAGATTGAACAATGCTGCGGTTCCGGCAATCTATGGCCCCTCTGCAGACGAGAGTGGTTTCTAGTTCTGCTTCAGTGTTTGTCGGATCCACTCGAGCATCGTGGGCACGACACTCTCATCGAGCTTGTTGTTGATACTCAGCAAGTGATCTGCACGCTCGATGCTCACATAACGCCCGTGCCCGGGATGCGAGCGGTTTACGATTTCGGCAATCGAACGACTATCGGCATCGCTCATTACGTGGTCAGCGTAGCCGTGCATCACCAGGACGGGGATATTGACTTTCTCCCACGCCGCACCGAGGTTTAGGGCTTGCAGCTGTTGATAGAAAGCTGCCGGCCGGCCATATTGGCCGTCAGGTTTTTCGTACCACACGTCCTTCCAGTCTGGATGTTGCGCGAGGATCGCGCCAGGAGTCATTCGTCCGTTTAGATAAGAATCGTAAAACTGACTGAAAATCTTCAATTCTGAGTCTACCTCGCCGGCGCTCTTCCCTGCACCGGTTAGGCGAACGCGCTCGAGTTCCAGCATGTGCTCGTACCAAGTGCGCCCCCAGGAACTGGCGGCGATGTAGCCCCGAACAGGGTGGTCGCGGGGGACCAAAACCGAAGTACCACCGCCATTGCTGAGGCCGACGACAAATACGCGGTTTGGATCAATGAAGTCGTACTTAGCGATCGAGGCGAAGGCTGCCTGATATCCGGACAATTCGGTGAGGAAATCAGTGGAGGCGCAGGCGCCTTTGCTTTCGCCGACGCCGGGCTTGTCCATGCGTATGGTTGCATAGCCGGATTGCTCGATCAGTCGCCAGAAAATGGCGCCGAAGCCATCCGACGAAGAAAATGGCCGGCACCTTTTCTGACCTAGTTTTCGGCCTAGTAACAAATGTGCGGAGTTGATCGCCGTGGTTGTCAGAAACCCAGCCGTAGATCACATCGGCGTTTTTGAATTGTTCGCGTTTTTGTGCCGCGAGAGACAGACAGAAGAGGACCAGCAGGAAAGGAGAAAGCAGGCGCATGGAGTTCTCCGTTCCCCTAGACGAAAAATGGGGCGGATGGTTAGCACGCACTGGGAGGGAAGGGACAAACCGTCATGGTCGCCGGTCGAACCACATGTTGGCTGACTTCGGTTACGGTACGCACCGGGCTATGGGCGACTGCTGTCCGCCACCCACAATATTTTGACTTGTTACGAAAACGGAACAGCAGCGGAGATGCTTACTCGCTGGTGAAGTAATCCACGGTCACGGGATTCTCAAATAGCGAGTAGTCGCGGGTGACGACGGTGATGCCGCTGTCGGTGACGAAATATTTCTGGCGGTCGGACTCAGGATCGAAGCCGATGGTGGTGCCTTCGGGAATATGGACGTCGCGGTCGATGATGGCGCGACGGATGCGGCAGTGGCGGCCGATGTTCACGTGCGAGAACATGATGGTTGAGTCAACTTCGGTGTAGGAATTCACGCGGACGTCCGGCGATAAAACGCTGTAGCGGACCGTGCCTCCGGAGACGATGCAGCCCGCCGAAACGATGGAATCGAGCGCCTGCCCTGTGCGTCCGGGTTCTTCGAAGACAAACTTCGCCGGCGGATACTGGCGCTGATGGGTGCGGATTGGCCAGGCTTCGTCGTACAGGTTGAAAACGGGGGAGATGGAGACGACGTCCATGTTGGCTTCGTAGTAGGCCTCGAGTGTGCCCACGTCGCGCCAATAGAGCGCTTCCTTCTTGTTTTCATCTACGAAGTCGTAGGAATACACACGGTAGTCGTCAACCATTTTCGGCAGAATGTCCTTGCCGAAATCGTGGTGCGAGTGCTCGTCTTCGGCATCCTTCAAGAGGATGGGGATGAGAACGTCAGTATTGAAGAGATAAATTCCCATCGAGGCGGAAACCTTGTCGGGGTTGTAGGGAGAGCGCAGCTTGGTGAACGTGGGCTTCTCTTCGAAGCCGGTGACGCGATTATCGGAATCGACAGCCATCACGCCGAAGCGATAGGTTTCGTCGGGATCGATCTGGATGGTGGCGAGCGTCACGTCGGCGGCCGAATCGACGTGCTGCTTGAGCATGAGGCCATAATTCATTTTGTAGATGTGATCGCCTGACAGAATCAGCACGTGCTTGGGCTGCTCGGAACCGATGGAATAAATGTTCTGATAGACCGCGTCCGCTGTGCCCTGATACCACTGGTCGCTGACCCGTTTCATAGGGGGGAGGACTTCGATGAACTCGCCCACTTCGCGGCCGAGGATAGTCCAGCCTTCGCGGATGTGACGATTGAGCGAGAGCGCCTTGTACTGGGTGAGAATGTAAACGCGGCGAAGATCGGAGTTGACACAGTTGGAAAGAGTGATGTCAATGATGCGGTAAATACCGCCGAAGGTCACGGCGGGCTTGGCGCGGTCTCGAGTGAGGGGATAGAGCCGTTCTCCAGCTCCTCCAGCCAGCAGAACTCCCAGCGTGTCTTTCATTTTTCCTCACGCATCTTGCATCTCGCTCCACTAGGATGCGCTAGGCACCCGGCGCGGACAGAATCGCCTTAGCCGGGAGTGCATTTTGGCGGGTCAGGTACAGCGGTAGCGCCGGGGTGAAACGAACTTGCGCGGTAAATACTAGCACAGGGTCGCGCGGGGAGGGCAAGCGCACAGTCGCTTCCAGATGGCGTCAAAAGACCTTAACCGTAAGGTCGCAAAGGCCGCAAGGAAAACTTCGACGTAATGCTGTGGCGCTGACTGCCTTGGCTCGATACTATTCGTTGTATGTTTCGCCGTAGCGTAATGGTCTTTTCATTCGCGGCCCTGGTGCTATCCGGGGAGTTGCAGGGTGCACCGGCGGCTGGGCCCGGAATTGTGTGGCAACCTGCGAAACTCGTTCCGGGATCGCCGGTGTTGTTCCAAATTCCGGCTTCGAAAAAAATTCAGGACGTCAGCGCCCGCTGGTTTGGGCACGAGGTGACGTTTTTCCGTGCAGGGGATGCGAGCGGCTGGTACGCGCTGGCGGCGGTGCCGATCGAAACTGCTCAAGGAAACTACGATTTGACGGTCAATGAAAAATTGGTGTCGGGAAAATCGGTCGAGCTCAGAAAGGCAATCAGAATTGCGCGCGCTACTTACCCGAAGATCACGGCGAAAGTCGCCAAGCAATTCACGGAGCCAAACCCCGAACAGTTGAAGGAAATCAATGCTGACAAGAGCGTAAAGCAGCAGACCTTCGCGAATGTCACTTCGCAAAAATTGTGGGAAGGATCGTTTGTTGCGCCAGTGGCTGCGCCCATTTCCGACATCTTCGGCACGGCGCGCGTCTTCAATGGCGAAGTGCTCAGCCGCCATCAGGGGCTGGATTTCGGGGTCGCCACCGGAACACCGGTTGCCGCAATTAATCGCGGAACGGTGCTTTTGGCCCGACCGCTTTATTTTGAAGGCAATTGCGTCGTCATCGACCACGGGCAAGGGCTGCTCAGCCTCTACTTGCACCTTTCCGAGTTCAAGGCGAAGGAGGGGGATGAGGTGCAACCACATCAGATTATTGGACTTAGCGGCGGAAGCGGGCGCGCGACCGGCCCCCATCTTCACCTTGCTGTGCGGTGGCAAGGGGTGTATCTGGACCCGGCGACGCTGCTCAAGCTGAGGATTCCCTAAGACGGGCAAAGCAATCTTGTTCCATTTTCGTAACAAAATTCCCAATTTGGGAAGACTGCCCCATTTTGGTGCTAAAGATACGACTGCTTATCGTTCGGCAAAGCGTGGGGAAGCGCTTTTCTGAGGTCTGCACGGGCGAGGGCTATCGGGACCTTGGAGAACCCCTCGTCAAGTTCCCGATATTTATTTGCGTGAAACTTCGATGCGGTGTTTGGTAAGAGTCAAAAGCCTTAACCACAGAGGGCACAGAGTTTCACAGAGGAAGTTCCACCGAGGAAACCTCACCTCAAACGATTGCGGCAATTGATTGCGCCGCAGACTCATCTTCGACCGGAACTCCGTCGGAATAATCCACGGTCCTGCCTGAGATCGCTGGGACCCTTTCTCCCGGAACGATGATTCCGACGAGATTCAGTGGATCGGCGGCTGAGATCGTAACGAGTTCGCCAGCGGGCGCGAGCTTGCGAGTGGCGCGGAGGGATTCGACGGCGACGGGCAGCGCGAACTGCTCGCCAACGAAGCCATCTACAAATCTGCCTCCGCGGATTTCGCCGCGGGCTTCGAGATGGCGATAAGCGATCTGCAGTTCGCGCCACTTCGGCAGATTGCTTTCGCGTGCCAGCAGATCGCGGAACACGACTCCATAGCGCTTCAGCAGCATCCAGCACGTGGCTTCGACCGCACGATCGTGCTCGGCGGCAGAATCGGCATGCAAGATCGCCCAGCGTCCGGCGCTGTGGCGGGGGCGCGCGGTGCGTCCGCTTCCCTGCCCGGAGCGGCGTTTGGGATCGATGAGTGCGCGCAAGTTGTCGAAGCCGTCGGCCGTGACCAGGCCCGCTGCAACCAGTTCCCATAGGCCGGTCTCGACTTCAGCTTTCAGTTTGCCGGTTGCGCGAACAATGTCGGGAAAGAACGAAGCGCCGCGCTCTCGCAGCAATTCGAACACCTGTCTGGCAATCGGGCTCAAGCCTTGAGCGTTGCTGGAGGCAGAGTGCGGAGTCATCCAATCTGCTTCTTCGCGGACGAAGAACGTGATCGGAGCGACGCTGGTCGGAATCACGCGACGGCGTCCGTTGCCGTCTGAGGCTTCGAGGGTTGCAGGATGCGGCGAAAGGCGTCCCCATCCAACTGCGCCAGTGAGACAGAGTTGGTCGAGCCACTTGGGATCGTAATCGGCGACACGCCGGGCAAGCACTTGCCGCTCCCATGCGTTCGCAGGGATTTCAAAGCCTTGAAGTTGACGAAGGACTTCGAGCGTGGCGCGCTCGCCCTGCATCTGCGATCCGGGCGCAATATGCTGCCAGCGCAAGAGCCAGCGCATGAACTGCGCGGGAGTGACGGGCTCGATCTGCTTGCGCAGGGTTGCAACCGTGAGACGATGAATGCGCGCGAGCAGGCGGCGGTCGCACCACTCGTGCTCGTGTGGCCCGGGCGCCCCCGCCCGCGAAGCTTCGCCTGTGAACTTTCCGCGAAGAATGGACCCGCTGGCTTCGAGACGAAGCATCGACTTCTCTATTTCGGCGGGCGCGATTCCTAGTAACTCGCCTAGTTCATTCGACGTGATTGGGCCAATGTGAGTCATCCATCCGGTCACTAGAGCAAGCAGGGACTCATCGCGAGATGCGCGTTTTTCGCCGGTCTCAAGAGCCGGACTTTCAAGTTTGGCTTCAGGAAAAATCGAGGAGAAGGATTTCGTGCGTTCTGCGGCCATCCAATACCGCAGGCCATCACCTATGGCGATGAGCCCTCGGTTGTGCAAGCGAAGATGGTCGAACCATGCCTGCCAAGCAGTCGAGCTTCGCTCGACCGGGCGGGTGAGGGCACCCGCCCCTACGTGGTTCGTAGAGCTGTCAAAAATCGGGAACGCTACCAGCGTATGCAGCACATCGTGCAGCTCATCGGCATCACGCACATCGGGCCAGGCTTCTTCCGTCACCTGCTCGATGGCTGCGGGATCAAGCTTGCCGACTTCTTCCAGAACCGATTCTGGCAACATTCGCCGCATTTCGACCGCCCGGGCGCGGCGTTCTTCGAGCGGAGCGTCGTCGAGATAGGCATACGGATTCGCGTTCAGAATCTCGTGCGAGAACTGCGAAGGCACCGGCGTATCCACCGAAAGACAGCGAATGGAACCTTCGTCTATACAGCGCAAAAGTTCTTTCAGGCCATCAATGTCCATGGCCTCGGTGAGAAGGTCTTTCATCACCTCTCTCACCAGTGGGTGATCGGGGATTGGGATGTCGCCGGCGATGTTCTCCTGACAGGCAGCAACATCGGGAAAAACTGAGGCGAGCAAGTCGTCAGAGCGGATGCGTTGAATTTGAGGAGGAATTTTCTTCCCACCTTGAAAGCGGAGTAGGGCGAGAGAGCGATTTGCGTCCCAGCGCCAGCGCGTACCGAAGATGGGAGAGGCGAGTGCCGCTTGTTCAAGCACCGGCTGCACGGTTTCGGCATTCAGAAAATGAAAGACGTCGCAGAGCGGAAAGCTGTGCTGCTCGGCGAGCGCGATGTTCAATCCATTGTCAGTGGCGGCGGCCTGAAGTTCGAAATTGAAGCTGCGGCAGAAACGTTTGCGTAGGGCCAGTCCCCAGGCTTTGTTGACCCGGGCGCCGAAGGGAGCGTGGATGATGAGCTGCATGCCGCCGCCTTCGTCGAAGAAGCGCTCGGCGATGATGATGCTTTGCGTGGGGACATCGCCAAGGACGGCACGGCCTTCGAGGATGTACTGGATGGATTGCTCGGCCCCGGATTTGTCGAGGCCGCACTCGTCCATGAGCCAGCGGACTGTTTCTTCTGTGGCCCCCCTGTGTGACTCTAAGCCATCGGTGGTAGAAACACCTTTAACCACAGAGGGCATAGAGGCACACAGAGGCTTCGCCCCGGGCAATCGTTCGCTGATTTCGCGGCGTAGTTCAGCAAGATGAAATGAGAGCTCCTGCGTGCGGCCCGGTGCTTCACCGTTCCAGAACGGGACGGTCGGCGGCGCGCCGTGCGCGTCTTCGACCAGCACGCGTCCGGATTTCCCCTCCACTCGTTGAACGCGCCAGGAAGTGTTGCCGAGCAGAATGATGTCGCCGGAGTTGCTCTCGATGGCAAAATCTTCGTCGAGCGTTCCGACGACAATGCCTTCCGGCTGAGCGACGACGGTAAATAGGGCGGTTTCGGGAATTGCACCGCCGCTGGTGATGGCAGCAAGCCGCGCTCCACGGCGGGCACGCAGCTTGCGGTTCACGCGGTCATGGTGGAGATAAGCGCCGTAGCGTCCGCGGCGGGCGGCGATACCCTCAGAGAGCATCTCGAGGATGGAATTGAAGATTTCGCGAGTGAGATTGCGGTACGGGTAGGCCTGGGTGATGAGAACGAAAAGCTCGTCTTCGTCCCAGCCTGAATCGCCGGACGCTCCGTCGTGATTGGTTCCCAGGTCTCGCAAAACCGGCGAGACCTGGGGCACCCCAATCATTGCTTCTGAACTTTCGCTCCGCTCGGAGAAGAGTGTCCGAGCCACATGGTCATTGCTGGTCGTACATGTTGCCACAATCTGTTGCGCAAGGACATCCAGCGGCGAATCCGGAATCATCAGGCGATCGAGATCGCCGTGGCGAACGGCGCGCACCAAGGCAGCGCACTCGAGCAACTCGTCGCGGGTGGTTGCGAAGAGCCGTCCTTTGGAGACCGCGCCGCGCCAGTGACCGGAACGCCCCACACGCTGGAGCGCAACCGCAATCGCGCGCGGAGAACTGATCTGAATGACGAGATCAACCGTGCCGATATCGATTCCAAGCTCAAGCGAAGCCGTTGCAACCAGGACTTTGATCTGACCTTCTTTTAATTTCTTTTCTGCGATAAGGCGCAGCTTGCGGGACAGGCTTCCATGATGCGCGCCGACCTGATCTTCGCCCAACCTCTCGGCAAGATGGTGCGACACACGTTCGACAAGGCGGCGCGTATTCACGAAGACGAGCGTTGACCGATGCTGCTGCGAGAGTTCGACGATGCGGTCGTAAATTTCCTCCCACATCTCGTTGGTGGCAATCGGACCGAGGAGCGTGTTGGGAATTTCAACTGCGAGATCGAGCGTGCGTTTGTGGCCGATGTTGACGACCACGGGATCGGGGCGGCCGTTTCCGGCGAGGAAGTGGGCGACATCCTCGATCGGCTTTTGTGTTGCAGAAAGGCCAATCCGAACCGGAGACCTATCCGTCAGGTGCTCAAGACGTTCAAGCGACAGGGTGAGATGTGCTCCGCGCTTGTCATCGGCTACGGCGTGGATTTCGTCAACGATGACGGTTTCGACGTCGCGCAGGATTTTCCGGCTGCTCTCCGCCGTGAGCAGGATGTAGAGCGATTCTGGAGTCGTGACCAGAATGTGCGGCGGGCATTTCAGCATCGCCCGGCGCTCGGGCATCAGCGTGTCGCCGGTGCGAACGGCGGTGCGAATTTGCGGCATCAGGAAGCCGTGCTCGCCTGCGAGTTGGAGAATTTCCGCCAGCGGGCCTTCGAGGTTTTTCTGAATATCGTTGCCGAGGGCTTTGAGCGGGGAAATATAGAGAACTTCGGTGCGATCGTGCAGATCTCCGTGGAGAGCCTTACGAACCAGACGATCGATGCAGGCGAGAAATGCGGCTAAAGTCTTACCCGAACCGGTAGGCGCTGAGATTAAGGTTGTGCGCCCGGCGAGAATATGCGGCCAGCCCTGCTCCTGAGGCTCGGTGGGCGTGCCGAATTTATTCGTGAACCATTCGGCGACCAGAGGATGGGCCCAGGAGAGAGACTGCATTTACTCATTCTAAGTCGGAAGCGTAGTTTTCGTAAATTGTTCGCCTCGCAGAGGTGCGCAGTTTTACTGCCTTCGGTGCGTCTTACTTATGTTGTATTGTAAGCACAATGGATAATATTTTTACCAGCATGAGTTCCAAAGGTCAGGTGGTAATTCCGGCGGAACTGCGCGAGAAGCTTGGGATCGACGCAGGCACTCGAATGGCAGTCCGCATCGAGGATGATCACCTGGTACTAGAGCCGATCAATGCGGCCTACATCCGGTCTCTTCGTGGCTCCCTCAAAGGGCCGGTCTCAATGGTCGAAGCCAGAAATCGCGAGCACCGGCTCGAAAAATGAAATCCTATGCCCTAGACGCCAGTGCGGCCTTGGACTTTCTGGGCGATGAGGCTGGCGCAGCGCGGGTCGAGCAGATTCTCAACAGCGCCCATAAACGGGAAAGTACGGTGTGCATGTCCGCGCTGAATTGGGGTGAGGTTTTCTACAACATTTGGCAGCATCATGGCGAAGAGGCAGCTCAAAGAGCAATCGGCCGCCTCTCCCGCTTGCCCATCGAGATCGTGCCGGTGGAACAACAGCAGGCGCTGAAGGCGGGTGAGATCAAGGCCCTACATATGCTCTCGTTCGTTGATTGTATTGCGGCTGCTCTAGCGGAGCTGCGTAACTCGATCCTGGTCACGGCAGACCGTGACTTCGAGAAGCTCGGGCGAACGGTCCAGGTGCTTTGGATTGCGCGCTCGTGACCCCAAACTTTTGGCGCAAACAACTTTGCCTTCCCTGCTCTTCTCTGCGAAACTGACTCTACTTTTTATTGAGCTGCCATGGGTCGCATTCACGTCCTTCCCGAGCATGTTGCCAACAAGATCGCTGCCGGTGAAGTGGTTGAGCGGCCTGCGTCTGTGGTGAAGGAACTGCTTGAGAATTCTCTCGATGCCGGCTCCATGCGAATCCGAATCCAGGTCGAAGCCGGCGGGAAGAAGCTGATCCAGATCACCGATGACGGGTGCGGCATGGTGCGAGATGATGCCCTGCTCGCCTTCGAGCGGCATGCGACTTCGAAGATTAAAGACGCCGAAGACCTGCTGAATATTTCAACGCTTGGATTTCGCGGCGAGGCTTTGCCCTCCATTGCTTCGGTCTCTCGTCTTCGGCTTGAAACCCGCGCCGGGGACCAGGATTCCGGAACAGTCGTCGAAATCAACAGCGGCAAAATGTTTCGCGTGGAGGAAGCCGGCTTGCCGCCGGGCACCTCGATCACGGTTCGCGATCTCTTCTTCAATGTTCCGGCGCGAAAGAAGTTTTTGAAGGCGGAGTCTACCGAGCTTTCGCACATCGCCTCGCTGGTCACACACTATGCGCTGGCGCATCCCGACAAGTACTTCGAGCTGCACTCGGCAACGAATGCAATGCTGGTCGCGCCGCCCGTCGCCGGGTATAGCGAGCGGGTGTATCAGGTGTTTGGGAAGGAAACGCTCGACCAGTTGATTTCGGTTGCAGCCGAATTCCCGCTGGCGCACGTGGGGCTGCCGCAGCCGCCACCGTGGCGGCGCGAGCAGGAAGATGAGGAGAGTGGCCCTTCCGAACCGGGCCATTTGCGGCTGCACGGTTTTGTTTCGAAGCCAGAAATTCAGAAGCTCAATCGCAACTCGATTTATACGTTCGTGAACGGGCGTTTGATACGCGACCGGTTGATTCAGCATGCGCTCACCGAGGCATATCGCAACATTTTGCCGCCTACAGTTTTTCCCGTTGTACTTTTGTTTTTTGAGATGCCGAACGCGGAAGTTGACGTGAACGTGCATCCGTCGAAGACGGAAGTGCGGTTTCGCCAGCAGAGTGTGATGCACGACTTTCTGCGCGACTCGGTCCGCGCTGCATTGATGAAGGCGAGACCAGTACCGCAGTTCGTCACGGAAATTCGCGCGCATCCGACCGCCAGCCCGTCGTTGACTCCGGGGGCTCGCGCTGCCGCTGAGGGCGTACCGGCCTGGCACTATGGTGCAACGGCGCCGCAGGAGTTTGGTTTGCAGGCTCCGCCACAGCCGCTGATTGCCGAGCGTTTCCATTTCGCTGAGGGGATTGCGGTCGAGGCGAATGCAGCCATTCCAGTGGCGCGTTTTCCGCGGCAGACGTTTGCAGGCCCGGTTGAGGCTCCGGAAGGCGGCAGTTGCGCTCCTGCGATTGACGAACCAGAGCCGCTGGGGGAGCCTCCAAGCCTGTCGTCCCTCAAACCACTGGGGCAACTGCGAGAATCATTCATCCTCGCGGTCAATCACGATGGGCTTTGGATTATTGATCAGCACGTCGCCCATGAGCGGGTGCTGTTCGAGCGAGTGCTGAAACAGCGCGCGCAGCAACGGGTCGAGAGCCAGCGACTGTTGATGCCGATTGTCATCGAACTGACTCCCGCGCAACAGGCGGTCTTCTCCGAAATTTCTGAAGAGCTAGAAGGCAATGGATTCGATGCGGAGCCATTTGGGACGCGCAGCATTGCGGTGAAAATCGCGCCAGCAGGCGTCGAAGCGGGGCAGGTCGAGCACATGCTTCACGAATTGCTGGATCAGTTTTCGCGAGAAGATCAGGCGCTGAATCTGGAACAGATTCGCGGGCGCATTGCCGCCTCGATTGCCTGTCATGCGGCCATTAAGGTCAACATGCCGCTCCAGCAGAACAAAATGGAATGGCTGCTCGCCGAACTTGCCAAGACCGATTGCCCCATGACGTGCCCGCACGGACGTCCAGTAGTTCTGCGATACTCGATGAGGGACATCCAGAGGGCGTTCAAGAGAATCTAGCTCTCAGCCATCAGCCGTCAGCCATTAGGAAACGATCCAAGGATTGCGTCTGGTTTAAACTCAATGCTTCCTGCTGGCCTGACAGCTCTATGAACGATTCAACTCGCCAAATCTCTTTCCGTCGCGCGGCGTGGCTGGTCGGGGTGCTGGCGCTGGTGTTGTCGATTTCCACGGTTTTCCTCATCCACCAATATGGCGCGACGCGGCCAACCGTCGGGGACTCCAGTCGCACGCATGCGGTCAAAATCCATTCACGGGTTGTATATCTCACCACGGGAGAATACGCAGCCGCGTTTGCCTCTCATGCTCTGACAGTTCTTGCCATCGGGTCATTTCTGGGCGTGCTCCTGAAATCGAGAGCAAGGAAACCGTAACCAGCCATGACCGACCAAGATATCAAAGACTTGCGCCGTGAAAAATGGCGGCTGAACGGGACGCCGATCCGCACTTTGGAGGACGCGCGCAGCTTCATCGAGTCGAACGGATTTTCGTTGATGCTCCCGATATTGCCACCCGTGCTCGTACCGACGTTCATCGGCGCGTGGGCTGGCACAGAGGAGCGGCTTCCGACTCAGAAGCAAGCGTTCACTGATCCGAGAGCAAAAGAGGCAACGGAGCTCATGGTGCGCCTGCTCCGGGACAAGTCGGCGTACGAGGCAAATCTCTTCGGCGAGAACAACGCGTTTTTGCTATCAGCTTCGGTGTTTCCGTTTTTCTACGCGCTGGTGGGCGAGCGAAATCCGCGTCAGGCGCCGAAAGCCGGGCCACGCTCGCTTTATTCGCAACTGGCTTGCGATGCTTACGCGATCATCCACCGTAAAGGTCCGATTTCAAAACTGAAGTTGCTTGAGGAGCTGGGCAAAGGGATTTCGGAACCAGCCATCGATCACGCGCTTTTGGGATTATGGTCGAAGCTGCGCATAACGCGTGTGGACTACAGCCAACGCGAGGGGGCATCGTGGGACGTGCTGCAGCGCTGGGCGCCGGAGGCGATCGCAGAAGGCGTGAACTGCTCGCTGAACTCTGCCTTGTCGGCGCTGATTTCGAAGTATCTGGATTGCGTAATTGCAGCAGACCAGCAGGAGTTGGAATCGTTCTTCGGGCATTTCGTGCCGCGATCGAAAGTGCGCGAGGCGGTGAACGCATTGCTGGCGGCGCGGGAGTTGAGCTTTGTGCCGGTGGGACATCGGTCGTTAATTCAGGTCACGCCGAGAGAGGCGGCTCGGCGGTCGGGGACGAAATGAATGGGTCTCGACGAGCGTGGATTTGAAGTTATACCGAAGTTTCTCCCAGCTGCGACGATCTCTTCGGTTGTCGACTCGGTATCAAATTCCTTAATTGCGCGAAGTCGTGCGGGAATGCGCCACGCATTGAAAGTTCCGGCGGTGCGCGCCCTCGCTGAAGTGACTGCCTAATTGAACTTGCAGAGAAAGCGCTGGGTCAGGGCGCATTCCCTTTTCGAGCCACGCTGTTCGACAAGTCTGCCCAATCGAACTGGCTGGTCGTGCGGCATCAGGATACGGCGCTGCCATTGCAAGAGCGCCAAAACGTTGCAGGCTGGGGACCATGGTCGGTCAAAGAAGGAACCATCTGTGCGCACGCGCCCGCATCGGCACTGGAACAAATAGTTGCGATTCGAGTTCACCTTGACGACTCAAACGCGGAGAATGGCATCCTGACAATCTTGCCTGGCACTCACGCCTCAGGAGTCCTGAGTGACGATGCAATTCACGAGCTCGCGGCGAGAACTCCTGCGGTGGAATGCTGCGTCACAGCGGGAGGCGTCCTGCTCATGCGGCCTCTAACGGTACATGCGTCTTCGAAGACGAGATCAGGCGCTTCGAGGCGCGTACTGCACATCGAATACGCGTCGCGAACGTGCTTTGATGGCGGCTTGGAACTGGCCGCCGGGTGAGCGTCAGCCCTTCAATAAGCACTTCAGAACTTGACCCAACCACTTCCGCGCCAGAAAACCCTACATGTACAATCGCACTCGAAGATGACTGAAACCTCTCCGCGAAAACTGATCATCGCGATTGACGGCCCGGCAGGCGCTGGAAAAAGCACCATCGCTTCGCGGCTGGCGCGCAAGTTGGGTTACGTAAATCTTGAAAGCGGCGCGATGTACCGGGCGCTGGCGTTGAAGGCGATTGAGAATGACATCTCGTTTGATGACGAGGCTGCGTTGGACGGGCTCGCTCATAATTCGCGGATCAAGATTGAGCCGACGCTGGGCGGAAACCGTGTGCTGCTCGATGGACGTGACGTCACGACGAGGGTGCGCGAAGAAGATGTTTCGCAAGCGGCGTCGCGAGTTTCGGTTCATCCGAAAGTCCGCGCGTGGATGGTGGCGCGGCAGCGCGAGCTTGGGGAGAATGGCGGAGTCGTGATGGAGGGGCGAGACATTGGGACGAAGGTTTTTCCTGATGGAGATGTGAAGATTTTTCTCGATGCCGATCCGGTGATTCGGGAGCAGCGGCGGATTCAGCAGCAGCATGCGCGCGGAGTTTCTGCCGAAGCGATGGCGGAGGAGTTGCGCGAGCGGGACCGGCGGGACCGGACGCGGGCGAATTCGCCGCTTGAAGCGGCGCCGGATGCGACGGTATTGGATTCGACGTCGTTGAGCGAGGATGAAGTGTTGCAAAGGGTAGAGGCACTGGTAGAGAAAAAACTCTCGGGGCAAGATTGATGTAGAGATCGTGTTCAAGTAGGGGCGGGTGCCCTCACTCCCCCAGCGGAGCGAAGCTCCGCAGGATTTCTTTGCGAGCAAAGCTCGCCCGCCCGGGTGAGGGTATCCTTCGACTTCGCTCAGGACAGCTCCGGGCCTACGTGAGCAATTTTGACTCTTCGCTGTGTGAAAGCCCACTGAAATCGGCATAGGGGGAGCGGTCACCCGCTCTCCACCGGGTGGCCAGGAGCGGTTACCCGCTCCCGGCTCCCACAGAACGTAGCGTGCGGATTTCCCGCACTACGCTCGTCAGAAGTCTC
>Ga0075425_100003127_pt1 | contig 16767 bp, 13 predicted proteins | sample SoiMethybrSBSTD4_FD_75300 | JGI IMG/M metagenome (GOLD analysis project Ga0075425, IMG submission 75300) | Bulk soil microbial communities from a Populus tree surrounding site in Tennessee, USA - Soil MetaG P. TD hybrid SBSTD4 | ecosystem: Environmental > Terrestrial > Soil > Tree plantation... | reverse complement strand
TTATTCCACAATTTGCGTCACGGAGAGTTCGAAGAGATCGGCGAGCAAGTCAGAACGGGTACAGCCGCCGTTAGGATAAGTAGCCGGATGAGTACGGAGCATGCCCTGAGTGACCTGCCAAAGGAAGGGAGTCGAACGGACGTCCACGCCCGTCCAACCACGAGTCCATTTTCTCGCGGCTACGCGGCTCGAGGGGCCGCGACGGCTGACTTCTTCAACCGCGGCGCCGAAGACCTCCTGTTCACGGTCCTCGACGGTTCTCCCCTGTTCCTGCGCAATGATTCTCAAGGTGGGCACTGGATCCGCATCAAGCTCATCGGGACACGTTCCAATCGGGACGGCTTTGGGGCTAGGGTCGAGCTCAAGGCGGGCGGCCTGACCCAGACCGTTGAAGCCCGCGCCAACTCCAGCTTCGAATCTGCCAGCGATCCGCGGCTGCACTTCGGCCTCGGTTCGGCAACGACCGTCGATTCGGTTACTGTGCGATGGCCCTCAGGCAAAGTCGACAAGATTGGCCCACAATCCGCGGATCAGCAACTACCGATCGAAGAAGGCGGGACAATCCGCAGGTCGGAGTTGCATCGTTAAGTTTTCAGTTTCAACTTGGCGTGCTGACGTTCATCCCCCACGTTCGGACCGGGCAGGTGCTGGCTTTGAACGATGGGGAAGTTGGGCTAATGAGGGAATCCGTGGCTCAAAAACGCTGCCTTAATTCCAAATTCGGTGGTTTCATCCCACCTATAGCTACCAATTTCCATATCTTCGAAATCGCTCTTATCCTGAAAACCCTTATTCCTCTGCAACTTCTGGCTAGGTTGCCACTTCCGGACTGTGGACTCTCACATGCCCTAGCGAGTCCGGATTTTGACACGGGCTTGACAACGTATGTGCCAAGGGTTCAGAATTCGCGCTTTGATTTGTCACACTTTGTAAAAGCTGCCTGTGGCTATTCGGCGATATTGGTTGAACTCGAACGTTCGGTCTCGGAGGTTCGCCCCATGAAAAAGCTGCAAGTGTGTGTCGTAATGGGTGGTTGCGTGCTGCTGGCCCTCACCGCGGTCGCCCAAGTTCAAAACGGTCAATTCACCGGAGTTGTCAGCGATCCATCGGGTGCCGCAATCGTTGGTGCAAAGGTAACCGTAATAAATAAGGCAACCAACCTCTCGATAACCGGTGCTACAAACGCATCAGGAAACTACCTCATTAGAGAGCTACCTCCGGGAGTTTATGACATATCGGTACAAGCCAGCGGTTTTCGTAACTATAGCAACAAAGATGTCACGGTCAACGCCGGAACCACGACGCGTGTTGATGCGAAATTGCTGGTCGGCCAGGCGCAGGAAGTTGTGGAGGTCTCCGGCGAAGCCGCTCTGGTCAATATCGACGATTCCAAGCTAGCCGAAACAGTCACCTCGACCCAGATATCAAATCTTCCGCTGAATGGCCGCAATGTATACGATCTGATTCGCATGAATCCAGGGGCGGTTGATGTTCGTGGTGTAGATTTCGAGAACGGTCACGGAACGGTAGTAAATGGACTGCGCGAGAACTTCAATGGTTTCCTAATCAATGGAGTTTCGAACAAAGGCCTAAGCGGCGGGAACGTCAACACCCCTATCGAAGATACCGTCCAGGAGTTCCAGCAACTTACATTGAACAACTCTGCTCAATATGGAAATAGCGCTGGGTCAATTACGAACCTGGTAACCAAGTCGGGGAGCAATGACGTGCACGGCAGTGCATGGTGGTTCTTGCGTAACGACAACTTGGATGCAACCCCATTTTTCATTAACCACATTCAGGGTGGAAACCCGCTGAAGCCGATTACGGGTGAGGACAAGCCCGAATTGCGTTTTAACCAGTTTGGCGGAACCGTTGGTGGACCCCTTGTCAAGAATAAGCTCTTTTTCTTTGGCTCATATCAAGGGGATCGATTCGTCACCGCCAATGACCCAGTTGAAACAGCAGTTGAGTCTCCTGAATGGAGGGCCGCTGTTATCGCGGCCGCTCCCTTAACAGCCTCTCAGTTTCCCGGACAAGTGACTCCTGGTTTGGTTTCATCGGAACTGTACAAGAATTTTGCTCCGTCGTTGCCCGGTAGTGCGATAGCTAGCTTGAACGACTACGCTGCTTTCAGTGAAGGTAACCTTGACGGCTTCAGCTTCAACGAGTGGCTCTGCCCCGACACCTACGCAGGCATGCCGGGCGATCCGACGGGCTTCTTACACGCCAAAGCAATGGCCAACATTATCGGCGTAAATGGTGCAACCGACTATCCGGCCGGAGGTTCTAACGGGCTAGGGTTAGTGTGCTCAACTCCACTCGCAGACCAAGCCGGCACCTTCGACCGGAACTCGCCATTCGAGAACAAGACGATTACTCTGTTTAAGCAGCAGACCAAAGACAACCTATTCCACGGCAACGAGGCCTCGCTTCGGCTCGATTGGAACGCGAGTGAGAAAGATCGCGCGTTCACTGAATTCAAGTGGGTCAAGAGCACAGATGCGATTGGTCCGCAATCTGGCGAAATTTTTGGTTCTGGTTCGCGGGGGTTCAACAATCCGATAAAGAACATTTTCCCGCATTTCTCGACAAGCTGGACCCATACCTTCAATCCCAGCGTTGTTAATGAGTTTCGCGCCGGGTATCTGGGCAACATCATTTTGATCCAGACGACTCAACCCGGTGTACCCTCAATAGCGTTCGACAGCTTTGAGATGGGCTTTGGATCCTACAGCGGGTATCCGCAGTTCTTCAAAGAGAACATTTACACGTACAGCGATATGGTTTCGATAACGAAAGGAAAGCACAACATAAAGGTTGGCTATGAAATACGCCGGAACCTGGAGAACAGCGACTTTAATGTGTCACGTCCTTCGTACTACTTTGCAGACCCCTTGTTCTTCTCTGTGGATGCACCCTATGAGATGACTGCAGGTACGGATCCATGCATCGTGAATTCAGGTACCGCGGGCTGCGCAAATGGTTCCCATCTCGAAACTAACATTCGGCATTGGCGCAATTTGGAACATGGAGCCTATTTCCAGGACGACTGGAAGGTGAGCCGTCGGCTAACACTCAATCTGGGTCTCCGCTACGACCTTTACCAAAGGCACACGGAGAAAGACAACTTGGCTACGATTTTCGCTAAAGGAACCGGTACGTTCCCCGTCGATGATCTCGTCACCGGCGCAGGTTGGCTAGCGAGTGCCAATCTCGCTGGACCTAACTCCACTGGATACGCAGGTGATCCCGGATGCCAAGGAACGACGGCTTTCTTCCAGTCAGCCATTTCTGGTGTCTGCGGTCCGGGTGGCTTCAAGCCGAGCAAGAGCTTGGGAAAAGGCGATCACAACAACCTGGGTCCCCGAGTTGGCTTTGCCTGGGACGTCTTTGGCACTGGCAAGACTTCACTGCGAGGCGGTTTCGGTATTGCGTACGAAGGAACACTGTATAACCCACTATCGAACTCTCGCTGGAACCTCCCTTACTACAATTTCGCCGATATCACACAACTACTCGTAAATGACATTAATGGCAACTTAAGTGGGTTTACCGCCAATGCTACTGGTGGCGTGGGGATTGGCAATGTAATTTATGGCCCGCAGAACGTTAGTTGCTTGCCCGTGAACCTTAATGGGGCTCCGTGCCCGGCGAACAACGAAGCGGCACCTGGCACCCCGTCCGGCACGGGCAACATCCAGGGTTGGGATCCGACAAATAGGAATCTCGCTTTTCTGACGGGAGAAATAACCCCTGAAGGAATCCGCGACCCATATGTCTACAACTTCTACTTCAGCATGCAACATCAACTCGCGCGTGGCACTGTCTTGGAAGTGGATTATGTCGGCACCGAGGCACACAAACTTTTCCGCGCAGAGGACATCAATAAAAAACCAGGCGGCAGGCTGCCAGCCGACGACGGAACCGGAAATCCCGTCTGTGTTGTTGATACGTTCGGCCGCAACCTCTGTGGATTGGCGACCGATGTGAATGGCCGCAACCCACTCGGAGTACTGAATCCGAATTATCTGCGAATCCGCAATTGGCAGAACAATGTTGATTCAAACTATAGCGCTCTGCAGGTGGCGTTGCGCAAGCAGGCAAGCCACGGAGTTACTTTGAACATAAACTACACTTGGAGTCACTCGCTGGACTGGGGTTCGACATGGCATAGCGGCGCGACGACCGCGAACGGACGTGCGCCCGGCGAGGGATTCAGCACCGACCAGACGTTGCCGAAGCTGGACTACGGCAATTCGATCTTCGACATTCGCCACACTCTTGGTGTCAACTATGTTTGGGAAATGCCTTGGCTGAAAACTGCCAAGGGTGTAACAGGGTTCCTGTTCGGCGGCTGGCAATGGAACGGTATCTGGTCATTCCATACCGGTGCACACTGGAATCCATTCTGCAGTTCGACTACCTCCTGCAATTTCCAGAAACAGACTTTCACGCGCAACGCAGATCGGGTTGGCGTGATGGCGCAATCGGTAGATGCTACGCATGATATGTGGGCTAATGGCTGGGAGGACCCCAAGTTCGCCTTTCCTGGGTCGAGAGTGATTGGCCCACAGCCTGGCCTCTTTTTCTATCGCCCATGCGATGGCCATCTCGACGTTTTTGTGGTTTGCTACGGAAACGAACGCCGGAATCAGTTCGTCGGCCCAAACATGTTCAATGCGGACGTATCGTTGTTCAAGACATTCAAAATTACTGAGAGGACAAGTCTGCAGTTCCGGGCTGAGGCCTTCAACGTTCTGAACCGTACCAACTTCCAGTTACCTGGCGGTATTAATAACCGGGTCAACTTCCAAGGTGGTAGTCTAGCGGCTGACTTTGGCACCTTTGGTCAGGCGGCTGGCACCTTCAACCCACGTCAGCTGCAGTTTGGGTTGAAGGCGACGTTCTAGATCTGGCAAATGGTGTCCGGTCTTGACCGGACACCATTCTTGTAAAAACTTACAAGCGGCAAATCTTATGCTTCAACGCTGCGGAGTTTCGCGTGCGTTGCCACTCCTGTTGTGGTTATCCTTCCCGGTTGTTTTCTCTACGTTCGCCCCAACGCAAGTCGAGAATGGTGCCATCACCGGGCAGATCACAGTTGCAAGGAGCGGTTTTCTACAGGACCGGATCCAAGTCTCGCTGCAGACGCGTGGCATCACGGTGGGCAAGGTGTGGACGGATACCGAGGGAAAGTTTCTGTTTCGTGATCTCCCCAGCAACCTCTACTACGTCAGCATTCGAGACGACAAATACGAGCCCTATGACGAAGAGGTCAAGGTAGAACCGCGCACCAATCCTGTGAACATACTCAGCATTACCTTGACACAGAAGATAGTAGTAAAGTACCAAGTCAATTCCGCTATCCACGGTAGTAACCCGTACATTGTGGATACTGCGACATACGAACGCAACTTTCCCAAGAAAGCAGTGAAGGAATTCGAACGCGGCGCGGAGTCCCAGCTGAAAGGCGACTATGACGACGCGGTCAGGCATTTTCAAAAAGCGTTGAAGCTTGCACCAGATTTTTATCCCGCGCACAATGACCTAGGCGCAATCTATGTTAGCCAGAGCAAATTCGCAGAGGCCCAGGCCGAATTTGAGGCCGTCCTCAGCAAAAACCAAAGCGATGCCGAAGCCTATTTCAACTTGGGGAATGTATTCCTCCTTAGAAACCGCCAAGACGAAGCCATCAATATGATCCAGAAAGGCCTGACGCGCCAGCCCAAGTCGGCCTATGGCCAATTCTTGCTGGGGTCGGTTTACGAACAGCAGGCGCGCATGCCAGAAGCTGAACAGGCATTACAGGACGCCATTAGGCTTGACCCGGGTCTGGCTCGCGCGCATCTTCAACTTGTAAACCTATACTTACGGCAGAAGCGAAACAGCGACGCCATTGGCGAATTGAGATTTTTCCTGAAGAACTTCCCGTCTGACCATCTCGCGCCTCACGCCAAGGAGGTCTTGCAAAGGCTCACGAACCGACAACAGGTCTCAACCTCGCAGTGAGGACTCTACACTCGGGGTTGCCTTCCGGTTGAACCTGCCGTTCTTCTTCACGACTTTCGCGTGTTGCGGAATTCAGAACATCGCGTGTTTTAAGAATGGATCTATTTCTCTTCGTCCGGTACGTATCTGCAGAACTTAGGCTCAAGGCTGCACGCTGCTTCGTACTCCGTTTGACCTCGTGATTTTTGTCCCAGGGTTTGGTAGGCGTAGCCCAGATTCAGATGCGCTTCGGCCAAATTAGGATCTATGACCAATGCTTCCCGATAACTCTGGATTGCTTTTTGCGCGATGCCCACCCGGCTGTAGGAGATACCAAGAAAATTGAACAGCGCCGCATCTTTCAATCCCAACTGGGCCGCCTTCGAAAGATGTGTGATTGCGCCATCGTAATTCTTAGTCTGGAAATAGAGGAGGCCTAAATCGCGATGCAGCGGCGCGAAGTTATTCTGAATCGCCAACGCCTTCTGATAGTCTTCGATAGCTGCTGCTTTGTTCTCATGTGACTCGATAAACCCGAGCGCATACCATGCGCCGTAATTCTGTGGATTGCGTTTCAGTGCCTCTTGCGCCCAGTGTTTCGCCTCTTCCATCCTACCCAGAGATACCAATGCCCGTGCCAAACCTGTCATGGCATGGTCGAAGTAGGGGTTCAATTCCAGACACCTTTGAAACTCTGCGACGCTCTTCTGCCAATCCTTATTTCTTGCAGCCGCTTCTCCCAGCGAAAAGTGAACAACATACAAGTCAGGGTCTTGCTGCTGCACCTTTCCAAACAAGGCTTCTCCCGTCGCAACGTTGCCTGCTCGCATCGCGTCTTGCGCTTCCAGAATCGTGTTGAACTCTTCTAACTTAACTTTCGGGTCGGGGAGCCCTTTTTTTAGGGCGTCGTCTGTTACCGGAGATTGATAGGCAACATAACCAAGAGCGCGTAACTTTTCTGCAGCGTCTGGGTCAAGGTGGGAACTTCCGGCCTGGGTTGGCTTGAATGGCCTGTCGCCCGAGACCTCCAACAATTTGCCTTTCAATACCGCCACGGTTGCTGATTGTTGCGCAGCAATGTTCTTGGTTTCTGTGGGATCGGACTTCAAGTCGTACAGTTCAGGGATCGGTGCATCTATGTAATGGTATTTGCCAGTCTCAAGCGATCGCAGGGGGCTCCAGCCAAATGAACTGAACGGATAAAAAGTTTCGCTGTAGGCAGTAGTGCCATTGTCCGAATCGGTAAAAAGCCCCATCGATGCAAACTGCTTCTCGAGAGGCTCGTCTTTGATTCCCGCCAGCTTCAATAACGTTGGCGCGACGGAGGTAGTCTCAACCGGGCGCGCGACCTGGCCTCGCTTAATCCCACTACCAGCAGCGGGTTTCACGATCAACGGTATATGCAGGGTCGAGTTATACACGAAGAATCCGTGCTCCTGCTCGCCATGCTCTCCTAGCGACTCGCCGTGATCGCTGAGCATGACGATCAGACTACGGTCGTACTGCTGAGTGCGTCTTAACCAGTCGACCAATCTCCCGATCTCGTGGTCGGCATAAGTGATCTCGCCGTCGTACAGCCGATCACGAAACTGCGAACGATAGGGTTCTGGCGGATCGTAGGGACTATGTGGATCGTACAAATGTAGCCAAAAGAAAAATGGTCGTTGGGGGTTTTTCTGCAACCAGGTCAGGGCCCGCGTAACGCTTTCTCCAGCGGATCGCTCCACTAAACCCAGATCACGATTCTTGAACTGCTCGGGCGAGAAGGCGTCGTCGTAGAAATCGAACCCGCGCGCAAGGCCCCAGCTCCGGTCAAGAACAAACGAACTCACCACAGCTCCGGTGCGATAACCGTGATCTTTGAAAGCCTGTGCGACTGATCGAAATCGTGGCTCGAGCGGCGTACCGGTAAAATCTTGCACGCCGTTTTGAAAGGGATAAGTTCCAGTGAGAATTACCGTGTGCGATGGCCAGGTCAGCGGCACCTGCGAAATTGCGCGTTCGAACGCCACGCCATCGCGCGCCAGAGAATCGAGCGTCGGAGTTTCGACGTTTTTTGCTCCATAGCAGCCGACATGATCGGCACGAACCGTATCAATTGTAATCAGGATGACGTTGGAATGAGTCTTTTGAACTTGAGAAGAACCTGCCCCCCACACCAGCATTCCGGCCGCAGATACACACCCGCACAGCGTCAGTATCTTCTTCGCGTGCTTCGCGAATCCTTCGCGATCTTTGCTGTCAAGAGGGCTTGACCACGAAGCGCGAAACGCTTTGAGAAAAGTTGTAAATCGAGAGAACATCACGTTACTGTGCTCGCCGCATCTCGTCTTCGGCTTGCTGATCGAGCCCTTTCGCCTTGAGTGCCTGTGCCAGCACCGCATGTGCCTTCTTATCTTCGGGCGCGAGTTCGGTCGCACGCCGAAGTTCGATAAGCGCCTCGTCCACCTGACCCTGGTATAAAAGCACCTCGCCCAGGCTGCGGTGCGCAAGTTCGTAGTCCGGCGACGCTGAAATAGCTTGCCGCAGCGCTGCGACTGCCTCAGGCACCATCTGCTTCTGCAGATAGGCCGCGCCAAGGTTATGCGCAGCAACGAAGTTGGTCGGGTCTAGCTCAAGGGTGCGCTTGAGCGCGCGAATTGCCCCCTCCATGTCCCCCGAATGAGCGTAGGCCAGGCCGAGGTTGAAAGCCGCCAACGAATACGATGGGCTTAGCTCCAGCGCGCGGTTCAGGTGCTCGATCGCCTGCGGAAAGTCATTCAGGCGATAGTAGTTCAACCCGAGCAGATAATGCGCGGGCACCGAATCCGGATCGGCCTTCAGGACCGTGCCTAGTTTTTCGGCGGCTTCTTCGTAGCGGCCGTGTTGGCTGTCGGCCATGCCATCGGAAAACAACTCGTATGTCTGAATGCGGTCCTTCGGGTCGGCGAGGTTGCGATCTGTAATCGTGATGTCGCTTCCGCCTCCTGAAAACCCCGCGTAACCAAGCGACTTCAAGCGTTCCATCAACACCGGGTCGAGGCCGGTTTTCTGCGCCAGTTCTTCACTGGCTGCGTACTTCTGAATCAAGCCCGCCAGTTGCGCCCGCATCTCTTCAGAAACGGCCTTCTTCTGCGCATAAATGTTTTGTGCCTCTCCCGGATCTTTGGTCAGATCGTAGAGTTCAGGCTTTGGAGCATCAATGAAGTGATAATTCGCGGTTTCAACGGATCGCAGCTCGCTCCAATTGAAGTGAAGGCGGGGAAGAAAGGTTTCGGCGTACAGAGCCGATGGTTGGATGGCATTCTGTGGTGACAGCAATGCAACCAGGCTGCGGCCCTGCACCTGCGGCGGAATGTGCAACTTCAAGCTCACGAGAATGGTCGGCATCAGATCAGCAAGGTTGACCAACTCCGGCACCGATTTCAAAGCGCCTGCCTGTCGCGGTAAGTGAAGTATCAGAGGAACGTGCAGCGTGGAGTTGTAGATAAAAAAACCATGCGTCTTCTCGCCGTGTTCCCCTAGGCTCTCTCCGTGATCCCCCGAAAGCACAATCAACGTGTGCTGATATAGGCCTTTTTCCTTCAGAAAGCGAATGAGCCGCCCCACTTGCGCGTCGGCGAAAGCGATTTCTCCGTCATAAGGACGGTCTTTGTACTCCTCGCTATAGGGCGCTGGCGGGCGATATGGATAGTGCGGATCGTAGAGGTGCATCCACACAAAAAAGTTCTTCTGATAGTTCTTGCTCAGCCAGTCCAACGTGACATCAGCCACGACGTTGCCGGGCCGTTCCATTTCATCCATGTTCGACTCATCCAACCGGTTGAAATCGAAATGGTCGTAATAGAAATCGAAGCCCCGGTCTAGCCCGAAGCGCGAATCCAATACCGCCGATGCCACCACCGCCCCCGTAACGTATCCGTGGCCCTTAAGAACCGATGCCAGCGTCGGCTGCGTCGGGGAAAGCTTATTCGCTGCAAAATCATGCATGCCGCTGTAGATCGGATAAGTGCCCGTAAAAATCGTTGTGTGGGATGGCAAAGTCACAGGAACAGATGTGTAGGCACGTTCAAAGCGAATTCCATCCGCGGCCAGAGCATCGATGTTCGGAGTATGAATCTGCTTATACCCGTAGCAGCCGAGGTGGTCGGGGCGAAGCGTATCAATCGAGATGACAACGACGTTCGGCGATTTGGTTGGCGGAGTTGCTACTGCCGAGATCGACGCAAGAATGCCCGAAAGAACGAGAAAAATAAGCCGCCTGAAAGGGAGCATGCGCTGGAATGAATTATATCGTCGTACGCTGGAAAAATGATTGCTGTGCTACGCTGAGTCCGATGAAATGCCGCACCGTAGCCGCGCTTTGCCTGTTATTTCCAGCCGTCATGATTGGACAGGTGCATCCGAAGCCGGGCGCCCCAAGCGTATTTCTCATAACCATTGATACCCTCCGCGCCGATCACGTCCACTGCTACGGATACGAAAAAGTCCAAACTCCCACTCTGGATACGCTCGCGACAGAGGGTGTACGTTTCACCGAGGCTTTCACGCCCAGCCCGATCACGAATACCTCGCATACTACGATCCTGACTGGGCTGCTTCCGAGTTCTCACGGCGTAACTGATTTTGCCGTGCCGCTGGCGTCTAATCATGCAACCTGGGCCGAGTTGCTGAAAGGGAAGGGGTATCACACGGCAGCATTTATTGGCGCAGTTATTCTCGATGCGAAATCCCTCGCACCCGGCCTCGATCGCGGTTTCGATTTTTATGACAATTTTCCAGAACACTCGGACAGCAAGTCGCGATGGGGGCGCGTTGAACGCCGAGGCATGGATGTCGTGCAGCATGCAGAATCCTGGCTAACCAAGCCTCCCGCTGGGCCGAAGTTTGCATGGGTGCATTTATATGATCCCCACGATCCATATGAGCCGCCACCACCGTATTCAGAGACTTACAAGGAGCGCTTGTACGACGGAGAAATTGCCTATGCCGATTCGGCGCTTGGCAACTTCATTCAATATCTGAAGAAATCGGGCTGGTATGAGAACTCGCTGATCGTCGTGGTTGGAGACCACGGTGAAGGTCTCGGCGAACATCGCGAGCAGACTCACGGGATCTTTCTTTATGACGCGACCACGCATGTGCCGCTGATCATCAAGCTGCCGCGCGGGAAGAATGCGGGGAAAGTGGTCAATGCGCAGGTCCGCACGTTGGACATTCTACCCACAGCACTGGATGTGGCTGGCGTGGCAGCACCAGAGAATCTGGATGGAAAGAGCCTGACGCCGTATTTTGGCGGCGAAACGGCAGATCGAGTTGCATTTGGGGAGACGGATTATCCGCTGCGCTTCGGCTGGGCGCCGCTGAGATCGGTGCGGACTGAGGGAACAAAACTCATCGAAGCGCCGAAACCCGAATTATACGACTTGCACGCCGATCCCGGGGAACTGAGTAACAAATATCACGCAGACGATACTACGGTGCAAAAGCTCCAGGCCGTACTACCTGCGCGAAGGGAAGCGCCCGGACAGTCTCTTGCCGATCCCAAGGACAAAATCGAAGAGCAGAATTTGCTTCATGAGGCGATGCTCGCCTCCGACGACAATCGCCCGGCAGATGCGCGTGCAGCACTCGAAAAGACGCTAGATCTCGATCCCAAATCGCCGACTGCACTTCGGCAATTGGGAGAGCTGGAGTTTCAGGCCGGTGATTATGGGAAGGCCGCCGATCACTTGAAGCGGGCCCGCGAGGTTCGGCCTGAAGATGCAACTGCGGCTTACGTTGAAGGTCAAGCTCTGCAGAAGGCAGGGGACCTTTCTGGAGCGCGTGATGCTTTGGAAGCCAGCCTGAAGCTGCTGCCCGGGCAGTTTGAAGCTCGGCTGCTGCTCGGGCAAGTCTATTTGCAACTGAAGGATCCGAAGGCGGCCGAGGACCAGGGCCAGGCCGCGCTGCTCGTGAAATCCGACAGTGTTGATGCGGCGATTCTAGTTGCGCGGGCGCAGATCGCAGACGGCAGATTCAATGACGCGACCGAGACAGTACATCCATTCATGAATCCGATTTCAGCACGTATCAAAGTATTCGACGCTCTCGCCCAAGCCTATGCCGACGCCGGCAGAGAGGATGATGCCCGGCGCATGAAGAAGCAGGCGGATGACCTGCGGGCGTCGCAGCCGCAGACCCACTAAACGCCGCTGTTGAAATCTCCGCCCAAACCAAAACCGGGTGGAGCACCCTCATTCCCTTACTTTTCAAAGAGAAAGATGGTTGAAAAAAAGCTCTTGACAATCTGCACGCGTAACCATAAAGTTACACATTATGCGTCACCGTTCGGTTACGTATTCAAACCAAGGGGCTGGGCGAAGCAGATTCGGGCCTGCCGCGCAGGACGCCGCATTCAGCGCTCTCGCCGACCCAACGCGGCGTGCCGTGCTCGACCTGCTGCGTGCAGGAACTCGGCCGGCGGGCGACATCGCACGGGCCTTTACCGTATCGCGCCCGGCGATCTCAAAGCATTTGAGTATTCTTCGGCGCGCACACCTGGTCGAGGAGCGCAGGGAAGGGCGGCATCGCATGTATCACTTGAATCCTGAGCCGCTCAAAGCTGTCGACTCCTGGCTGAATCAGTATCGCCAGTTCTGGTCGGCAAGCCTGAATAATTTGAAGGCATTCGTCGAGGCCGAGTACGAAAAAGAAACTCGGGCGACCCAATCGCCCAAGAAGTCGCATCAACACGAGGAGAAGAAGCAATGAAAATGAAAAAGACGATGGCAGTTTCGGTCTTCCTGACTTTGGCGGCGCTGTCCGCTGCCGCCCAGTCCAATAACCAAAAGTCCTTCGATTTGATGAAGTCACTTGCCGGCAACTGGGAAGGGAAGAGCGGAGAGATGGGGACAGTCGACGTCTCCTACAAGCTCACCGGCGGCGGTTCTGCGCTCATGAGCGAGATCCAAAGCGAGATGAACGGCAAGAGCGAAGACATGATTTCAATGATCCATTTCGATGGCGGCCGCGTCCTGCTCACGCATTATTGCGCGGCGGGCAACCAGCCACGCATGCAGGCGACTCTATCGTCCGACGGCAAGTCCATCACATTTGATTTTGTTGATGGCACGAACATCAGCAGCTCGCAGCCTGGGCATATGCAACGCGTCATCTTCACGTTCATCGACGAAAACCATCACAGCGAGGAGTGGCATTTTGCCACATCTGGCAAAGAGATCGTCCATAAGTTCGATCTGCAGAGGAAAAGCTAACGTCACAAGACTGTAACCACAGAGTACGCAGAGAGGGAACGCTGAGATCGCAGAGAGAACCAATGGCAACGACTTACATCACTTCCGAACGAGACGCAGTCATCAGCGAGATCTTCATTACAGCTCCGCCTGAGCGCGTGTTCAAGGCCTTGACCGACCGAGACCAAGCGCTTCAATGGGGCAGCAACGAGGAATTCGCGCTCACGAAATGGGAGATGGATGCGCGTCTCGGCGGGAAGTGGACGTTTGTTGCCAAAAAAACATCAACACCGGGTGAGTACGCGGGCGTTGAGCTTGTCCATCACGGGGAGATCACGGTGTTCGATCCGCCGCGAGTGCTTGAGTACACCTGGTATGCCAGCTGGCATTCCGATCCCTTGCATCGAACTCTAGTCCGCTGGGAATTGGTCTCAGTGCCTGGAGGAACGCAAGTCAAGGTCACACACGGCGGCCTGGCCCCAATGCCTGATGATTGCAAAGGTTACGCACTGGGCTGGCCCGGCCTAGTCACGAGAATCAAGCAATTTGTGGAGAGTCATGCAAAATGAGCGCCCATTATTCCCAGGTCTCGCAAAACCGGCGAGACCTGGGGCACCCAAAGTTTCGGTCGGCAACGTTCGAAGAAATCATTTCAATTCTCATGGAGGAAGCTGTGCCTAATCCGTTCTGTCACGTCGAACTCAACACAACCGATGTCAAGAAAGCCAAAGACTTCTACACGAAACTGTTTGACTGGAAGCTGGAAGATATGCCGGGCGCGGACTACACGATGATCCGGGTTGGAGATGGCACCGGCGGCGGGATGATGAAAAACCCGGTTCCGGGAGCGCCATCCTTCTGGCTCGCGTACGTGCTGGTTGACGACATTCAGGCGTCAACCAAGAAAGCGAAATCCCTCGGGGCCAATGTGATGAAAGATGTCACTGAAATCCCTGGGTACGGCTCGTTCAGCGTGCTGGCCGACCCGACCGGCGCGCACTTCGCGCTGTGGAAGCCGAACAAATAAATAGACGTTCTATCATCCCGAGCGGGATGCGGAGTCAAAAGACCTGCTGTTCGATCGTTGAAGAAGAACACCAGGTCCCTCCACGCACCGATTGATCGGCAAAGCCGATCAATCGGTTTGGTCGGGATGACAGTGTATTGAGAGTTTAAAAAGGAATTTGATGAAAGGCAGGGCAGGAACCATGGCGACACTCAGCATTACTCCCACTTTCCAAGTCAGTCCTGACAACGATGTTGTTACGACTGAAATCTTAATCTCCGCGCCACGCGAACGAGTGTTTGAGGCGCTCACCGACGCCAAGCAAGCCGCGCAATGGTGGGGACAAAAAGAGGGCTCGCAGCCGAGGGAGTTTAACCTTGATCCTCGTGTCGGAGGGAAGTGGTCCACGTCGGGCTCGTCCCCAAAATTGGGCGCGACTAAGATCGAGGGCGAGATTCTCGAATTCGATCCGCCTCGCCGCCTGGCGTACACTTGGCTCTCGAGCTGGATGCCGAAGAACACAAAAGTTCTTTGGGAGCTTGAGAACCAGAACGGCGGAACACTGGTGAAGCTTACGCATTCTGGATTCGCCGGGGATGCAGAGCAGACCAAGAACCACAGCATCGGCTGGACGATGGTTCTCGGCTGGCTGCAAGCGTACACAGAGAAAGGCGAAACAGTCGCTTCACGAAAGTAAATGGCAACCGCGCAACTTACTCCCGATCATGATGCGATTCTGGCGGAGGTGTTCATCGCAGCTCCGCCAGAACGGGTCTTTGAAGCCATCGCCGATCCCAAACAGCTCACGCAGTGGTGGGGACAGAAGGGCGTTTTCCGGGTTGTCGAAAGCAAATACGATCTGCGGCAAGGCGGCAAATGGTCTTACGAGGGCATAGGGCCGAACAACACTCCCTTTCATATGGAAGGTGAGTACGTTGAAGTTGATCCTCCGCGAGTGCTGGTGCAAACACGCCGAGCTGACTGGGTCGGTGACTTTGAAACGGTCGTCCGCTGGGAACTCGAGCCGCGCGAAGTTCACGGATTGCACGGCGGCGCCACTCACAAGGTTGGGACCGGTACACTGGTAAGGGTTCGACACTCGGGTTTCGCCGGTCACCAGGAACAGGCAAAGAGTCACCACGCGGGTTGGAGCGCGTCACTCAATTGGCTGACGGCGTACCTGGAAAAGGGCGAGACCATGGCCTCCAGGAAATAATGGCAACCGCTCAAATCAGTCCCGATAACAACACGATCGTTGCGGAAATTTTCATCGCTGCTCCACCAGATCGTGTCTTCGATGCACTCACCGATCCCTGGCAAATGACGCAATGGTGGGGCGAGAAAGGACTATACCGGCTCACTGAAAATAAGGTTGATCTTCGTGTCGGCGGGAAATGGTCGACCTCTGGCGTCGGTGCCGATGGGAAGGAATTCTCTGTCGACGGCGAATATCTGGTGATCGATCGCCCTCGTCTTTTGGTCTACACCTGGAACCCGAGTTTCTATCATGTGGTCAAGACAACCGTTCGCTGCGAACTTGAACCGCGCGACGTTCATGGGCTCCAGCATCGCGGGCCGCAGCGCGTAGGCACCGGGACATTGCTAAAGCTTCGCCAGGAAGGCTTCGCCGGCAACCTCGAAGCGGCCCAGGGACACAGCCGAGGCTGGGTCCGAGTGCTCGGCTGGCTGCAGGCGTTCGTAGAAACGGGTGTAACCGTTGATTCACGGCCGGCGGCAGGCTAACCGAGACTTTTACATTCTTACGCGACCACTTTTCTCACTGCACATTCTGCGTGATAGATGCCATGCTGCCGGTGAAATATGCCAAGCCATTGTAGGCCGCAGTGATCTGGTCTGCTCCCTTTGGCAGCGTTGACGTCGTGTACGTCGCCACGCCGCCGCTCAATGTGACTGTACTCAACGTTGTCGTACCCCGTTTGAATGTCACACTCCCGGTTGGCGTTCCCGAATATTGAGGCGAAACTGTCGCTGTGAAGGTGATCGCTTGGCCTGCCATCGATGGATTCGCCGAAGAGCTTAACGACGTCGTTGTAGTCGCTTTATTGATCACCTGGTTCAGCACCGCAGATGTGCTGGACGCGTACGTCGGATCCCGGTTGTAAACGGCGGTAATGCTCTTCGTCCCGACGGCCAGGTTGGAATTGTTGTATGTCGCGAGTCCGCTGTTCAGCGCGACAGTTGCGAGGGTTGCGGTCCCAGACTTAAACGTGACAGAACCGGTCGGTGTCCCTGCGCCTGAAACAGCAGTAACGGTGGCGGTAAGTTGAATGGTCTCAGCGTAGACAGACGGATTGAAATATCGTCAACTACCAGTGAGAAAGGATCGAGACCGTCTGAAGCAAAGTTCAACGCAGTTTGAAAGCTTCCATCCCCATTGCCTAGCAGCACCCCTGCGTTGCCGTTGCAATTGGCGATAACGGCACCTTCCAGCCAGTGCAGACTTACAGCTCCGGCGGGCAACAGGCAACGGCAATTGCGGTTGGCGACCTGAACGGTGACGGCAGGCCAGATCTTCTCGTAGCTAATCAATGTGGC